>Ga0181539_1005446_pt1 | contig 10286 bp, 5 predicted proteins | sample PEATcosm2014_Bin_46_FD_119767 | JGI IMG/M metagenome (GOLD analysis project Ga0181539, IMG submission 119767) | Peatland microbial communities from MTU Mesocosm Facility, Houghton, MI, USA - PEATcosm2014_Bin23_60_metaG | ecosystem: Environmental > Terrestrial > Soil > Wetlands > Peat | place... | reverse complement strand
TCCATGTCGGCCGTCGCCCAGAACAGGGCGTTGACCAGCAGCTTGAGGAAGCACGGCTGGTGGAAATCGTCGGGGTGGCCCAGCGACGTGTAGAAGACCCGCCCGCCGCCGTGCGGCCGCGTCCAGGCCACCGGCTCCGTGTGACCTGGGATCCGGCCGGTCAAGAGCACGGTCACGTCTTTGGCCAGGACCGGGTTCTTATAGAGACTGCCGCCGGCCGTAAAGGGACCGACGCCGGCCAGCACGGGATGATCTTTCCGCGAGCCGACGATCTCGATCCGGGGCAAGAGCTGGTTGCCGTAGTGGCCTTGGTAGTCGCCGCCCAGGACTTCCTTGTCCAGCGCCAGCCAGTGCTGGAAGGCGTGGCTGGCCGTCCTCAAGCCCAGGATCGCGCCGCCCCGCTGGCAAAAGCGCTTCACGCGATCCAGCGCCTCACCCTGGATCGTCAGGCGGCGAGTGAAGAGCAACATGCAGTCGGCGTGGTCGAGGTTCTCCAGTCCGGGCAGGCGATCCTCGGAAGGCGCGAACGCCCGGGTGCACCGCACGGAATATTTCTCCGCAAGGTGCTTCTCCAACACGGCCAGGGATTGGTCGGAGTGGTACTCGAACGAGCCGGAGACCAGGCAGAGCTCCAGCGGGCGGCGATGGGCGACGACCGGCGGGGCGGCGCCGGCTCGCATCGCCCACCGGAAAACGGCCAACCCTGCCGAGACGCCGATCGCGCGACGGGCCGAATGGAGAAGGAAGGATCGGCGGGAGAGCTGCGGCATGGTCGACTCCGCGAACTTCTGATAGACCTTCGCGATGGCAGACAACAGGAGGTCCCGCCTGCCGGGCGGGGCCTCTCGGAAAAGAGTTCAGTCCCCTTCCGTCCGGCAGACGGGACCTGCTTGAACCAGCAATCCGGAATCCGGACCGCTGGAACGACTGCCCATGGGGATCAGTAGCCTTGCTTCGGCTGCCCGCTGTCGGTCATGCCCAACAATTCGTAGAGGCCGGCGGGGACGCCGTTGTTTAATACGCCCATCGGGCCCTGCGGCTGCAAGGCAGTGGCTGGGAATGGGCCGGTCACGTTCTCAAGGGTAAGACTCATGCCTTTAGGGCCCGGGTCGAGCCACGACACGCCGTCGGAGATGAAGTGCCCGGAACCGTCGGCAAAGACGTACTGGGCGCCGCCGGAGTGGGAGCTGCCGAAGCCCAGGGCGCAGTTGTAGGGCTGGGTGGGAGGGCCGCTGGAACTGGCACTGGAGTTGATGACGTTGTTGTTCGTGTCGTTCTGCTTGATGCTCACGCGGCCGAGCACCTGGTAGGGGCCCATGTTGTAATCGTTGTTGGTGGTGGTGGCGGGGCGCCTCACGCCGATCCAGATGCCGGAGTAACATTTCTTGTCGCGCTCACCGACGGCCATGGTGTTGGACGTGCCGTCGATGATGTCGCGGATCTTGATGCAGTTGCCGCCCGGGAAGACCCCGTCGTTGTAACCGTTGCAAGCGTTATCCATCATGCCCATCACGCCGATGTAGTTCGACGTGGCCGGCAGGTACGCGGCAGGCGTAAAATTGCGGTAGGTAGAAGGCAACAGGGGGTTGGTCTGATCCGTGGGACAGACCATGCCCGCGATAATCGTGCTCACCACGGATTGCGGCGGAAGCGTCATGCCGGTGGCGTTAGGCGGGGTCACTTGATTGACGACGTTGTCGCACGTGAAGTCCTTGGGGTCCAGGCTCATGTAAAGCGGCCCGTTCTCCATGTAGGGAAGGATCATCACCACCCAGCTCCAGCCATAGGTGTTGAGCTGGACGGCTCCGCCTGACAGGGCCTGGCAGGGCGCGGGCGGGCTGCCGCCGGAGTTGTTGGTATTGACGATGTACCCCGGCGGGAAGGACTTGACGGCGCTCTCGTAGTTCAGAAGCGCCAAGCCGATCTGCTTGAGGTTGTTCAGGCACTGTGCCCGCCGAGCGGCTTCGCGGGCCGCTTGCACGGCCGGCAAGAGCAGCGCAATGAGGATGCCGATGATCGCGATGACCACCAGCAGTTCCACCAGCGTGAAGGCAGGTCGCGGACCGCCTCCTCGTAGCCGAGCGTTTCCTTGGTTTCTCACAGCAGTTCTCCCGTAAGAAGAAATGAGAGGAAAGATGCCGACAAGACGTCAGGCAGATCCGAAACCGGATCTAACCGCCATCATAGGCAAAACGGCAAATTCTGCAAGTTATCTTGCGGAATTCCTGCCCGAGATCCGCGAAAAATTGCCTTGATCGGCGACGGGTACGCTGAGATTGGGGGGAGAAGGGCAACCCGGCGCAGCTAGCAGGTCCATGCCGACAATGCCACGAGCCGTTCTTCTTGGGGGGCGACAGGCAGGACTAACGATGCCGCCTGCGAAGACAGCCCCTGTCCTTCAGGTGCGGCTGCGGGGGGGTAGGATGGGTATTCCCGCCCATGGTGGCGCGCTGCCGTAGTCGCAGGCATGGTCCAGCTCGGGCAAGAATGCCCGCCTACGGCACCGCCATGGCCATCATTTTGGTGGGACGAACAGATAGGATGGACACCTTGAGTCCAACCACCAAGAACGTTCGACCCGACACCAGCTATGTCGCCACTACCATCGCCACTATCTTCGAGTGGCTAAACTACCGCGGATCTCTTCTCGTCGGCGGGCGGCTAGTCGTCGCCTCGGCCACGGCCACCGCCGTAGCCGCCACCGCGCCGACCGCCGTAGCCACCACCACCGGGGCGCCCACCCGTCCGGGGACCCTTGTCCTCCGCCTCGTTGACCTTGATGGTGCGGCCTTCCAAGTTGCTGCCGTTCATGGCGTTAATGGCGTTGACAGCATCCTCGTCATTACTGAAGGTAATGAATCCAAACCCGCGCGAGCGGCCCGTATCCCGATCCATGATCACCTTCGCTTCGGCGATCTCGCCGAATTGCTGGAAAGCCTGGCGCAGGCCGGCATCGGTCGTGTTCCAGCTCAGACCGCCCACAAACAGTTTCTTCGACATCCTACTACTGGCTCCTGGTTCTGGCATTGCCCGGGCACTGGAGGGCCTGAGAAAACGCCTCGCGTGAAAAGCGAAAGTACGAGCCCCTGGTCGCTGGCCCGCGGACAGCCACGGTGGCCGCCCCAAAGTGCCACGTAGCATAGCATTTCTCAAGTTCCGTGCAACTGCTGTTTTGTGGAACTTTCTTGTGCTATACTCAAGAATCGGCAGAGCGAGTTTCATAGCCTCGTGTTCACGAAGGGAGCATTTTGTGGCAAAAGAAAAGGAAATCGACCTTTCTATCCCCCCTCCGGCTGGAGATCCTCTGACTCAGCAGCCTCCTCCGCGGGCCCAGCAGCAACTTCAGATCGACGACAGCAAGGTGATTGCCTGCTACGCAAACTTCTGTAGAGTTACAGGAACCCCCGAAGAGCTGATCGTCGACTTCGGCCTCAATCCCCAGCCGGTAGGGATTCCCACCCAGCCCATCCCCGTTACCCAACGGATCATCACCAACTTCTACACTGCCAAGCGGATGTTGCACGCCTTGCAGTTGACCGTGCAACGCCATGAGGCGACCTTCGGCGTGCTGGAGATCGACGTCCAGCGACGCGTCCGCCCCGGGCTGGTGCAGGGCCAACCGCAGCAGCGCTAGCCGGCCGTCACGGCTTACCAAGCTGTCGAAAAACGACTTGTCCATGCCGCGGACACTCCGCGGCATGTCTTTCTTGCCAGCCGATCCGCGCGCGTTATTCTAGGCAAGCATTGCCGATTATACCGGCGGCGAGGTGTTGCGGGCGGTTCCCGCACCGCAGTTCAATCGTATTGATATACGGTGGTGACGGTTTTGCCGAAACAATCGTAAGGGGCGGTAAAAACGTAAAATCCTCCCGTAACGATTGTTCGGCCCCAGGTTGACCCATGAACCGCATCACGTCGCCTTGCTGGCTGCGGTCATCCTCTGTAGGGTGGGTATGCGATTGGGCTCTGACAATCGTGCTGCTTGCGTTGCCGGGTTGTGCGGACCGTAACCGATTGGCCAACCCGCTGTCGATCAACGTGTCGGACGAAACGCCGGCGGAAGTCGCTCCGCCGGGAAGCTCGGGGACATTCACAACGGTGCTGACCACACCGCCCTCCGGCCCCGGCGGCGGGGGCGTCGGCCCGGCCTGGCTGACGGGACTGGCAGTCGGCGCATCGGGCGAGGGGTCCGAAGTGCGTCTTGCGCAGGCGGCGGAAGTGGTTCCGGCCTCGGATCCGGTGGGCGCCCTTTTCGACGCCGCGGCTTCGGGCATGACGCTGGAAGAAGTGGTGCTTGAGGCTCTCAAGTGTGATCCTACGCTCCGCGCCGGTGCGGAGGCCATGCACCAGGCCGAGGCGGACCTCCAGACCAGCCGGCTGCCGCCCAACCCGACGCTGACCTTCAACGGCACGTACCTTCCCCTGCGGCCTTTCACGGCGGCTGCACCAGGCGGGCCGCCGGAGCTGGACGTGATCGCGGGCTACCCCGTCGACTGGTTCCTGTTCGGCAAGCGGGCGGCGGCCATCGGCAGCGCCAAGCTGGGCGTGTGCGTTTCCATGGCCGATTACGCCGATCTGGTCCGGCAGCGTGTTTCCGGGGCCATCGCCGCGTTCTACGACGTGCTGGAAGCCCGCTCGATGCTCGACCTGGCCCGCGAGGACCTCGCCAGCCAGAAGCGGGTCGAGGGCATCACGCGTCAACAGGTGCGGTTCGGTGGGGCGGGGTCGATCGAGATCGACCGCATCCATATCTTGGTGCTGGGCGGCGAGAGGGAGGTCTGCGACCGCGAGACGGCGCTGGTGACGGCGAAGGCGAAACTGCTGGCGGCCCTGGGCCGAAGGAACGTCTCCCCGACGTTTGACGTGAAAGGGAGCCTTGAGATTCCCCATCCGGCGACGCCTCCGGAACCACGGGAAGCGATTGCGATGGCCGAGGAGAACCGGCCCGACATCGCCTCGCTCCGCCGGCAGATCGAGAAGGCCCAGGCCGACCTGCGCGTCGAGCGGACCAAGGCGTATCCGGCGATCACCCCCTCGGCGGGCTACACGGATCAATATCAGAGTTCCCAGGGCGCCCCGGACGCGCAGTCCCTGTCGGTCTCCATCGTTGCGGCGGTCCCGCTGTTCGATCGCAACCAGGGGAACATCCACAAGGCCCAGTCGGTCGCCACGCAGGCAGCGTTGAACCTCCAGGCCCAGTTGGCCCAGCTTCACGCGGAAATCGCACAGGCGGTGGCGGAATTTGAGTCGGCCAAAGATGACGCGACGTCGACCGGGCCGGAACAACTCAGGACGGCCCGCAGCGTCCGCGACCGGACGGAGGCGGGTTTCCGGGCCGGGGGAAAGACACTTCTGGAGGTGATTGACGCGGAAAACGCCTACCGCGATACTCACCGCTTGTACATCCTCGCCCAATCCAATTACTGGCACACCCTCCACCGATTGAACGCCGCCATCGGCAAGCAGGTACTGCGATGACGAGTCCCACGAGCCAGGATCGCGGCGAGCGGCCGGGGGGAACGTCCGCCGCGCCGCGATGGCGAGGGGACTGGTTCTGGCCCGCCGCGCAGTGGTTGCTGGCGATCCTGGGGGCCGTGGCCGTGCTGGCACTGCTCCTTTGGCCCACTCCCCGGGGCAAGCCGCTGACGGCGGAGCGCGGCAAGGGCGAGGAGGCCGTGAAGCTCATCGGGCCGGGCCTGGTGAGCGTGGCGCCGGACACTCCGCTGGCGAAGAAACTGGTGGTGGCCGAGGCGGTCAGCCAATCGGTCTCCGCTCCCATCGTCAAGGTCACCGGGGCCATCGTGGCCCGGCTCCCTGCCGGCAGCAATGCGGGCAAGGATCCCACCGAGGCCCGCTGGGATTTCAACAGTCCCGATCTGGCCGGGGCCTACGCCGACTGGCTCAAAGCGCGGGCGGACGTGCCCTTCAACGAGAAGGAGCTGGCCACCATCCGCGAGCTGACGCTGGCCCGGGTCACCGCCCAAACCAAGGTTGTCAAGCGGCTGGAGCAACTCGTGCAGGCCGGCACGGACCCGTTGAAAGACCTCGACGCGGCCAAGGCCGACCTGTTGCAGGCGAAGCTGCAAGGGCAGAAGGACGAACACGAAGCCCTGACGGCGCTGGAGAACGCCAGGCGGACCCGGGCCTCGCTGGAGCGGCAGTTGTTCCAGGCCGGCATCGATCCCGAGCTGTTGGTCCAGGCGACCGTGGAAACGGCGCTGGTGACGGCTCTGGAGCGCCAGTTATTCCGGGCCGGCATCGATCCCGAGCTGTTGGTCCAGGCGATGGTGAAACCGGCGATCGTGATGGCCGAGGTTCCCGAAGCGCGGATCGGACTGGTGCAGCCGGGGCAGGCGTGCACCGCGTCGTTCTACGCCTTTCCCGACACGAAGTTCTCGGGGCGCGTGGGCAGTCTTGCTCCCACGCTCTCCAAGGAGCTGCGGACGCTGCGAGTCTTCTTCGAGCTCAACGATCCGGCAGCGCGGCTCAAGCCGGGGATGTTCGCCGAGATCGGCCTGGGGACGGATACGCGCCAGGCGCTGCTGGTGCCTTTGGAAGGCGTGATTCACGTGGGGCGGGCGGACTACATGTTGGTGGCCGCCCAGCCGGGGGTCTGGCGGGTCACGGAAGTGAGGGTCGGCGAGATGTACGGCCGCCGCGTCGAGGCCCTGCACGGGTTGACGGCGGGCGACCGCGTCATCGGCGACGGCGCGATCCTGTTGAAGCCGTTCATCGTCGACGCGTTGGAGGAGCACAGATTCTAGATTTTGGATTTTGGATTTGAGATTTGAGATTTCCGATTCTTGGACTTGAGTCTTGCGACTTGATATCTCGAATCTTGGATTGAAATCTCGGATCGGCAATCCAAAATCCAAAATCCAAAATCCAAGATGGAACCCGGCCCATGATCCCCGCCCTGATCCACCTGGCGCTGCGCCACCGTTGGGTGATCCTCGCCATGGCCGCGATGATCGCCGGTCTGGGCGTTTGGGCCTTCCAGCACCAGCAGATCGATGCCTATCCCGACATCTCCGGGCAGATGGTCGAGGTCATCACGACCTATCCGGGCAAGGCCACCGAAGAAGTCGAGCGGCAGGTGACGGTCCCCATCGAGATCGCCATGCGGAACGTGCCGCGGGTGGAGGTGATCCGGTCGCGGACGATCTTCGGGCTGTCGATCGTGGACGTGCTGTTCCAGGAGGGGACGGAGAACTACTGGGTCCGCCAGCGGGTGCAGGAGAAGCTCGACGAGGCCACCTTGCCCGACGGCGTCAAGCCCAGCCTGGCCCCGCTGGCGACGGCCTACGGCGAAATCTACCGCTACGAGCTGGTCTCCGACGGCACGCACGACCTGATGGAAGTGCGGACGCTCAACGACTGGGTGGTCATCCCGCGGCTGTTGCGCTGCGACGGCGTGGCCGACGTGACGAATTTCGGCGGCTACGCCAAGCAGTACACGGCGACGCTCAACCCGGCCCAGTTACAGCGATATGGCCTTGCGCTGGGCGACGTGATGGACGCCATCAAGTCCAACAACGCCAGCGCCGGCGGCAGCGTGCTGCGCCGCGGCAGCATGTCGCTGGTGATCCGCGGCAAGGGCTCGCTGGAGACCACCGGCCAGATCGGGGCGATCTTCATCAAGTCGCTGGGCGGCACGCCGGTCTACTTGCGCGACATCGCCTCGATCGGCCTGGATTATCCGCCGCCGTCGGGCATCTTCAGCAAGGACAACCACGACAACACGGTCGAGGGCATCGTGCTGATGCGGCGGGGTGAGAACCCTTCCCAGGTGCTTCAGCGGGTCAAGGACGCCGTCGAGGAGCTGAACGCCACGACGTTGCCCAAGGGCGTGCGCGTGGACACGTTTTACGACCGGTCCTTCCTGGTGGAGGCCACGCTGCACACGGTCGCGCACAGCGTGCTGTTGGGCATCACGCTGGTGGTGCTGGTGCTGTTGTTGTTCCTCGGCCGGCCGTCGATGGCAGCGCTGGTGGCGCTGACGATCCCCTTCGCGCTTTTGACGGCGCTGGTGCTGATGTACTTCACGAAGATTCCCATCGGCCTGTTGTCGGTGGGGGCGATCGACTTCGGCATCATCGTCGACGGCGCGGTGATCATGGCCGAGAACATCGCCCACCGCCTGGGCGCGGCCGACCGCGAGCGCTCGCGCCAGAGCATCCGCAAGGTGGTGCTGGCCGCGGCCCTGGAGGTCGAGCGGCCGGTGTTCTTCTCCGTGCTGATGATCATCGGCGCGTACCTGCCGCTGTTGTCGCTGACCAGCATCGAGGGGCTGTTGTTTCGTCCCATGGCCCTGACGCTGGTCTTTGCGTTGGCCGGCGCGCTGCTGTTCGCCCTGTTCGTGGTGCCGGTGCTGGCCACCTTGCTGTTCCGTCGCGGGTACCGGGAGTGGGAGAATCCGCTGTTGCGCTGGTTCCGTCCGGTCTACGCGGCGGTCCTCCGCCGCTTCCTCCAGGCGCGCGGGCTGGTGGCGGTGGCCGTGGCGGGCCTGGCGGCGATCGTGTTGTTGAAGGTGGTGCCGCTGTTGGGGACCGAATTCTTGCCCTACATGGACGAAGGCGTGATCTGGATCCGGGCCAATTTTCCCGAGGGGACCTCGCTGGAGCAGACCGTCGAGTTCGGCAAGAGGATCCGCCAGATCGTGCTGGCGTTCCCGGAGATCAAGTTCGTCACCGTGCAGTCGGGGCGCAACGACAGCGGTACCGATCCTTTCCCGCCCAGCCGGATGGAGCTGATGATCGGCCCCCGGCCTCGCGAGGAGTGGACGCGTTTTCACGTCAAGAGCGAGCTGGTGGCGGCGTTGGGGGCCAAGCTGCGCGACGAGTTTCCCACCACCCGCTTCAACTTCACCCAGCCGATCATCGACAGCGTGACCGAGGACACCAACGGCACGTCGGCCAACCTGGCCGTGGAGTTCGCCGGCCCGGACTCCGACGTCCTGCTGCGGCTTGCCCGCCAGATGGTGGGACTGCTGCGCCAGGTGCCGGGCGCGGTGGACGTGAACATCGAGCAGGAAGGCCCGCAGCCGCAGCTTGTGATCCAGTCCGACATGGCCCTTTGCGCCCGCTACAATGTCCGCATCGATGACGTCAATCGGATGATCAACACGGCGCTGGGCGGCGATCCCATTGGCACGCTGTACGAGGGCGAGCGGCGTTTCGACATCGTGACCAAGTTCGACCGTTCCTTTTCCAATTCGCCCCAGGCCATCGGGCGGCTGCCCGTCTACACCGCCGACGGTATTCCCGTGCCGCTGGCGCAGGTGGCCAGGATCGAGTTGGTCGACGGGCAGACGATCATCGCCCGGGAAAACGGCATGCGGCGGATGACGGTCCGCTGCGACATCGCGGGCCGCGACCAGGGCGGCTTCGTGGCCGACGCCCAGCAGCGCTTCGACGAAAAGATGCAGATCCCCGAGGGCTACCACGTGAGCTGGCTGGGGATGTTCGAGAACCTGGCGCGGGCGAGGACCCATTTTCTCGTGCTGATCCCGGTGACGATCCTGCTGATCTATGTGCTGCTCTGGGTGACCTTCAGCTCCCAGCGGGCGGCGCTGTTGGTGCTGCTGGCGGTGCCCTTCGCTTGCATCGGCGGCGTGCTAGCGCTGTATGTCCGCGGCATGCACCTGAACATGTCCAGCGCGGTGGGCTTCACGGCCCTGTTCGGCGTGGCGATCATGGACGGGGTGTTGATGGTCCGCTGGATCTCGACCTTGCGAATCCAGGGCATCGCCATGGAGGAGGCCATCGTCCAGGGCGCGCTGGAGCGGTTGAGGCCGATCCTGATGACCTCGATCGTGGCCATTTTCGGCCTGCTGCCGGCCTCGCTGGCGACCGGACTGGGCTCGGACGTGCAGCGCCCGCTGGCCACCGTAATCGTCTGGGGCCTGTTCAGCTCGACAACCCTCACGCTCTTCGTGGTGCCGGTCTTCTACCGGATCCTGAGCCCCGCGCTTCCCGCGCCGGAAACCACGGCCCACGACGAGGAGGCCGACGTCCGCTCGTTCGTCGAGCCGCTGCCCGACGTGACCAGCAGCGAGATCGTGGCCCTGCTGCAATTCGTCCACCGCGTGGGCGGGCAGATGGCGATCTACAAGATCGCGGAGGAGACCAATCGGCCCTTCGCCCGCGTGATCACGGTGGTCAAGGCCTCGGAGATGCTGGGCTTCGTCGACACGCCGGGACACATCGTGGCGCTGACCCCCAAGGGCGGGCAGTTCGTGGGAGCCTCGGCCGACGCGCGACGCGCGGTCTGGCGCGAGCAGCTCT
>Ga0181539_1005443_pt1 | contig 10287 bp, 7 predicted proteins | sample PEATcosm2014_Bin_46_FD_119767 | JGI IMG/M metagenome (GOLD analysis project Ga0181539, IMG submission 119767) | Peatland microbial communities from MTU Mesocosm Facility, Houghton, MI, USA - PEATcosm2014_Bin23_60_metaG | ecosystem: Environmental > Terrestrial > Soil > Wetlands > Peat | place... | reverse complement strand
CGACCTTCCCGGTCACGGGCACGGTGACTTCTACTCTCTACAAGACGGCCACCTCCACGGTCACCAAGTCGGGGAGCTCCTCGTCCGGCTTCGGCGCGGGGCAACTCTTCGGGATCGCCCTGATCTTCGGCGGAGTCTACGTCGCACAGGCGAAGGGGAAGAAGAGCTAGCATGGCCCAGAAGAAGACCTGGGCGCTCGCCTGCATCGGGATCGGGGTGCTCCTGATCCTCGGGAGCGCCGGCGCGACAGGCCTCTCCTCCGTGCCCACCTGTGGCGTTTGGCCTTCTCCGCCCGCGGGCTTCACCGTCCTGACTTCCATCCCTTCGGGTGACGTGGTCTTCGGCCCAGGGATGCCGGGCTACTCGCCAGGCCCTCCTCCAGGCGGCGACCAGCCCCCCGGTTGGATCATCATCGTCACCGGGCAGGCCTCCTGGCCTTCGACCGGAGGGATCCCCCAGTTCGTAGGCGTGATCAAGGACTCCACCTATGTCGTGCCCGCTTGCTCAGTTCTACCAGGATGGCTGAACCTCGGTGCGACCGGGATCATCGCCGGTCTCGGCCTGGTCGGCTTCGGCTACGTGAGCCTGAAGGGGAAGAAATGACGTGGCCAAGAAACTGACCTACGCCTACGCCCTGGTCGGGTTCGGGATGCTGCTGATAATCGCCGCCGCCGCCTCGGGCACAGGCGGGGGAGGCACCACGACCACGACGACGATCTCCTGCGCCTCTGGGGTCCAGCAGTGCGGGACCTTGACCACCACGATGTTTCAGGTCACCGTGACGGCGGTGAGCTCGTCCGGCACATCACTCCAGGCCGCGATTACGATCGACGGGACTGCATGCGGCACCGGAAGCTGCACCCTCTACCTCTCGGCCTTCACGACCCACGTTGCGGTCTTCGGGCCTGTAGCGGGCTACACGACCCCCTCCCAGATCTCGTTCTACCTCCCAGCTCCGACGACCTTCAATGGTGTCTACTTCCCGCTGGGGGTGGTGACGACCACCCTGACCGTCACGCTCACCAACTACAATATGCCCGTCCCGAATAGGGCCATCACCGCCGCCGGCGGAGGGACGACGCAGACCCAGTACACCAACGCCCAGGGCCAGGCGGTCTTCACCGTGAATCAAAACTCCGTCTACGTGGTGGGGAACATGGGACTCACTCCGAGCGTCAACGTCAACATCGGGACCGGGCCGGTCACCTACACCTTCGCCATGAGCCTCAACGGTCCCTTCTCGGTCCTCGGAGGTGGCAGCCCCAGCAGCGGCCAGATGGAGGAGGCCGTGCTGGGAGTCATGTGCGTCGCGGTCGGAGCCTGGTTGTTCGCGGGCAGGAAGAGGAGGTGATCCCAACGTGGGATCGTCCAAGGCTCAGCGGAAGAAGCTCCTCTGGGCAGCGATAGGCCTCGCGGTCCTGATGGTTCTGGCCGTCGGCTCCCAGGGCGCGTTCCAACGTCTCGACATCCTCCCGGGCTTCGAGGGGATGCAGAACGGGATCTACGGCTACCAGCCCAATACTGAGATGACCTCGCCGTTGAACTCTCCCCTGGTCGCCGCGCCGGGGACCTGCTCGTACAACTGGATCACCTCCACCTACCAGTCGGGTGGGGTCACCGTCAAGGTGCCGTCCTACATTTCCGGCATACTGACGCAGTGCCTCATAACCGCGGTCCCTGACACCCTCATCTTCGAGGCGCAGCAGAACGTCATCCCCTACACCGAGCAGTACAGCACCCCGTTGCAGGTCAACTACTACGTCCCGATCCCTGGGTCGGGCACGGGCGCTTCCGAGCAGTGGCAGTACGTCACGGGCCAGGTCGAGGAGTACACCTACAACATCAACCTTGTCATCCAGGGAGGCAGCGGCGGGAACTACGGCTTCCAGGGCGACACGGTTTGGTTCAACCTGCTTTCACTGGTCTGGAACAACGCCGCCCCGACCCTCCAGGCGGGCGCTGATTCGGTCCCAGGCCAGGTCTTCGAGACCCCCCTCTACGGCGTCGTCACACAGGTCCAGTGGACCTACGGCCCCGGCACCAACCAGTGCAGCCTCTGCGCCGTCGGCGAGGCGGTCCCGTTCTACTCCAGCGCGACCACGTCGGGCCCCTGCAACACGCTGGCGGGGCTCGTGACCTGCCAGTCCCCCCCGTCGAACCTGAACAACTCGCTCTCGTCCACGTACGCCCCAGACACCAGGATGCAGAAGCTCGTCTACTACCCGGTGGTGGTGCAGAAATTCCAGAACTCCTGCAACCCGCTCCTGCCAGCAGGGAATTCGTGCAACGCGCCCAGCGCCACGATAACCATTAAGCTCTACACGCTCCGACTCGGCGAGTACATCCTCACCAACCCTGACAAGACCGCACTCCAGGGGCAGAAGGGAAGCTGCAGCGAGCTGGCCTGCCTCACCGACGACCTCGCCGGGTTCTTCGCCAACCCGTTCGGCAGCGTCTTCGGCACCATCTTCATCGTCGTCATAGTCCTGCTCGCGCTGGGCTATGCCGCACCCTCCCTCTCGCTCTTCGCACGACGGAAGTCCTGAGAGGTAGATGGTTACCCTGGCCGACAACTTCGTCGTCCGCCTTGACTGGGCCTCGATCAGCATCATAGCGATCGCCATCTCCCTCTACACGTTCATCGGCCTGGACCCTACATACGGGTCGGAGGCGGTCTACATCCTCACCCTGGCGCTCGCCGGCCTCACGATGATGATGGTCACCAGCGGCTTCAAGGTCGAGGCCAACGTCACCAGGGCGGAGCAGGGCGAGGCGCTGAGGGACTTCGTGCTCGCCTTCGCCGCCATCTACTTCGACAACGGCGTCGTGGACGTCCTCCCCGAGGGCCTCCTGTCGATCGCCGGCTCACCGGGCCTAGTGCTGGGCGTGATGATCGGCGTCGCGGAGGAGCTCTGGTTCAGGGGCTTCCTGACGCCGCTGCTGGCCAACAGGCTCAAGGGCCTGATGAACGGCAGCTACTACCCCGGCATCGTCGCCCAGGGCTTCCTCTTCATGGTGTACCACTCCTTCGTCTACGGGAACAACCCGAACGCCCTGACCATCGTCTTCCTCGCCGGCATGGTCCTCGGCTACGTCGACCTGAAGGCCAGGCGCCTCTTCCCGTCCATCGCCGCCCACTGCGTGGTGAACGCCTTCGCGTTCGGGGTGATCTAAGTGGCCAAGAAGAAGGGAGGCCTCCCTCCGGCCTACGTCGCCGCCGGCGTCCTGGTGATGGTCTTGCTCGCGTTCAACGGCCAGAACTACTTCGGAGGCGGTGGTCAGACCTCCAGCTCGAGGACGTCCTCCGCCTCCCAGACTTCCACGCAGAGCACCTCGCAGACTCCAACTTCGACGACCACCACCTCCACGGCTTCGACGGTCACCGGGTACCCTCCTCTCCCGACCGGGCGGAGGCTCGGCTTCTGGGTGGCCGATGACGACGTCTATAGCGGCTCGTCGGTGTTCGGCAACGCCCAGGGCACCGTGCCCACGCCGCAGCAGTTCTTCCACGCGTATTTCGGGACCTCACCCTACCCCGCCACGATGGTCTGGACGGGAGGCCTCCAGTCGTCCGCCAGCCTGGCGGTCGCTCCAGCGCAGGAGTCCCAATGGCTCAGCAACCTCCTCTCGATCTGCGACAACTACCCGAACATCGAGGTCTGGATGATCGCTTTCATCAACCTGTCCGGGAACTCGATAGAGGGCGCCCACTTCGCCCCTCCCGCGCCCTGGACGAACGCGGGCATCAGCTTCGCAAGGTCCGGCACCCTCACCTCCTTCACGATAACCTCCGCAGCGGGGCTGGCCCCGTCGACTGCCTACACCCTCCAGCTGCTCGACCAGGCTGGCGTCAACCTGATAGCGAACATCGCCACGTTCACCACCGACTCCACGGGCGCCTGGTCAGGCACGGCAGCCCTTCCGAACACCACAGCCCAGCAGGCCAACGCCGGCGGGGTCGTGGCCGTCCAGGGGACCCGCGTCGGGGAGGGCATCGGGTGGACCCAGGACCAGACCTCGGACTTCACAGCATACATGCAGGCGATCAGGGGCCACAGGAGCTTCCTCGGCGTCCTCTTCGAGCCGGAGTACTTCGGCAACACCCCCGCGATCCAGGCCGTGTTCCAGGGCATCGTGAACGGCGCCGGGTACTACGTCCTCGGTGGGACGGATTCGCCGTCGACGGGCAGCGTCGTCATGGACTACTCCGAGTACCCCTACCTTTCTGGCACCCTCGACACGGGGTCGGCAGCTGCGGGCGTCCTCGGCGTCCACTATGGGGAGACGGGATCCTCTTCAGGGACGTCGCCTATCTGGACCCAGGCCGTCGTCACCAACATCGTGGACAACTCCATGACCGCGCCGATTACGATATTCAACATGTTCAACGACGTCAATAACCCAGCTACGGCCGCGCCAGCCTTCTCGAATCTCGACAGTTCGTGCACTCCGCCGCCCAACCTCTGCGACTGGTACCTCTACATGAGTCCGACGGTGAGAGGATGGATCTACAGCGACCCACACTACGCGAGCTACCTGCAGTCGGGGGCGACCTGACACGGCGAAGAAGAAGAGCCGCACCGAGGAGATGGTCCTCGCTATCGTCGTGGTCCTCCTCCTCTCGTCCGTCCTCTACCGATACGAGGGCGGACTGCCGAAGCAGTCGCAGACACCGCCCAACCTGGCCCTGCAGTCCGCTACCTTCTACCGCCCCGTGGAGGCCAGGATGTACTCCTTCAACACCTGCGCGTCGACGGGCCTGAACCCCGGCACCGGGACCGATGGCTGCTGGGCCATCGGGTCGGACACCCCGGCGCAGGTCGGGAACGCGATAGCGGCGCTCACCCCGAGCTTCGTGTCGGGCCTGATCCGCCTAGAGGCCAACGCCTCCGTCACTCCAGCGATGATCGCCTCCTACAACACCGTCAGGGGCATCGTCCTGGCCGCCAACCCCAACGCCAAGTTCGACATCTGGTTCAGGGCGGACAAGATCGGCTGCACCAAGGTGGCCGCCATGGTCGCCGCCATGCAGGGGGTCCTCACCTCCGGGATCCGCGTCGACGCCTTCTCCTTCGACGACCTCAGCTGCGTGTCGGCCTCGGGCCTGCAGCAGCTCGTAGCGTTCGCCCACGGCAACGGTGAGATGATCGGCGGGGACTGCGCCACGACTTGCCCAGGCCTTGACTACATAGCGGGGGCGAACACACCGGTCCCCTGCCTTACGGCTTGCGCCAGCGCCAACAGCTTCAACGCCGCTTCGACGTTCAGCGGCCTCTGGATCAATCAGACCGCCATGGCAGCGCAGTCCAAGCTGGGCATCCCGATCCTCCTCGCGCTTCCCAACGGCCCGACCCCTGTCGACTCGGCCAGCAACACCTTCCACTCCGACTGGGTGAACCTCTTTACGGACTCGCAGAGGGAGGGCATCCTCTCCAGCCTGGCCGCCCAGCAGAAGGGCGACTGCTACGCCCTCGAGTACCCGGTCTTCTGGCCCGCAGGGACGGTGGGCCCGCCCTCCGTCTATTGGAACTCGCCGGGCGACGGCTCGATGCTCCAGTTCATGGCGGGCCTCGCCACGACCTACAACGTACACCCGTGAGGTGAGGGAGAAGCAAGTTGGGCAAGCGTTCCAGCAAGAGGGCGAGGGACCTGGTCCTGCTGGTGGGCGTCGTCCTGGTGATCGCCGCGTTCGCTTCGTACGTGAAGGTCCCCCTGTCGACCGTGAACCTGCAGGGCGGGTCCAACCCCATCGACATCTCGTTCACCACCCTCGTCTCCCTGCCCGGCGTCCCGTTCAACTGGGGCCAGAACCTCCACCTGGACGGGATCAGCATCCCGGTCGCGGTCAGCCGCAACATAGAAGCCAACGTCGTGGACTTCGACCTCTCCGACAGGGCTTACGACCCGAACAATGTGACGATGTACTTCGAGACATCGACAGGCACTGTCTTGGCCACTGGCACCTTCAGCGAGTGGGGCCCCTACGGCCAGGACGGCACCTATCCCGCGGTGCAGCTGAGCCAGGTGATCACCCTCCAGGCCGGCGTGCAGTACCAGATGGTCTTCAGCTCTCTCCCGTCGACGGACACCTATGGAGGATCTCCGGGGGTAGCGGAGGACGCCATCCAGGAGGGGGCCTGCGGAGACAACGGCGACAGCGGCGTGATAGTCGCCCCCTGCGTACCTCTCAGCCAGGCCTACCTCGGGCAGGAGCAGTGGCCGATCTTCTCCCTCGGCCTGATGAACCTGCAGCCCACGACCAGCGGCCTGGCGAACTTCAACTACGGCGCCTACACCGACCTCGAGGCCAGCCCCGGCAAGAACGGGAACCTGGAGCTCGGGATGAGGTTCCTGGCTTCCTCGAGCGAGCAGCTGGTCAGCTTCGAGGTGATGGTGTTCGGCTCGGACGGCAGCCCCGCGAACCAGCTAGTGTTCACCCTCCGATCGGACGCTGGCGGAGGGGTCCACCCTCTCTCGTTGGCCGCGGCACCAGCTCTCGCGACTGCCAGCGTCACCATGGCCCAGGTCTCCGCCAACCTCAGCGCGGCCTACCCCACATCGACATCCTCCAGCTCCGGCTTCGTCAAGGTCTACTTCCTGACCCGCCCGCAGCTCTCGGCCGGCCAGTATTACTGGATCGTGATGGCGACCACCAACGGCGACTCCGGCCTCACCCTCGGGAGGCTGGTCAACCCCTACAGGGAGCTCGTGCTCGCCTCGAGCAACGACTTCGTCGGCTGGGGCACCCCCGGCGACGGGCCCACCGACATCGGCTTCAAGATCACGGCGACCAGCCAGGTCATCAACAACGCGCTCATCTCCACGCCGACGCTAGAGTACTTCAACGAGGTCGCCCAGTCCTTCAGCCCGTCGGCCACCACCGCGGGCGTCAAGGGCGTATGGGACTTCTCCGCCGAGCCGGCGGGGGAAGACCTCTACGTCACCATCCAGACCGACAGCGGTTCCGACTCTCCTTCTGGGACGATCCTTGCGGGGGGCGTGACGCCGCAGGTGGGCTACGTGTCGTTCAACTCGTCGGTCACCCTGAACGGCGGGACGAAGTACTGGCTCGTCTACCGCGTGGGCCCCTGCCTCTCCTCCTCCTGCAGCTACCCGAGCAAGGCCACCATCATCGAGTACCGGAGCGACATGTACAACTCGAGGTACGACTACGGCGGGACCGCGCTCCACGCGGAGGTCAACAGCGGGTCGGGCTGGGCCTCGACGGCCAGCCTCGGCGACATGGTCTTCCAGTTCGTGACCCTCACCGGTCACGAGGGCGACCCCATCTGGACCACGTCGACCACCGCGTCCAGCTCTTCGATGACATCCTCCTCTTCGACCACTTCTTCAACCTCCAGCTCGAGCTCATCCAGCGCGACCACATCGACTTCCTCCTCGAGCTCCACTTCGACTTCGACCACCGCGACGGGAGGAGGACAGCTGGGCTCCCAGAACTGGGGCCTCTGGGTGGCGATCGGGCTCGTCGGGGTCTTCGCCTACACGGCCACTCGGAAGAAGCACTAACGCTTAAATCGGAAGATTGCTACGTAGTAATTTGGCCTTGAAGCGGCTGGTGCTCCCGGTGATGTTCATGCTCGCCCTGTCGGGCGTGGTGTTCCTCGCAGCCCCCTCGGTCCAGACCAGCCGTGCCGCCTCGCCCCCCGTCACCGTCGGCACATCGACCGCGCCGGCGTCCAGCTACGTCTTCAACTCGAGCGGCGTCTACTACGGTTATACAGGTAACATGATCCACGTCTTCCAGCCCGGACTTGCCGTGATGGGCGGGTCGACGAAGTGCTCCGTCTCTTTCAACTCTGCCTTCTCGAAGAACTCCACAACCTACACCTGGACGTTCGTCGCTCCCAGCGCGGTCTCCTGCGGGGGTGCCACAGTGACGCCGGTGATGCACGCCTACGCCATAAACGGGACGAAGCCAGGCCAGAAGGAGATCGTCGTCTCCGGGAAGAACACCAAGACCGTCGGCCCCACCGTCCTCGTCTCCAGCATCGTGACCTTCCAGCTGGCCTTCTCCTCCGGCAACGTGTTCGCCAATAGCACAGGGGTCTACCTCAACGGGCTGGGCTTCACTTGGCCGGCGCTTTCATCCTTCAGCCCGACTTGGGCCCCCGCCACCGATACCCTGACCGTCACTTCCGCGGCCTCCAGCTCTCCCACGACCACCTACGTCTTCGACCCGACGACGATCCTGACCTCGACGAGCACGACCGCGACGGAGCCGCCACAGTCTCACAACACCTGGTACGACGCCGGCGACTACTGGGGGATATTCCAGATGGCAGCGGACAACTACATGGGCCTCTTCTACTCCTCCAACGGGGCGACCTGGTACTCCGCCCTCGGACTCACCGGCCCTTCGGGCCTCTGCCCGACAGGGGCGAAGACGTGCGACATCGTCAACGACGGAGGGTTCCCGCCCAGCTTCTGGGTAGACACGACAAGCCACAAGTTCTGGTACTCCTACTGCACCGGCACCACAGTCCACACCAGGGAGGTGTCCTACTCCAACGGCGGCTCCGCCAGCTTCGATTTCGCCGAGAAGACCTTCACCGTGGCAGAGACCACCGGATCCTGTGGTCAGGCGACGATAGCGGAGAACGCGGCCTCCACATACCTCTGGATCGCCGTCGAGTCGACCGGGGCGAGCAGCTACCCGCACCTCGAGACGTGGGTCTGCGCCACGCCGTACTCCAGCTGCACGTGGACCGCCTCCCTCGACGCGACCCTGGCATCGGCATCCGCCGCCGGCGAGTACGACTTCATCTATCCCTACGCCTCGTCTGGCGAGATGGTGGCCGGGGCCTACCTGAGCAACGCCGCCGGGTCGCTCTTCGACTGGTCAGGCTCGACCTGGGGGAGCTCGGTCAGCATGGGATCCTACTACGGCAACGGCTTCAGCGGCGTCACGACTTCGAACACCCTCTACCTCTGCGCCACCGGGAGCGGCAAGACCCAGTTCGCTTCCCACGCGGAGGGGGCCACGTCGGCCCTCTCGTACACGGGCGTCGGGACCGCGACCGGGACGACCTGTACGATCTCCACCGACGGGAGCACCGGCCCAGCGATCACCATCTTCTACGACGCCGGCTCCACCACGATGTACTACGTCCAGTCGACCAACGGCGGCAGCTCTTGGGGGAACGAGCAGACGTATGCCTCCGGGGAGGCGACCATCCAGTCCCAGGATCTGCAGAGCTCTCTCACCTGTGCCAACGGGTATTTCGCCCTCCAGTGGACGTCGGGGAGCGGCAGCCCGTACAACGTGAGGTGGGACGCCTCGACGGTCGCTTGCCCCACGACTGTCACCGAGCAGGTGACGCTCACGATCAGCCCGGCGGGCGCTCCCAACCAGGGCTCGGTCACTGTCGCCGGTTGTGCTTCGACGACCGTGCCGATCGACGGATCCCAGCACGCCTTCGCCGCCACGCCCTCGACCACCTGCACCTACACCGTGGCAGCCGCGGGCTCGGTCGCCAGGGACCAGTTCAGCACCGGCAACACCTGGACCTACACTTCGACGGGCCTCGGCACCGACACCAAGGCTAACACCGTCTACCACCAGGGCAAGATGACCTTCTGGTACTCCATCACCGGCGGCGGGTCCCCGACCGCGCCCACGCTGACTTATACGGCGCTGGGGGTCAACCCGACGACGTACACCATGACCACGAGCCCGACGGTCAAGTGGCTGGACTGGCAGACCCAGTACACGGCCACCAACCCGACCTCCGGCTCCTCCTCGGTCCACCGGTTCGACGCGGCCTCCGGGACGGGCGGGGCTCCCGAGAGCGACGGCGGGTCCGTCGACCTGGTCTACTTCAACCAGTACTCCCTCTCGGGCCTCTCGGCCTCCCTCACCGCGACCAGGACGTCCTTCGGGGTCTCCGGCTCCGTCTCGTCCGGCGACTGGTACGACTCCGGCACCGACGTCATCGTGGCGGGCGTGCTCACCGTCGACTACCCCGCGCCCGCACAGCCCTTCTACGTCTACCAGCCCTGCAGCGACGGCAGCCAGGTGGTGACCAACGTGACCGCTACCACATTGACCTGCTGGTCCGGGAAGATCACCTACAACGCGGCCTCGTCCGCCGACATGTTCTTCCTTCCGGCCGGCGGCTCGATCAGCAACTGGTTCGTCGGAGGCGTCAACGTCCTCTCCTCCGCGACCCAGACGTCCGTGTCTGCCGGCACGGTCTACGCCGTTTCGGGCGCGGCCTCCTCCTGGGAGGTCGACTACACGGTCGGCGGCGGAGGAGGTGGTGGTGG
>Ga0181539_1005441_pt1 | contig 10290 bp, 9 predicted proteins | sample PEATcosm2014_Bin_46_FD_119767 | JGI IMG/M metagenome (GOLD analysis project Ga0181539, IMG submission 119767) | Peatland microbial communities from MTU Mesocosm Facility, Houghton, MI, USA - PEATcosm2014_Bin23_60_metaG | ecosystem: Environmental > Terrestrial > Soil > Wetlands > Peat | place... | reverse complement strand
ATGATATCCTCGGGCTTCTTGTAGTTGGTCAGCAGTTGGTCGATTAACTTCTTGTCGATTGCCATGGGGTCCTCCTATTTTCTTCTTCCCATGGCCGTTTACACAGTTTTATTTACACCCTCCTCGTAAAGGATGTGCAAGAGGTCGATGCCAGCCGAGAACATGGTGCGCTCAGTAAGGAAACAACCCAAGATGATCTATACGACTTCTATGAGACCGAGACCGTAGCGAAGTCCGGCACGCCTATTCCGCAGGCGAAAAGGAAAAAGTGATTTGTCATCCCGTCCGCTCACATACCGTTTCACATGCCATTGTCACTGCTCACCGTGTACTAAGATCGTTAAAGCTGCCTACCGCTGTTCCTCAAGTTGTTGTAACTACGTTTGCACGCGGATTCGAGTCCTACCTGAGGAGCCATTCTTTCAACAGCTTGACCCTCGCTGCGCTCTGTTTGAGCTTTGACTGGAATGCAAGCTGAGCGACCTTGCCACGGTGGACCAATCGATGGATCCCTGAAAGTCCTCGATGGAGCTCGCGGACATCTGAATCTCACAATCGCCGGGCTTGCAACTCTTTAATCCCTTGATGTCATCGCTCAATCAGAATATCCGGCCAATTCGGAAGAAAAATCTCCTCCGCCCATAATTCCCCAAGGCGCCTCCGACTTCTACCGGTCCGAAAATTGTGTTGACGACGAGAGCGCCTGCAACATCGTTCGGGATCTCCGGTGGCTTGGGAGCGTTCGGCAGTTGGTAAGTCTTACCCAATTCGTACATGCCGATGAAATCCATGGTGTCGCCCAACAGCGGCGGCTTCAACACCTGCCGGATATATCCAAGTTGGAACAGGAAGTACTGATCGGTAAGCAGTTCGTTGGTACCGTATGCAAGCAAGCGCTGAGTGCCGCCCAGCGAGAACGCCGGTATTCCGGTCTTGTAACCAAAGCTGGTCCCACCATAAGCGTTGAAGTAAATCGAAGCAGGACTGTTCAAGCGGAAAACATTCTGAGATTGGATTTCCGACCGCGGGAAGCCCTCAGGAGTCGCAGGGTTGGCATTGAACCATTTTGCGTCTACCTTCAGGCTCCGGCCGGAGCGCGGAATGACTGGCTGATCCAACTCGTCCAGGAGGTATTGCAGCCTGACATCGCCAGTTGCTCCCGAAACTGTTGGTAAAACGCTCGGATTTCCTATCTGCCACGAGAGACGCTCATACCCACCCTCGTACCCTAAGCGCAGTTCGCCGCTGCGTCCGAACTCATAACCCACATCCACGCCGCCCCCTGCTTCCAACTTTCTGTAGTCGGCGATCAGGCTATTCCCTGAATAGACGTCGTAGGGCGAACTAGAGAATCCGAGCCGCGGAGCGAGAAACCATTGACTCGTAGTCTTGAATGGCCGGTAATATTCGCTGGCAATACCGTCTTGTGAACCCACGATCACATCATTCCGCAACTCTGAACGGAAGCCCCCGAAATCCAGGAAGGTAATTCGGGCGCCAATACTGAAGAGCACGTTGTTGTAGTCTGAACCGTCCATCAAGATCAGAGGACGCACCACCGGCGCCATGTATGGCTTTGGGTCGGTTTGGATCCGCAGGCCTTGTCGGCCATTTTGATCAACCATGGAATAGCTGAGATTCAAGAAGCGCCCCATCCCGGAGAGGGTCATAATCTCGTCATCCAGCTTTGCTGTGTCGACGGGCTCTCCCACCACACCGGACATGTCTTGCTCAATGGCACGGGCCAGCTTCGGACCAGTGCCCGTCACTTCAATAAATTCCGGGACGGGCGCCTGCCTGCGCCGGGCGTTACGACTGGCCAAGTATTGGTTCCAGGTTGCTTCATCGACGGAAAAGACAGAGAGAACGGACGCCTTCGCGGCGGCAGCCTCGTATCCCGCCTCGATAATGGCGTCGCCTTTGTCGTAGTCCGTTGCGGTGTACTTCTGCAACGGTACCGTCACCAAAATGTCCGCTTGCTCCATCGAGCGAAGTTCATTGTCAGCGATCAGGACGGAGACCGATCGAGACAGCACCGCAACGGTGGAGAGGGGTTTCTCGGGATCAAGCGGAGCAACCTCGAGGTGGATTCCGAGCACTACGTCAGCGCCCATCTCTTTTGCCACGCCGATGGGAATATTGTTCAACAAACCACCGTCGGCATAGATATGGTCACCTGAGCGAACGGGCGTGAAGATTCCAGGCAGAGACATGGTGGATCTGAGGGCCAGAGCAAGAGGGCCACTGCGGAAAACATACTCCTTGCCGGATCGCAGGTCGGTTGCCACACAGGCGAACGGAATGGGGAGATCGTTGAAGCTCTTCAGCTCGGAATACGGGAGCGATATTTGGTCCAAGATCAGAGAAACTTGCTGACCGGAATTGAACCCCGCTGGGAAATGCAATCCCTTGTGTAGCCCAAATTCGAGTGTGCTCGGATAATCATGAGCGTCTTGTTTGCGCCGAAATGCGAGATCCGGGAACGGCGTCTGGCCCCTCAAGACCTCATCCCAGTTGATCGTCTGCACGATCTGCCGTATTTCGGAGGCAGATCTGCCAGTAGCGTATACGCCCCCAACCAGGCCACCCATGCTGGTACCAGCCACGTAACTCACGGGTATTCGGTGTTCTTCCAGCCACTGAATCACACCGATATGAGCCAACCCCAGGGCGCCGCCGCCTTCGAGTACCAACCCGACGCTCGGGCGCTTTGTTGTGCGTGTTGTGGGCAAGTCCTGCGCAACGGCGTAGGCAGTCGCCAAGACGGTCCCGAAAAGCACAACACATACGCGGATTGGCCATTCCATTTTCGACATCTCCTCGACCGAGCCTGCGCGGCGATCGCTAGGGTATGTCCGCGCTTGGTCGCATTTTTGGCCGGTGCCGCGCGGAAAAGGCGCTGTATCTTAGACGTTTTTGTAACGCACGTATTACCTTCCGCCGCGCCCGAAAGATCCGCGACTTGAATACGCTCACAGATATGCCGCCCCTTCCGCTCACATCTTGTGCAGGTCAAGAGCCAGTTTGATCCAGGCCCCACCGTAAACAATCAGATCAATTCTAATGAAAAGACCGATCACCCAAAGCCCCGAGACCGGCCATTGCGCCATGATGAGAACCCCCATGACCGTTGCGAGGACTCCGTTCAGGGCTTGCCAATCCCAGCCTGGCAGATGAGTCCACGCCGAGGCTATCAATTGATACAGTCCGCCGACCAGAAAGAACACCGCCATCACAAAGGGGATGCCAGAAAGCTTAGCTAGCTTCAGACGCGCATCCTGAGAGAGGTCATACTTCCCGGAAGCAAACAGAACGTCGGCCTTGGTGACTACCAATCCGCGTAGTGTAATGTTGTTTTGAAACCACATTCTGTCCTACAGCAACGCGAAGACCATACCTAAGCTCTTGAAAACGCTGGAGTACGCGGATCCCAGAATCACGCTTCATTCGTGAATTCGCGAACTTCGTGAAAAGTGGCTGCGACAATCAGCCGGAACGTTGGTTCGGTAGCTAGGAGAGTTTGAAGCGATGTTTCTGATTCGTGCTGCGCTGAGGTTCCGTCGGTGCCACGGGAGGAGATTTTCTTACGCCCGATTCACTAGGACTACGACACTTCGCGCCTCGACCCGATGCGTGTTCCCGAGCACATCCGTTTCAGAGCCGGGGTCGGCGATGTCGTTAGGCGAAGGCTGGGCGGTGTCCACGGCCAGGCGCCAACGCCTGCCCGGCACAACCGGTAGTTCAAAGTCCAGGCTTTCCCAGAACATGTTAAACATCACGTGCAGGTCGGAGTCTCCGCCGAAACCTGCCAGCGTCATCGCGAGCGCCCGAGCGCCTGGATCGTCCCATCCCGGGCTGTTAAGTTTCGTGCCGTGCCACGAGACGTCCGTTAAGCCACGTTCGTTCATCGAGCCGTTGAAGAACTGATCGCGCCGGACTGCTGCGTGCATCTTCCGGAAACGAATCATGCCCTTACAGAAGCGGAGCAGTTCGGAGTTCTTGTTCACCAAAGTCCAGTCGAACCAGCTGATCTCGTTATCCTGGCAATACGCGTTGTTGTTACCTCTCTGTGACCGCCGAATCTCGTCGCCAGCCACAAACATTGGAACACCGCGCGAGAGCAGCAGGATTGCCATAAAGTTGCGCACCTGGCGATTGCGGAGCGCGGCAATGCCGGGATCGTCCGAATCACCCTCCGCGCCACAGTTCCAGCTCAGGTTGTCGTTGATACCGTCACAGTTGGATTCGCCGTTCGCTTCGTTATGCTTCTGGTTGAAGGAGACTAAGTCATTGAGAGTAAATCCGTCGTGACAGGTCACGAAATTAATGCTATTCAGCGGTGACCCGCCCCTTTCCTGATAAATATCCGCGCTCCCTCCCAAGCGCGACGCGATTGCGCCGACTAACCCGGGATCGCCCCTGACGAAGCGCCGAACATCGTCGCGATAGCGGCCGTTCCATTCCGCCCATCGGTCGCCTGGGAAATGCCCGATCTGGTAAAGGCCGGCGGCGTCCCACGCTTCCGCGATCAGCTTCGTGTCTGCCAGGTCTTCGTCCAACTCGATCTGCCAAACTAGCGGAGGGTGAACGGCAGGCATTCCGTCCTCACCGCGCGAGAGGATGGAACCCTCGTCGAAGCGGAAGCCATCCACATGGGTTTCCCGAACCCAGTATCGGAGGCAGTCGACGATCAGCTTCTGGGCAAGTGGGTGGTTGCAATTGAGGGTGTTCCCGCACCCGGAAAAATCCATGTAGTATTGCAGCTCCCAAGGCACCAGCAAATAGTAGGAGCGATTGTCGATGCCCTTGAAGCAATACGTCGGTCCCTGGTGGTTGCCTTCATCCGTGTGGTTGAAGACCACATCGAGAATGACTTCTATGCCCGCCTTATGCATTGCCTTGACCAAATCGCGGAACTCGCGCAAGTGGCCGCCGGTTTCGGGCTCGAGGCAATAGGAGGTCTGGGGTGCGAAGTAGCCTAAGGTGCTGTATCCCCAAAAATTGCGGAGGGGCTTCCCATCAGCGACTCTGAGCACCGCGGTTTCATCGAAGTCAAAAACAGGAAGCAATTCCACGGCGTTAATGCCGAGATCTTTGAGGTAAGGAATTTTTTCGATGAGGCCGGCGAAAGTCCCGGGATGCCGCACCCCCGATGTCGGAGATTGCGTGAAGCCGCGAACATGCGCTTCATAGATGATGCTTTCCTCCATCGGACGGTTGAGGGGCTTGTCGCCTTCCCAATCATAGCCAGAAGGATCAATGACGACTGAGCGCATGGACGTCCTCACATTGTCCTCCGGCGCGCAGGCGCTGCCGCGATCCCAAAGAGAATTGGAATTGCCGCGGGCGTAGGGATCGATCAGGACCTTGTTTCTGTTGAATCGCTGCCCGGCGGAGTCAAACCGGCCATCGACACGGTACGCGTAGTGCACGCCCGGCTTCAGGCCGCGCACGAAGGCGTGCCAGGAGTGGAAGGTCTTGTTTACATAAGGGTCGAACCGAATCGTTTGAAATGGCTCCAACGCGTCGTGCGCTGAGAACAGGAGCAGTTCTACGCCTGTCGCACTCGAGGAAGCGATTGAGAAATTCACTCCCGCAGGTGAAGGCGTGGCCCCCAACGGATGCGGAGATCCCGCCTCAACCGGGAACGGATCTTGCCTGATAGGCTCAGCAGAAAGCGGGCTGACCATGGTGTTTTCTCCGTATGAGCATGCGTCTCAATACCACTTCCTATCAGCTCGATTCGCGGCCTCCATGATATCTCGCAGCGCCCGCTAAAGTCTTACTTACTTATGCTTGTGGAAGACGCGCTTGACGTCGGGCCAAAATTCCTCGAAAGCATTGGCCGCCATGCGTCCGGCAATGTCTCCCGAGGTGTGCAGGAGCGCGTCGCGCGAATTTGCTTCGCTGTGAACGCGCCAGGTATTGGACAGGAAGTTGCTCCCGAACATCGCCATGTAGCGGGCATAGGCGGGCCTGAAGCTGCCATGGTCGCCCCGGGCAGCAAAAGTGAGCCGTATCACATTTCCGACACGCGCGTTTAAGGGAACGTCGGGCACGCGAAAATAGCGCGGATCTTCGCGGAGGAGAAAGCCGGCGCTTGCTTCCATCGCATTCCCTGTGGCGCTCGAGGCCATGCGCATTCCATAACGGTCGGCAAACCCTCCCCAGTGCGGCCCGTATTCTTTCGGCCGGTCAAGAGCCGTTCCGAACCCAGACACGAAAATTCCCCCCGCGCGATGCGGCAGGCCGACGGTGCTGGCGATAAACCAGCGGAGACTTTCTCGCGTCGTGATCGGGCGATAGGATGGCTGTAGCTCCTGCGGTTTCAGAGGCGTCAACAGTGACAGGGAACGAGCATCTTTGGATTCTTCCCGCGGGTCCGAAAAGGCCGATTGACTAAGCTGAGTTGTTTGGCGAGAGGGAATGGACTGGGCCGGGGCGATAAGAGTCCATGCGAAGAAAATGGCAATCAGAATTGCGAACCGCCGCGAAAGCACGACACTGCGAGATGTCTTGTTCCGCATACGGCGCTCGCTTTCTTTGGAGCGACTTCCCTCCGACCGCAATTCACGCTTTCGCTTTCATGAGCGGCTGATCAGAGATGGCATTCGAAGAACTCCCTGTCGAGAAGCATTCCAACCACACGATTCGGAGCACGGCCACGGCCGGCACCGAGAGGAACACGCCCGCAATGCCTCCCACTTGACCTCCTACCATGAGCGCAAATACGACGGTCAGGGGCTGTAGATCCAAGTTGTTACCCATGATGCGAGGCGAGTTCACATAATCCTGCACCAGCCTCCACAGCAGCAGCAATCCCGCCATCCAGATCCAGTGGGAGTGAGTCAGGAAGCCGATCGCCAGAATAGCCACCGCCGAAATAATCCATCCGACCGCTGGGAGACATTCCAGAACACCTCCCAAAACGCCTAATGCGATCGCATACGGGAATCTCAGAACCAGCATCGAGACGCTATAGAAGACGAAGGAGAGGCCACACAGAGCGAACTGCGCGCGAATGTACCTGGCAAGCATCGCATCAATCCGCCGCAGAATTCGCTGGGTCCGGGTTCGGTTTCCACGCGCTCCAACGGCTTCGATAAACGCATCCGCCATCGGACGTCCGTCTCGCAAGATGAAGATGGCGAGAATAGGGATAACGAAAAGCCAGAACGCACTCGCGGCGACATACGCTACGGACTGCGCACCGCGCTCGAAAACATGGGCGATGACGTCGTGGTTGCGAGCTAACCAGTCGTGTATCCGCTGCTGCTGAGCCGCGCTCAAGCCATGCTTGGCCCCCAGACCGTCGGCAATTTTTCCACTGGAAAGACCTTGCAAGATCACGGGCGCAGCCGCGTTCAGGTTCTTTAGTTGCGCCACAACCCTCGGACCGAACTCGTACAACAGGGTGCCTAGCACAAGTATCCCGATCAAGTACACCTGTGCAATCGCCCAAGTGCGATTCTTCCGACCCAGTCGAGAATGCTGTTGTACCAGCATGACCGCTGGCTCGAGCAAGTAGGCAAACAGAAGAGACAGCAGCAAAATGAAGAAGGCACCACGCGCCAGATAGAGGATAGATGCGGCGGCCAGGAAGAGCGCTACCGTAGTGACTACATTCCCCGTACGATCGTCAATTGATAACATGCTGCTTTGCTCCGGTATCTGCCGTCGGGTTCGGCGCGCGGGCTCAACGCGCACCGAACCTTCAGTTGGAGGCACACTCTATGCGCGGAGCCTGACCGCTCGGAGGCCGAGTCCCGATACGCAACTTGTCATTAGGCAGCTCTGGAGGCAGCAGTTCTGCCTTCTGCTTTGGGCAGGCTGTGAATCGCGCCCGCGAAACCTACCAGAGCCCCTCCGTCAAAGATGAGGTCGACGCCGATCGCAATGCCCACAAAGTAGGTGCTGGACATAGGCCAAGTGACCAAAAGGTAGATGCCGAGACCGATAGAGACCAGCCCCGCAAACATCATCCATCCCCACCTCGGGAACTGAATAACACTCGACCCGACTGCGCGGAACAGCCCACCCACGATGAAGAGTGCAGCGAGCAGCATGGTCACACCTTCCGCGCCTGCGTCCGGGTGGCGAATCAGGAGGTATCCAGTCACTCCGCGGATGATCGCGTTCAGCAGGTACAGGAAAAATCCGTGCCAGTTAAACGCGTAAAACGAATTTACGAGCCACACCACTCCACTGATCGCAAGGACCCAGCCCAACGCCAGAATTGAAAAAGTGGTTGCGGTCTGCGCCTTGCCGACGCAAACCACGCCAAGAATCATCAGCAGAATGCCGAAGACGAGGAACCAGCCCCAGGATCTCCTGACTTGCTCGAGGCCAGCGGCGAAAACATCAGTAACACTGCTCATTGTCCTTCTCCTTTTTTGCGCACTACCTATCCGGCAGCGCGGTCAATCGATCTACCGCAAAAAAACCTCCGGAGCCTTGGCGGGAACAACCAACGGCTTAGCCGATTTCGGGTCCGGGTTGAACTTATTGAAGACCGACGGGTTCTTGCGGAAGTGCTGCTCCAACGCATTGACCCGATTTTGGTCATTCGGATGATCTGATAAAAGCTGGGGTATCTCTTCCGCTTTGGCGCCCTTAAAATCCTGGAATAGCCACACCAGTCCCCAGGGGTTGTATCCGGTGGCGGCACACACGTCAGAGCCGGTGATGTCGGCGCGCGACTCCACATCTCGGGAGTAACTCAGGGAATGCAGCTTGCCAAGGAGAGCGATGGCCAACACATGCGCGGTAGAAGGGCCCAGAAGAATGGCGGCTCCGACCTCCCGCCTCTCGATTTTCTGCTGCTCCTCCATCAACGTCACGGTGTCGTGATGGATAGTGTGAGAGACCTCGTGACACAAAGTGCCGGCGAGCTCGTCAGTATTCTTTACGAAATACAGCAGCGAATCGACTACATACACGTTGCCGCCTGGAGTGGCGAACGCATTCGGTTGCTGTTCATGGACCAGGTAAAACTTAAACGGATGGTTGTATCGCGGTTGCGCTGACCGGGTAATGGCGTCCGCAATCGGCCGCAACGTATCGTACAAGGGAGATGATTCAATGATTTCGCCCTTGGCCTTGAGTTCGTTGAAAACTTCCTGACCCAATTGCAGCTCTTCGTCCTGCTTCTGCGCTTGAGCCGCTAATGGGGTGGTTGCGATCCCAACCCCCAAGAGGCACAACGCCGCAGCGGTGGTACGAAGAAGCGCGCTTCGAAGTATCTTGAATGCATTCATGGTTCATCTCCCTGGCAGCATTGGTTTCCGCTGCGACTGTCGATCAAACACGCATTCATTGCAAGCCGCATGAAGGCATGAAGGGTGCTCACAGTTACACTGGAACTCGACTTCGGCCACGTCATCGGCGTCCGAACAGCAGCCGCTGCAGTACTCCTCCGTGGATGGAACTTGACATTGGCAGTGCTCGTAAGCGCACTTGCGCGTACTCTCCACGTCTGTAATGTTAGCCATAGTCCGCCTCACTAATTGAAAGTCTGCCGATCATTTGTCCAGGTGGCATCCGCTCCGCCATGCGCGGAAGTGTTATGCTGCCCGCTGAACGGCGCGGTCAATACTGCTGGCACCACTCCGTATCTTCGAGGCAATCACGATTCTGGAGATACCGCCCACCAGCACAGCAACGCCGACTAGCGTTCCGATCGCCCAAACAGAACTGGAGGGCCACTTTACGAGAATCAGTATGCCCATGATGAAGCTCGCGGCGGCATCGAACAGAAACCATCCCCAGCCATCCAGTGGCTTCACCCGGAACGCGGTCACGGTTAGTAATCCAGCCTGAACCAGCAGTAGCGTTGCAAGAAATCCCGTCAGCGCTTCTACGCCTTCGAAGGGAAAAAACGCCAAGGCAACTCCAGCGATTCCATAGATCACACCTAAAAGAACTTTCAAGAAGAAGTTTCCAACCGTCTGCGAATGAAGTGCGAAGACGATTTGAGCAATGGCGACGAAAATCAATACCCAGCCGAGCAGGAGGGTCGTGATGGTCGCGGTTGCCAACGGGTAAACGATCAGGAATACCCCCAGGGCTGCGGTCACAACGCCCATGAAAATGCTCCATGCGGAACGCTTCTTCACTTCATCAGTTAAGCTCTGTGCAGACATTCGATCCTCCTTCGTAGTCGAGTACTTGCTCCAAAGGGAGGTCTTTTGTCCTCCCTTTGGACAGGTGCCTGAACCGGGCTGAGGTGTCTCGGGTTACGAGGCCTTGGCCTTCGCAGCCGCCGCTTTTGCCTTGAGCACCTGAACTTTT
>Ga0181539_1005438_pt1 | contig 10293 bp, 9 predicted proteins | sample PEATcosm2014_Bin_46_FD_119767 | JGI IMG/M metagenome (GOLD analysis project Ga0181539, IMG submission 119767) | Peatland microbial communities from MTU Mesocosm Facility, Houghton, MI, USA - PEATcosm2014_Bin23_60_metaG | ecosystem: Environmental > Terrestrial > Soil > Wetlands > Peat | place... | reverse complement strand
GGATCCATTTGCCGCAAAAGAAGTTTTGCCGGGCCAGGTAATAACCGCAGACCTCCCCGGGCCGGGCCACTGCCGCGGCGATCTCCTGGGCCAGGGCCGGGCTGACCCTCTCGTCCGCATCGAGGATCAGGACCCAGGCGTGGGCGAAATCGACGTGATCCAGGGCCCAATTCTTATGGTCCGAGAAATTGTCAAACCGCCGCTGCACCACGCGGGCCCCCAGCCGCCGGGCAATATTTACCGTGTCGTCGTCGCTGAAAGAATCCAGGACCACGAGGTCCCCGGCCCAGGCCACGCTCTCCAGGCAGGCCTCGAGGTTGCGCGCCTCGTTTTTGGTACAGATTAGCACTGACACGGGCGGCTTATTTAAATCCGGCATGAGATTCCCTGAGCCGGCCCACCAAGGCCAGGGCTGCGCCTTATCCCCTGCAAAAGTTGCATGACCTTAAATTTACCTGTTTTTCGGGTAGTTGGCAATGATCCCGGAGTACACCTCCTGCAAGGCCAGGGCGATGCTGTCCCATTGAAATCGTCGGGCCACCAGCTCTTTGCCTCGCCTGCCCATGTCCGCCGCGGTGTCCACCTCGGCCACCAGGCGCTCCAGGGCGGCGGCCAGGGGGTCCGGGGCGCACGGCGTTACCAGGCCGGCGCCGGCCGCCTCCACCTCCCGCCAGATGTTTACCTGGTCGGAAATGACCACCGGCAGGCCGCAGGCCATGGCCTCGATAACCGCCATTCCGAAATTCTCGGAGTAGGAGGGCAGCACGAATATCCGGGCGTCCCGCAAGGCCGCCAGCTTTTCCTCCCCCAACAACATGCCGGTGAAGGTGGCGCAGTCGGCGATGCCTTCCTGTTGGAGCCATCCCTTGACCCGGACGCCCCAGCCGTCATCATCGGGACCGGCCACCACCAAATGCAGGTCCCGCCGCTTCCGGACCACCCGGGCCAGGGCCTGAACCAGCAAATCCAAACCTTTCTTAAAATTTATCCGCCCCAGGAAGAGAATGATCTCCTTTTGGCCAATTTCCGGAAACCGTTCCCGGAACCGTCCCGCGGCGGGCAGCTCCTGAAACTCCCGCAGGTCCACCCCCAGGGGCACCACCACCCCCGGGGCGTCGCCGATGTACGGGCGGGCCAGCCGCTGCTCTTCCTCGCTGGTGAAATGGAGGGCCGCGGCCAGCCGAATATTGCGGTTCTCGAAGGCGGCCTCCATGACGTACTTGCGCCAGCGGTGGCGCCGATAAAGGTAAGGGTCCAGGGTGCCGTGCGGCCGCACCAGGTAAGGGACGCCGTGGCTGCGGCAGTAATGCCCGGCTATCAGGTCGTGAAACAGGTAAAGGGAATGGATATGGACCAGATCGGCTTCCCGGATGCCCCCTGCCAGGGCCCGAGCCATAGGCCAGGAGGTCCCCCAAAAACGGGGCGGCTGAATGGGATAATAGCGAATTTCCACCCCATCCTGGATGAGCGGCCGGCCCCGCGGCACCGCCAACTCCCCCGGCCCATCCTGGTTGGTGGTGTAGATCTTCACCTCATGCCCCAGGCGGGCCACGGCCCGGGCCATTTCCACGCAGGCCTTGGCCGGCCCCCCGTAGCGCGGCGCCAGGTTGGCGATGACATGGAGGATTCTCATGCGCCCCCCGGGTCCCGCTTCCTCACCCCTCAAGCGACTTCTCCACCTGGCGCCAGCGGATGAAGCGCGCCGGGACCCCTCCCACAATGGCATAGGCCGGCACGTCTTTGGTGACCACGGCCCCGTAGGCCACCACGGCTCCCTGCCCCACCGTGACGCCCTTCAGAATGGAGGCCTTGGAAGCAATCCAGGCCCCATCCCGGACCAGTATCGGCGCATAACGGGCCGGCCGCTCCGGATCATCCGGGTCATGATCCGCGCCGTAAAAGGAGACATCGTGCCCCATCCAAACCCGATTGCCGATGGTTAACTTATCCTTCATATTGAACTGAACTCCCCGGGGAATCTCGCAGTCGTCCCCGATGGTAATGACCCCGTAACAATTACCGTCCAGTTTCACCCCACGCCAGAGTCGGGTATTCCTGCCGATGCTGGCATGCATCAGCCAGCGCATCAAGGCGCACCGCAGGCCATTGCCCGGGAGCCGCGTCACCCATTCATTCCATAAATATTGGCGGACCTGCACGAATTTCCTCATGTCGTCGTCACCTCCATAGGGCGAATCCGCGGCGGGGCAGGCATTGCCACCACCAGATCACCAGGACCGCCATTACCAGCGGCGCGCTCCAGGGCAGGGTCAAGAAAACTATCAAGCTAAGAATAAGCGGCGCCATCTCCTTGATGAAAAACCATCCTGAAAACCGCGGCTGATACCGGTTGAGCAGGTACGGCACGAACCAAAAGGGCAGAAGCAGGTCTCCGGCGATCATCCCCAGGATCACGCCGGGCAGCCCCAGATGCCAGCCTCCCAGGTAGGCCAGCCCGAGGTTCAGCAGCGAAGAAACCAACAGCATCTTCGCCAGGGTCCGGTGCCGGTTGGTGGCCATCAGGGGATGGCAGCAGGTGAACCAGACCAGGTATTCCCCCATGTAAATCAGGAAGAGGTCCATGACCCGTTGCTGGTACGGCACGGTTTTCCTTAACCAGACATGATAGATGTTCTCCCCCCAGAAATGAAAGATCGCCATGAAGATGACCGCGGCGATCAGGGTGGCGCGAAAGATGGCCCGGAATAACAAAAAGAATTTTTCCTCTTCTCCCTGGGCGTCCAGGCGGGTCAACTCCGGCCAGGCTGCGTGGGAGGGCAGCTCAAAGAAGGACCGGATCAAGTTGACGATGGTGCGCATGGTGGAAAAGACCACCACCTGCACCGAGCCCAGGAGCATACCCACCACCAGGACGGTTCCCTGGATGGAAAAGGCCTGGGACATCTGGATGCCGAAAAAATGGAGGCTTGGTCTGATGAAGGTCAGGCCGAGGGAGAGGTCGGCGTCCCGCAGGGAAAACAATCGGAATTGGGGGAAACGCCGGTTCAGGTCCCACCCGGCCACTAGGCCCACCCCCAGGTAGGGCAGCAGTTGCAGGCAGGCGATGGCCGGCAGCCCCCCGTGCAGCCAGAGCCCCAGGGCCACCAGGATAAGGGCCAGCAACTGCATGATGTTGGTGAGCATCACCCCCCGGGGCAGCAACCCCACTGAACGGTAAACCCCCAACAGGATACCCTGGGGCAGCGAGAAAACGAATTGGAAGGCCAGGATGGCCAGCACCAGAAAAACCACCTGCCGGCTGGTAATGGTGATCTGCAGCAGCGAGCCGGGGGGGAAAACCAGCATCAACCCCAAGAACCCCAGAAAAACCGCCAGGGGGAGGATCAAAAACAAGGCGAGGCCGGTGTGCAAGGTCTTGCGGAACTGCGGCAGGTCCCCCAGGGCATGGGCCTGGGTCAGGCGATTGACGAGGTAAAGCTGGCCACCCAGGTCGGTCAGGGAGAGATAGGCGACCATGGAGGTGAGGAGGAGCCATTCCCCGTAAACCTTGACCCCCCAGGCGGTTAAAAACAGGGGCACCAGCAAGACCCGGGAGGCCAGGTTGATGATCTGGCTCAGGAAGTTGGCGCCTATCCCCTGAATCAAGCGCTTCCGCATAGTTATTGAGCTTCTGCCGGTTTCTGGAGGATCAGCAGGTGCGCCTTGATCAACAAATCATCCGGAGCGCAGCGGCCGGCCTGAGTTGCCCAGATTTCCCGGAATTCCCCGGGAAACCGCTTTTTGAAGGTCAGGGCCTGGCGGCTGAGCTCCAGGATCAGGTCCTGGACCACGAAACCGGCCTCCCGGTAGCAGGCCAGATATTCCCGGGTGGTCAGGCGGGAGAACAGGTCCAGATCCAGGTAGCGCACCCCATCCTGAAAGTCCTCCACCGCCGCCCGGTGTGCCTCCAGGTAGGCCCGGTAGGCGGCCGGATCCAGCCGCAGGTGGTTGTAGGAGTGCTCCAGGCCCCCCCGGCCGGAGAAATGGTCCCCCCCGGCGCAGAAATAAAGGGGGCCGTAAGAGGCGTACAGAAAGCCCCCGGGCCGCAGGAGGCGATGCGACTCCCGCATCACCCGGGGAAGATCCCGGCAGTGTTCATAAACCGCGTCCGAGGCGATGAAGTGAATACTGCCGGGGTTTAGAAAGTCGTGGTCCTCCAGGGGGGCGGTGTGAAACTCCACCGGCACCCGGTAACGCTGCCAACAGTATCCGGCGATCTGCCGCCATGATTCCTCAAAGGAGAACAGATCGGTGGCGATGATGCGGCGAGGCCTGAGCCGCGCCCAGCTGAGGACGTCCCAGCCAGTGCCGGTGCCCTGCACCAGCAGCGTGGCCTGCCGGAGATTCCGGAGATGCCTGGTCCCCCAACGACGCCGGGTCTCCAGGGGCATGCCCCGGGGGCCCAGCACCCACCTGGGCCGGTATTCCCCAAGGGTCTCCGGGGCCAGAAAACCGGAATAGCGCCGGGAATAAAGGGGGCGTAAAAAGAAGTAAGCGGCCCTCTTCAACCGCCCTTTGCTCTGGCGGCGGTGCTGCGCCAGCCAATCCTGCTGGGCAAATTCCATCAGCTTCTCGTGTTCCCCCAATTTACCGGATGATTGCCACCATTACCAAACCAGGCTAGCCCGACCCTATGGTCCCCGCCAGGATTCTCCGGAAGTGAGCTATCATTTTATCGGCGTGGTCCGCCCAAGTGTATCCGGCGCCAGCCCGCCTCCGGCCGGCTTCCCCCATGCGGCGGGCCTCCTCCGGGTTCTCGTAGCAATAGAGAATCTTCTCCTTAAGCGCCGCCACATCTCGAATGGGCAGGATGAAACCCTCCCGGCCCTCCCGGACCAGGTCGGCCCCGCCCGTATTGGTGGTGATAATTAACGGCAAACCGCAAGCCATGGCCATGGGCTGGACCATGGCGAGACCTTCTTCAATGGAGGCCAGACAGAAGACCGACCCCTGGGAAAAATACTTGTGCAATTCCCTTTCCGGAAAGGTGCCTTGGAGAATTACCGACGGAGAAGCATACCTCTTAAGAAAGGGGCCCAATTCGTCGGTAACCTTGCCAATCAGCCATAGCTCGGCGTCGGGCAACTTCAGTTCCGAGAAGGCCTGTAAGAGATAATGGACTCCCTTCCGTAGGCTGAGGTTGCCGCAATGGATGACCCGGAAAATCTTATCCACTTTGGGAATCGGATAAAAATTGCTGAGGTCCACACCGTAGGGCACGTGTAGTAGTTTAGCCGCCGGCACCCCCCGTTGCAGAAAGGTCTCTTTGACATAGAGCGACGGAATCGAGATGAAATCGGCCTCTTGGTACTCCAGCAGTTCCTTTTCAATGATCTTCGGATGGGCGAACTCATGACCCTTCAAGCCAAGCCGGTCGTATTCCTCCCGCAGGATTTGATCCTGGTAGACGATGTGGCTGGAGCCGTGTTGCAACACCGTCTTGGCCCCCAATTCCTTGGCCCGGCGCAGGGTGTGGAGGGAATAGGAGCTCCAGCCCACCAGGAGTTCCGGCTTGGGAGGGAGATGCCGGGCGGCATGGCGGTCGAAAAGCTCGTGCACCAGATACTGGGCGTTATAACGCCTTTTCAGCATTGCCGGCGCCTTGAGCCAGCCGCGGTTCAGGATTTCGTTAATGACCAGGGAGCAGATGCGCTCCCGGTCGATCCCGTATTTTACCGTCTCGAATACCGGGTAGCTGGTTATGAGCCGCTCCAGGCAGCCGTGACTCTGAAGTTCCTTGGCCAGATAAAAGGCCCAAAAGCGCCCCATGAGAGAGAGAGTCACCTTCATCTCAATGCGGAACCCCGCCGCTTCCTAACAGATAATTTCATGATGGCGAAGGTGGCCTGCCATTCTCCCTGTAGGGCGGCCAGCTGCTCCACCGCATAGGCGTAGAAAAATGGCCCCAGGTCCTTGAGCCCCCGGTCGGAATGGCGAACCGCCTGCAAGCAGGTCCAAAGGGCCGGGGCTACCGTGGTCAGCCAGACCAGGGTCTTCACGGTCTTCAGGCCGTTCCAAAGCAGAATCTTCCACCAGGGCCAGCGGTCCAGAAAGCGGTGCACCTGGGCCGAACCCGCGCCCCGGCCCTGGCGGTTGCGCCAGTACTCCTGAAAAGAGGCCGGGACCACGTGGACCACCTCCAGGCTCAGATCGATAACTTTTTTAGCCCCGATCCGGCGCAGACCGCGGCCGAAAAAACCGTCTTCCCCGGCGCAAATGGGCACCGGGAAGCCGGTGGGAAACAGACCGGCCTTCAGGGCCACCTCCCTGCGGCAGGAAAACCCTTCGGTCCAGTCCATGTTGGCAAAGTTGCAATCGACGGCCCGGCTGTAAAAGACCTCGCTGACGCAGTGGACATAACGGGGAAACAGGAATTGCCGGTTGGCCACCTTGGCATCCACCAGGACGTAGTCCGCTCCATTTTGATAATGATAGGCCAGCCTCCGGAGGAAATCGGCGGCCAGGCGGACATCGGCATTGAGCAGGACGACCACCTCGCCGCTGGCCTCCCGGATCCCCAGATTCCTGGCCTCGCAACGGCCGCCGCCCCCCGGGTGAATGAGGCGCACCCCCTGCCGGGCGTAACCCCCGACGATCTCCGGGGTGCGGTCGCTGGAATCATCCACCACGAGGATCTCCCGGTCGGGATAATCGAGACCCAGGAGGGCCTCCAGGGTGGCGGCGATATCCCTTTCCTCATTGTAAGTCGGGATGATGATGCTGAATCTCATAGGTTAGGCATCACCGCCTGGAGGGCCTGGCGCAGGCCTGCCAGATCCTCGGAAAAGCCCCATGGGGAGATGATGGCCAGGCTCCTGGCCCCCATGCGGCGGCAGGTTTCGGGATCGGCCAGCACCTTTCTTAGAGCCGCAGTCAGGGCGGGAATATCTCCGCGGGGAAAAGTATAGCCGTTTTCTCCGTTTCTCACCAGGTCCGGGCCGCATCCCACCTGGTCGCTGACGATGACGGCTTTGCCTGCGTTCATCGCTTCGTTGACCACCAGCCCCCAGGGCTCATGCACCGAGGGCAGGACCAAGACGTCGCAGAGGTCATAATAAGCGGGCAGTTCGGTCTGGTTCTTAAATCCCAGGAATCTGACGGCCTCGAGCCGCATCTCCCGGGCCAACTCCTCCAGGGGCTGGCGCTGTTCGCCGTCGCCCACGAACAGCAGATAGGGAGGTTCGGCTATGGCGCCCTTGCGAGTCAAGTGAATATAGGCGGCCAGGAGGTCGGCGGGGCGTTTTCTGGGCTCCAGTTTGCCGAGAAACAGGATAACCGACCTGCCGGGTGCCAGTCCCAGTTCCCGGCGCCATTCCTCCCGCCGGGCCCCGGCCTTCCGGGCCTTGGTCTGGAAAAAGCTGTTGTCCACCGCATAAGGCATCCAAAAGATCTTTTCCTCGGGGATGCCATAATGGCGATAGTATTCCCGGTTTAAACTACCGATGGCCAGGAAACCATCGGCCAGGCGGTTAAGCCCCATAAAAAAGCCGGTCTTTAACAGCCGCTTGCCGATATTCCGCCGGGAGCTGGTGAGGGTGGCTTCATCCCGGATCAAGACCTTGAGGCCCAGCCTCTTGGCGGACCACATGGCCAGCCAGTGGAACCAGCGGTTATAGCCATGGATCCATAGGACCTCAAAGCGGCCCTCTTTCAGACTGCGGGCCAGGCCGTAGTTGAAGGGTCGCCAAAACGACACCCGCTCCCGCCCGCCCAGGGCCCGCAGGAATTCATGGCGATAGCCCTCCAGCAGGGGCACGTCCCAATCGATCACCCGGCCAAAGGAAGGGTCCAGAAATTTCTTGGTGGTGAAATCGCTGCAAAAGAAAACGGTCAGGTCGAGACCGAGCTCCCGGGCCAAAAGGCGTAGCAGCGGGGCCTGGTACTGGATGGGGTGGGTCACCAGGTAGGCCAGGCGGATATCAGGCATGGTTCTTAAGCCGCTCAAGCTCATCCTGGCACATCAGCCGGACCACCTCCGGCATCTGGTAACGCGCCCGCCAACCGAAGGTGCGGGCGGCCTTCTGCGGGTTGCCCCGGCTGATGGAAATCTCCGTGGGTCGGAACAACTCCGGATCGATGACCACGTGGTCCCGCCACTGAAGCCCCACCTGGGCAAAGGCCGCGGCCACGAACTCCTCCAGGCTGTGGCTCTCCCCGGTGGCGATGACGTAATCGTCGGGTTTCTCCTGCTGGAGCATCAACCACATGGCTTCCACGTATTCCGGAGCCCAACCCCAATCCCGCTGGATGGCGATGTTGCCCAGATGCAGCTTCTCCGGGCTGCCCGCGGCGATGCGGCAGGCCATGGCGACGATCTTCTTGGTGACGAACCGCGCCGGCCGCAGGGGCGATTCGTGGTTAAACAGGAGGCCGGAGCAGGCAAAGAGCCGGTAGGCCTCCCGATAATTGGCCACTTCCCAAAAGGCCGCGGCCTTGGCCACCGCATAGGGGCTCCGGGGCCGAAACGGGGTGGTTTCATCGGCGGCGTCGGTAATATCCCCGAAACATTCGCCGGAGCAAGCATTATACAGCTTAATCGGCTTTCCCAGGAACCGGATGGCCTCCAGCAGGTTCAAGGTGCCGATGCCGATGCTTTCCATGGTCTCCACCGGCTGCTGGAAAGACAGGGCCACCGAACTCTGGCCCGCCAGGTTATAGACCTCGTCCGCCTCCGCCTTGATAAGGGCCTGGAGGACGCTGCGGAAATCCGTCAGGGCCACCGATTCCACTTCTAGCCGGTGTCGCAGGTTTAGCCGTTCCAGATTGACAAAGGGGGAGACCTGGGCATCCCGGGAGCTCCCCGCCACCCGATAGCCCCGGCTCAACAGGAACTCCGCCAGGTAGGCGCCGTCCTGGCCGGAAATCCCGCAGATAAACGCCTTTTTCATGGGCTCGTCATCCTTTTTCCATGATGCGCCGGACAATCTCATGACACCGCCGGGTGAAGTTTTCCAGGGAGAAATGGCTCAAGCCCGGGGGAATGACCCCCCTGGGCCGGTTGAGCGCTTCCAGGATGCCCCAACGTAACTCATCCGGGTCATGAGGGTCAACCAGAATCCCCAGGGCGCCGTCCCGCAGGGCCTCCCGGCTGCCGTCCAGCTTGCTCCCCAAAACCGGGATGCCACAGGCCATGGCTTCCAGATAGACGAAGCCGAAGCCCTCACCCCAACCGGGCATGACGTAAGCATCCGCCAGGCGGTAATGGTCCGGCTTCTCCTTTTCGGGAATGAAGCCGGCAAAAACCACCCGGTCGGCCACTCCCAAGGACCTCGCCTTGGCTTGCAGGCGCTCCCGGTCGTCGCCGTCCCCCACGATGAGGTAGGCAATCTGCGGAACCTCCGCCGCCAGCGCCGGCATCAGCCCGAGCACTTCATCGATCCCCTTGTAGTTGTCCGTGGCCCACAGGCGGCTTACGGTGAGCAATACGGTCTTGCCGGCCAGGCCGTAACGCTGCACCAAATCGGGGTTTTTGCCGCCCACCCCGTAATGCTGCCGCGCCACCGCATTGGGCAGTAGAAATACCCTGTCCCGCGGGAGCCTGGCCCAGGCCAGGAACCGCGCCGTGGTCAGCTCGCTGACGGAAATCACCGCATCCACCTTGGCGGCGACCCTGGCGGCCAGGGCGCTCCGGGGAGGCTGCCAGGCGTCGATGCCATGGATGAAAACCACCAGGGGGGCCCTGGTTTTCCATTTGGCCAGATAGGCCAGGGGCAGCAGGAAAAGATGGCCGCAACAGATTAACTCATATTTCCCAGGGGTCACCAGGCAGCGGAGCACCGCCAAGAGATAACGGAGTTTGCTGTTTATGCCCCTCGTGACATAAGTGAGCTTTGGAGGCAAGGGCTCCAGAGGTAGCGGACAGCGCCGGGGCACGGCCACCACTTCCGTCACCCCGGGGTAGGAGCACAAGGCGCCGAGCAGGTTCCGATTGTATTGGGCGATGCCCCCCAGGCCGCCAAAGGCGTCACTGACCAGCGCCAGGATCCTCACGCCGGCCCTCCGGTATGGTGGCGATAAACCAGTCGGGCCCAGCCCCTGAGGCCTCGTTGCCGGGATAATTCCCTATGGTCTTCGGCCTCCGCCAGCCATTGCGGCACCGGGATGGAAAACCCGGTCTTGCCCCGGTTGAGCACCTCCTCCGGCAGGGGCTGCTCCGGAGTCCTGGCCATGTCCAGCTTGGTGGGGGGCTCCCTCATGGCCAACAGCGGCGCCACCTGGCGCAGCAACTCCAGGTCCACCAGGGGCACGCGAATCTCCAGGGAATGGGCCATGCCGGCCCAATCCGCATCCCGC
>Ga0181539_1005435_pt1 | contig 10295 bp, 3 predicted proteins | sample PEATcosm2014_Bin_46_FD_119767 | JGI IMG/M metagenome (GOLD analysis project Ga0181539, IMG submission 119767) | Peatland microbial communities from MTU Mesocosm Facility, Houghton, MI, USA - PEATcosm2014_Bin23_60_metaG | ecosystem: Environmental > Terrestrial > Soil > Wetlands > Peat | place... | reverse complement strand
CGTCTGGCCGGTGGGCAGCGGCGGGTTAGAGGGGCCGAAGCCCGTCGCCCAGATGACGACGGTTTCGCCGGGAGCCGCCGGTGTGGTCGTCGCCCCGGCGATGAGGCCAGGCTTGCCGAGGAGACTGAAATCCGCATGCTGCGCCGCTAAGTAGCCACCGGCAAACATGAAGAACCCCGGCGAGAATTGCTGCTTCTGCGCCGTATAGCTATTGCTCGCAACCTGTGCCGCGGTCACCTGGACCTGGACCGCGCCCACTGTCGCATCGTCCGGAGCCAGCACATTGACTTGCGTGGGGCTGATGTACTCGACGTAAGCGGGCAGGCCGTTGATCGTGACCGATACGCCGCTCAAGGAAGTTGGCAGCAGGCCGTTGACTATATCGCTGCCTTGCCACGTTCGAGTGATCTGGGAAAGGTTGGTGCCGACGATGGTAACCCAGGTCGCGGATGCAAAACCGGCCTGAAAGGTGGCTCCGTTCTCAATGCCAGTGATGGTGGGGCCCGACGACGGAGTGACCGTTACGGTCACCGAGCCAGACCACGCGGGGAAGTTGGCGTCCCCGCTATAGTACGCGGTGATGGTGTTGACGCCCACGGCGAGCTTGCTTCCAGGCACGACCAGCGTCGCCCACAAGTTGCCGGCGCCGTCCATGGTCACCGGCGCCGTGCCCAGTAGCTGGCTGCCCAGATCGAAGGTCACGGTGCCTGTGCGCCCGACGTAGCTGACAACGCCAAGGGATGCGGTCAAGGTCGTGGATCCCGTGGTGGTGATGGTGCTCGGGGTGGCTGTTACGGGCATCGGTGTGGATGTTCCTGCCACAACCGCGGTGACGTCACTGGCTGTGGCTGAGTTGGCGCCGCCGCCCGAGACGGTTACCTGGTTCGTAACCTGCGACGGCGCGTTCGAAGCCACGTTCACCGTAACCGTGATCGCCGGGTAGCTGGAGCCGGGGCTAAGAACATCGCTGCGAGTGCACGTGCTGCCCGTGCAACTCCAGCCGGAGCCGGCCATCGAAGCCAGCGTAAGCCCGGTGGGAGCGTTCTCGGAAACGGTAACAGACCCGCTGGTCGGTCCCGAGGAAGCCGCGTTGCTGACAGTCACCGTGTACAGGGCTCCCGTCTGCCCTTGCGAGAAAGTTCCAGTGTGGGTCTTGGAGATGGTTAGGGAAGCTGCCGCGGCTGCGGTCGCGGTCAGCTTCCGAACGCGGTTATTGTTAGTGTCCGCGATGAAGACGTTACCCGCTCCGTCCACAGCGACGTATTGCGGCCCCCGTAGCTCCGCCAGGGTTGCCGTCGCACCGTCCCCACTGAAGCCGGCTGTGCCATTGCCGGCCACCGTGCTGATGGTGCCCGCGGGTGTCACCATTCGGATGCGCTGGTTGCCACTGTCCACGATGAACAGGTCGCCGGCCCCGTCCACGGCGACGCCCCAGGGCTCGGCAAGCGACGCTGAGATCGCGGGTCCATTGTCTCCGCTGAATCCAAATGCGCCACTACCGGCCACCGTAGTGATCGTGCCTGCGAGCGTAACCTTTCGTACCCGGCTGTTCATAAGGTCCGCAATGAAGAGGTTGCCCGCACTGTCCAGGGCGACACCGCTAGGCTGGTCCAGCTCCGCCAGGAGCGCCGGCCCGCTGTCTCCACTGAAACCCTGGACGCCATTGCCGGCCACCGTGCTGATCGTGCCTGCGGGCGTCACCTTCCGGATGCGGTTGTTCATGGAGTCCGCAATGAAGAGGTTGCCCGCGCTGTCTACCGCGATGCCGCCGGGCTCGAACAGTTCCGCCGAGGTCGCTAACCCGCCGTCGCCACTGAAACCGGCAGTGCCGTTGCCGGCCACCGTGCTGATCGTGCCTGCGGCCGTCACCTTCCGGATGCGGTTGTTCGTCTCGTCCGCAATAAAGATGTTGCCGGCACTGTCGACCGCGACGCCGTCGGGCAGGCGCAGTTCCGCCGAGGTGGCTGACCCACCGTCTCCACTGAAGCCAAGCGTGCCATTGCCGGCCACCGTGCTGATCGTGCCCGCGGGCGTCACCTTTCGGATGCGTGCATTGAAGGTGTCCGCGATGAAGAGATTGCCCGCGCTGTCAACCGCGACTCCCGTGGGATAGTCCAGCTCCGCCGAGATGGCCATCCCACTGTCTCCACTGAAGCCTGAAGTCCCGTTCCCGGCCGCCGTGCTGATCGTGTAGCTCGACGGGGGCGCCGAGGACTGCGTGACCGTGACGGTCACCGGAGCAGACGAGCTCTGGTAAGTGGAGTCGCCACTGTATGTCGCGGTGATCGTGTTGCTGCCCACGGCGAGCTGGTTCCCGTAAACCACCAGAGTCGCCTGCGCAGTTCCACCGCCGCCGGTCAGCGTTGCTGAGCTCAGCGCCGCGCTGCCCAGGGCGAAAGCTACGCTGCCCGTTGGCGTGCCGCTGCCGCTCTTGGCGGTCACAGTTGCAGTCAAGGTCGTGGATCCGGTCGTAAGAATACCAGCCGGGCTAGCTGCCACCGTCGTGGTTGTGCCGATCAGGCCGGCCCCCCCGGCAATGTTGGTCGGGTCAGTGGCTGTGGCCTGGTTGGAGCCGCCGCCCGAGGCGGTTACCTGGTTGGTAACCTGCGATGGCGCGTTTGAAGCTACGTTCGCTGTCACCGTGATCGCCGGGTAGCTGAAACCTGGGCTAAGAACGTCGCTGCGAGTGCACGTGCCGCCCGCACAACTCCATCCCGAACCAGTCATCGAAACCAGCGTAAGTCCGGTGGGTGGGTTCTCTGTAACGGTGACAACCCCACTGGTCGGCCCTGCCGCGGCGCCATTGGAAACTGTCACGCTGTAAGTAACTCCCGTCTGCCCTTGCGAGAAGGATCCACTGTGGGTCTTGCTGACGCTCAGTGAGGCGGCACCTGACGCGGGACCCCACCCGTAGACCAGGTTTGCGGCGTTCAGCGTGCCGAGGCCCGTGGCGAGGTCGTAGCCAGTGCCGGCGGAGTAGGCCGAAGTCAGAGAATTGCTGGTGGACGAAAGAAGCCCATACGAGTCGGAAACCTTGCTGGTGTAGCAGTTCGACAGTCCCCGCAGACAAGGGACGTCGTTATTACCCGCAGTCACATCGTAAAAGACGCAGATATTGCCCTGTGCCGGCGGAGCGGACGCGTTACACGCCTGCTGGTTGGCCGTGTTCGGGCTGCTCGAATTGCCATATTCCGCCGAAGCAAGACTGTAGAGCCTGGTATTCGCCAGCCCTTGGGCGGAGCCGGTCCTCTGGTTGACCAACGCCATAAGGCCGGCGAAGGCGGGTGCGCCAACAGAAGTGCCTCCAACGCCCTCCACGACCAGTCCGGCGACTCCATTACTTGATTCGTTGCACGGGCCTCCGTTGTCCGCCTGGCACATCGGGTAATCATGCAGCCAGATGCCATCGCCCGCAAACAGCGACACGTCCGGCACGTCACGCTGGCCATCCGAGGGAATTCCAACGACACCGCTCTGCCAGGAGGGTTTGGAATACAAACTGCTCGCCCCGCCGCCGCTACCAGTAACCGTGAGCAGGGGGAGTTGCTTCATCAGAGAACTGTTGCAAAGGGCCTCCGCACTGCTAACTCCAGCCGACGACCCGTAATAGGAAAGCACTTCGGGGCTGGCGCAACTGTCGTTCCAGGTCATTTCGGGAACATACGACTTGGCCGATTCGAGCGTAGCTGAGTTGTTACTGGAGCTCCAATACGCGCCTTGGCTCAGCACATCGTTGAAATCGGTGCCGCCAACGGCGACGTTATAAGGAGTCGAAGCGGCGCCACTGACTCCCAGGCCAAACACGGAAGCAATATCGTTTTCATCGCAGCCGGCCGAACCACTGTCCCCGGAGGAAACCACCACGGTGATCCCTTCCGCCGCGGCCTGCTGCCACAGGTTGTAATAAAACTGAGCATGCGCGGTCGTCATCAACATCTCACAGTTTCCGTAACTGAAACTCAACACCGGAGCCAGATCGTTGTTAACGATGTACTGCGCGGAGAGATCGACGCCATCGGTCGTTGTCGACTTCGAAGTCACCAGGTTGATGGTCGCCCCCTTGGCGACGGCGCCTGCCCATTCGACATCGGAAACGTTCTCCATTTCATCGTCGATGTCGGCAATGCCCGGGTCGGGCCCGTTTAAGGTGATGACGGGATCATGCGCGGGAAGGCCGAACACGGAGCGGAAGTTGCGCACATCCTGGATCGCGATGTTGCTGCGGCCGGCGATCGCAATCTTCTGCCCGGTGCCGTCGATACCCGCATTCCAAAGCGGCAGCACATTGTAGATGGTGGCAAAATCGTATGGTCCCACCAGTCCCATCAGTATGGTGCCACTGGGAATCGTGTACTCCGGCTTGAGGCCCACGGGCGCCCATGTGGCGCCTCCGGGTGCTTTGCGAAATGCGCCAGCGCGGTGGTGCAGGGCCCGCATGGGGAAATTGTGGAGTGACACAATTCCGGCAACAACCGGTGAAAGCGCCTTTGGAATTTGCGGGTCCTGCGCATTGGCCCAGTGTTCTTCACCCTTTACGAGGTAACTGTGGATCTGGGTGTGCAACGCGCGTTCCACCTGCGCGGCGGTACCCGAGAACTCCACCACGTTACGGCCACTCGCAACACCAGCCACCCAAAATCCCTGCGACGCCAGCCAGCCGGCGATCTTTTCCGTGTCCTCGGGGGCGGGACCGAACTGGTCGCCAAACTGCTCCGGCGTCAACCACTGGTGATAGTGCACCGATCCAGGGTCCTGCTGCTCCTCCATCAACTGCCGTAGAGAGGCTTCCTGCTCGGGGCTGCGGCGCAGGAGCAACAGGATACGCTCCATCGGCAGATCCGGCGGGACCGCGCCCTGGTCGTATTCCGCCCGCGCCAGCGGGTGAGTGTTGCCCGTGAGTCGGACGAGGTCCGTCGCGTCGATGTATTGAGTGATGCGCGGCGCCGGCTTCACCTGTTGAGCCAGAAGAGGCAGTGCCGTGAGGGCCAGAACGATCATCCAGAATAAAACGGCGCGTGAAAGTCGCACGAGTTGCTCCTTACTCCTGTGAAAATGGATCGCCCAAGGCGTCCAAGAGCGGCATGTAACGGCATCTGCCGGGTCTCGACTCTTGAACTCCCCGTCATGCGGCCGGCCTTCGCCCGAATCCGCCTGCACGCGATCCTCAATTCTTAAGTGAACGATTTGCAAAAGTGTTACCGGCCATCCGCGGCCGCAACTTCGCTTCCGGTCATTTCCACTCGCCCTGGACGATAAATGCCGCCCAGAAATACGGCGAAGACCAGTTCCTTTGCCGGAAAAGGGAGAGCTTCGCTTCACGCAGCGCTGCCGCGGCGGGATGTCCGCCGCTCAACATGCTTCCATAGAATCGCTTCATGAGTTCCGCGGTGGCGAAGTCGTCCACCTTCCAAAGGCTGGACACCACGCGCCGGGAACCGGCATACATAAATCCACGCGTAAGCCCGACAATTCCTTCACCCTTCAATTCCTTTCCAAGGGCCGTCTGGCAGGCACTGAGCACGACCAGTTCGGCCGGCAAATCGAGATTGTAGATGTCCTGGAGACGGAGGAATCCGCGAACGGGCTTGCCATGGCGATCCACCAGGCTGAACACCAGCCCGCTCAGCGAAGGATCGTCCGGAAGGAACAACCCGTGGGTTGCGAAGTGAACGATCCGGTAGTTGCGTAACTCCGGACTCATCGCCGTGTCGAGGCTGGCGTCGAAATCCAGGGCGCTTCGCCCGTCCGCGCCGGCGGTGAACGAGAGCACCGCCGCGGCTTCATCTCGCGTAAATGGAAGCCGCGGAAGCCGAAGGCTCGAGTCCAGCGCACCCGCGCCGGTAGCCGCCCGTTCCAGCGAGCGGTCGCTCAGAGGCGCGGAGGGGCTGTTTCCGGCCACCCGGGAATCGGCCGAATCGAACACGGGGTCGGCGAGAACCACAACGCTCTTCGGGGCCGGCTTGCGGCCGGCCGTCTCCCGCCGCTCGATCACCAGCACGGATGCCGATGGCTCCCGCACGATTTCGTGTCCCGCCAGCAGCGGAACGTAATCGCTCTTCGAGGGGTCGGCCAGGGCCTCAAAAGGAATATATTCCAGCGCGCCGTCCGCAACCACTACCAGCCTCTTGCCGGTCAGGAGTTGCGCGGCCGGCTCCAGAATGAGCTTGCTGAGCGCGGCCGCGGCCGCCGGAAACTCCGAGTCCGCCTTCCGGATGCGCGCCGTGCGCGCCTGTTCCGTCTCGCCTGGAGGCCGCTGGTTGCGCGCCGTCAGCAGGGAGTAGAAGCTCCGCGTGGCGGTTTCGATTTCTTCTTCCTTCGGAAGCGCGAAGCTGTGAAGGGCCCCGGGTGCGACCACCCAGAGGAAACTGTGGGTCTTGCTCAACGAATACTCCAGCAGGAGCGTGTCCGAATCGAGCGCCTCATTTTGAATCGTGGCTAAGGCGAGCGGTTGCGGTTGCACCAGCGCGCTGTAGCCGGGGCTGCTCTTGCGAATCGCCGCCTGAACCTGCTGGTGCTCGTTTTCGAGCGCCGAGATCTCCAGCCGAAGTGGCTCCAGTTGCTTCGCATCGCGCCCCGATCCGGCGAGTTGGATAGCGCGTTGCGTGCGGTCGTCAATCTGCCGGAGCAGTGTGCTTTCCCGTTCCCGCAGCGAGCCATCCACGCCCCGCCGGATATCCACGCGAGATTCTCGAAGCATTTCCAGGAGACTGCGGGCGCGCCCGCGCTCCGCGGCCTCCAGTGACAGGCCGTCGAATCCTTCGTTCGGCCGCGCTTTATCGAGCGCCATCAACGTCCGAATGTACGACTTGAACGTGTCCTGAACGGTGGAAAAGTAAGACGCTCGCAGTTCCTGGCGCGCCACGCCCGAGCGCAGCCCTTCCGCCACCGCCAGCGCCGCCTCGAACTGAATTCGCGCCTGCGAAAGATCGCCCTGACGGAGCGCAAGATGGCCCGAGTTGTAGAGGATTCTTTCCTCTGTCCGCCGGTCTCCCAGCGCACGGGCGAGCGCCAATCCCTCCTGGAATCGATCGGCCGCGCTCTTGAAGTCGCCCAGGTCCATATACGCTTGCCCGAGTGAATTCAGCGTTACCGCCTGGCCGTGGGGCGCTCCGATCTGCCTTTCGATGGCGAGAGCCTTAGAGTAGTATTCAAGGGCCTTGGCGTGGTCCTCCTGGCGGGAGTAGAACAGGCCGAGGTTGTGAAGGGTAGCCGTCTCGGTTTCGCGTGCCCCGGTTGCCTGCGCCATCGTCAACGCCTGCTGAAGGTAATCCAGCGCCTTCTGCTTCTGTCCGGTTTCGATGTACTCCAGCCCGAGCGAATTCAAGTCGCTCGCCTCATTCCGGTTCTTCGTCTGGTGGTGAAGTGCAAGCGCCTGCTCAAAGTACTCCTCGGCCTTCAGGTGGTCGCCGAGCGCGGAGTAGACAGAGCCCAGATTGCTCAGCGCGGCGGGATAGGCAGGCGGGTTGAGTTCCTTGTCCAGCGGCACTGCCTGTTCCAGGTACTCAAGCGCCTCCTCATACTCGCCGAGGTGGTAATAGACGATCCCGATGTTGCCGAGCACGAAGGCTTCGCCGCTCCTGTCATGCAACTTTCGGACCAGGTCGAGGGCCTCGCGCGAAGTATCGAGCGCCCGCTCGTGCATGCCCAGGCTGGTATACAGGATGTTGAGATTGTTCAGCGCGGCAGCGAGATTACCCGGCTCTCCCAGTCTTCTGAGCAGCGCCACCATCTGCTCCATTTGTTCCAACGCTTCCTTCGCGTTGCCCAACATCCAGTTCGCCGTGGCCAGAAGATCCAGAGCGGCAACCTGTCCGGACTCGTCGCCCGCGGCCCCGAACAGCGCCAGCGCATCCGCGCCTTTCTCCGTGGCGCCCTTCAGCGAAGCCGCACTGGGTTTGCCCAACAGGTCCTTGCCTTCAGCCACGGCGGCTTGGGCCCGAATCCGCTGGCGATCCTGTTCCGTCGCCGTCCGCAATTCCGCAATGCGGATTTCGTACTTTCCCGTTGGCACGTTCTTGTCGAGCGACCGGACCGCGACCCGGTAACTTCCGGCGGCATCCACCACCGTTGCAAGAGACTCCGGACCATATGCGCCGTTGGGAGCGTCCACATCGAGGATCTGCTTGCCGTCCGGCCCCAACAGCGCCACCACCACGTCGATGCCTCGCTGATCCACCACAACGTGAAAGTACTGGCCGGCCTGGAGTTCGATCCGGTACTCGTGAGTCTGGCCGCCGGCCATCTCCCTCTCGATAGGCTTGCCCTGTTCCAAGCTCCGGATCGCGTTGCCGGTTTGGGCGGAACCGGTGGAGACAAGCGAGAGGACCACTGCTATCCCCCCAAGAACTGTCGTAGTGGTTGCCACAACCTCCTTACTATACTCTAATTACAAGACCTGAAACTCCGTTATTCAGGATGCAATCCTCTTATGCGTGGAGTTCTGTTGCTTGCGTGCTCCTGTTCGCCGGCCCCAAAAGGTCTTGCGGGCTCGCGGCTTAATTCGTGCCTCCCCGGCCCGCGCGCAAGCGCACAGGCCGGGAAGTGGGCCGAATCAAAACCGGAAAGAAATGGTGCCCGTCACTTGCAGCCAGTTGTTCCTTTCGATCGAGTCGGAAGGACCGCCCATGAGCTTGACTTGCGAGAAGCGGGCGCCGAAGCCCGCTCCGAGGTGGCCCCGCTTGTCCAGCACAAACAGAACCTGCACGGTTTCGTAAGGGCCGGCGGAGGTGTGAGAAGTGCAGAAGCCATTGCAGTCGATTTGGTTACCTCCGCCGACCGCTTTCTCGTAGTTGCGGACCACACCGGCGCCGCCGCCGGCCGAAAGCAGCACGCGCTCGTGCTGCAGAGGAAACACTGCCCTGCCCCCGATCGGCACGAATAGAGTGTGGTCGGTGATTGTGGCGGAAGACTCTTTCCCCGAGCTGTCTTGCGCGGTGGCGGATAACTCTGGAAACAGGTTGCCGTACCGGTAGTCGACGCCGCTCTCTACCAGGAAGTGTCTGGTAGCGCGGTACCCGAGGGTGAAGCCGCCGCCCGGGGAACTGCTGGAACCGTTCGAGCTGCCGCCCTGCATGCTCATGTAGCCCGCGTTCCCGTCCAGTTGAAAGCGGTAGTACGGTGTCTCCTTCGCTTGACCCCAGGCGGCTTGGGAAAGCGGCACGAGGGCAATCAATACCGCAACCCGGAGCCGCGGTAAAACGTGTGTATGGATCATGTTTGATTTCTCCTTAAGTTATTGTTAGGGGCAGCCGATTGCCGCCCCCGCTAAATCCACGCCCGATTTCGGGCGCTATCACGGCAATTCCGCAAAAACATCGGCAGGTATTTGTCGGCTTCTTGAGTCAGAAGATCTTCTTGGAGGATGCGGACCTCCAGCGCCTAGCGAGTCACGGTGGAGGTGACCGTGCCGTTGATGGCCGTTCCAGCCGTGAACACCCCAAAGCCGGCGTAATAGGTTCCGGCTTGAAGCGGATTAGGCGAGGACGCCGTGATCACGATCGGCTGGTTACCGGTGGGCCACTGGAGCTGAAGTCGGCCACGGCGTGGCCGTTCGAGAGATCGATATCATTACCCGCGCGCACATACAGGTCAACGTCTGCGTTCGGCGTGGTGGTGGACATCTGGATCTCCAGACTGGTCGCACCTGCGGGTATGACGAACCGGCAGCCGTAATCGCCGGTGAACAGCGTGTTTCCCAATCGCGCGCGCCTCGTCGAAGTATACGCCGGCAGGGGTTGGACAAACGCCCGGCTTTCGTGAGAGAAGGTCTGCCCCGGCGATGCATGATTCGAGGAAGAGCGGGAAGTCGCCCGCCCTTCCATGATCGCTCCGGCCTTTGCGAGGCCGCTTTCCGAGGTTTGGGGCTGCGAGGAAGCAACGCCCGCCAGCATGAATGCCGAAAGAACGAGTCCAAAGTAACATGTGACTTGCATGGGAATTTTCTCCTGTCAACCGGGTAGTGGAGAAAACCGGGAATCGTTACAGACGGGCGGAGATGGCGGAAAAACAGGATACCGGCATCGGTGTATCTAACATATAATCGTGGCCAGGGATGAGCCGGAAAGCCCAATTTGTGCTGGCGCAGGGACCGTTTGACCGGTTCCTCACCCGCTTGGATTCCGACCGGGAACGGGCCGGGGCGGTGTATGAGACGCTCCGGCGCAAACTGATCGCATTCTTTCGATGCCGCGACTTCTCGGACCCTGAAAGCCTGGCCGACGAAACCGTCGATCGGGTCATCCGCAAGCAGGACGAGGAGGAAATCCAGGAACTGGTGTCTTACGCCCTGGCCGTCG
>Ga0181539_1005434_pt1 | contig 10295 bp, 6 predicted proteins | sample PEATcosm2014_Bin_46_FD_119767 | JGI IMG/M metagenome (GOLD analysis project Ga0181539, IMG submission 119767) | Peatland microbial communities from MTU Mesocosm Facility, Houghton, MI, USA - PEATcosm2014_Bin23_60_metaG | ecosystem: Environmental > Terrestrial > Soil > Wetlands > Peat | place... | reverse complement strand
GGGAAGGCTTGCAAGAGAAGGGAATCAAGAAGGGGTTGCTGAGACGGTCGGTAAAAAATGCGTGCTGACGTCCGCCAGGTGCGTTATACTTATGACCATACCGGTTCCAGGGGGACAATACATGGGAGAAAAGTTTCGACCGCATCACATATTTTGCCAGAGGTTCCTTACGCTCAGGTTCCCGGAGCGGGGAGAGGAATTTGCCGGGGCGAAGCGGAGGGCCATCGAGATCATCGGGTCACACGAAAAGACCCTCGTTGAGGCAATAGAAGGGGTAGACCAGATATGCCGGGTCTGTCGGAACCGTCAGGGTGACCGCTGCGAGAGCCCTGCCGGCAATGAAGAGGCCGTGAGAAAGTGGGACGCCATCATTTTGAAGGGCCTGGGAATACGGTACGGCGAGACAAGGACCGCGAAGCAGTGGCGCACCCTGATCGACGGGAAGGCGCCGCTCGACCTCTGCACGTTACGATGCCCGTACAGATCGAAATGCACTATCACAGGCTCCCGAACGACGGCGTAAAGGCTACCGGATAGAATCTTCCATTTTATGCTTGAATCGCAACTGATTCCTGGCGTAAGCTTCTATGACCTCGCCCGTTCCGGTCACACGCTGTTATCCGCCGCTCACGGCAGGACCGGCGGGACAGAAGCATTCCAAAGAACGAAAGAGCGGAATTAAAGCTCCCCGCCCGGAAGAGCGGATCCCGGAGAGGAATGTGCAAGAAGAGCCCGGTCGCCTCCCGCCCGGACAGCATGAAATGTTGAAGGACGGAGCGGATCATGAGTTACATGGCACGAGCAGGATGAGAGGGTGACCGACAGGAAACGACACAATCTGATCATGCCCGTCCTTGGCGCCCTGGCAGCCATAGGTCCCTTCTCCACGGACATGTATCTACCCGGTTTTCAGGCGATAGCCGGTGGCCTGGGAACCGATATGGCCCACGTCGATCTTAGCCTCACCAGCTATTTTATCGGCTTCTCGATAGGGCAGTTGGCGTGCGGGCCGATGCTCGACCGCTATGGGCGGAAAAAACCCATAGTCCTTGGGCTCCTCGTGTATATATTTGCCGCCCTCGGCTGCGCATTGTCGCCGTCCATCGATTATCTGATCGCCCTACGGTTCTTTCTTGCCATAGGCGGCTGCGTGGGGATGGTGGGCAGCAGGGCTGTTGTCCGCGATCTATTTTCCGGAAGCGAGATAGCCCGGGCATTGTCCGTGCTTATGATGATATTCGGTATCGCCCCTATTATCGCTCCGACCATAGGCGGCATGGTAGTCACGCTACTCGGCTGGAGATTCATCTTCGGCGTCCTGGCCGCAATTGCCGTAGTCGTGCTCTTTGCCGTGCAGTGGCTGCTTCATGAGACCAAGCAGGCGGACCTGTCCGTCTCTCTTCGACCGGGGAATGTAGTTCGGGAGTATCTCAACGTCTTTAAAGAGCGAGAATTCATCGTGTACGCCGGGGCAGCCTCAGCAGCGACAGCGTGCCTCTTTTCTTACATCACCGGCTCTCCTTTCGTATTCATCAATCTATTTGGTTTTACTCCAACGGAATTCGGCTGGATATACGGGGCCAATGCGTGCTCGTTGGTTGCCGCCAACCACGTCAACAGGGTGCTGCTCAAAAGGTACGACATCAAGCGCGTGCTGCTCGTCTGTACCGTTGTTCAATCCGCAATAAGCCTGCTCCTGCTGGCCGGAAATTATATGGGATTTCTTTCTAAAATGGCAACGCTCGGCCTCATATTCTGCTTTCTGTTCTGTTTCGCTTCTATCATGCCGAACGCGATGGGATTGGCGTTGCAACGGTTTTCTCGAAATGCGGGCAGTGCGTCAGCATTGATCGGAGCCATGCAGATGGTCGTTGGGGCCCTCGCTTCAGCATTGGTCAGCTATTTACACGATGGAACGGTCTTTCCGATGGCCTTGATGATGTGCGCCTCCGCAAGTACTGCACTTATACTGCTCGTCAGTGCGACTCTTTTCTCCACACATCTTAGCCATCGACGTGAGCCGGGAGAGTCCTTCGATAATTGAATGACAGGCATGTGGATAGATCGCGTCAAATTCCGGGAAGGGGAATTTACGCCCCCACCTGGTCGGAGCCCCGGCTCAACATGGGTGCATCAGCCTAATCGACCCGCGCGGTAGGCGGGGTTGTTCCGCCTCCTATTTGGCCCCCGATTCGCGGACAATGCCTGCTTCCGTATCATCGATGCCCTGGGCGATGACATCGGCGTCGATGCTGTCCGCCACCTTGCGAATATCCCTTGCCAGCATGAGGCCCGTCCGAAGCGGATCACGTGCCTGGAGGATCCTCTTCCTGGCGAGGTCCTCAACCTTTGTGAGGGTATTCCTGAAGGTCCTGTCCAACCGCTCCGCAGCCAAGTCCCTCCCAGCCTTTACCTTTGCCGGACGCGCTCTGGTTAACATGACTTAACTCCCCTGGGTTTGAAAAACCGTAAAAAGCTTGTTTCGCCGCTCAATCATGCCGGTCGAACAAAAATCCCGCACCATGATGTTCTCAAAAAGGGCCGATGCCTCTCTATTTTCCATTATAGACCGAAGACGCGGCAAGTCAAGTATATAGCACAAATCGCACATGCGGACGGGGCCGTTCTCTGCTCCTTTCATTGTCATCCTGCCCAGGCGGGCTCATGGCGACAGCGGGGCACGGCAGTCGTCCGTTTCGATTGTGAAGGGAGCGATGGTTAAGATGCTATACATTTCCGCCGATAAATAATCAGTGCGAAGTCAAGGTGTCTTGATGAAAGACGAAACTATGTCGAAAAGGAAACTCCTCGAAGAGTTGGGAGAACTGCGCCGGCAGGTCGCCGCGCTCACGAAAGCGGACATCGAGCGCACACAACTGGAGGAAGGGCGCAGGATACAAAGGGAGAAATACCGGGCAGTAGTTGATTCAATAACGGCGAGAGTCTGGTATTTTGACATGGAGGGGCGGGTCCACCGCGTCAACAGTACGGTCGTGCGCGATTTGGGCGTGCGCGCCGAAGCCATTATCGGGAAAAGTGTGTATGAAGTCTTCTCCTTTGATCAGGCAAAGAAGATCGAAGCCGACATTAGAGAGATCATCGGCTCCGGGAAGCCGAAGCTGGGGGCTATAGAGGAATACGCGCTGTCCGCGGGGGCAAAGGGGTGGGCCCAGTACGACAAGATTCCCTATTATGACAAGAAAGGGGAAATCGCCGGCGTCATCACCTTTGCCTACGATATCACCGAGCGCAAGAGGACCGAGGAGGCGCTCAGGCAGGCAGAGGAGAAGTACCGGTCCATTTTCGAGCATGCCCTCGAGGGGATTTTCCAGAGCACGGCGGAGGGGTTGTTTTTGAGCGCCAACCCCGCGTTTGCGCGGATTTTTGGTTTCGGATCGGCCGAAGAGCTGATGGCAGAAGTCACGGACATCGGGAGTCAGTTGTACGTGTATCCGCAGGATCGTAGGGAATTCATAAAATGTCTCGGGGACAGGGGTTTTGTGGAAGGCTACGAGCTGCAGTGTGTGCGAAAGGACGGGAAGAGCATCTGGGTCTCCACGAATGCCCGCGCTGTCCGGAACAGCGCAGGCACTGTGCTGTACTACGAGGGAATGATCGAGGACATCACCGCACGAAAAGAGGTGGAAGACGCGCTGCTTACCAGCCAGCTCAAGGTATCGGAAGCGATGGACCTTGCCCGCATTGTTTACTGGGAGGTTGATCCGGAAACCGGGGAGTTCATTTTCAACGACCCCTTCTACGCCTTTTACGGCACCACGGCCGAACGGGAAGGCGGCTATCGGATGTCCAGGGAGGAGTACGGCAAGAGGTTCGTGCATCCGGACGATATGCCGCTCTTTCAGCAGACAGCGGAAAAGCGCCTGGCAAGCAGGCAACGTGAATTCCTTAACGATGCCGAGCACCGTGTTATCCGCGGGGACGGCGAGGTGCGCCACATCCTGGCGCGCATACACGTCAGCAGGGATGCTGCGGGCCGTGTTACCCGGTACTACGGCGCGAACCAGGACGTCACCGATCAAAAGCGCGCAGAGGAAGCCCTGGCCCTGAAAACAGCCTTCCTCGAAGCCCTCGTGCACTCTTCCTGCGATGGGGTCCTCGTCGTGGATGACCAGCGACGGAAGGTCTTCCAGAACCAGCGCTACATCGACTTGAGGAAGCTTCCCCGGGAACTCGCCAATGAGAAGGATGATAGAAACCGGGTACAATCTCTTTCGGCCACTGTCAAGGACCCCGAACAGTTCGTCGAAAAGATCGAGTACCTTTACGCTCATCCGTACGAGACCAGCGTGGATGAAACAGAGTCCATTGACGGGACTATCCTGGAGCGATACTCAGCTCCTATCGCCAAGGACGGCAAATATTATGGGCGCATATTTACGTTCCATGATGTGACCGACCGCAAACACGACGAGCACGCGCTGCGCTGGGAAACAACGTTTCTCCAGACCCTCCTGAATTCGTCCCGGGACGGCCTCCTGGTCCTGGACCGCCAAAGGCAGAAGGTCATCGTAAACCAGAGGATGATCGATATGTGGAAAATCCCCGAAGGCAACTTCGACGATGAAGGGATGATCCTGCATCTCATGCGCACCATCGAAGATCCGAGGGAGTTCTTTAATAAGATCGGCCTCCTTCAGAGCCACCCGGACGAGACGGTCCATATGGAGCTCGAGCTTAAGGACGGCATCGTTCTCGATGCGTATTCGTCCCCCGTCGTGGGCCAGGACAATGAGCACTACGGGAGGATCTGGACATTCCGCGACGTTACCGAGCAGAGACATCACAGGATTATGCTGGAAAATCTTTCCGCCACTGATGGATTGACAGGCATTGCAAACAGGCGGCGCTTTGACGAGTTCTTCGAGCGTGAATGGCGCCGCTGCATGCGGGAGCAGCTCCCCTTGTCGCTTGTTCTCATGGATATAGATTTTTTCAAGGAGTTCAATGACCACTACGGGCATCTGGAGGGAGATGACTGCCTGCGGCAGGTCGCGGATGCCCTGGTTTCCGTTGTCAAGCGACCGGGAGACCTGGTAGCCCGCTACGGCGGCGAGGAGTTTACGTGTGTCCTGCCCAATACCGCCGTGAAGGGTGCCGAGACAGTTGCGTACAAAGTGAGAGAGAAAATGGATGATATCGGGATACCCCACCGTTTTTCAACGGTGGCGGATCACGTGACCTTGAGCTTCGGAGTGGCTGCCCTGATCCCTCAAAAGGACCAAATTTCTTCAGATTTGCTTAGGCTCACCGACGATCTTCTCTACTCGGCAAAGCAGAACGGCAGAAATCAAGTGCAAAGCTGGCGGCAGAGCGGAAGAGGCAATTTCTTGACACCATCCTCCTTGCCCTTTAGAATGTAAAGAACCGACCGAAACAGACGAAAAGGAGGAATGTGATGACAGGAGCGGCGGTGTTGACGGCCCTGGGGTTAGTAGTTTTCTGCGCGGGCTCAGTCCTTGCTGGTGAGCCGTTTGAAACAGATACCATCACCACGTCTGCCGGTAACCTGGAGATCACGTTTATCGGCCATGCATCACTCATGCTGCGATTCGGCGGCAAGATCATCCATGTCGACCCCTTTGATCAGTTGGCTGATTACGGGCAGTTCCCAAAGGCCGACCTGCTTCTCCTCACCCACGAGCACCGCGACCACCTGAGCCCCGGTGCGCTGAAAAAAGTGCGCACCGGGAAGACCGTCGTGGTGCTCACCAGGCTATGCGCCGAGCAGGTAGGGGGCGGTACGGTGATGACAAACGGTGACGTCCTCACGATTATGGGGATACGGATCGAGGCGGTGCCCGCCTACAATCTCGTCCACAAGAGGCCTGACGGGGCCTTTTATCATCCGCGGGGGGACGGGAACGGCTACGTCCTGACGTTCGGGGAGACGCGTGTCTACATCGCGGGCGATACCGAGAATACCCCGGAGATGAAGGCATTGAAGGGCATCGACTATGCGTTCCTGCCCATGAACTTGCCGTATACCATGACGCCGGAAATGGTTGCCGATGGGGCGAGGGTATTCAAGCCGAAGGTGCTCTACCCTTATCATTACGGCGATTCGGATACTTCCCGGCTCGTCACGCTGCTGAAGGACACCCCCGAGATAGAGGTCCGTATCCGCCGGATGAAGTGAGCCGGCCCCTTTTTTGCTCTTCGGACGGGCTCTTGTGAAAAAAACGTCGTCCCTCCGGCTCTTGTGCATCCTTACAGGGATCAACCTCTTCAATTACCTGGACCGGTATGTGCTGAACGCCGTCCGCACCCCCATGGCCGCCGAGTTCGGCGTGAGCTATGGGGACTCGGGGAGGCTCTTCACCGCGTTTATGGTCGGCTACTTTCTCACCTCTCCCTTCTTCGGCTACCTGGGTGATCGTGTTTCCCGGAGACTCCTTATCATTCTGGGGATTCTGGTCTGGAGCGGAGGAACGGTGCTGACCGGCGCAGCCCACGGTTTCGGCATGCTCCTCTTCTACAGGGTTATGGTGGGTGTGGGAGAGGCGAGCTACGCGACTCTGAGCCCTGGTCTCATCTCGGACAGTTGGCCGCGTGCGGCACGGAACAACGCGCTGACGATTTTCTACGTGGCAATTCCCGTGGGGTCGGCAATGGGTTATATCCTCGGGGGCGAGGTCGCGGCATACGCCGGCTGGCGTCACGCCTTTTTTTGGGCGGGGGCGCCGGGGCTCCTGCTGGCCCTCATGCTGCTGCTCGTCCGCGAGCCCGACCGTGGAGAGTCGGACGCCCCGGGCGACAATCGCCTTCCACCACCGGGGCCCGGCGAGGTGCTCCGGCTCTTCCGCAACGTGGAGTACAGCCTCGTCGTCTGGGGCTATGTCGCCTACACCTTTGCGCTGGGCGCCTTTGCTTTTTGGGGGCCCACGTTTCTCGAGCGAGCCCACGGCCTCTCACTCGCCAGGGCGGATATGTTTTTCGGCGGCACGATAGTCGTCGCAGGGCTCGCGGGCACATTGCTCGGCGGTTTCGGGGCAACCTGGTGGCAAAGACGCACCCCCGCTGGATATGCCCTCATGCTCGGCGGCTCTATCTTGCTTTCGGCCCCCCTGTCGTTCTTCGGGATAATTACGGCAAACACGCCGGCGGCCATGGGTTTTCTCGCAGCAGCGATCTTCCTCCTGTTCTTTTGCACGGGGCCCGTCAATACGGTGATCCTTGAGGCCGTCCCGGTCAACGTGCGCTCCAGTGCGATGGCCGTTTCCATTTTCATGATCCATCTGTTCGGAGACATGTGGTCGCCGGAGATTGTGGGCCGCCTCGCGGATCATCTGGACAGGGACCTGCAGAAGGCCGTCCTTATCCTCCCCGCGGTCTTGCTGGTCGCCGCGCTTCTGTGGATGGCATTGGCTTATCGGACCATAAGGGCCCGCAGTCTTTCGACCTCTACGGGCCGGAAGGGGAGCGGCTGGTGATCGGTCAGGTCATCAATCTCCCTAGGGACCGGACACCGAAAAGGGTATGAAGACATTCAGTTTTTGGTCGGCCAGGGTGGCCCAGACACTCGCGGCGAGTCCAACTCTCTCCGCAATGCACTGATAAGGCGTTTCAAGGCACTGCTGAGACGGGACCAGCGTGTCACCGCCCTGAAGCGTAGCGGCGACCAGACCTAACCCATCTCCAAACGGAGCTGAAGTCTGCGCTTGAGCAATCTGGGCGAGGTACGTGTTAGCGGACGACTCGAAATGATTGTCTGTGTAGAGCTTATCCACATAGCGCATTGCCTCGATGGCTTGACCGGTGAACTCCCAGGCGACTCCGTTGGGGCCGGAAACAGGGGAAGAAACGATATTGAAACCCTGGAACGTTGTCCCACCGGCAGTTACGGTCTGTGCGAAGTTATTCAAGACATACTGGACAGGTTGTCGCCAGTCGAGCCGATTCTGATATCGCGGCGATCCGGCTAGTGCAAGTGTCGTGAAAGTATTGGAGTCGAGAAAGTCACAGACGTTTATTACCTCGGTGCCCTTTTGAGGTCCGGTCGGGCAAATCCCTTGTGAGGACGGAGTGCCTGCCGGTACCGTTCCGACGTTGAACCGCCCCTTAGTCGAATCAAACATTTGCATGACAAAGTCGCCTGCGACGTTTGCCGCAGTCGTCCAGCTTGCTGCGGCGCCCGAATTGCCGAGTTGAGATTCGATGGTGGCTAAGGCAGTGAACGCCGCAAAGATGTCCGCGTTGTTTTCAATGGACTTCCCGGTCTGGAGAGGCTTTGGCGGCGGTACTCCCAGATCGGGATAGCCCAGGAAATATCCTCCGTAGCCGGTGCCTGTGTTATCCCTTAGGTTGCCTACGATCCAGTTACCAATCGTCAACGCGTCATTCAGGTAGCGTGTATCGCCAAACTGCTCAAAGGCAGCCGCAAGCGCCAAGATCGCAAAGGCATTATTTCCACCGGTAGCGCCATCGAGTACAAGACAGTACCCGGATGGAGCGCACAAGGTGGTGGCCGTGAAACCGGCCAAGCGAATATCGCCGGCTAGCCCTTGCTTTGGCGGCTGTTGATTGTTGAACAAAGCGATGTCGCCGTTCTCGTAGCCGTTATGGAGCGCTACAGATCCATCTGGCGCGACTGGAATAGGGTCACCGTGACTGTCGTGGTGCAACGCGTAGTCGAACGTGTCGGCAATTAGCCGAGCATTAGACAAGTCTTGCTGAGTGCCACGTTTAAGCAGTACCAGTTCTGTCAGTGCGGATTCATAAATCGTCATGAGATTGCGCAGCACCTGATCCAACGGTGTGGGAGCATCTTGCTGGGGCAACACTCCAAAAGTCTGGTTGCCAAGCGGGAAGCCCAGAGCGGATTGGTGAGCGGTTGGAACAGGAGTGAATCGGATGTTGTCGATAAGAACTGTGGCTCCGCTGGCAGCGTGACCGTCGTTTGTAGCAACGGCAAACAAAATGTGCACATTGGACAGATCGGGTGTGCAGGTAAGGGAGCCGGAATTCAACGCTACAGTGATTGTGGTCCACGTTGACGCAATTGGCTGCGTGAACGGTGTATTGCAGCCACCAAACCCGAATTGAACCATGGCACCGTCGGGCGAACTGACGTCGAAGCTAACGCTGCCGGCTCCGCGGAGATCATATCCGTTACCGGTCTTCAGCACTCCCCAGTTTTCTGGTTCCTCAATGTTTACACCGGCAAAGTTTCCCGATGTTTGGGGATCGAAGGAAACTCGCATTACCGTCCCGCGCATCCGGTCCAGGGCATTCGGATCTGTTGAGCACCCATTTGCTGCGTTTGGGTCGCTAATGCAGCCCGTGTCGATGTGGATCGTCCCGAGGTTCGCAGGATTGCCTGTGGTTGCGAAGAGGCCGGAAGGGAAACCGTGGTTGAAACCGGAGTCTTGATCCACATAGACATAAAAACTCCCCTGGTTAGCAACAGCTCTCTGGGTTAGCAGTTGGTAGGTCAGACCGCTGATGGCGGAGCCGGTGGCGCAGGTGACCTGAACACTGGTGACATTCGCGTTGGCCGTCCCGCTGCTGTTTGTCACCACGCAGGTCTGCGCCGGACTGGAGGGCTGTGTAAGAACCGTGACGTTATAAGTGCCGCCGCTGGCAATGGGTGTGCTGAACGTGAAGCCTCCGCTCGCGCTGACCGGTAGGTTGTTGCTGCCATTGTTCTGTAACACCAGTCCCGTGCCGGAGAGATCCGAGACCGTCCCGCCGATGGTATAGGTGGTTGGGGGCTGGGGCGGCGCCCCGGTTGTTACTCCCACGATCTGCCAGGTCTGGTCGGTGACGGCAGAGAGAGCAGCCCAACTGGTCATCGTCGCGCCGTTCATGTACCACACGACATCCGCGCCGGTTGAGGTGTTGCGCCAGAGGATATCGGGGCTGCCGTCGCCATTGAAATCACCCACACCGACGATCTGCCAGGTCTGGTCGGTGACGGTGGGGAGACTCGCCCAGCTCGTCATGTCTACCCCGTTCATGTACCAGACGACATTCGAACCGTTAGCGGTGTTTCTCCAGAGGATATCGGCCCATGTAGGGGCGGGACACAGTGCCAGCAGGGCAAACAGGCACGACAGCAGGATCGATGCATGCCACCTTGGTCTTATGCTCATGGGTCCTCCTCCCCAAAAAGGAATTGGTGCTCCCAGATCGGGGGCTTTGGGTTGAGATGAACGTTGCATAGGACAGCGTAGAGAGCAGTTCATGCTACTCGGTCGGTACTTCGAAGCTCCTTCGGCCCCAGGAGTGCCGCTCACGAACCGAGACACGATAGTCGCACCGCGTGATGTTGAAGG
>Ga0181539_1005432_pt1 | contig 10296 bp, 9 predicted proteins | sample PEATcosm2014_Bin_46_FD_119767 | JGI IMG/M metagenome (GOLD analysis project Ga0181539, IMG submission 119767) | Peatland microbial communities from MTU Mesocosm Facility, Houghton, MI, USA - PEATcosm2014_Bin23_60_metaG | ecosystem: Environmental > Terrestrial > Soil > Wetlands > Peat | place... | reverse complement strand
GTTCGCAACGATCGAGATGCCGCTCCAACTGACGCGCCCCCAGGTTCGGACGGAGCCGCCGCCATCGAGGTACGACAAGTAGAGGAAGTGTGAAGCGGTTTTGCGTTGGCTGGATCCCGCTGGCGGTCTTGCTGCTGGGAGCCGCCCTGCCCGCTCGGTCCGCGCCCTCAGCCAGGCAGTTGAAGATTGTGCGGCCGCTCCTGCATCAGTACGACGGCGGCCCGCCCCTCGCGGCCGGTTTCCAGTTCCTCACCGGCGACGTGATCTTCCTGACCTTCCAGATCGGCGGCTACGAAGTCTCTCCCGAGTCGAAGGTCGACCTCAGCTACACGGTCGAAGCGCTGGATCCGGACGGCGTGCCTTTCGTCGAAGCCATGCACGGCGCCATCGCCACGCAGATCTCCCCGGAAGACAAGGATTGGATGCCGATCGTAAACGAGAGCGCGGCCGTCCCGCCGCTGGCCTGGGGTGGAACCTACCGCCTGAAGCTCGCGGTCGAGGACAAGCTCTCGAAGCAGACGGCGAAGGCCGAGGTCGAAATCCAGGTGCGTGGCCGCAACATCGAGCCTAACCAGACTCTGACGGTGCGCAACTTCCGCTTCCTGCGCACCGAGGAGGACGCCGAGCCGCTTCTGGACGCGGTCTACCATCCCGGCGATTCCGTCTGGGCGCGGTTCGAGTTCACCGGCTTCCGCTATGGCCCGAAGAACCACGTTCACGTCGAATACGGGATTGCGCTTGTCGACGCGGCGGGCAAAGCGCTCTTCTCGCAGCCGCAAGCGGCCGCCGAAGACGAGGACTCGTTTTACCCGAAGCGCTACCTCTCTGGCGCGCTGAGCTTGAACCTGGGACAGAAAATGCAGCCGGGGCAGTACGCAGTGGTGCTGACTTTGAAAGACTATGCGGGAGATCAGACCCAGGAAACGCGGCACGAATTCCGCGTCGAATAAGTGACGGGGACAGATGCCTGTCCCCGCCGTCCTCCGCGCTCCTCAGACCAGGCCGTGAATGCCCTGCGTACGGAACTCGTATCGTTCGATCGCGATGGCAGCCAGGCCGCTTTCGCTGCGCACCACGCGGCCCGTGGTGACCAGCTTCAGCGCGCACTTGTGGTCGAGCTGCGCCGGCCAGTTCACCGCGACTTCCAGCCTCTCCCCCAACGCCAGCGGCCGCTCGGTGGTGAATAGGACGCCGTTCGAGCTCATGTTGACGGTCTTGCCAAGCCCCACTTCGATGGTGTTCCGCGTGAACACCTTGTAGCGCACATCCTGCTCGATGGGAAACCGGACCGCGGTTCGCCGGTCGGAATGGTCCGCCTGCACGCCGGCGCCGGAAAGCGCCGTAGGTTCTTCTCGCATTGGCTGAAGCACGTCCTTTTCTCTGTTCAAGCGGCCACCTCCCATCGGAAGCACTGCAACGTTCCGGAGAGTTTCTGGCATTACGTTTCTAGTAAACGCTATTTACACCGGTGCCGCCTATAGTCGAAACGGCTCAATTTTACGTTGGCACGTCAGTACCAGGATGGACTTCAAGTACCGCCGCGCCTCGCGGGAGCTCCTATCGAATATAGCAGGCTGCGCGAGCCCGCCTGGCGGATGGAGCAAGCTCCGGAGAGGTCAGCCTGAAAGTACTGCTACGGAAGTTTCGAAAGGCCCTCCACGCCCATCGCTCAACCAGCTACGGGCGCGCTCCCTACTTCTCCCTCGCCTTCCGGATCTCTTCCAGCCTCTCTGCGATGCGTTTCTCGATGCCGCGGCCGGTCGGGACATAGTAGCGGCGGCCGGCCAGAGAAGGAGGCAGGCACTCCATGTCGGGAAGGGCATCTTCGAATTGGTGCGCGTGCTGGTAGCCGGCGCCGTATCCCCACTCTTTCATCGAGCGTGTCACCGGGTTGCGAAGGTGCAGGGGGACCGGCTCCGCGATCGTCTCCCGCACGTCCTCGAGTACGCCGTTGAGCGCCTGGTATGCAGCGTCCGATTTCGGCGCCACCGCGAGGTAGATGGCGGCCTGGGCCAGCGCCTGGTCGCCCTCGGGGATCCCCAGGAAGTGAACGGCCTGCATTGCGGCCACGGCCTGTTCCAGCGCGCGCGGATCCGCCAGGCCGATGTCCTCGATGGCCATGCGGATCAGGCGGCGTGCGATGTAGAGCCGGTCCTCGCCACCCTCGAGCATGCGCCCCAGCCAGTAGAGCGAGGCGTCCACGTCGCTCGATCGGACCGATTTGTGCAGCGCCGAAATCAGGTTGTAGTGCTCCTCGCCCGCTTTGTCGTAGAGCAGTACCTTGCGCTGGATGGCGTCCTCTACCGCCTGGCTCGAAAGCTCCTTGTTCGTCGACGCCGCCACCGCGGCCTCCAGAGTGTTGTAGGCGGCGCGCGCGTCGCCGTTGGCGAAGATGGCGATCTGCTCGAGCAGGTCGTCCGAAGCGCGGATCTCGATCTCGCCCAGCCCGCGCTCGCGATCGTCAATGGCGCGGCGGAGAAGGGTCATGATCTCGGGCACGGTCAGCGCGCGCAGCGCGTACACTTTGGAGCGCGACAGCAGCGCCGCGATGATCTCGAAGGACGGGTTCTCGGTGGTGGCGCCGATAAGCGTGATGTCGCCGCGCTCGACGTAGGGCAGGAACGCGTCCTGCTGCGCCTTGTTGAAGCGGTGGATCTCGTCGATGAAGAGCAGCGTGCGGCGTCCCAGCTTGCGATTGCGCTCGGCCTCGGCCATGACGGTCTTGACTTCCTTGATGCCGCTGAGCACCGCGCTGAAGGGAACGAAATCGGACCGCGTAACCCGCGCGATCAGGCGGGCCAGCGTGGTCTTGCCGACGCCGGGCGGACCCCACAGGATGATGGAGCCGAGCTCGCCGCGCTCGATCTGAGCCCTCAGCGGCTTGCCGGGGCCGAGGATGTGCTCCTGGCCGCTGAAGTCCTCCCAGCGCTCCGGCCGCATGCGCTCGGCAAGCGGCCGGCCTTTATCCACGGCGGTGAATGCGCCGGGCGCCGGCGGGGTGTTGTCGAAGAGGCTCATGGGCGGGTCCTTTGACGCCGTGCCTCGTATAACAGGATACCGGCGGCCATGGCGGCGTTAAGAGACTCGACTCCGCCGGTCGGAATTCGCAACCCGGCCGCGCCCGCCATCCACTCATGGCTTACGCCGCGGCCCTCGCTGCCGATCACGAACGCGCACGCGCGCCTCAGGCTGACTTCATCGAGACTGGCGGCTGCGGATGGCGCGGCCGCATAGACCTCGAGGCCGTGCTCTCGAAGCGCCGCGCGTGCCGGCCCGGCTTCGAGATCGGCGACCAGCGGCACGCGGAACACCGAGCCCGCCGATGCGCGGACGGCTTTCGGGTTGTACGGGCTCACGGTCCCTTTGAGGAACACGAGGCCGGTTGCCCCGAACGCTTCGGCGGCCCGGACGATGGCGCCCGCATTGCCGGGGTCCTGAACTCCGTCGAGGACCACCACCAGCGGATCGCCGGCGAACAGTTGCCCCAGCTCCCAATCCGGCGGGCGCACCAGCGCCATGACGCCCTGCGCAGCCTCGGTGTCCGAGACGGATCGGAACAGGGCGTCGGCGAGAACGACCAGCCGCGTCTCCGGCCGCCGCCGCAGTTGCGCCTCGACGGCGGGCCGCGCCGATTCCGCCGCGAGCACGGCAGCGATGGCGCAGCCGCTCCCGATGGCCTCCTCGAGCAGGTGAAAGGTTTCGGCGACGCAGCATCCCTCCCGGGTTCGCGCGCCGCGGGCGATGGCACGCCGCACCTCTTTGAGCAGCGGGTTCGCCGGACTGGTCAGCTCTTCGGCTTTTACCACGTTCTCTCCAGTTTCGCCTATCATCGTAGACTGTATCGGTGTGTAGCGCACGCTGAAGCGCGCGCTACCAGGGCAACCATGAGGAGCTTGCTCAAAATTGCGGCGATCGCGGTGTTGGCCATCGCCATTGCCCTGGCCGCGCTGGTGCTCCGGACGGCGCGCCGCATCGAGCGGCAATCCACCATCGATGAGGCGCGGCCCGCCGACGTGATCGTGATCCTGGGTGCGGCCGAATACCGGGGCAAGCCCTCTCCGGTGCTGCGAGGGCGGCTTGATCACGGGCTGGAGCTCTACCGTTCGCGGCAGGCGCCGCTGATCATGACCACCGGCGGCGCGGGCGGCGACCCGGTCTTCACCGAAGGTCAGGTCGGCCGCGACTATCTGGTGCGCCAGGGTGTGCCCTCCGAGGGAATCCTGGTCGAGTCCGAAGGCGATACGACCGTGCATTCGATGGCGGCGGCGGGCGAGATCATGCGCCGCATGGAATTGGAATCCTGCATCGTGGTCAGCGACGGCTATCACATCTACCGCGCCAAGAAGATCCTGGAGTCGCTGGGATTCCAGGTCTACGGCTCGCCGCGGCCCGAGACCCCGCGCAACGACAGCCGCCAGCGCTGGCTCTACGTCCGCCAGGCCGTCGGCTACCTGCTCTGGCGCTCGGGGATAGCGATCTGAACGGGGCGACGAGCGCCCACTACAGCTTCAGCAGCACCCGCAGCCGCTTGGTCTGCACCCGGCTCACCGGGATCTCGGTCTGCTTCTTGTCGTCCATCCGCAGCATGTAGCTGGATTTGAACCAGGGAATCACTTCCTTGATCCGATTGATGTTGACCAGGTACGAGCGGTGGACGCGCCAGAAGACCTCCGGGTCCAGATTCGATTGCAGCTCCTCGATGGTGCGGTAGTTCGATTGCCCTTCGAGGCCGGGCGCGACGATGGTGATCAGGCCGTCATTGATGGTGGCGTAGATGACCTCGTTCGCGTCCACGATGAAGTTGCGGTTGACGGCCCGGACCAGCAACTTGGTGCGGTGCGGCAAATTCGAAGCCGCCGGCGCCTCGCGCGGCTGCGACTTCGTCCGCTCCTGCACGAAACGGCGCGCGCGCTCGACCGACTCCGCCAGGCGGTCCTTGTCCACCGGCTTGAGGAGGTAGTCGAGCGCCTCCAGGCGGAAGGCCTCCACGGCGTATTGGTCGTAGGCCGTGGCCAGCACGAAATAGGGGAGCGAGGCGTCGTTCTCCTTGAGCTTGCGAATCACGCTCAGCCCGTCCATGCCCGGCATCTGGACGTCCAGAAAGACCAGGTCGGGCTCCAGATCCTCGATGAGCTTGAGCGCTTGCAGGCCGTTCCGGGCGGTCCCGATCACTTCCACGTCCGGAAAGTCCTTCAGCAGGTATGCCAGCTCATCGCTGGCGAGCTGCTCGTCGTCAACGACAAGAGCACTCATGGTGGCCACTGCGTGTTCTGCCATCCAGTCCATTTTAACCCGCACCCGTCGCTGGTTGCCCGTCGATCCACCCGGGCTGAGGGCTGACGGCTGACGGCGCGGCGAGCGCCCGCCTTACGGCGCGCAGGCCTTCAGCAGCTTCTCCTTCAACCCGGCCTGCTGCGCGGCGTCCAGCTTCTTCCCTTCCGAGGTCACGTAGAAGACGTCGATGGCCTTGTGCGCCCGGGTATCGATGAGCACCACCTCGATGTTGGCGCCGGCCGATGTGATCGCGGAGGAGAGCGCGTAGAGGAGCCCCGGCCGGTCCTCGGCGACGACTTCGATCAGCGTGGCGACCTCGGACACGCGCGTATCGAACGAGACCGTCGGCGAGATCCGCGCGCGCTTGGTCGGCGGCGTGGGCGCGGGGCGGCTGCGCAGAAGCTCCTTCACATCCAGGCGCCCGAGGGTGACGCGCTCGAGCGTCAGCCGCAGGCGGTCCACTTCGGTGGGATTCAGCTCCAGGGTCCGGTGGGGATCCTCAAACACGAAGGTGTCCAGAATCGTGCCGCGCCGGTTCGCGAACCCCTCGGCCCTCAGAATGTTCATGCCGAATCCGGCCATCGCGCCGGCGATCGCGGAGAGCAGCGCCGGCCGGTCCCGCGCCACCAGCGTGAGCCTGTAGAACCCGCTCTCCCGGCGGATGTCGACGGCCACCCCGCGCTCGCGGCTGCGCTGTTCGAGCTGGTAGTGAGCGTCGATCTCGGCGGCGGAATGCTTGCGCAGGTACCGCACTGGGAAGCCCTCGAGGAATTCCTCCATCCCGGTCTTCTCGATGCCGCTTTCGTGGATGCGGTCGGATTCCAGCTCGCGCGTCAGCTCTTGGTAACCGATCAGGTACACTCGCCAAAGCTGCTCCATGCGCCAGGGCGACATGGCGCTGGGATTCACGGCGCTGATGTCGGCAAACGTGAGGACCGTGAGTTGTTTCAGTCCTTCGAGGGTGCCGGCCTTGGCGGCGATGAAGGGCGCAGTGGCGGGGTCCTCGAGGTCCCGCGAGTTCATCACCGACGAAAGCGCCAGGTGATGTTCGATCAGCGCGACAACGGTCCGCCGGTCTTCTTCCGGCGTGCCGAGCCGTTCCATCGCCGCCGCGGCCAGTTCCACGGATGCTCCGACGTGGGCCAGCCCTTCCTTCAGGGCCTTTCCGAGATCGTGGAACAGCAGCGCGAACGTCACCAGGTCGGGACGGTCTATCTCAGCGTACAGGCCGGCGACGTGCTTCACGGCGGGATCCTTCGTCGTCCCCAGGTCTTCCAGAATCCGGATGGCGCGGAGCGTGTGCTCGTCAACCGTGTAGCGGTGGTAGAAGTCGCGAATCACCAGGCACTCCGCCGCCGCCCATTCCGGAAACAGGTCCGCCAGCACGCCCGTCTCGTGCATGGCGCGCAGCGCCAGGGCGCAATGCGGCGTCGCCAGGATTGCCTTGACGGCCGCCCACAAGGGCGCCGGCCGCTGGCTGAGGTAGCGCTTCAACTCGGCGGCGTAGCGATCCAGGCGGCGCACGGTTTCCAGCGCCACGTGCATGCCGTGCCGCCCCACGAACTCGAACAGCCGCAGCGCCATCGCCGGGTCGTGCTCCAGATGCTGCGGCAGGCGGAAGTAGACGCGCTCGCGGGAGACGCGGAACTCCGCGTTCGACACGCGCGAGCGCCAGTCGCGAAACTGGATCAGCAGCGAGTTTGACTGCTCGTCGACCGTCTCGATGGCCCGCAGCGCCTCCAGCGCGATGCCGCCGGCGAAACTGTAGTAGCGGCGCATCCAGCGGGCGGGCCCGGTCCCAAACAGCTCCGCAATCTCATCCTGGAGCTCGAAGGTGAGCGTGTTCGAGTCCCGGCCGGCGCGATAGTGAAGGTAGGTGCGCAGCCCGAAGAGGAAGTCGCGGGCGGGACCGAGGTCGGGCGCATCGTCCTCCGGTCCCGGCCGGCCGTGCCGCGCATCGCGCAGCCGTTTCAGCCAGGCGATGAGCTGGTAGTCGCGCAACCCGCCCGGGGATTCCTTGATGTTCGGCTCGAGCTGATAGATGGAGCCGCCGTGCTTGGCATGGCGCTCCCGCACCAGGCGGCACAGGTGGCCGGCCAGCGCCTGCGCCTGGCGATCGAGATAGCGCGCCATGGCGACGCCGAGCTTGGCGTGCAGACCGCGGTCGCCCGCGACGTACCGCTCGTCGAGAAGACTGATGCTGAGCTCGATGTTCTGCTCATCGAGCGCCGAGCAATCCACCGGCGTCCTCACCGAGTGGCTGACGCGCAGATTCGAGTCCCACAGGCTTTGCAGGAAGGCGGAAATCGCCGTCCGCAGCCGCTCCGGAACGCCCTGCTTCTCGATCAGAAGCAGCAGGTCCACGTCCGAGTGCGGAAACAGCTCCCGCCGTCCGAAGCCTCCCACGGCCAGCAGCGCCATTCCCTCGGGCGCGACGGGTTCCAGGTGGGTGCGGAACGATTCGGACGCAATCCAGTCCACAGCCGCGGTGCGGCGCACGAGCGCGTCCGCCGGGCTGTCCCAGAACCCCCGCGGATCGGGCGGGCTACAGGGCTGATTCGCCGCGGTCATCGTTTCGAATCCGGACCGCCTCGGCAACTTCGTAGACGAACACCTTGCCGTCGCCGATCTTGCCGGTGCGGGCCGAGCGCGTCAGCGTCTGAACCACCTCTTCCAGACGCGCGTCGGGAATCACCATCTCGAGTTTGACCTTGGGGAGCAGGTCGACTTCGTACTCCTGGCCCCGGTAGACTTCCTTGTGCCCCTTCTGGCGGCCGTGCCCGCGCACTTCGCTCACCGTCATGCCGTCGATTCCGATGGCCTTCATGGCTTCTTTCACGTCGTCGAACTTGAACGGTTGGATGATCGCTTCGATCTTCTTCATGGAGTCCTCGCGCCTAGCCTAACACTGAAACACGGGCCGGTTTCCCAGGGAGCTGTCCCCTCACGGCCTATGCCTCCAGATTGTAGGCCTCCTCTCCGTGCATGCTCAGATCCAGGCCTTCCGTCTCATCCTCGGGCTCGACGCGCACCCCCAGGATCCAGTCGCACACCTTCAAGATCACAAGGGTGCCCACGCTTGCCAGCCCCCAGGCGATCAGCGTCCCGACGAGCTGGTTCAGGACCTGCCCGCCGTTGCCGTCTACCGCGCCGAGCGGCCGGTTGAAACTGTCGTTCACCAGCTTGGTGGCGAACACGCCGGTAAGGATCGCCCCCAGCGTTCCGCCGGCGCCGTGCACGCCGAAGGCGTCGAGCGAGTCGTCGTAGCGGAACAGGTCTTTGATCTTGGTCACCATGAAGTAACAGACCACTCCCGCCGCGAGGCCGATGAACAGCGCCGGGAACGGCGTGACGAACCCGGAGGCAGGCGTAATCGCCACCAGGCCCGCCACGCAGCCCGAGATCCCGCCCAGCACGCTCGGCTTGCCGGTCCGGATCCACTCAACGATCACCCAGCCCAGCGCCGCGGAGGCGGCCGCGAAATGCGTCGCCACGAATGCGCTGGTGGCCAGCGCCGAGGCCGCCAGCGCGCTGCCGGCGTTGAATCCGAACCATCCCACCCACAGCATGCACGCGCCGATAAAGCTCAGCGTCAGGTTGTGCGGCTTCATGGGTTCGTGCAGGTATCCCTTGCGGCGGCCGAGATAGAGAGCGCAGACCAGCGCCGAAACGCCCGAAGTGATGTGCACCACCGTGCCGCCCGCGAAATCGAAGCAGGGCACCTTGCCACCCAGCGCAGCGTTCAGGAACCCGCCTTTGCCCCACACCATGTGCGCCATCGGGAAGTAGACCAGCAAGGACCACAGCGTCATGAACAGCAGCATGGCGCTGAACTTCATCCGCTCCGCGAACGCGCCGCTGATCAGGGCCGGAGTAATGATGGCGAACATCAACTGATACACCATGAACGTCTGCTGCGGAATCGTCGCGGCATAATCGGAATTCGGCGCCGCGCCGACACCGTTCAGGAACAGGTACCTGAAGCCGCCCACAAACGGCGAGCCTTCGGCGAACACCAGGCTGTAGCCGGCCACAGCCCAGATCACCGTCACCAGGCCCATCAGGATGAAGCTTTGCATCATCGTCCCGAGGACGTTCTTTCTTCTCACCAGGCCGCCGTAAAACAAAGCCAGACCGGGGCCGGTCATCATCAACACCAGGGCTGAGCTGATCAGCATCCAGGCGTTGTCGCCCGCCGACTGCGCGGACCTCACCTGATTCTCTAAGGCGGCTAAACGCGCGCCGGCATCCTGGGGCCCTTGCGCCATGGCGGCTGCCGACACAAATAGTAACAGGGAAACGGCGTGGTTTCGGTGCAAGTTTGGGACCTCTCATGACATGATGCAACGGACCCGCGACTGCAACAAACGCAATGTTTCTATGGGGGCGATAGGGAAATGTTATGGCGGGCGCCGGGCCCCGGGGAGCGGCCCTCTGCGCTATTCCCGCGAGAACAACGCCGGGCCGCCGCGCGCGCTCGGAATGCGGGAACCCCCGAAGCGCTTCCCGGGCCATTCCAGGCGCATGTCTTCGGAGACTTCGTCGAGCATCTGCAGGGTGGTGGCCCTGTTCTCCAGGGCGAAAGCGGTCAGCAGCAGATTGTCGCAGATGGCGTTGATCAGTCGGGGAATGCCTTGCGAGCGCCGGTGGAGCTCCGCCACCACCTCCGGCGGAAACGGGCTCCGATCGTTCATCCCGGCCTTCTCCAGCCGCGTCCGGATGTACTCAGCCGTGTCGTCCAGGCTGAACGGCTCCAGCATGCAGCGCAGCACGATGCGCTGTTTCAACTGCCTCAGGCTGGGGGCGTCCAGTTTGCGGTCGAACTCCGGTTGGCCCGCCAGGACGATCTGTAGCAGCTTGCCGTGGCGGTTCTCGAGGTTGCCGAGCAGGCGAATCTCTTCCAGAACGTCCCACTCCAGGTTGTGCGCCTCGTCGATGATCAGCACCGTCGTGCGCCCCAGGTTGCTGTTCGTCAGCAGCATCTGGTTGAGCGCGATCAGCACCTCGGTCTTGGACCTGTGC
>Ga0181539_1005431_pt1 | contig 10297 bp, 9 predicted proteins | sample PEATcosm2014_Bin_46_FD_119767 | JGI IMG/M metagenome (GOLD analysis project Ga0181539, IMG submission 119767) | Peatland microbial communities from MTU Mesocosm Facility, Houghton, MI, USA - PEATcosm2014_Bin23_60_metaG | ecosystem: Environmental > Terrestrial > Soil > Wetlands > Peat | place... | reverse complement strand
GATGGTATCACACATGAGAAAACTTCAAAAACTTCCAGGGCGGGTTAAAAAATACTTTGAGCATCCGAGAATCAGGTATGCAGCATAGTTTATATATTAAATTGCCGGGTTAATAATAGGACAAAGACCGGAATTACCAGGTACCGGCACAAGCCCTTAATCCTTTATCTTCAGCATCAATGCGAGAATTTTCCGGTAATCTGCGGCTGCCTCTTTTCCCATCCCCTGCTTTTCATAAACTTCAGCCCTCAGCCGGTAGGCATCAGAAGCATATGGGTTCTCCGTTATAGCATGCCCAAATACTGCCAGCGCCTCCTTTAGCTGCCCGTCCGTCCCCAGCGCATACGCAAGATAGTACTGTGCCGGTGTGTATGATTCATCCTTTGCAGCGTTTTTCAACAGCTCAAGCGCCTCCTTCACCTTGCCGGCCCTTGTCTGCACATACCCCAACTCACCCATCACCACAACATTGCCGGGGGCTACAGCAAGAGCTTTCTTCAACGTCTCCTCAGCCTCGGCGCCCTTGCCCTCAAGCTCATATAGCCTCGCCAGGTTCACATAAGGCATCATGTACTTGGGGTCCTTCTCTATCGCCTTATGAAACAGGGGATACGCCATCGCATACTGCTTCTTATCCACAAATCTCTTTGCAAGGTTGGTGTCGGCGACAGCATCGTGGCGAGGCTGATATACAGAGACCGTTTTCGTGCGCGCCGGTTCACCGGCCAGTTGTGCCAGATAATCAAACATTTCCTCAGTCCCTATCAAAGGCAAGCCCGGAAGTTCATAGGCTATCTCACCTTTGACAATAACCATTGTAGAGGGGAAGGCGATTACGTCATACTCATGAAAAGTCCTGAGCTCTTTGTCGACAAGCACAGGGAAGGTGATACCAAGATCCTTCACTATCCCCTTTATGCGCTGCACATCATCGCTGTTAATGGCCTGACTGTCGACATTGATACCGATTACCACCACCCCCCTGCCCCCATACTTTTTGTAATAATCCTCCATCCGCTTCAGCGCCATCGATGACTTGGCGCTCCATGTAGACCAGAAGACAAGCACCACTGTCTTGTCCTGCATAGACAGGCTTACCTGACGGCCGTCAATGTCGTTGAGCGTAAACCCAGGGGCCTGTTGGCCTGTCTGAAGCAGTGCCTGCGCTGTTGCCGTGCAGGCGAACGACACAACCACCAGCGAAATAAATATAGCTACTGCCCGTATTAACAATAGATTGCAACTGTGCCGCTCTCTTAATGTTTTCATAACATACCGCCTTTGATTTTCTTTTCTGCCCCGCTCATGCAGCCTATACATATCTTGCTATTATAGCAAACCCGGCAATTTCAAGATTGCATCCAAGCCTCGGGTGTGCGTCATGGTTGTTTGGTTGTCATTATGATATTCCGGCTTGTCCGGAATCTTTCATTATTTCCAGGAAGGATTCCCGACGAGCTCGAATGATATAGTGACATATTTGTCAATGTAAGCATAAATTGGCAAAAGGCCCTACTGAACTCGTTGCATGTATTAAGGATCGGCGTACGACTTTGATTCGACCCTACGGGCGGGTTTTAAGCGACCGCTAACATGATGTTATATCTGCACAATTTACAAATTTATAGGGTGTCGAGAATTTTTTACATTTTTTGCAAGGTAAGTTTACATCTATTTTTTTCAAAAAGAGCTACTAAATATACATCCGCTATTGGGTTACTGAAAAGTTCCAGGCTAATTTAATGTGGTATAATTATACATTATGGATAAGAAGCTAATATCTGCGAAAAATGATCCTTCATCAGACGATAAGTTTAACGGAAACAACTTTTATCGAGAGAAAAGAAAGTTTAAAAGAGAAAAATATGAGAAAATTATCACTTTTTCAACTTCAACTGTTTCATTCGGCCATCCCTCGGGTTTTAGAATGCTTATGCTGGAGGGCAAAACCATTGATGTCAGTTATGGAGGATTAGGAATGATTACAAGCTTCGAGCTTGAACGAGGCAATGTACTGCTCTTAAATGATATCGAGGGGCAAGACGTAGGTGTTGTTAAGAGTGCCAAAATGATTAGTCCCGATAGTTATAGAGTAGGAATTGCGTTTCCATAAAAAGCTATGCAACCGGTATGCCAGGCATACCGGCTGGTGCGTTATAATTTTGGAGTAAAAAGATGAAAAGGTAAATAGACGGACCAATTTGCACAATTATCTTGGAAACTTTTATCTTCGACAGTACGCTGTTCGGTCTTATAGTCTAATGAGGTATTACAAATGGCGTTGACTCACCAATATACTACAATATTTGCTGATCTTAGGCCATGGTGGCGCTGAACTGTTCAGCGCGCCGAACATTTGTAACCGATGCCCGAGCAGCCCTGCTCGAAAAGTCGCATTCACGCTGCACGCTCGACACGCTACGTTCTGAGTTGTCCTTTGGTCCTTTCAATAACGAATCCGACGATCTGGTCATGCAGGGTGTCTACCTCTTCCTCTTTCAGTGTCCGGTCTGACGCCCTGTAGCGGATTGAAAAAGCGATGCTCTTTTTGCCTTCAGGGATGTTCTTTCCCCGATAGACGTCGAATAGTGTTACGTCCTCTATCAGATCAGAACTATAGGACTTGAGCAATGCAACAATCTCCGCTGATTCAAGGGATTCATCTACCACAAGCGCTGTGTCCCTTTCACTAGAGGGATATCTGGGCAATGCATGATATCTGAGTGCCTGCATGGAATAAGATCTGATGCGGTCAACATCAAGCTCGGCAAGAATTATTGAAGGATTATGGGCCTTTATGTCAAGACGATCGATAATGAGCGGAGATAAGGCCCCAACGTACCCGATCTTCTCACCGCCGATGAATACATCCGCAGATTGCCCCGGGTGCAGGAAGGGTTCAGATGACCTGGCAAAGGAATAGCGGGTTATTTTGAGAAGATCAAACAGGGCCTCGATTACGCCTTTGACCACAAAAAAGTCGTGGGTGTCATCCTTGTAGAACGATCGCATTTTTTCTTTATATAACGCTGCGGCGAAGTGGTTTCTTTCTTCAGGCAGCGCGCTCTGAACAGTCCCGTCCGTGAGGCCGATCCCTTCCGCACGGGAGACCCGGATGCCTGCAGCATGGGATACACTCATGCCTGCCGCGAAGAATACCCGGGATATTTCAAAAAGCCGGAATGATCTATTATCGTGTGATACGTTATACAATATATTCTTAATCAAGGCAGGAACAAGTGTTGTGCGCATGCAGGCATCTTCAGCGCGCAGAGGGTTCTTTATCCGCACTGTTCTCCTGCGTTCATCGGAAGTATCGAAACCGAGGAAATCGAGGTCCTGTTCCCCCATAAAACTGTAATTGATTACTTCGGTAAATCCCGACTTTAAAAAAGATTCCTTCAGCTCTTTCAGAAGAGCCCCTGAAAATGACTTCTGCGCGTAGTCCTGCCCCTCGATGCCGACAGCCGCCCTCGGCAGGACCGCCGGGATTCTCTCATAGCCATATACCCGCGCAACCTCTTCGATAATATCGGCGTCCCCCTGAACGTCTACCCGGTATGCCGGCGGCGTAATGTTAAAATATCCGGTTCCCTTCTCCACAACAAAACCCAGTCCTTCGAGATAACCCGTTATTTCCCCTTCACTCAGATCAAGACCAAGCACCCGATTTATCTTGTCACATTTGATAATGATTTCTACCGGTTCGTATATTGCAGGGTAGATATCTATTTTCCCGTAAATTGTACCGCCTGCAATCTCGTGCATAAGGAAGGCTGCCCTGTCCAGGGCCTTCTTAAGTATCTTTATATCCGTCCCCCGCTCAAATCTGAATGAGGCCTCTGTCTTCAGTCCGGTGGCCTTTGAGGCCCTCCTTACCGATACGGGGTCGAACCAGGCGCTCTCAATAAAAATGTCGACAGTTGAACCGCTGACTTCAGTTTCCATTCCGCCCATGATCCCGGCAATCGCTATAGGATCTTCGGCGTCCCATATAAGCAGCGCATCCCCGGGGAGTTCATGCTCGTTCCCGTCAAGGGTGCGAAAACGCAACTTTTCGGTCTTGCCCTTCACATCCCTTGATGTGCCGACCTGAATACGGCGTCCTTTGATAGTGCCAAGGTCGAAGGCATGGAGGGGATGACCCAGTTCCATGAGGACATAATTGGTCACATCAACCACATTGTTTATTGATCTTATACCGCATTTTTCGAGCCTGCGCTTCAGCCACTCAGGTGAAGGGCCGATTTTGAGCCCTTTGACGATCCGCCCCGCATATCGCCGGCAAAGGGCGGAATCGAGGATATCTACATTAAAGTCAAGTCCTCCTGTCTCTGCAATGACCTCATGATCGGGGAACCTAAGGGACGGACCGAAGGCCGCTGACAGTTCACGGGCAACACCGATCATACTGAGGCAGTCAGGCCTGTTCGGGGTCACGTTGATCTCAAAAACAGTATCCCCCCCAACCTGCTCCATTCCTTCGACTTCAAGCCCGAGCATGGTGAGCCTATGTGCAACCTCTACGGCAGATTCACTGACCGGAACAAATTCCCTCAGCCACTCCAAAGACGCTCTCATGATAAACAGGACACCATCCTTTACCTATTTGCCGACGGTTTCGTAAAAAGTCCATAGGCAAGGCGCGCAAATCCGCAGGAATGAGGCGTACTTTTCGTACGCCGCAGTGACTAAGGATGCAGCGCAACGCCCGGGGTCCCCGGCAAGTCACGGACTTGCTGGGGTGGAACGCAGCATATGGACTTTTTACGAAACCGTCAAAACTGCCTCAGAAATCTGATATCATTCTCATAAAACAGCCTGATGTCGTCGATCGAATACTTGAGCATTGCTATTCTTTCAATCCCCATGCCGAAGGCAAACCCTGAATAAACTTCGGGATCATATCCGACATATTTAAAAACTGCCGGGTTTACCATCCCTGCGCCAAGGATTTCGAGCCAGCCGGAATTTTTGCAAACCCTGCAGCCCGAACTGCCGCACAATATACAGCCTATATCCACCTCTGCCGACGGCTCGGTGAAAGGGAAAAAGCTCGGCCTGAACCGCACCGGTGTATCGGGGCCGAACATCTGATGAAGAAATGCCTCAAGAATACCTTTCAGATTGCTGAATGTAATATCTTTATCCACCATAAGCCCCTCGACCTGGTGGAACATAGGGGTATGAGTGATATCGGCGTCGCACCTGTACACCTTTCCGGGTGCAATAAACCGTACAGGGGGCTTTCTCTTTTCCATTCCCCTCACCTGCACCGGAGATGTATGGGTCCTGAGCACAATATCGTCACTCACAAAAAAGGTATCCTGCATATCGCGCGCAGGATGCTCCTTGGGGAAATTCAGCGCCTCGAAGTTGTAGTAATCATGTTCCACTTCCGGTCCCTCTTCAACACTGAATCCCATCCTGACAAAAATATCCACTATTTCAAAAAGGACTTTATTAATAGCGTGTTCGTTGCCAATAGCAGTGAATTTGCCGGGCAGCGTTATATCAATGGATCCGGCCAACAACTGTTTTTTCAGCTCTTCGCTTTTGAGGACGGCTTCTTTGACATCTAGTTCGGCTTCGATAAATTGTTTTACATCGTTTATCTTCTTGCCGAGCAGAGGACGATCTTCCGGAGATGCTGAAGAAAGCGCTTTCAGCGCCGTGGTGAAATGTCCCTTCTTGCCCAGATAATTTATTCTAAGCTGAAGCAGATCGGCAGTACCGGTAACAGACTTAAGTTCATTCAGAAATTTTTGTTTCAGATCTTCGATCATTATTATTTAACATGGCGAACACAGAAGCAGCCGCAGCATATAGTCATCGTCTGGCTACATACTGCCTGCTGCTATCCGGCTGCTTTGGACCGGTTGGTAGTGGGTCAGTTTGTTTTTGCTCTGTATCAAACAGTCTTTCAATTAAATCACCGGCATATATTAAGAATTATCTGTGGCCGCCATTCCCAGACTAGCACTCAAGACGTTACTAATGGGCGATTTGAGGCCCGGGTGATCCAAAGAAAAAAACTGACCCGCTACCGACCGTTCTGTTATTTGTTTTTTTCTACTTGCTCGACAAGCTTGCTAAAGGTCTCGAAGTCATTACACGCCAGATCGGCAAGGGCCTTTCTGTTTAAATTGACATTGGCCTTTTTTAATCCGTTCATAAATTGACTGTATGACATGTTCAGCGATCTGACCGCGGCATTGATACGCGCTATCCAGAGCGCCCTGAATTCCCGCTTCTTAAGTCTTCTGTCCTTATATGCGGCAATAAGGGCCTTGTCGACAACCTGCGTTGCTATCCGGTAAAGACGGCTTCTCGCGCCATAATGACCCTTTGTACTCTCAAGAACCTTCTTATGATATCGTTTGGACTTAAAACCACCCTTCGCCCTCGGCATCTTATCCTCCTTCTCTGTCCGAAAAAACTTCTTCTTTAAAATTAATAGCTTACATTTTAATTAATCATACACCAAAGCGTCAAGCGAAAAAAGCGTTATGCGTCAAGCGTCAAGCGTTGTGCGTCAACTGTTTTCTCTGTTTTGGCGCTCTACGCTGCACGCTCGACGCATATTAGAACATGTACGGCAGAAGCTTTTTGACACTGTCATATTGCACCTCAGGAACTAAAGCACTTTTTCTGAGATTCCTGCCTCTTTTGGAAGACTTGCTTGTCAGCAGATGGCTCTTAAATGCTTTGCTTCTTTTTATCTTCCCGGTGCCGGTCACTTTAAAACGCTTGGCAGCTCCTCTGTGGGTTTTAAGCTTAGGCATTTCATTTCTCCTTTCTTTAAAATATAAGGTTAAGGTAAAGGTTGAGGTTGAGAAAAAAATACCGGAGGTACTTTCTTAACCTTAGCCTCAACCTCAACCTGTCTTTTTATTTGCTGCTGGGGGTGATCACCATGGTGATGTGATTACCTTCCAGCCTGGGCTGCTGTTCAATATTAAATTTACCGGTAAGCAGCTCAGTAATTCTATTAAATACTTTCATTCCCATCTCAGGTCTGACGATTTCCCGTCCCCTGAAAAACATGGTGACCTTGGCCTTGTCCCCTTCTTCAAGAAAACGAATTATATTTTTGACCTTGAGCTGGAGATCGTGGTCGGTTATCTGCGGCCTGATCTTCACTTCTTTAAGGTCAGCGGTCTTTCGCGCGGTGTGCTTTTTGCTCATCTGATACTTGTATTTGCCGAAATCCATTACCCTGCACACAGGGGGGCTTACATTTGGGGCAACCTCAACAAGATCGTAACCGCTTTCCCTTGATATCCTCAGTGCTTCCTGTATCGTTACAACACCCAACTGTTCGCCGGACTCACCGATCAGCCGCACTTCTCTTGTCCTGATACCTTCGTTAACTCTAATATCTTTGCTTATGTTCTCACCTCCACGTTTTTAGTAAATACGTATATTAGTATAAGTACGAGAGTTAATTATACTAATATAATCACTCATTTACGAGATTTTATTTCTTCTACTATTATCGCCATAAATTCGTCCATTGTAAATGGCCCGATATTTTCCCCATTACGTTTTCTTATTGTAACATTCTGGTCCTCGAGTTCTTTGTCCCCTATTATAATCAAATACGGAACTTTTCTCATCGTGGCTTCACGGATCTTGTACCCAATCTTCTCGTTGTCGGTATTCGTTTCAGACCTTATACCGGCGAGTTTGAGCGCCTCATATACCTGCCGGGCATAGACGTCGTGTCTTTCCGCAATTGTCAAAACCGACACCTGCACCGGAGCGAGCCAGAGCGGGAAGATACCTGCATAATGCTCAATAAGAACACCGAAAAAGCGTTCCAGTGACCCCATCAATGCGCGATGGATCATAATCGGCCTGTGTTCTTTGCCGTCACTCCCCCTGTATACGGTATCGAACCTCTCCGGGAGATTAAAATCTACCTGTATGGTGCTGCACTGCCATGCTCTGTTAAGAGAGTCCTTTATCTTTATATCTATCTTGGGTCCGTAAAAAACGCCCTCGCCGGGGTCTACAACATAAGGCAATCCCTTCTTCTCAAGCGCCCGCTTCAAGGCATTTGTCGCAAGCTCCCAGTTCTCAAGGGCCCCGACATATTTCTCAGGCCTGGTAGAAAGATATATATCGTAGGAGTCAAATCCGAAGGTCCTGAGAATGAATAGCGTGAAATCGAGTATGCTAACGATTTCCTCTTCGATCTGGTCCTCCCTGCAAAATATATGCGCATCATCCTGGGTAAAGCCCCTCACCCGCATAAGTCCGTGCAGCGTTCCGGATCTTTCGTACCTGTATACCGTACCGAGTTCCGCATACCGCAGCGGCAGGTGCCGGTAGCTCCTGAGCTGACTTTTATATATGCTGATGTGGAAGGGGCAATTCATCGGCTTCAACTCATAGGCGATCTCGTCGATTTCCATGGGGGAGTACATGTTTTCCCTGTAAAAGTCCCAGTGCCCGCTCTCCTGCCATAGATGCAGCCTGGCAATATGAGGGGAAAAAAGGATTTTATAATCCGCCTTGAGATGCTCATCCCTCCAGAAGTCCTCTATGGTCTTTCTGATTATTGCTCCATTCGGGTGCCAGAGAATGAGGCCGGGGCCGATTTCTTCGCTTATGCTGAAAAGATCGAGTTCTTTCCCGAGCTTGCGATGGTCACGCTTTTTGACCTCTTCAAGATAATCGAGGTATGACTTGAGCTCCTCTTTTGTATCAAAAGCTGTGCCGTATATCCGCTGGAGCATCTTGTTCTTTTCGCTGCCGCGCCAGTAGGCCCCCGCAATACTCAAAAGTTTGAAGGCCTTCACCCTTCCGGTCCGGGGCAGATGAGGCCCTCTGCAAAGGTCGACAAACCCCCCTTCTTCATACAGCGAGACAGTAGTATCGGAAATATCCTTAAGCAGTTCAACCTTGTACAGTTCATTCATTTCACTGAAAAGCGCTATTGCCTCATCTCTCGCAATCTCTTTCCTTACGAAGGGCTTGTTCTGCTTTATAATTTCCTTCATCCTCTTTTCAATTTTTTCCAGGTCCTCGGGGACAAAGGGTTCAGCCCTGTCAAAGTCATAATAAAAGCCTTCTTCCGTGGCAGGGCCAATGGCAAATTTAACATCGGGAAACAATTCCCTAACGGCGTGGGCCATGATATGAGATGTGCTGTGGCGGTAAATTTCTTTGCCCTCTTTTGATTGTGCGGTAACCAGTTGTATTACGGACTCAGGAGCAAGAGTGTCCAGTAACGCCATGTCCACGGAATCTCCATTGACACTGATTGCAATAGCGCGAGACGATTCGATATGTTTCTGCAGCTCGGACTTATCTATTACTTTTTCCGCACCGTCAGGCAATATAATTTTAATAGCAACTCCTCCGATCAATAACAGGCTGCATATCTTAACCGATTTACAGCCATCTATTCAATACATAAATTATCATTGGGCCTGGGTTTGTAATTTTGTCGTTCCGGTTTGTCCGGAATCTTTCTTTATTTTCAAAAAGGGTTCCCGACAAGCCAACAGCAGGTGCTTTAAGCAAGCTGCAAAAGCAAAGAATTGATTGCAACTAAACTGCAATTTGACGCGAGAGCAGACGTGACATGGCGTCTTCGAGCAAAACCGGTTGCCTTGGGAGATTTGAGGAGCCGTGTCCTGGCTGCTCTTGCCGCCACTACATTGAATGCTTGTAAGCAAATTTGTCGAATACTTTTTTACGTGATGCAACGCGTGATAGGAAATGATAGTTGAATCCTCGGCCACTGATGGGAGGTCGTAGTGAGTCGCTTTCGCCCCGGACCACTCACGAAGATGTCCTTTGAGCAGCCTGAGGTTGCTCTTCAGTTTCCGGATCTCCTCCACGTGAGCGAGATTGTCAACGAAAATAGGACACGAAAAAGAATTTTTTTGAGGACCACTAGCCAGATGTGCAGTTTGAAGTAGTATATTTTTTCATTGCGCAGCCATATACTACTTTTGGCTAATATACAAGCAAGCATTCTAAGTGTTATAAAACACGTGTTTTAGGGTGTGTCGCGTGTCGACAACTTGAAACGCACGCGCTCACACCTGGTCACTGCCTGTATTTCTCGCAGAGTCCCTCGATAAAGACCTGAAGTTCAGGCGGCCCTGGAAGTTTTTCAGGCAATCGTAGTTCGAGCACGCAGGAGTTGAATATTATCTTTAACAGGTTGGTGACGCAGAAAGTGATCAGCTCATCAGGAAATGAATCGGATGCGCCTTCCAGCGATAAAACATCGGAGTACCAAAAGTCCTTTGAGGGAGCGAGTCCCGCACATTCTGTG
>Ga0181539_1005426_pt1 | contig 10304 bp, 8 predicted proteins | sample PEATcosm2014_Bin_46_FD_119767 | JGI IMG/M metagenome (GOLD analysis project Ga0181539, IMG submission 119767) | Peatland microbial communities from MTU Mesocosm Facility, Houghton, MI, USA - PEATcosm2014_Bin23_60_metaG | ecosystem: Environmental > Terrestrial > Soil > Wetlands > Peat | place... | reverse complement strand
GGTCGAAAGATAAGACGTGGGAGAGCTGAACGAGCGGAGTTAGCGGTGTTAGCGGGGCTAGCGGAGTTGGCGATTACGCACGAAGGACTCGGTCGACGGCTGCGGTCAGGCCCGGAATGTCGGACACGCTTGCTTCGGCGGCGGGCTCCCAGCCTAATTCGCGCAGGGTCTGGCTGGTGATGGGGCCGATGGAGATGGCGCGCACGCCGGCAAAGGGGAATGCGATCCCAGCCTCGCGCGCGGCTACGGCCAAGTGCGTCACGCTTGAGGAACTGGTGAAGGTTGCCGCGTCGATTCCCTTCCCCAATGCCGCGCGCAACAGCTCCGGCGCGGCTGCGGGCATGACGTTTCTGTAGGCATCGACGACATCGACTGTCGCTCCGGCAGCCCGCAGCGCATCGGGAATCACGTCGCGGGCGACTTCGGCGCGGGCCAGCAAAACACGTTTGCCCGCGATTTGCGGTGCAAGTTCGGCAACCAGGCTCTCGGCCACATATTCCCTCGGCGTGAGGGACACCTTCAGATGCAAGGAAACCTCGACTGCTTGTGCTGTCGCCTCTCCGATGGCCGCAATTCTCGGTTTGAAATTCGCGAGCGATATGTCGAGATAAATCCTTCGGAGATGAATGATCGGAATTGCATTGGCGCTGGTGAGAATAAGCCAGTCGTAAGAATCGAGTGCGCGTAACGCGCGGTCGAGTGGCTCGAGATCGATCGGAGGCTGAATCTCCAGCACGGGAACTTCGACCGGCTCGGCGCCCAGGGCGCGCAACCCCTCGCTCAGTTTGCCTGCCTGGTGGGCGGCGCGCGTGACGAGGATGCGCTTCCCAGCAAGCACGCGGCGGCCAGCGAGCGGCAGCGCGGTCATCAGGCGGCTCCGCCTGGCGCATCGCCACTGGCCGCAAGCAGCGGGCCCGCGCCGGCTGCGATGAGCATGGCCGCAGTCTGGCGGCCAAGCGCTTCGGGATCGTTCTTCTCGCGCACGGCTTGATGATAAACGCGCACGGTTGCGCCGCTCTCGGGGTTGGCGACGACGGCAAAGACCTCGTCGCGCGGCCTGGTTTCGTCGGAGCCTTCCCCCACTTCAAACGGCTTCAACCGACAGTAAATTCCAATCGGCACCTGGCAACCGCCGCCCAGCGCCGCGAGAGCCGCGCGCTCCACCGCAACCGCGAACCGCGTGTCGGCGTGGTCGAGAAAGCTCACCGCCTCGATGGTCGCCGCATTGTTCTTGCGCGTTTCGATGCCCAGCGCGCCCTGACCGGCAGCGGGACAGAATTGTTCAGGCGAAAGCCGCTCGCGCACCCAATCGGTCCGGCCCAGGCGATCGAGACCGGCAGCCGCCAATAGAATCGCTTCCACCTGTGCCTCGGCGAGCTTGCGCAGGCGCGTATCGACGTTGCCGCGAAACTCGACCAAATCGAGGTCAGGGCGAAGCCCCTTCAACTGCGCGCGGCGGCGTTGGCTGCTGGTGCCGACGCGCGCGCCCAAGGGCAGCGCGGCAAGATTGGCGTGATTGACCGACACAAATGCGTCGCGGGGATCGACGCGCACCGGCGTGGCCGCGAGCGTAAAAAGCTCCGGCAGCTCCGTGGGCAGATCCTTGAGCGAGTGCACGGCGAGATCGATGCGTCTCTCGGCCAGCGCCTCTTCAATTTCTTTCGTGAACATGCCCTTCGAGCCCACTTGCGCGAAGGTGCCCTCCTGCAGGCGGTCGCCGGTGGTCTTGATGATTTCGATTTCGACTTCGTGGCCTTGCACGCGCAGCAATCCGGCAATGGCTTTGGCCTGCCAGAGCGCGAGCTGCGATCCACGGCTCCCGATGCGCAGCTTCATTTGCGCGCTCCCATGCCGCCCTCGAAGACTCTGAAATTGGCAGCGCGCCGGTCAACACCTTGCTCGGGGTCACCCTGGGCGCTCGGGCTCTCGGGCGAAGATTTCGCCGGCTCGCTGGCGCGCTGCGCCTCAGCTTGCGTGGCCATCGAAACCGACCACTCTTCACACAAAACTTCGAGCCGCGTCTCGTCACCCTCGCGCGCCGCCTGCTTGAGCGCCTGCATGGGCGGATGCAGAAACTTGTTGACGAGCCCGCGCGTGAGCGCTTCGACGGCGGCCAACTGCTCTTCTGTGAGCGCGCCCAGCCGGTTGTGCAAGCGCTCGATTTCGGCCACGCGGATCTCTTCGGCCATTTTTTGCAGAGCCACAATAGCGGGCGCGGCATTCACCGTGCGCTGGCGCAGGTGGAATCGTTCCACCTCCGCGGCAATCAGCGTTTCGGCGTCGACGGCCTGGCGGCTGCGCTCTTCCATGTGCGCAGCGGCCACCTGCTGCAGGTCATCGATGTCGTAAACGAAGATGCCGTCGAGCGAGTTCATCTCCGGATCGACGTCGCGCGGCACGGCGATATCGATGAAGAACATGGGCCGATTGCGGCGCTTGTGCAGAAAGGCCAGCCCGTGCTCGCGGCGGAAGATGGGATGCGGCGCGCCCGTGGAGCTGATGACAATGTCGGCGCGGCTGGCGGCTTCGTAGAGCTGGTCGAAGTCGATCACCTGCGGCACGACGGGTCCGGAAATCTCCTCAGCCAGGCGGCGCGCGCGTTCGGCGGTGCGATTGCTGACGAGGATGGCGCCAGCGCCCTGCTGCACCAGGTGCCGCGCAGCGATCTCGCTCATCTTGCCCGCGCCGACGAGGAAGACCGTACGTCCTTCGAGCGAACCGAAGATCTTGCGCGCCAGATCGACGGCCACCGATGCGATCGAAACCGAATTCGAGCCGATTCCCGTCTCGCTGCGCGCCTTTTTCGCCGCGGCAAACGCGCTTTGCAGCAGATGCTCCAATTGGCTCGACACGGTTCCCGCAGCGCGTGCCACGGCGAAGGCCTCTTTCACCTGGCCCAGAATCTGCGGCTCGCCGACGACCATGGAATCGAGGCTCGCGGCCATGCGGAACAGGTGACCGACGGCTTCTTTGTCGTGGTACGTGTAGAGGTGCGGCGCCAGTACTTGGGCGTCGATGCCGAAGTAGCTCGCGAGGAAGCCTGCGACCGGCAATTCGGGGCCCTCCACGACGGCCACCAGCTCCACGCGGTTGCAGGTGGAGACGATCATGCACTCGGCGACTCCCGGCATAGAAGCCAGGGCGCGCGTGGTCTCGGCCAGCTCGTCGCGGCCGATGGCGATCTTCTCCCTGAGCGCAATGGGCGCCGTCTTGTGGTTCACGCCAATGAGCGCCAGCGTCATTTGGGACCGAACCTGTGCACCTGGCTGAAGAAGTTGACTGCCCAAACCGCCATCATCACCACCAGCGCCGCGCCGGAGACATAGGCGGCTTTTCGGCCGCGCATTCCCATGCCACGGCGCAGCAGCAGGAGCGTGACGTAAATCAACCACATGACGAACGAGGCAAGGATGTTGGGATCGAGAAAATAGGCGGCGCCGAGCGCGGTTTCCTGCACCAGGACCGAGCCGATCAACAAGCCAACGGTCATGCAGGGGAATCCGAATTCGAGCGTGGCCAGAGCCAGCCGCTCCAGAGTATCGAGCGGCGGCAGCCAGTCAAGCGGGGCCCACCGGGACCTTTCTCCCGGTTTGTGCTTTGCCTTGATGCGCCGCTCCTGCACCAGGTACATGACGGAAGCCAGCAAACTGAACGCGAGGGCCGCATAGGCCAGCAACAGCGCGATGATGTGCGCCACCAGCCAGCTCATCCACACGGTCTGCGAGGGGAAGCGGTAGCGGTCCGGCCCCAGCGAGGGGATGAATACCAGGAAGAATGTCGCCGGCAGGGCAAAGATCCCAAGGGAAATGGCGTCGTAGAGCCACCAGATCAGAAAGAACAGGCCAGCCACAGCGAAGCCCAAAAGCGACTCACTCTCACGCACGCCCACCGGCATCCAGCGGTGCGCCTGCACCAGCATCTCCACCACCGAGACGAAGTGGAAGAAGAAGGCCAGCCCGCCCAGGTGGACGCAGGTCTTGCGCCAGGGCAGGGATTTCGAGAGCAATGCAGGAAAGACGGCGACAGATCCGCCGGCATACAGAATTGCCGCAACTCGTAGCCAAAGCAGGTACATGGCAGCTTTCACCTTAAAGGCGTAACCAATCAGTATACTGTGATGCAAATCACCTACAGACGGCGGCCGGGCGCAAATGGGCACAGGCCGGATCGCAGGGGTTGGTCCTATGGAGGGCCTCGGCGCCATCTCTGATTTGCGAGAGCCTCGCGCGATTGCCAGCTCCGGTCCGGTTGAGCTGGTCAGAATTGCTTCCCGGCACGCATGGGAATTTTAGCTGGAATGGAAGCGAGGGAAATAACTTACCCATCGAAATGGCAAGAGTTTGCGCATTGTGAATCTATATACATCGTAACTCAATGATTTTAAATGAAGATGATTTGGAGTACGAATTGCTGAGTATTGGTCGGACGTATTGGTGATCGCTTACGGGACCTTCCTGGTCTTTTCGGTCAGGTGTCGGCCTACCTTCTTCTTTCTCCTGAAAGCCAATGCTCCGGGGGTCGTGCAGTAGGACTCGGTGCGTGTGCTTGCTCCCAGCACGTGCAAGATGTGCGAGCTAGGTCGAGCGGTACATTCAACCTGAAGTCTTAACCCTTGGCCCTCCCCCGAGCAGAGCGCGAATGCGGGACCAGCGCCGCCAGGGTGCAACCAAGGAGAAATCATGAAGAAGCTTACTCTTACACTGTTCGCACTGGCGGCGGCCCTTGCGATTACCCCGGCTGCGTTGGCCGATACGTTATTCCCTTATACGTTTGTTGGAAGCGGTTTGGACACAGCCCTAACATTCACCGGCACCGCAAATGGAGACGGCAGCTACACGATTGCTAATGTTGCTGGAACAATCTTCACGGCGGGGAGTGACATAACAACTCCGGTAATCATCAACGAAGCGCCAGTCTTCGACCCGAACGGGACCGCCTCCAATACCATCAACTATGGGAGCATCGGAATTGACTACGACAACCAGTTGTTCCCAAGTCAGACGCCTGCGCTGGATTTTTCGGGGGTGCTCTTTGATATTTCTGGCCTCTACATAAACATCTACGGCGTGGGCAGTGCTTATGAGTGGCTCGACACCGGCAACTACACGAATCCGAGTAACAGCGAACAACCCGTAGGCGTAACACCCGAGCCGGGTTCCCTGCTGCTGCTGGGAACGGGCCTTGCCGGCCTAGCCGTAATGTTGCGCCGCAAAATGAGAGGCTGGGAAACTTTCGCTGGCCTCGCTTCCGCCAGAGCTTATGCGAGGGTTGAAACCCTCGCCTCTCTCCGCCGGACGATGACGGGAGGGTTGCGCCCGCTCAATCGGGCTGTATTCCCGCGCAAAGAACTGTCCAAAACCAAGTCATCTGAACGGGTCCTACGAGGGTTCACCGATTAACTCAAACTGCGCCTGTTCCTCGCGCACCGCCTCGCGAAAGAAGCTCTTGGCCTGGGCGCTCTGTATCTGGATCACGCAGTCCTCGGCATCGTAGAGCAGGTTGCGGAGTGTGTCGTTCTCGACACTGCCAATCATGCGTTCGATGGCAATGAGTTTTCGGAGCAGAATGGTGTAGTTCATGCGGGATCCTTCAAAGTTTGGTTGAGGCAGACCCAGTTTCTCCTCTAATTCGACCAGCGGATGTGATTTAAATCACGCGAATCGCCGGCATCTGGCCGAGGCCGCACCGCGCGGCCGACCCCTCTACCCCTGTGCCTCGCCGCCGCGATAGTCTTAGAACCAGCGTGAACCCCGACGACTCTTACCCCCGCTCCGGAGATTCCCCGCTTCTCGATGCGGTCGAGGCAGCGCACTCGACCCGCGAGGACCAAGGGGCTTCGACCCCACCATCTGCGGACAATCTTGCTCAAACAGAAGAGTTTGCCCTCACTTCCCTGCCCGCTCAGCCCGTGGAGAAACGCGCGGCCGAGAAGAACTCGTCGGAACTGACCCCGTTCATGCGGCAGTGGACGGCAGCCAAGCGGCAGAATCCCGACGCGCTGCTGTTTTTCCGCATGGGCGATTTTTACGAGCTTTTTTATGACGACGCCGCGGTGGCCAGCCGCGAGTTGCAACTGACGCTTACGGCGCGAGACCGGGAGCGCAGCATTCCCATGTGCGGCGTTCCCTATCACGCCGTGGAGCAGTACCTGACGCGCCTGTTGCGCAAGGGCTATTGCATCGCGCTTTGCGACCAGATGGAGAACCCCAAGCTCACCAAGAAGATTGTGCGCCGCGAAGTGACGCGCGTGCTCACGCCGGGAACGGCGCTCGATGCAGGACTGGGGCAGGAGAAGAACAATTTTCTGGCGGCGCTGTACGAGCCTGCACCGAAGGGCGCGCGGTCGGGCGAATCGGTTTGCGCGCTGGCGCTGCTCGATGTCTCGACGGGCGAGTTTCGCACCGCGGAGTTTCTTGGGCGCGAGGCGCGGGCGCAGGCGGTCGATGCGCTCCTTATGGCCGCTCCCAGCGAAGTATTGCTGGCCGCGAGCGCGGAGTTTCCCGCGCAGCTTGAGCGGATTGCGGCGCGCACGCGGGTTGAAGACTGGGTGTGGACGCGCGACTTCGCCGTGCCTCTCGTCGAGCGGCAACTCAACGTGCGCTCACTTGAGGGTTTCGGCTTGAACGGTCACGAACCCGCGGCCATCGCGGCCGGAGCGGTGTTGCACTACGTGCGCACTACGCAGAAGAACGAAGCGCTGCACATCGATTCGCTCCGCTTCGAGGAGCACTCGACGGCGCTCGAACTGGACCAGGTGACGGTGCGCAATCTCGAATTGGTCGAACCTCTGTTTGCCGGCCAGGACGACCGCGCCACGCTGTTTCGCACCCTCGATGCCTGCCTGACGCCCATGGGCAAGCGCTTGCTGCGCGCGACAATCCTGCGGCCGCTCAATGCGGCTCCGGAGATATGCGCGCGCTACGAGGCGGTTGTCGAGGCGCATCGCGATCTCGTGAAACGCGAGGAGATTCGGCGCGCGTTCAGTGGCATTCTCGATCTCGAACGGTTATTGGCGCGGATCTCGCTCGATTCCGCGGGTCCGCGCGATGTGCGCGGGCTCGCGGCCAGCCTGGCGCGGCTGCCGGGACTGAAAACCGCGCTCGACGCCATGACGGCGCCCCAGTGGCGCGCGATCGCCGCGCATCTCGACACGCTCGACGACGTCACCGCGCGCATTGTCCGCACCCTGGTCGCCGAGCCCCCGCTCACCCTCGTGGATGGCGGCGCCGTCGCTCCGAACATCGACGCGGAGCTCGACGAGCTGCGCGCGATTTCGACTTCGGGACGGCAGGCCATCGCGGCTATCGAAGACCGCGAACGGCAGCGCACAGGCATCGGATCACTCAAGGTGCGCTACAACTCCGTCTTCGGCTACTACATCGAAATCACCAAGGCAAACATGGCGCTCGCGCCCGCCGACTACGAGCGCAAGCAGACGCTGGTGAACGCCGAACGCTTCACCACGCCCGAACTCAAGGACTACGAACGCAAGATCCTTACCGCACACGACCGCTGCATTGAAATTGAAAAGCGTATCTTCGCCGAGTTGAGGAGATTCGTGATCGAGAGCGCCAGCCGCATCCGCCGCAGCTCCGCCGCCGTGGCCGAAGCGGATCTGCTTGCGTGTTTCGCGCACTTGGCCGCGGCGCGGCGCTACGTGCGGCCGCAGCTCGTCGAGGAGCCGGTGCTCGAGGCCGTGGCGGCGCGCCATCCCGTCATCGAGCAGTGGCTGGAAGAGACGCGCGAGGGACGCTTCATCGCGAACGATCTTTACCTTTGTGCTTTCCAGGAACCACCTCCAAGAGATGAGAGTGCGGGAGCACCGCCGCCAGCGCTGCTGCTGGTGACCGGTCCCAACATGGGTGGTAAGAGCACCTATCTGCGCCAGGCCGCGATGCTCGTGCTGATGGCACAAATGGGCAGCTTCGTGCCGGCCGATTCCATGCGCTTCGGTCTGGTCGATCGCATTTATACGCGCATCGGCGCCAGCGACAATGTGGCCCGCGGCCGTTCGACCTTCATGGTGGAGATGACCGAGACCGCGACCATCCTGAACACGGCGACGCGGCGCTCGCTGATTCTTCTTGATGAGATGGGCCGCGGCACGGCGACCTTCGATGGGCTCTCGCTGGCCTGGGCGACCGTCGAGTTTCTGCACGCTGAAGTGGGCGCGCGGACCTTGTTTGCCACGCATTATCACGAGCTGACCATGCTCGCCGAAAAGCTGCCGCGCGTGCGCAATTTGCGCGTGGGCGTGAAGGAATCGGCAAGCGGCATCGTCTTTCTGCACAACATCGAGCCGGGCGCGGCCAGCAAGAGTTACGGCATTGAAGTGGCGCGGCTGGCCGGATTGCCGCCGGCCGTGATCGAGCGCGCCAAGCACGTGCTGCGTCAGCACGAGAAGCAGGAGCGGCAGAGCGTGCAGGTCGAAACCGAACCTGACCCGATGCAGATGACGATCTTTACGCCGCTCTCGCAGAGAATTGTCGACCGCATCGAGGCCACGGATGTGAATGCGCTGACGCCGCTGCAGGCGCTGAATCTGCTCGAAGAGTTGCAACAAGAGCTGAAAAAGACAGGGAACAGGGATTAGGGAACAGGGAACAGAAAACAGGGACTGAGGGACTAGGGACTGGAACCGGCTGCAACCATCTACCGTGAGAGGGCACGACTTCAGTCGTGCCGAAAAGCGGCCGTAAAACGAGGGGCTTTAGCCCCTGAGGGGCGGGGATGAAGGAAAGTCTGCATCAGGCTGCGGGAAGTTTGCTGGTCGTGGGGCTGGGCGACAAAGAGCTCACTGCGCTGGAGCGGGCGTGGCTCAAGCTGGTTCGTCCCGCGGGCATCATTCTCTTCAGGCGGAATATTGCCGACGCCGCGCAAACCCGCGCATTGCTTGCCGAAGCAACCGGCTTCTGCACGCCACATTGCGGCGCGTTCGTCGATGTGGAAGGCGGAACGGTGGATCGGCTGCGCGACGTGCTGGCGCCAATTCCATCGGTGCAGGCCGTGGCGCAGGCCGCGAGACAGAATGCGCGATCGAGATTTGCGCGCGAGCACGGTGAACTGATTGCACGCGCCGTAAAGGCCTTCGGATTCAACTCCTCGTTGGCGCCGGTGCTCGACCTGGCGCTGCCGGAGTCGCGTAAGGTGATGGAGACGCGTTGCGCCGCCGAGACCGGCGCGGGCGTTGCGGCCTACGCGCGGGAGTTTTTCGCCGGGATGGCGTCGCAGGGCGTGGTTGGCTGCGGCAAGCATTTCCCCGGCCTCGGCGGAGGAACGCTCGATTCGCATCTGGAGACTCCGTCGATCAAGCGCACCTGGCGGCAGTTGTGGCGGGAGGATCTGGAGCCCTATCGCGCGCTGCGTAGCGAGATGCCGATGGTGATGGTGAATCACGCGGCGTATCCACTGACGGCGGATGCGAAGCGCCCGGCCACGGTCTCGAAGTTCTGGATGCAAACTGTGTTGCGCAAGCGCCTAGGCTATCGCGGCATGGTCGTCTCGGACGATCTCGAAATGGGCGGTGTCACCAAATTCATGCCCATTGCCGAGGCCGCGATTGCCACTGTGCGCATGGGAGCGGACCTGGCTCTGATCTGCCACCATCCCGAGCCGATTCTCGAGGTCTATGAAGCGCTCATTCGCGAGGGCGAGCGCTCGGCGGCGTTCCGTAAGATTTTGATTGGGCGGGCGAGGGAGTCCTCGAGAAAACGGGCCAAGACTTTCCCGGCAAAGATGCCGGCGGCGCTCAACCCAAAGCAATTCGAGGCGCTGCGCTCGCGCATCCTGCGCTTCGGCGACACGGTGGCGCAGGCTGCCGCTAAGGGGATTCGATGACGACACGGGCAATGACGGTAGCCGGCGTGATGAGCGGCACCTCTGCCGACGGGATCGATGTGGCGGTGGTACGCATTGCGGACCCCACCCTAGCGGCAAAAACAAAAACGCCGCGGGGGTGGGGCACCCGGGCTTCCAGAGCGGGGCACCCACTTCAACCAAAGCTCGCACTGCTGGCGCATGAGGGATTCGCGTTTCCCGCTACCTTGCGCCGCGCCGTTCTTGCAGCCATGAATGCCGAATCCACTTCGACAGCCGAGTTGGCGCGGCTCAACTGGCGGCTCGGTCTCGCCTACGCAGAGGCGGTGAAGGAAACCGCCAACAAACACAAGCTGCGGCTCGATCTTGTGGGCTGCCACGGCCAGACGCTCTACCACCAGGCGCACGCCGAGCAGTACGCGGGCCGAAAGTTCGCCTGCACCTGGCAGGCGGGCGAGGCGCAGGCCATTGCCGCGGAGCTGGGCGTT
>Ga0181539_1005422_pt1 | contig 10307 bp, 8 predicted proteins | sample PEATcosm2014_Bin_46_FD_119767 | JGI IMG/M metagenome (GOLD analysis project Ga0181539, IMG submission 119767) | Peatland microbial communities from MTU Mesocosm Facility, Houghton, MI, USA - PEATcosm2014_Bin23_60_metaG | ecosystem: Environmental > Terrestrial > Soil > Wetlands > Peat | place... | reverse complement strand
TGCACAGCCGGGCCCGGGACCGCGAGGCGATCCGCCACCACTACGACCAGCCGCCCGAGTTCTACCGGCTCTTCCTGGGCCGGACCCTCACCTACTCGTGCGCCTACTTCGCCACTCCCGACACCGACCTCGACACCGCCCAGGAGGCGAAGCTGGAGCTGGTCTGCCGCAAGCTGCGCCTGCAGCCGGGGGAGCGGCTCCTGGACATCGGCTGCGGCTGGGGGAGCCTCGTCTTCCACGCCGCCGAGCAGTGGGGAGTCCACGCCGTGGGGATCACCGCCAGCCCCCGCCAGGCGGAATGGGCCGCCCAGGAGCTCCGCCGGCGCGGCCTGGAGGGGATTGCCGAGGTCCGGCTCGCCGACTACCGGGACCCCCTCGAGGGTGAGTTCGACGCCGTGGCCAGCGTCGGGATGGTCGAGCACGTCGGCCGGCGTGGGATGCCCGGCTACTGCGACGCCGTCCGCCGGCTGCTCCGGCCCGAGGGGCGGGCACTGATCCACGGCATCACCACGCGCCCCGGGACCCAGGGGATCGGTGCGTTCCTCAACAGCTTCGTCTTCCCCGACGGGCAGCTCCAGGAGGCGGGGGCGATGGTCACCGCGCTGCAGGCCGGGGGTCTCGAGGTCCGCGACGTGGAGAGCCTCCGCGAGCACTATGCGCTCACCCTGCGCAACTGGGTGGAGCGGCTGGAGGCGGGCTGGGACGAGGCGGTCCAGCTGGTCGGGGTCCAGCGGGCCCGGGTGTGGAAGCTCTACATGAGCGGCAGCCAGGTCGGATTCGAGCAGGGGTCGATCGCCGTCCACCAGATCCTGGCGGTCCGCCAGGGCACGGCGGGGGAGTCGGGGATCCCGCTCACCCGCGCCGACTGGTACACCTCCGCACAGCGTCTCGCGGTCGAGGTGTGATCGGGCCGGCGACGGACGGCAGCGAAGCCGAAACCGGGTCGCGACCGAGCTCCGGCGCGGGGGGTCGGGCCCAGCCCCGAACGGGTTCGCGGCAGCTCCGGCTGGTCGTGCCGCGCTTCGGCGCCGGCCTGAGCGGGGGCAGCGAGCTGCTGATGCGACGCCTGGCAACAACCCTCCAGCGGCGGCGCTGGCAGGTGGAGGTCTGGACCACCACGGCCGGCGACGAGGCCACCTGGTCGCCCGCCTTTCCCCCCGGGGACGACGTCGACGGCGGGGTCCGGGTGCGCCGCTTCGAGGTCATGGCGAGGCGGCCACCCCGTCTCTTCCACCAGATGAGCCGGGTGATGTTCCGGCTTCCCGAGCCGCTTCGGCCGGAGACGGCCTGGCTGGTGACCCAGGGACCGTTCGCCCCCGGATTGGTCCACGCTCTGGCCATCGGGTCCGACCGGCCGACCCTCTTCATGCCCTATCTCTACCACCCGACGCTGTGGGGCCTCCCGGCCGCGCCCCACCCCCGCGTCCTGATCCCGGCCGCGCACGACGAGCCGGCGCTCCGGCTGCGCGCCGTCGGACGTGCGGTGGGGGCGGCCGACGCCCTCTGGTACCTCACCGAGGAGGAGCATTCGCTGCTGGAGAGCGTCCATCCGGTGGCGGCGCGCCGCCCCCACGCGGTCGGCGCGGTGGCGATCGACCCGCCACCCGCGACCGACCGGGATGCCTTCCGGCGGGAACGGGGCCTGGGACGCTACCTCCTCTACGCGGGGCGGACGACCCCCGGCAAGGGGGTGGAGCTGCTCCTCACCGGTTTCGGATTGCTGCGCCGGCGCCACCCCGACCTTTCCCTGGTGCTCATCGGCGACCCGGACCGGCCGACCGCCCCGGCGGAGGGGGTCCTCTCCCTCGGCTGGCTCGGCGACGAGGAGCACTGGTCAGCCCTGGCCGGGGCCGAGGCGGTGGTGGTGCCGAGCCGCCTAGAGAGCCTCTCGCTGGTGGCGCTGGAGGCGTGGGCGACCGGGCGGCCATGCCTGCTCAACGGGGATTCGCCCGTGCTCGCGGGACAGGCGGAGCGGAGCGGAGGGGCACTCCTCTTTTGCGGCCCGCAGGAGCTCGCCACCGCCGCCCTGCGCCTGCTCGCCGACCCGGAGGAGGCTGCCCGGCGCGGGGACGCGGGGCGGCGCTTCGTGGCCCTCAACTATCGGTGGAATGCGGTGGTGCGGCGGCTCGAGGATCTCATCTCGCTCGGCGCGGCGGGCCGCGCGGACCGGCGTCGGGACCGGCCGTGAGACCGATCCTCATCGACGCCCGCCCGCTCCAGGGTGATTCGGCGAGCCGGGGAATCGGGACCTACCTCCGCGGCCTGATCGAGGGGATGACCGAGATCGGCTTCGCCCCCCAGGTCGGCGTCCTGCTCGGCCGCGGAGCCGCCGCCCCCCGGGAGCTCGCCGCCGCCGGGGTCCGGGTCACGGCACGCGTGCCCCGGCTGGAGCGCCGCGCCCAGGTGCTGGCCGATCCCCTCCTGGTCGCGAGCGCCCTGCGCCACCACCCGGCGCGGCTCTACCACGCGGTCGAGCAGGGCCAGCCGCGGCGTGCTCCCATCCCCGTGGTGGTGACCGTCCACGACCTCATCCCCCTCCTCCTGCCGGGCTACTCGTGGAGGTCGCGGCTGCTGCGCCGGCCCGGGATGCGGCTGCTCCGCCGGGCGGACGCGCTGATCGTCCCGAGCCGGGCCACCGCCGCCGATTGCGCCCGGCTGGCGGGTGTGGATCCCGGCCGGGTCCACGTCGTCCCCCACGGGCTCTCGCCGCAGTACCGACCGGCGGAGCCGGCGCTCATCGAGGCGACCCTGGCCCGCCTCGGGCTGCGGCGGCCCTACCTCCTGGGGGTCGGGACGTTCGAGCCGCGCAAGGGTCTTCCGCACCTGGTGGCGGTCACCCGCCGGCTCCGCCGGGACCATGACCTGGACCTCGTCGTGGCTGGGCGGCAGGGGCTGTTCGGGCCCGCGGTCCGCGCCGAGCTGGCCGTCCTGGGCGGCCACGCCCGGGAGCTCGGCTTCGTGGCGACCGCCGACCTGGTCGCCCTCTACGGCGGGGCCGCGGCCTTCGTCTTCCCCAGCGCCTACGAGGGATTCGGGCTGCCCCTGCTGGAGGCGATGGGATGCGGCGCCGTGGCCGTGGGCTTCGCCAACAGCTCCCTGCCCGAGGTCGCCGGGGACGCGGCCGTGCTGGTGCCCGACGGCGATGAGGAGACCCTGGTGGCCGCCCTGGACCGGCTGCTCTCGAACCCCGGCGAGGCGGCGCGGCGGCGGCGGCTGGGCCTCGAGCGGGCAGCGGAGTTCAGCTGGGCCGGCGCCGCCCGGGCCACGGTCGCGGTCTATGAGGCGACCCTGGGCGAGACCCTGCTGGGCGGCTGACCGGCTGGGACCGGCTCCGGAGCACGGCGTGCGCCGGGCTCCCCCACCGGAGCAACCGGCCCGGCGAGGGTGTCCGATCGGGGCGGGCCGCCGGCGCTGCGGCGGCCAGGCCTCGGCCACCGGCTAGAATCGCAGGCTCATGCCGGAGACCATCCTCGAGAGCTCCCATCCCGGCGCGGCGACCCCGGGCCGGCGGCTTCGGGTCCTGAGCGGCATGCAGCCGACCGGCCGGATGCACGTCGGCAATTACCTGGGGGCGCTGCGCAACTGGGTGCAGCTCCAGGACGGCTACGAGTGCATCTTCTTCGTCGCCGACTACCACTCCCTGACCGAGGCGACAGATCCGGCGTCGATCCGGCCGGCCACCGTCGAGATGGTGCTCGACTGGCTCGCCGCGGGCATCGATCCGGAGCGCTCCACCGCCTTCCTCCAGTCCGACCTTCCCGAGGTCGCCGAGCTGCACCTCCTGCTCTCCATGTCCACTCCGCTCGGCTGGCTGGAGCGGGTGCCCACCTACAAGGAGAAGGTGGCGCAGTTCCCCGACAACCAGAACTACGGGCTGCTCGGCTACCCGGTGCTCCAGGCCGCCGACATCCTGCTCCCCCGCGCCGACCGGGTCCCGGTCGGCGAGGACCAGGCCCCCCACATCGAGCTGACCCGGGAGATCGCGCGCCGCTTCAACCATCTTTTTGGCCAGGTCTTTCCAGAACCCCAGGGCCTGTTCACCGAGACCCCCCGGGTGATGGGCACCGACGGGGTCAACAAGATGAGCAAGAGCCGGGGCAACACCATCGGCATGCTGGACAGCCCCGAGCAGATCCGCCAGGCGGTGATGACCATGGTCACCGACGTGGAGCGGCCCCGCCGCGCCGACCCCGGCCACCCCGAGCGCTGCAACGTCTGCAGCCTGCACCGCTTCTTCAGCCCCGACCGCTACGAGGAGATCTGGCAGGGCGAGCGGGAGGCGCGCACCGGCTGCGTCGAGGTCAAGCGCTGGCTCGCCGAGGCCATCGCCGACCATTTCGCGCCGATGCGGGAGCGGCGGGCCGAGCTGGCCGCCCGCCCCGGTGTGGTCGACGAGGTGCTCGCCGAGGGCGCCCGGCGGGCGCGGGTGGTGGCCCAGGAGACGATCGCGCTGGCCCGCGAGGCCTGCGGCCTGGGCTGAGCCGGAGCGGCGCGCGGAACGCCGGCTCAGCGCACGCGGTGCGCGACGGCCGCCACGTCGATGCACAGACCAGGCACGCGCCGTCCCGCCTCGATGGCACGGACGGTCCAGGCGGGGGGCAGGGGACGCACCCGTCTCACGGTCCCGGCGATGAGGTCCCGCCATCCCCGTCCGGGCACGTACACGGGCAGAGGCAGCGCCAACCCTTCGATGCGGTCCACCGCCGCGCCGGCCTCGTCGATGGCAAGCCGGAGCTCGGCGAGGTCCCACTCGAAGAGGTGCTCGGGATTCTCCACCTTCTCGTAGCCACGTACCCTGGCGAGAAGGTGACGTCGGTTGGGGGTGGTGACCACCAGCCGGCCGCCCGGGCGCAGCAGCTCGACCCAGCGGCGCAGGGCCCTCTCGGGGTCGGGGAGGTGCTCGACGATCTCACCGGCAAAGACGGCGTCGAAGCTCGCGCCCGGGAACGGCGGGTCGCTGGCCGGCGCACAGACGGCGTCGATGCCTGCCTCACGGAGCACGGCGACCGCCTCGGGATCGCGGTCGCATGCCGAGATCTGGAAGCTCCACGGCCCCGCCGCGCGCACCAGCGAGTAGCCCGAGCCGACATCGCAGAGGCGTCCCCGCACCCCGCCCAGCAGCCGCCGAGCCTGGCGCACCCGCGCGGTGTGGTAGGCGCGGAGCCATGCATCGCTGCGGACGTAGATGTCCTGGTGGCGAGGCCGGGAGTAGTGGCGGTCGAGGACGCGCTCGTCCCTGGACACCAACTCGTGAGCGACGCCATTGATGGTGAGAAGGAGCCGGGGTGGGGGGACGTATCCGGCGGGAAGGCGCACCTCGGCGGGCTCCACCCCGCTCACCCGGCAGAGCCCGGGATCGAGAAGATCGACCACCATCTCGCTAGGGGCTGGAACCTCGAAGCGCCAGCTTGCCTGCGCCGGCGGGTCCTGCAGCTCGACGACCAGCGGACCACCCGCCACGGGGATGGTGAACCGAGACCCGTCCTGGGCCAGCATGGATCCCGCGGCTCGCCCGGTCGGAGCCATCGTCGCCTCGCCTGTCGGGATGGACCGCCGCAGGGAGTGTAGCCGCGGGTCCACGAACAAGGGGTGGCGGGAAGAGGAACGCACCAGGAGGTGCGTGACGACAAAGCGCCGAGCCCCCTGACGCCGGCTTCAGGGCGCGCAGCGCCCCCGGCGGAAATGGCCGGATGAAACGGCAAGCTACTTCCGGGGCGCTGCACTAGACTGGGAGAGGCTTCCCCCACCTGCTGAGCTCGAGGGCTTCGACGATGTCCAAGCAAGGTGTCCGCTTCGCGCCGGGAACCGTGGTCAGCCCGGGCGAGTACCGCAACGTCGAGACCGGGCAGGTGCGCTACTTCGACGGCAACAGCCCGCTTCCCGGCAAGGTCAACGCCGCCTCCTGGCAGCAGATCTCCGACCACTACCACGCCGGCGAGGCCGGCACCCATCGCCATCACATGCCCGACCAGGTCACCCACGGGGTCCGCTTCGCGGCCGGCAGCGTGGTGAGCCCGGGGGAGTACCGCAACGTCGAGACCGGCGAGGTCCGCTACTTCGACGGCAACAGCCCGCTCCCCGGCAAGGTCAACGCCGCCTCCTGGCAGCAGATCTCCGACCACTACCACGCCGAGGCCGCGCATCCCGACTGACACCTCCGTCACGAGGCGGCAGCCTCGCCCAGGCGACCTCCCCGCCGAGGTCACCGAGGGCGCCGCCCAGGCCGTGGCGGTGCTCCAGGCCGCCACCGCTCCGGAGGGGCTGGTCGCCTCCGCGACCCTTCCCCACTACGCCGCCGTCTGGACGCGGGACGTCGCCTTCGCCGCGCTCGGGGCCAATGTCTCGACCGACCCGGAGCTGAACGCGGCGGTGGGGCGCAGCCTGGCCGGCCTCGCCCAGCTCCAGGCCGCGTCGGGTCAGATCCCCAACGCGTGGTGGCCGCGGCGCGCCTATTGGGACTTCCACGAGGCGGGCTGCACCGACGCGACCTGCCTGTTCGTGGTCGCCGCCGCCCAGCACCTCCAGGCCCACCCCGACGCCCGCCTCCAGCGCCGGCTGTGGCCGCACCTCCGGCGGGCGATCCACTGGCTCGAGGACCAAGACGCCAACCAGTTCACGGTCATCGACTCCCCCTCCGGCGGGGACTGGATGGACTCGACGCTGCAGCGCACCGGGAAGCTGCTCTACGTCAACGCCCTCTACCACCGGGCCCTGCAGGGGATGGCGGCGCTGGCCCCCGGCGGCGCCGCGACCTACACGGCCCGGGCCGAGCTGCTCCGGGCCAAGATCGACCTGCTGTTCTGGCCCGAGCCCGGCTCCGACCACGCCGGGCTCCTCGACGGTGCCGCCCACCCTCCCGCCGCCCCGCCGAGCTTCCCCCACCCGATCGGCCCGGCCGCCCGCCGGGCGGCGATGCGCGCCGACCGCCGCCACTACCTCTCACACGTCGACGGTGGCCGGTACGTGGACGAGTGCGACGTGCTCGGCAACGTCCTGGCCGTCCTCTACGGGGTCGCCTCCCCGGCGCGTTCCCGGCTGATCATGGAGTTTCTCCACCGGAGCGCCGCGGCAACCCCCTACCCGATGCGCACCTACACATGCAGCTTCGTCGCCGGTGACCGCTGGGGGATGTACCGGGAGGACCTCGAGGCCTTCCAGGACCCGCGCTGGCGCAACCCACCCGGCCGGTACCACAACGGCGGCGTCTGGCCCTTCATCGGCGGTCTCTACGTCGCCGCCCTGCACCGGGTCGGGATGGTGTCCGAGGCCGGCGCCGAGATGGCGCGGCTCGCCGCGGCCAACCGGCTGAGCCGGAGGTCGGGGCCCGGCTGGGGCTTCCACGAGTGGATCGACAGCCGTACCGGGGAGCCCGAGGGGGCCGCCGGGCAGAGCTGGAGCGCGGGCACCTACCTGCTCGCGCTGGAGGTCCTGAGCGGCCGCCCGGTCACGCTCTGACCTGATCTCGCCTGGCGGGCGGGCCGCTTCGCGCCGCCCCCGACCCAGGCCCTGGAGCTTCACTCCTTGGCGGTGACCCGGTACTCGAGGTAGGCGCCGAACATCAGGCGCGTCTGCGCCTCCAGCGCCGGGATGACCGAGAGGGCGAGCCCCACCACCGGGTAGAGGAAGAGCTGGATGTCGGCGTAGAGGCGGCGCCACCGTCCCCACTCGGGGGGCTTGGGGCACACCGCGCGGTCCACGACGATGAGCACCAGGGTGTTGAGCAGGGTCATGGTGAGGATCACCGTGGTCAGCAACCCCAGCGCGGTCGCCGTCGGGGAGAGGCTGTAGTCGAGGTCGATGAGTGCCGGCAGCGACCCTCCGATGGGGAGCAGCAGGGGCAGCGTGGCCCAGGTGAGGTGGTTGAACATCAGGAACCGGAAGCGGCGGGCGCGCAGCCGCCAGGGGATCTCCGGATGGCTGAGCATCCGGACGCAGACGTAGGGGACATCGGTCGCCCCCCATGCCCACCGCTTGATCTGGTTGTACTGGCTCACGTGGGTCGAGGCGTAATCGCGCGACCGGGGTGCGTCGCCGAACACCGGCAGGAAGGCGGGCCGCACCTTGAGCTCCTCGCCGTAGCGGAAGAAGGCCTTCCAGAAGAACCGCGAGTCCTCGGGGATGACGTCGCTGTCCCAATAGCCCACCTCGGTCAAGAGCTTCATCGACATCGTGTAGGACGAGAACATCACCAGGCGATCCGGGTGCTGGTGAAGGAACATCTGCCACTGAGTTGCCGCGGTGGCCATCACCCTGACCGCCGCCGGCACCTTCCAGAGGTTGTTGAGGAAGACCGGCACCGGTTGCCAGATCGAGGTCAGCTGGTGGTCGACGTGCAGGAAGTTCCAGGTGATATGGGCGAAGTACTGAGGGTGCAGGCGGAAGTCGGAGTCGAGGTCGGTGACCAGGGTGCGCGCCGGATCGAGCCCCAGCCGGTCGCAATGCTGGCGCAGCACCGGACCGCCGTAGGACATGGCGGCCGACTTGCCCACCACGATCCCGGGGAGCAGCGGGTCCTTGATGTGGATGAAGGCGCGGAATCGGTGCCCCAGCTCGGACTGCAGGCGGCGGACGTTGTCGCAGCCGGCGATGTCGGTGGCCCGGGTGATGATGGCGCAGACCTTGAGCTGGTCCGGGTACCGCTGGTCGGCGAGCGCCTCCACGGTGGCGCGGAGCACCTCGTAGCGCTCGGTGTAGGTGGGGATGAGAGCACAGTGGGTGATGTCGTTGGGGCCGGGTCCGCCCGCCGGCGCCTCCATCCGCTCGCACTCCGCCCACCAGTCCCCCGCCTCGACCCGGCGGAGCCGCTGCAGGGACCGCCACACCCAGTAGACGGTGACCGCGGTGCGCAGGAACCAGTAGGCGTCGAGCAGCACCGCTCCCAGACCGATGATCCAAAGGTCGGCGGGATCGTTGAAGCGGATCGCGAAGGCGACGATAAGGGGGATGAGCAGCACCGTCCAGGTCAGGGCGCCCGGGGCGATCTCGAGGGCGCGTTGCTGGGCGCGGGGCGAGAGTGCCGTCCAGGTGCGAACCGCCATGGGGCCCGATTCTAGGCGGAGCCGAGCGCGGCCCTCGGCAGCCATCGCGCCAGTCGCTCGCGGTACCGGCAGGGCCAGGCAGTATCCTCAGCGTCTCAGCAGCTCCATCCCCAGCCGAGAAGGGACCATGGCCGGCGACGATATCGACGACGAAGCCTCCGATCTGGATGCCGACGCCGGCGACGAGGACGACCTCGAGCTGGTCGTCGGTGAGGTCCACGACGTCCCCGATGTCGAGATTCCCGACGTGGTCGACGTTCTGCTGGTGGACGATGCCATCGCCCCCGCGGACGAGGAGGAGGAGGAGGAGGAGCCGGACGTCGTGGTCGGCCCCGTGCTGCCTCCACCGGTCCGTCCCCAGCCCGGCAGGCCACCGAGTGCCCGCGAGGAGCCGCCGCCTCCGTTCGCGGTCGGCGAGCGGGTGGTCCTGATCCAGAACACGCGCCCGCGGACCGGAACGCTGATCGGGAACTATCCGGTGGGCGCCACCGGCCGGGTCGAGACCGTGCTCAGCCAGACGGCGATCGTTCGCTTCGATGTCGCCCCGGACACCAAGGAGGTGGTCGCCTTCACCTGCCTGGAGAGCGCCGAGAAGCCCGGCGACGCGGCGTCCCGGGGGTAACCGAAGAAGCGGACGGGCCCCGGTACCCGGAGGGGAGGAGCGCCGCCACCTCGGCGGCGATGGCGTCGGCGATCTCCTGGTCGGAGCGCCCGGAGACAGTGAGCGGGCGCCCGTAGCGGACCCGGATCCGGCCCCGGCGCGGCAACAGGCCCCCGGCCGGCCGCAGGGCCCGCTCCGTGCCCCAGATCGCCACCGGCAGCACCGGTGCCTGGGTGCGCCGGACCAGGAAGCCAGCCCCGGCCTCGGCCGGTCCCATCCCGCGACCCCGCGAGCGGTGGCCCTCGATGAAGAGGAGCAGCCGCCGGCGAGCGCGCAGCAGGTCGAGGCTGATCCGCAGCGCTCGCCGGTCGGCGTTGCCGCGGTCGACTGGGAAGCAATTGCAGCCGGCCAGCAGCCAGGCGACCGGCGACGGCCGGAACAGCTCGCGCTTGGCCATCGCGAAGAGGGTGCCGGGGAAGAAGGCGCCCAGGATCAGCGGGTCCCAGTTGCTGATGTGGTTGGAGGCGACCAGGAGCGGGCCCTCGAGAGGCACGCCGTCCGCCCCCTCTAGGTGGAGCCGGCCGAGGAAGAGCAGCCGCAGACAGAGCCGAACCGACCCCGCGGCCAGCCGGTACCGCAGGGGGCGGCGTCCGTCGCCGCGGACCGGG
>Ga0181539_1005420_pt1 | contig 10311 bp, 11 predicted proteins | sample PEATcosm2014_Bin_46_FD_119767 | JGI IMG/M metagenome (GOLD analysis project Ga0181539, IMG submission 119767) | Peatland microbial communities from MTU Mesocosm Facility, Houghton, MI, USA - PEATcosm2014_Bin23_60_metaG | ecosystem: Environmental > Terrestrial > Soil > Wetlands > Peat | place... | reverse complement strand
GGCCAGCGTGGCCGCAGCGGGCGCGGAGTCCAGGGGCGCCGCGGCCCCTCGCGCCGTTCCGCCCAAACTTCTGATCTGCCCATCATCTCGGACCTGTTGAAGTCCGGCCAGGAGATCCTGGTGCAGATTGCCAAGGAGCCGATCGCCAAAAAGGGCGCGCGCATCACCAGCCACATCGCGCTCCCCGGAAGGTTCCTGGTTTTCATGCCCACCGTGAGCCACGTAGGCGTGAGCCGCAAGATTGCTTCCGACGAGGAACGCCATCGCCTGAAGCGGATTCTGCTGCACGAGCGCGGCGAATCTTCCGGCGGATTCATTGTGAGGACCGCGGCCGAAGGCGCGTCGGAAGAGGAATTGCGCGCCGACCTGCGCTTCCTGATGAATCTGTGGAACGACATCAAGCAGCGCTCCGAATCGTCGAAGTCGCCGGCGCTGATCTACCACGATTTGTCGCTTATCGAGCGCATTCTGCGCGACCAGGTGAGCTCGAACTTCTCGAATATCTGGGTCGATACCGAGGCGGACTACGAGCGCATCGTGCGCTTCCTCAACCGCTTCTCGCCATCGCTGGTGCGGCGCGTCAAGCTTTATACCAAGGAGACTCCGCTCTTCGAGCACTTCGGCATCGAGGACGAGATCTCGAAGGCGCTGCGCTCGAAAGTCTGGCTCAAGTCCGGCGGCTCGATCGTGATCAACCAGACCGAGGCGCTGGTGGCGATCGACATCAACACCGGCAAATATGTGGGCAAGTCGGCGCGGCTCGAAGACACGATTCTGAAGACCAATCTGGACGCGGTGCCGGAGATCGTGCGCCAAATCCGCCTGCGCGACCTGGGCGGCATTATTGTGATCGACTTTATCGACATGGACGAGCGCAGAAACCGTTTCAAGGTGATGGCGGCGCTCGAAGAAGCGCTGAAGAGCGATCGCGCGCCGACCAAGGTGCTGCAGTTCAATGATTTCGGCCTGGTGGCGATTACGCGCAAGCGTGTGAAGCAGTCGCTGGAGCGGACGTTGAGCGTTCCCTGCCCCACGTGCCAGGCGACCGGCATGGTGAAGAGCCCCGCCACCGTCTGCAACGAGATTTACGTGGAGTTGCGGAAGATGCGCAAGCACTTCGAGAGCGCCGACGTGATGCTGCGCGTACATCCCGAGACGGTGAAGGTGCTGAAAGGCAACAATGCCCGCTGGCTGACAGAATTCGAAGAGCTGATCGGGCGCAATCTTCTGCTCAAAAGCGACCCGACGCTGCATCCCGAACAGTTCGACATCCAGGGGTAGCGAGCAAGCTGGATTCTATTTCGACCGGGGTCGACCGTGAAGAAAGTGGTTGGCATTCTGGTTTTGCTAATGGCTTTCATGGCCGCTCGCGCGCAAAGCGCGAGCGTGCGTCTTCCTTGCGCGTTCGACGGTGCGTTGCTCCTTGACGATCATGGAGCGATTGTTCGCTTCGATTCCGACGGGATGAAGAAGCGAGCCACACACAAGGAGGACCTGCCTGGGCTTTTCAAAATGATCGACGGCCGAGCGGTTGTGTATATCGACGTGCTCGTCGGCCCCAGGGGCGAAGTCATTTGCTCAAAAGCGATTACCGATGCGAACGGCATCTTCGGTAACGCTGTTGAAAAGGCAATGGCAGGCTGGACGTTCGAACCAGCAAAACGGAGAGGCAAACCCATTGCCTATCTTGGGAGGATGCAATTTACGCTCTGTAACTCAGGCTGCCGGGACGGCGAATGGGGGATGACTTTGCTGAGATAGAGATTTAGCTCTGCGCAAGCGCGCTTTCGCTCACCGGATCACATGAATCGGAATTCCCACCTTCAGGTTTCGCCAGCTTTGTTCCGTGGTATAGACCGGCGCCTTCAGCGCAATGGCCAGCGCGAGGCAGGAGCGATCGCCGAGCGAGAGGCCATGTTTCTCCGTCGTCGCGATTAGGCTGCCGGCAATTCTTGCCTGTTCGCTGGTGAAGGGCTCGATGGCTGAGATCGTGGAAAGGGCTGCTACCCAGGATCGGTCGGGATCGTTGCTCCCTCTTACGAGTTTGGACTGCACCTCGGCGAGATTTACGGTACTGGCGACGGCGTGATCGAGAATCTCGTCGGTCAGCTTATCCGCGCCACGCTCTCCCTGAATCAGGGCCAGCATGGCGGAAGCGTCGAACACAACTTCATTCATGCTTTGCCGCCTCGCGCCGTTCCGCGCTCAGCTCATCCGAAACCAGAGTTCCCGGCTTAACGTACCTTGCTGCACGCTCCTGCGCGCGACGAATGCGACCTCTTATAGTTGAGATGCGCAATTCGTGGTCTTCCACCTGAAGGGTCACCTTATCGCCCTCATCGATTCCGAGTGCTTCGCGCATCTCAACCGGAATCACGATCCGGCCCTTCGCGCCGACCAGCGTCCGAGTCTGCAGTCCCATATTCCCACCCCTTGTCAGATTTCCACTTCGATCCTGTGGAGGGCATCGCGAGCGTCCGTCACTCGTTTTTCGCCGCCTCGCGCCTTTCCGCGCTTAGCTCGTCGGCCAGCGACACGCCTAGCGGGATATTTTTTCGCGCCCATTCCTGCGCCCGGCGAATCCGGGCCCGGCGCGTCGATACCCGCAATTCGTAGTTTTCGAAGCGCATCTCGACCGAATCGCCCACGCGAATCCCCATCGCCTCGCGAATCTCAGCAGGAATTACAATTCTGCCCTTTTCTCCGACTTGAACCTTCGCCTCAAGCTCCATGTGTCCCTCCTGCCAAATGGTGACACTATCTTAATATAGTGGGACTATTCATGCAAGTGTCACTATCTTCGGTTCCTCCCCCCGGCTGCTATCCCCCGGCCAGCCGCCGTTACCACGGCTGCTTTTCGGTAGGCGTTCCCACATCGCCGCGCTCAATGCGCTCGAGAAACATGCGCGCCAGCTTGCGCTCTCCGGGATGGCTTTCGCCGTGCATGGTGCACAGGTCGAGGAACTCGTCGCAGAGCGCGTTGCGTTCCTCCTGCTGCGCGAGAAGATTTTGCAGAGCGACGGCAAGCTCGCGCAGCCGCGCCGCCTCAGGCCAGGTTTTTTCCGGTTCGTCGAGATCGATCGGTTCCGCAAAGAGGCCGTGGCGCCCGTGCGCGCATTCATCCAGGCAAGCAAGGAGCTGTTCGCTGAAGACGCGGCTCAGCGCGTCAAGCTCGGAAGGCTCCATGGCGTCGCGTGGATCCATCTCATGCCCTACTTAGGCGCGCCCTTGCCTGCCTGCATGGCCGCTTCGATTTCATCGGGGGTGTGCGGCAAACTGGCGTCCAAATCCACGAGCTTGCCGTCGGCGGTTACCAGGAAGTCGCACTCGATGCGCACGCCGAGTTTCTCCTCGGGAATATAGACACCCGGCTCGATGGTGAAGACCATGCCCGGCTTGAGCACCACGGGATAGTTGCCGGGATCGTGGACGTCGATACCCATCATGTGGCCCAGGCCGTGCAGCCAATACTTGCCCAGCGACTGGCCATGCAGATCTTTTCCGTGGGTATTGATGTAGTTGTAGGCCACGGTGTCGAGCGAGTTCGGATCTCTGCGGTCGCGGTCGTTGATGGTGGATTTGCCGGCGACAAAAGCATCGATGGCCGCCTGCTGCGCGCCCAGCACGACCAAGTAAATCTCCCGCTGCCGGGCGGTGTAGTGGCCGTTCACCGGGACGGTGCGGGTGATGTCGGCGGCGTACATGGAGTACTCGCAGGCCGCGTCGACCAGCAGCAGATCGCCGTCCTGCATGGTGCGGTCGTTGTTGGAGTAGTGCAGGATGGTGGAGTTTGGTCCCGAGCCCACGATGGGCGCGTAACTGGGCCGCTCGCAGCCGTTTTCCATCCATACCGCGGTCATGGCTCCGGCGATAGCGCGCTCGGTCATGCCCGGCTTGACCCACCACTGCATCATCACGCGTTGCGCCAGGATCGAAGCCGACGATGCCTTCTTGATGAGCGCAATCTCGCCCTCGTCCTTGATCTGGCGCAGGGGCATGGTCAAGGTGGTGACGTCGTGCGCATGGGGCACGTCTCCGCTGCCCAGCGTAGTTGCCGTAAAACTCAACAGGGCCGTGGCCGCGGCGGAATCCGGCTGCGTCCACAAATTGTGCAAGAGCCCCCGGTCGGCGGAGATCATGCGCGTCAACTCTGCCGGCAGACCGGTCATCGGCTCAACATTGTCTACGCCCGCGGCCTCGGCCACGCCGGGCGTTGCGGCATCCATCTTTACGCCGGTGTAGGCTTCCGTGCCCAGGTTGCGTGCGGGCAGGAAGAGAATTTCCTTGTAGGCGTGCGGCGTGGCGGCTTGCGGCGCATCGCTCTCGATGAGCAGCGCCGCGCCCGGTTCGTTCCAGCCCGTCAGGTAATAGAAGTCAGAGTCCTGCCGGTAGGGCATGAAGTCCAGCACCGGCTCTTCCGCGGCGAACAGAATGGCCACGCCGCCTTGCAGTTTGCCGGCAAGCGCCACGCGGCGCGTGTGGTAGACGCCGGCCGGTTGCTTATCGAGAGCGTGGAGGAGGGCGGCATGGAATGGGGGAAGCCCCGGCCCGAGGGCGAGCACGGCCAGAGCAAGAAGACAAGGCTTTCTCATTCCGTTATTGTCGCGCCTTGCGTTCCTTCGTGCAAAAGAAATCGTGCGCAGAGAGCAGCGACTTGCGTTGGTTCGCCTGGCTCAGTGGCTCTGGCCGGGCGAGGCCGGCGCGGGTGCGGGTTGCGGCACGTCAAAGAAGCCGATGCGCAGTTCCGATTGGGGAACAAAGTTGGTGAGGTGAACCTGAAAGGTGTTGGCATCGAGTTTTTGGACGGGCGCGTTCTGCGGGGAGCAAAAGCTGACGAAAGTTTGGGTGTTCTCTTCCTCAGGCTTGCCGCGCTCGACGATAAGAGTGAAATCCTCGATGGGCTGTTTCCAGGTGTTGGCGCTGGTGAGGATGAAGTCGACCCAGTGAGGATGTGCATATTGCCCATACCCTGGTGCGCTGGCTTGAATCCCTGCGATCATGCCGCTGAGAAGCGACGGGTCCGGGCAGAGACCTTCGAGGAGCTGCATATCCTGGAGCTCGTATTTCACGGTGTCGGCATCGCCGCTGGGTTGCTTGTGGCCGGAGACATTCTCCAGGGTGTCAGGCAGCATCAGCTCCGCTCCTTCAACTGGCGCGTACTGATGCTGAATGTGAACCGTGGAGTGAGCCGGAAAGGTCTGGGTCCAGTGATATTGCAGGCGGGCTTCCCAATTGCCTTTGACCCAACCGTCCTCCACATCGAACAGGCCCATTTGCGCCAAATGCTGTTGCTCGGTTTTCGGCATGCGCTCGAAGTCAGGAGTATGAATCTCCAGTAGCGCTCCATTCGTCTCCCGGACGTGGCCGAAGCTGGCAATGTCGATCTTATCGGCAGTCAGGATCGCGGTGACGTCTTTGCCGTTGAGGGTTGCCTTGGCTTCGATCTGATAGGCCATTGGCTTTCCATTGACGAAGAGCTTGAAATCGGAAAACGACGCGTCGGAAATCGGGAGGCCTTCAGGCCAATATCTGTAGGGTGGAATGGGAAACGCCACCTCGGTCGTTACATCCTCGTCCGTGTCGTTGCGGAAGTCGTAATCGACTTGAACTTTGCCCGGACTGATACGCAGGACCTCTTTGGCCATGACAATCCGCGTTTCGCGGCGCGGGACAAGGCCGCCGGCGGCGATGGATGCCGCGGAATCGTCGGCCGGGGCAGGAGCGGCGGCGAAAAAGGCCATTCCGGCGCTGTAGGCCAACGCGCAGAGAATAGTTCTCGGATGCATGGACGAGAGTATCGCAGCCTGGCCGAAACTCCGGCAATGCAAGAAGTTGGGTTCCCGCGAGAATCGTGAGGGTCCGCAGGTAGTTGAATTTCCCTGGACTTCGCTGTATTCTGAGAATGCAACGCGTTTGTCCGCCGGTTTTTTCCGTGTGCGCACCGGCTGGCGGAGAGATGAGTGGGCTGAAAGCCCACTTTTTATTTGCGGCAAACTTCGCCCGGAAAACCCTGAAAAATATGGGGATAACGGGATTGCGGCTGCCGGAAAGGCAGCGGGAACGATGGCGGTCAGACTCGACGAAATCCGGAAGGCGGCGGAACGGGTGGCTGCCTCGCATGGGCTCGACGTGGTCGATCTCGAGTTCACCGGGCCGGCAAGGGACCGCATTCTGCGCGTGACGCTTGAGAAGAACGCCGAAGGCCGGGCAGAACTGAAAGCACGCGTCGAGGCTGTCCAAAACGAGGATGGTCCGAAGGACCTGCCGGAGAGGCTTTTGCAGGGCTCGGTTGCCGTGGAGCAGCTTTCCGGCGTGACGCACGAGGATTGCGCGGCGTTCAGCCGCGATTTTGGGGTTTTGCTCGACGTGGAGGACCTGGTACCGGGCGAGGCGTACACGCTGGAGGCATCTTCTCCGGGGCTGGACCGAAAGCTCTCCCGTCCGGAGGAATTCGAGCGCTTCGCCGGATGCCTGGTGAAGGTGCAGACGTTTGAACCGGTACGCAACAACCGGCACTGGCAGGGAAGGCTTGTGGCAGGAGAAGAGCCCTCGTCCAAGACCAGGAAAATAACGCTCGATCTGGCGGCGATGAGGCAAAACAGCAAGAGCCGCAAGACGGGCCTGAACACGGTGGAGATCGCCCTCAGCAATATCGAGAAGGCGAATCTGGTACCGGAGATTTGAAAGACAGCTACTAGCCTCTAGCTCCTAGCTTCTAGCTCTTACGCAGCGGAAGCGACGATCGCGGTGATCGCAGGAACAAGCTAGGAGCTAGCAGCTAGTAGCTAGGAGCTAAAAGAGAGTATGGCCACCAGCGTTTTGTATCAAAGTATCGAGCTCCTGAGCCAGGAGAAGGGCATCGACCCCGCCATCGTTGTGGGGGCGGTCGAGGAGGCTATCGCCCTGGCCACGCGCAAGTACTACAAGACCCAGGAAAACATGCGCGGCGAACTGAACAAGGAGACCGGCGAGATCCAGGCCTACATCTACAAGACGGTGGTCGCCGACGAGGAGCAAATTGAGGATCCGGTGAACCAGATCACGCTGGAGGAGGCCAACGAAATGGCGCCCGGCGTGGAGGTAGGCAGCGAGATTCGCATCTATCGCGACACCAGCCCGCTGGGTCGCATCGCCGCGCAACTGGCTAAGCAAATCATCTTCCAGAAGGTGCGCGAGGCGGAGCGCGACACGGTTTTCCAGGAGTACGCGCACCGCGAAAAGGAAGTGCTGAACGCGACTGTGAAGCGGGTCGAGGGCCAGGACGTGATTTTCGACCTGGGCAAGGCCGAAGCGCGTTGCCCCAAGCGCGAGCAGTCGCGCCTTGAGCAATTCTCCGTGGGCGAGCGCGTGCGCGTGGTGCTGCTGAAGGTGGACCGCGCGGCCAAGGGCCCGCAGGTGATTGTGAGCCGCGCCGCGCCGGAACTGGTGCAGAATCTTTTTCAATCCGAAGTGCCGGAGATCTACGACAACACCGTGGTGATCCGTGCCATTGCGCGCGAGGCTGGCGAGCGCACGAAAATTGCCGTTCAGTCCCGCGACAAGGATGTGGACCCGGTCGGAGCCTGCGTAGGCATGAAGGGCATGCGCGTGCAGTCGATCATTCGCGAGCTGCGCGGCGAAAAGATCGACATCATTGAATTCTCCGACGAGATCACAACCTTCGCCGAGAAGGCCCTGCAGCCGGCCAAGGTGAGCCGCGTTTCCATCACCGACCTGACCGAAAAGCAGCTGGAAGTGATTGTGGACGACACGCAATTGTCGCTGGCCATCGGCAAAAAGGGCCAGAACGTGCGTCTGGCGGCGAAGCTGCTGGGATGGAAGATCGACATCAAGAGCGAAGAGGAGAAGCGCCAGGAGGTCGAGCAGCAGATGCAGGCGTTGGCCGGCGCGCCCACGACGCCGATCGAGCAGGTGACGGAGCTGGGCGAAGGCATCATCCAGAAGCTGGTGACCGCGGGCATCACGACCGTGGAGGCGCTGGCCGACATGACGCCGGAGCAGCTCGAGGAGATCCCGGGCATCGGTGAAAAGACGCTGGAGAAGATTTCGGTAGCCGTGCGGCACTACTTCGGCCAGTTTGAAGAGGCGGAGGCAGCGGCGGCAGCTGCAGAAGCAGAAGCCGCGGAGCCGGCAGCCGAAGCCGCAGTGGAGCAGGAGGTAGGCGAAGCGGTTGCGGCGGAAGCCGGCGCAGCGGAGGCCGTCGCAGAGGAAATCGAGGGCGCGGCCGAGGAAGCAGCGCCTGTTGAAACGGCAGAAGCCGCAGTGACTGCAGAGGAAACTCCGCAGGCGGAAGCCACGGCAGAAGAAAAGGCAGAGCAAGGCGAAGAAGAGAAGCAGGCGGCTAAAGAGGATGGCGCATAAGATGCGCGGCATCTTCCCAAGCCAGGCGTACGTTCACGCAATGTTGAAAAGCGGCCAGTGCCATGAGGTAGCTATGAGCGACGATCGCAAAACCAGAGTGGCTGTATCCCGAAGCCTTAACAGCAAAGTCGATGCGACCAACCCGGGGTCCCCAACGACAGGCTTTCGTCGTTGGGGTGGGACCAACAGGGAGCAGCGACCTTCAATGACCTTCGAGATGAAACACTAACTCTGGTTTTGCCGTTAAGGGCGGTTTGGCGGCACAGAACTGAAAAGAGGCGGATGAGCAAGGTTCGTATCAACGATCTCGCGAAAGAACTGGAAGTAAAGTCTCGCGCGATTCTCGACATTCTTCCGGAACTCGGTGTGGCTGCGGGCAAAACGCACTCCAGTTCGCTCGAAGGCGACGAGGCGGATAAGGTTCGTGCGCATTTTACGCAGGAATCGCGGCCGGCATCGCATGCCGCAGCTGGGTCCAGCCGTCACGGCGCGCCAACCATCGTTCCCAAGATCGATCTGTCGCACATCTCCAAGCCCGGCGATGTGCTGAAAGCCATTCAGGCCAAGAAGAAGGAAGAGGAAGAAGAGGCGCGTCATGCGCGCATGCCGGCCAAGCCGGCCGCCCCGCCTCCGCAGCCGGCCAAGCCCGTGGTGCGCACCGCACCCGTTGCGCCCGTCGCGCCCCCGGCTGCCGCCGCAGCGCCGGCGCGCCCGGAACCGCGCAAGATCGTACCGCAGCCACGGCAGGCCCCGCCGATTGTTGCCCCACCCACAGCTCCTCCAGCCATTGCCAGCCGTCCTCCGGCGGGCGCTGTTGTGGCTAAGCCACCTGCAGGCGCAGTGACGGCTACGCGCCCGGTGGTTGTGGTTGCGCCACCTCCGGCTGCTGCAGTCAAGCCGGCGGCGGCACCGGCGGCGCGCGAAGAGAAGCCCACAACGGCCAGGCCGCCCGCGGTTTCTGAAACGCCAGCGCCGGCAGCCCCAGTGGAACATGCAGCGGCCGCACCGGCTGCTCCTGAGGCTCCCACGTCCCCGGCGGAAGCTGCAGCGTCAGTTCCCACCATTGCCGCGGAGTCAACGGGCGCGCCAACGCACGCGCCGGGGCAGCGCGGCCAGGGCCGGGTGCAACCCGCAGCCCCTGCGCGCCGCATGGTGATGCCGCAAACAGGCCCCCGGCCGGTCTACAAATCATCGTATGTTCCTCCCGCGGCTCCGGCAGCGGGAGCTGGCGGAATTCAGCGCGGCAAGCCCATCTTCGACCGCAGGCCCACGAGCGGCCCACAGGGACCGGCCCAACGTGCACCCGGCGCTCCAGGTTCCTTTGCGGCAGGCCCGCGGCCCAAGCATCCCACGCGCGCTTCCGCCGGCGGATTCCCGGCGGGCGGACCGGCAGGTCCCGGCGGACGTCCTGGCTTTGGCGCGCGTCCCGGCTTTGGCGCACGCCCCGGCTTTGGCGCGCGTCCCGGCCCTGGCGGGGCTCCACCGCCGCCGGAAACGCAGCGCCCGCAGCGCGCTGCTTCGCGCGGCCGCGGACGTGGCCAGCAGCAGTACCCGAAGACCAAAGAAGGCCCGATGAAGGGCTTTGTGCCGCCGCCACGCTACAGCGGCATGCAGTACAGCAATGAGCCGGTGCCGATTACGCGCGAGATCACTGTCACCGAGGGCATCAGCGTGAAGGATCTGGCGGAAAAGCTCGACGTGCGCGCCAAGGACCTGATCGCCACCCTGATGATGGGCAACGTCTTTGTCACGGTGAATCAGTCCCTCGACTCGGAAATGATCAAGGACATGTCCGCCAAGTTCGGCGCGGCCGCCACCGTGATCACCTACGAAGAGGAGCTGGCGAATGAGGCCATCGAAGAGGTGCTGGAATCCGATAACGCCGGCGAGCTTGAAGTGCCCCGTGCGCCGGTAGTCACCGTGATGGGTCACGTGGACCACGGCAAGACG
>Ga0181539_1005418_pt1 | contig 10314 bp, 5 predicted proteins | sample PEATcosm2014_Bin_46_FD_119767 | JGI IMG/M metagenome (GOLD analysis project Ga0181539, IMG submission 119767) | Peatland microbial communities from MTU Mesocosm Facility, Houghton, MI, USA - PEATcosm2014_Bin23_60_metaG | ecosystem: Environmental > Terrestrial > Soil > Wetlands > Peat | place... | reverse complement strand
CGCCCCCTTCGGATACATGGAGCGCTTTTTTTTACCTCGTGAATCAGAGTTACATCATCATCAAGGGTTTTGAGATTCGAAACTATATTGCTACTCTTCCCGGGCAAGAGCCCGCGGGAATTCTGATCGATGGATATGGAAGCTATATCCAGATTTTGAACAACCAGATCCACAACATACAGGTGCTCCGAGCCCCAAACGGGTCGAGCTGTGACCCGAGTAGCTGTAATGGACATGGGATCGCGATCTACGGGCAAAGTCCTTCCCAGAGTTTGAACCATATTCTCGTTTCAGAGAATGAGGTCTATAACCTCAAGACTGGTTGGAGCGAGTCCGTGACGCTTGATGGAAATGTCCGAAACTGGAGCGTGGTGAGCAACACGATCCATCACAACGACAACATCGGCATTGATGCCGCAGGGTTCTACGGATTCGATCCAGATCCCAGCAAGGACTATGCTCGCTACGGTGAGATTCGTGGGAACCGCGTCTACGACATCGACACCACGGGGAACCCGGCCTATGAGAACCCTGACGGAACCTACAGCCGCTTTGCAGCGGGCATTTATGTGGACGGCGGAGCTCACATCGTGGTCGAGCAAAACGATTCCCACAACAACGATCTGGGAATGGAAGTGGCGAGCGAAAATGCTGGCCACAACAGCGACCACGTTAAGGTTCGGAACAACCTCATTTATCACTCCGCGAATGTGGGAATCGCAATTGGAGGGTATGACCCGACCGTGGGCGGAACCAGCAACAGCGAGATCGTCAACAACACGTTTTACGGAGATGACACTCTTCATGCTGGATTTGGCGAGCTGTTCATTCAGAGCAATGTGAGCGGCTGCGTCTTCGAGAACAATCTTCTCTATGCAAACTCACAGGGACTTTTTATCAGCAACTACGTCCCTTTTGCCCCAGGAATCACGCCAGTCGCGGTGGACTACAATCTCTATTTTTCCGCTGATGGAGAGTCCGGAAGCAATTGGATGTGGAACAACACTTACTACACTGGCTATGAGAGTTACTTGATGGCTTCCGGCAACGATGCCCATTCTCCCTTTGCCGACCCGGAGTTCGTGAATCGCAAGGCAAATCCGCCAGATCTGAGGGTTCGCCGAGACTCTGCTGCGTGGAACGCTGGTGACAACCTGGGAATCGCGGTGGTGGGCGCTTACGATTTCGCTGGTAACCCTCGCCTAAGAGACAAGAAGATTGACATCGGAGCCTACGAACACACGGCGAAGTAGCTTGCTGGAAAGTCGAGGAGACGGTCGTCCGATGCTCAGGTCCGACGTCTAGGTAAGCGAAGACGACCGTGTAGATCAAGCCGGTCGCTTCAGGAGCCGCTTGGTAGTGTCTCGATGCACGCTGCCGATGGCGCACCAATTAAGTCGTCGCTTCCGACTGAGGTTTCATTTTGGGATCCAGTCAAATACTCTGCTGGCGGAAACAGGGTTCCAATCCTTATCGAGCGAACGAAACTGAACCTTTATCGATGTCGCCGAACCCAGAGGCGTTGCATCGAACTCGACGCGATTCATGCCAGGTTCTGGTTGAGTGAGAGTGACATGCGCCTCCAAGGTGGTCCACTTCCAATCTTCACCGTTTCCGTTATAGCGCATGAGTTTGACAGAGCCGTCTCCGGGCATCTCCAGCATCAGGTCGGCCCCGAGAGCGGTTCCGGACCCGTGGTATCCTGTCGACGTTTTATGATCTACGTCCATCAAGATTTGAGATCTTGCTCCCTTCAACCCGCTCCACTGGATGGACACCCGGCGCAGCGCAGGCGTAGCACTTTCTCTTGAACTCGGAGGAGTGTTTTTAAGAGTCTCGGGCTCGATGCCCGTCCACTCTCTCGCTTCCGTCGCGAGATAACTGGCGGGTTCGTCCCACGGGTTCTTGTCCGGACCGTCATCGGTGACATACAGCCATCCCACACGGCGTTGGCGGGCCAGCTTTACAACCTGCTGCATTTCGTCACTGGAGGGGACGCTGTAGACGAGGCGCCAGAAACGCTCGGGCGGATAACGATGGATCCAGTCACGATCGACGTAGTTCTTCTCATAATTGGCTAGCGTAGGTTCCTCAAACGTCAGCAAAATGTCGGCCGCCTTCATCCAGCATTCCTCTTCTGGCAAGGTTCCGGGATTCAAGACGACATAGTGCTTCCCAGGCTTGGTGCGGATGTGATCGGCGAGGGCCTCGTAATATGCGAGATTCGACGCGGCATGTTTTCCCAATGCCTTACAATCGGTGGGCGTCTCGTCCAGAAAGATGCCGTCGACATGGTACTCTCGAAAACGCCGTCAATCTTGGCGCGAATTTCAGCGGGATCGCGCTGAGAATAGCGCGTATAGACGTATGCCAGCACCAGAATGCCGGACTCTTGTGTGCCCTTCACAGCGGCCGCGATCGCTGCGTCGTAGCGAGTGTCATCCCCGTTGTTGAGGTTGATAATCATGATTCCCAAAGTCTGGGACCCGAGGGATGCCCAGACGTTCCATTCCTTCGCGGTCGGGCTCACATAGCTGGGAACGGCCAAACGGGGTTGGTCGGCTGCCCGGAGATAACCGGGAAGAGAGAGCACAAAACACAGGAGCCACTTAACTGCCGGTCCCAAACTGTCCCATTTCCGCTGACGTGGGACACTTTCGGATGCAAACCCTGCGACCACTTTGGTGCAACTTTCCGATGGGGCGTGGAGCAGAGGCCGTCATGGACGAATTCATGGTCGGAGACGCGCTACTGGTGGCCCCAGTCGTCGCCCAAGGGCAGGTGCAGCGCGACATTTATCTGCCTGAGGGAGAATGGCGCGATTACAAAACCGACAGGATCGTAGAGGGCGGCCGCTAGGCGCGAGATTACGCCGCGTCCCTTGATACTCTCCCGATATTTCTCAACGTGAGGGCGGCAACTGGTCTGACCGGGTGTTGCCCGGCCGGCGAAATACCCGTTAACTTGCTTTCCGGGTAGATTCCCCGCTCCGAAAGCAAAAGAAATAATCAATAATAAAAAGATACTATTTTTCTTGACAAACGAGATTTTGCGGGCCTAAACTCCGATGCGGATATGCAACCGCTTACATTTTGGGTTCCGATTCATAGCGAATTTGAGCTTTTATCGTGCCCGCCCGCGATTAGGAGCGAAACATGCTGAATACCAGACTGGGGACTTTCCCCTTCTTCGTGAGTAGTCTTCTGCTGGTGCTGTGCTGCGTGGCACCGCTGTGGGCACAGTCCCCGGCCCGCCTTGATGGTGTGGTTGTGGATCCGACCGAGGCGTCTGTCCCAGACGCCCAAGTGAAGCTCGTTAACACGGCCACGGGCGTGGCCACCAACACTCTGTCCAATACCACCGGCGAGTATGTTTTTCCATTTGTGCTGCCCGGGCCGTACACGCTATCGGTGACGCACGCTGGTTTCAAGACATGGGCGAAAACGTTCGTTGCGCATGCCAACGATCGCATCGCGATCAATGTGACCCTGACCGTCGGCGCAGTGAAGGAATCGGTCGAAGTGAGTGCAACTTCCGCCGCAGTGCCCACAACGGACTCAGGCCAGCGTTCTGAAACGCTCACTAGCGAGCAAATTCAGGCGTTTTCCACCATTGGAAGGAACGCAGAAGAGTTGCTGACTCTTTTGCCGGGTATCACCGCGAACGCAAGCAGCGCGTATGGCCAGAGCTTTAACTCCCACTTAACCACCTCGTCTGCCGGGATTGAGGGGTTCAACGTCAATGGGAACCGCTCCGACGCGAACACCTTTAAGCTCGACGGCGGCAACATGGACGACCTTACGGGCAACAATGGCAGCAACATCTATCCCAACACGGAGTTCATATCCGAACTCACCGTGCAGACCAGCAACTTCACCGCCGACCAAGGTGGCAGCCCGGTGTTGGTGACAGCGATCACCAAGTCCGGCACGAAGGATTTTCACGGCGAGGCTTATTGGACCGGACGTAACTACGCCTTCGACGCCAACGACTGGAGCAACAATTTTGCCAGCATAAAGCGGCCGCATTCCAAGTTCAACTATCCCGGGTTCTCCATCGGTGGCCCCATCCTTATTCCCGGAACCAGTTATAACCGCGGAGACAACAAGAAGCTGTTCTTCTTTTTCGGGGCGGAATGGTCGCGCCAGACTCCCGACCCGGGTACTCAGTTGGCCGACGTCCCGACCCTCGCGGAGCTGAATGGCAATTTCAGCGACATTGTTCTGAGTCCCGCGTGCGTGGCCAATCCCACTGGCACTTATTTGAACCAGCCCTGTAACATGACCGATCCTACCACTGGCAACACTCTCGCCTCGCAAGGTGGTCAGCTGACGAAGTCTCCCTCATCCAATTCCGCACTGGGGTACACGCCGAACGGAGTCGGGCTGCTGAAGTCCTTGGAGAGTGCCAATCTGGCCGGCCCCAACTACACGGACCCGTACGGCTTTTGGAATTATGCAGCCGACCCCATTTTCCCGCACAATGTGACGCAGTATGTGGGGCGCTTCGACTGGGACCCGTCGAACAAGGCGCGCATTTTCGTGCGGCTTGGCCGCCAAGACGAGAAAGAATTCTCTCCCTTTTCCGAATATTCCGGCGAAGGCCAGACCTGGACCTCGAATGTTCCGGACCCGACACCGACCGTCCAGGAATATCACTCCCGGTCGCTGAATGTGAACATGGTCAACGTACTAAACCCAACGCTGACCAACGAGTTCACCTTCAACACCAATGTACTTCGCCAACCCAACTACTATCAGAATCCAAGTCTACTGAGCAAGCAAACCCTGGGAGTCAACTTCACTGGCCTTGCGGGTGGCGCTTTCGGCAGCGGCACCACTTATCCCATCGTGCCGCAAATCGTACCAGCCTTTGGAATTTGCGACTCCCTGAACACGAGCGGCTGCGGCAGCGGCTACAGCCCCCCGGGCACGGGACGATGGGGCGCCAGCAATCTGGTGGGAGCGGGAAATTACTACAAGCAGACCCAATTTGAATTCGGCGACAGTGTAACCAAGGTGGTCCGCGCTCATACGCTGAAATTTGGTGGATTGGTCGAGCGCGCGCGCAACGATCAGAACCTCAGCAGTCTGCCTCTTGAAGGAGAGTTGGTCCCTTCGACTTGGACCGGCGGCAGCAGCGGCGACGAGTATGTCGACATCCTGACCGAACACTTTGCGGAATACGTCCAAGTCAACCACGATGTCCGCGCCAACCTCCGTTCCACACAATTCGAGTGGTACGGGCAAGACAATTGGAAAGTGAGCCGCAGGCTGACGCTTGAATACGGAGCGCGCTGGACTTGGCAGGGACCGTGGTATGAAGCTCGCGGCCTGGCCTCGACCTTTGATCCCACTGCCTACACGGCGGCCGATTCCTCCAGTCCGTACGATGGCATCCGCACCGCAAGCTGTAATAATCCAGGGCAGTCGGTAGTGCCTCTCTGCGGAACGATTCCGAAAACGATCCTGCCGTACGGTCATCCCTTGATTCAGCCGCGCTTCGGTTTCTCCTGGGACACCTTGGGAACCGGCAAGGCAGTCCTACGCGGAGGCGTAGGGCAATATACGCAACGCGATCCCACCAACTCAGGCTACGGAGCGATTTTGGGCCCGCCAAACCTCTATGAAGCAACGATCTCCGGCGCTCCCGACTATAATTTGAGCGCTATCGAAAACTCTAACCCAGGGGCACAATCGGCCTTCACTTATGGTCAAAGCAGTGCCGTCTATAGCCCTCAGGACCATCATGTCCCAACCGTTTACCAGTACAATCTGACGCTGTCCTCGGCATTACCGCGGCATTTCTTTGCTGAACTGGCCTACGTCGGGAGCCAAAGCCGTCATTTGCTCATCGAACAAAATATCGACAACATTCCCTACGGCAAACTTTGGGTGTCGCCTAGCAATCACAACCTAGGTTCGCAATACCTTGGTGGTAACGAAGCTTTGGCCGCTCCCTACGACCCTTTTAAGCAGATCGTTCAGATCCAGCACAGCGGCGATGCCAACTACAACGCACTGCAGGGCACCTTGCGGCGGCAGGCAAGCCATTCCCTGGATTTCATCGCGAGCTACACCTACTCCAAAGCACTGGGCGAGAGCGACCAATACCAGACCATTCTGCCCGATCCTTACAGCAACCGTGGGGCGTACCACGTCCTGAGCTTCGACCGCACTCACTTGTTTTCCATTGGATATCAGTATTTCGTGCCGCAGTTGGCGCTTGGGGCGTTGAGCGGGTCGAAGTTTGCGCGCGGCGCTTTGAATGGCTGGATGTTGTCCGGCATCAGCAAGGCGAGCAGCGGCGGGCCGGTTGCCATTAGCGCCGATGTGACCTGTGTGCAGAATGGCGCCACATGTCCTTCAACTACTCCAGCAGAGCAAGAACTTTGGAACGCTTCCGACACATGGTTTGGAAGCAACGCCTGGGCAACCGCGTTCCTGCCCGGTTCCACCACCAGCCCGCCGAACGGCATCTACCCGGTGTACACCTGCGATCCCAAGGCCCACCATGGAGGGGTCAACACCGGTTTCTTTAATGTCAACTGCATCGCGTTACCCGCTTTTGGACAGCAAGGTCAGGTTGACCCGCCCTACATGAAGACACCCGGCACTTTCAGCTTCGACCTCGCCCTGCAGAAGTCGTTTCACATGCGTGAGAGCCGGCGCTTGGATGTGCGGGTCTCGGCCTTTAATCTGTTCAACCGCGCGCAGTTGGTCAACCCAAACAATGTGGCTGATTACAACTGGACCTTACCGGCAAACGCCACCGACCCGAGTCAAGGCACGCCCACGCTTGCGAATGGCACCGGGGGGTGCTCTGGGGATGTCGCACTGGAACTCGGCTACACCTGCAGCAAGACGGGCCACCGCGAAATGGAAATGTCGGCGAAGTTCTTCTTCTAATCTCTGGAGAGGAACGATAGACTATGCACTCTGGCCCCTTGGCTCGTTCTCCGAATGTTGGTAGCGGGGAGTCGCCCAAGGGGCTTGAATCTCTTATGGGATGTGCGGATGGCTCGCCACCGGAAATGGGTTCCCAGTGCTGCGACGTGGCTTCTGACCGGTCTTTCCCTTTGCGCTCAGGTGGGGCCATCCGCATCCGTTTCGCAGTTAAAACAGGAAGCAGCAAAGGCCGAGGCAGATGGCAACACGGAGCGGGCCATCCGTCTTTACGCGCAGGTTCTCGGCGAGACGCCAGAGTGGACGGAAGGATTGTGGGAGTATGGTAAGTTGCTTTACGATTCGCGCCGCTTCGCGGATGCAGCCCAGGCTTTCGGGCGCTTGACCCGGCTCGCCCCCGATAATCCGCTGGGGTTCGCGCTGCTCGGCTTGTGTGAGTACGAAGAGGGCGATTGGAACAACGCCAGTCTTCACCTGAACAAGGCCCTCGCCGGTCGCAATGGCCTGCCTGCCCCCATCTCGCAGTCGGCCGCCTACCACCTGGGTTTGGTGTTAATGCGCCGGCGCAACGGCGAAGGTGCGTTGGTGGCGTTCAGGATTCTGTTTCACCAAGCCCCCGACTATCCGGGATTGCTGTTGGCGCTCGGGTCCGCCCAACTCAATTTGGAACAAGTGCCGGCTGCCGACTCGCCGTTGTTTCCGGCCGTGCGCATGGCGGGCGAAGCCGCGATTGCCATTCTGCAAGTCCGCAAGAAAGATGCGGAAGACTCTTATCGTGCGTTGATCGCCCAGTTTCCCGCGCAACCCTGTGTCCATCTCGACTACGGCATGTTCCTGGAGAGCGAGCACCGCGACGAAGAGGCAACGGTCGAATTTGTCGCGGAATCCAAGACGAATCCCGAGAGCGCCGTGCCCTGGCTGTGGCTGGGGCGACTGGCTCTCGAGCAGCGAGATGGGGCGGGAGCGCGAGCGGACGCCCTGCGGGCCCGAAAATTGGATCCGGACGACGCCCTTTCCTTTTTAATCGAAGGCCGCAGTTTCATACTCGACCGCCGATGGGACGACGCTTTGGCCCCGTTGCGCGAAGCGGAGCAGCGCTCGCCGCAAAGCTCCGAAGTTCATTACGCGCTGGTGTCTGTCTATGTGGGGTTGCATAGGAACGGCGATGCAGAACAGGAGAGACAACTGTTCTTGCAGACTTCGAAGTCCGAGGATGAGCGATGACCGGCCATCAGGTTTCGACGTCCTCAGGCGCCGGCACAATGACGTCAACGTCGAGTTGCCCGGTGTCGTCGGCTTTACGAAAGCCGAAAGATCGTCCATGGCGGCGCAGGCTGGGTTGGGTGTTGGTTGCTTGCGCGTTCGGTGGTTTCGCGTATGGCGAAGCCCCGCAATCCTCACTGGCAACGAATTCCTGTGAGGAAGGGGACCGGGCTCTGGCTGCGAGTCAGTGGGACACCGCGAGGAACCAATACACCACCTGTCTTGCCGCGGAGCCACCGCGGTTTGAGGTTCTGTCGAACCTAGCCATGGCGTTGACCCGCATGGGGCGCATGGACGAGGCCATCCAGACTTATCGGGAGGCCCTTGTTCTCAGCTCCGGCAACCCGAAAGTGCGGTTCAATCTGGCGCTGGCGCTTATTAAGGTTGGCAACTACGAGGACGCCGCCGGGCAACTGGCCCGGCTGAAGCGGGCTGGATCGAGCGATCCACGGGTCCCGGAGTTGCTCGCGTTCTGCGACTACCACTTGGAGCGTTATTCGTTAGCCTCTCGCGAGGCCGAGCAAGTATATCGAGCCCATCCGGAGGATGCTGCCAACGCTCTGATCCTGGGTTCGGCCTACACTCGGATGGGTCTTTATCAGAAGGCTCTTCCCTTGATCACCTTTGCGTTGCAGTCCGCGGGCTCTGCTGACGGCCATCTCATCATGGGGCAAACCTTGCTGGGGCTGCGTCTGTATCACCCCGCGATGGATGAGTTGTCGCAAGCTGCAGAACTTCAATCGGATTTGCGCGGCCTTCACTCCGCGCTGGGGGTGGCGAAGGTGGGCCTGGGAGACTCCGATGGCGCTGCGCTCGAGTTCACCGAAGCGCTGAAAGCGGATCCGAATGATTTCCAGGCGAATTACTACTTGGGTCGGCTGCGGCGACTCGATGGTGACAACGAGGCGGCGCGGAAGTACTTGACTAAAGCGGAGCAGTTACACCCTGGAGCTCCCGAGGTGATCTTCGAATTTGCTGCCATCGCCATGACCGAGCGGGACTACGCTAAAGCTGAGCCCCTGCTCGGACGCGTGTTGCGTAGACAACCGGACCACATCGAAGCACATTTTTTGCTTTCCGATTTGTATCGCCGGACGGGCCGAAAACAAGCCGCACAAAAGGAACGAGATGTGTTTGAAAGATTACGGCAGAAAGAACAGGAGAGGCAGCCGGCCAAGACTTCTTCGTCCGTGAACCCTCCATCAACTTCGACGGACGCCGCGCCCAAGGAACCATGATCCATAGAACCATGATCCACCAAGTCATGATTCATCGAACGATGATCCATTGGAGGATGTCTTTCAGACGCGGAGGCCTGTGGCTGGGGCTTGCCTGTGTTGGTTGGGCGCTTTTGCACGGCAATTTTGCGATAGCTCAAACATCCGCGCCGAAGGGCCCTCCCGCCTTTCAGGATCTTGCGCGGCGGGCCGCTACCGCGCGCGATGCTGGCGATATTCCTGCTGCGATCAAACTCTACCAGAAGGCCGTGCGCTTGAATCCAGTATGGCAGGAAGGATGGTGGTATCTCGGGTCACTGCAGTATGACAGCAGCCAATACGCCCAAGCCGCAACCGATCTCCGGCGTCTGACATCACTCAACCCAAAGATGAGTGCGGCGTGGGCTCTGCTCGGTCTGAGTGAGTTCGAAAGCCACGATCTCTCTCAGGCGTTCACTCATCTGCAGCGCGCTCGCGCTCTGGGCAACGCTCCGGAACTGGCCAATGTCGCCGACTATCATCTGGCGCTCCTGTTCAACGTAAGAGGCGAATTTGAAGTGGCACGCTCTCTATTGTCGAAACTGGTTTTGCAGAACGTGAATTCCGAGGACGTTCAAGTTGGACTAGGGCTGAGCCTGCTGCGTGTGCCGCTTCTTCCGGCGCAACTCGACCCTTCCAAAGACGCTTTGATTCATGATGCCGGCACTATCGGCGGCTTCCTCGCGCTGAAGGAGTATGAGCGCGCCGATCCCGGGTTCCGCGATCTTTTGAAGAAATATCCGGGCACGCCCTTTGCTCATTACGCTTACGGAGCTATGTTGGCGGCGCGCGGGAGAGAAGAAGCCGCCGAGGCCCAGTTTCAGGAGGAAACGACGATCACGCCGGAGAGCGGGCTGGCATACATGGAATGGGCCTTTCTAGAGTTTCAT
>Ga0181539_1005417_pt1 | contig 10315 bp, 8 predicted proteins | sample PEATcosm2014_Bin_46_FD_119767 | JGI IMG/M metagenome (GOLD analysis project Ga0181539, IMG submission 119767) | Peatland microbial communities from MTU Mesocosm Facility, Houghton, MI, USA - PEATcosm2014_Bin23_60_metaG | ecosystem: Environmental > Terrestrial > Soil > Wetlands > Peat | place... | reverse complement strand
GCCGAAATCGGCGTGGCCGGGCGTGTCGACGATATTGACCCGCACGCCTTTCCACACCACCGAGGTGGCCTTGGCCAGAATGGTGATGCCGCGCTCGCGCTCGAGGTCGTTGGAATCCATCACCCGCTCGGCGACGCGCTGGTTCTCGCGGAACGCGCCGGACTGTTGCAGCAGGCGGTCGACGAGGGTCGTCTTGCCGTGGTCGACGTGGGCGATGATGGCGATGTTTCTCAGCTTCATGCGAAACTTTGCTCTTAGCGCGGCCGAATCGGGAAAGGCGGCCCGCGGCCGGGTCTTCCCTCGATGGCTGACATGACGGGAGTGCGACGAAACGCGGATCGGCGACGCCGCGCCGTCTAATTTGTGCAGCGCAATACACGAATCAAGAGGGGAAGGGAAGGGCGGCGCGCGCCGTACGCCCGACTTCGGCCCAACCGCTTCCGGTCGCAACGATTGACTGCTAGCGTGAGAAGGTCAGTGCGATTGCGCAACGGGGGGCGAATCATGCCCGAGTTCACCGTCTTTCAAAGTGCGAGCGGCGCCGTCGCCGTGCGCCAATCCGGGGGAACCGGTTCGCCCATCGTGCTGATCCACGGCAATTCCAGCTCGGCGCGCGCGTTTTCGCGACAGCTGGAGGGGCCGCTCGGCCAGCGGCGACGGCTCGTGGCGATCGATCTGCTCGGCCACGGCCAATCGGCGAACGCCAGCGATCCCGCCGCCTACCGTCTGCCCGGTCAGGCCCGCACGCTGGTCGCTCTGGCCAAGGGGCTGGCGCTCGAGGACGCGACCTTCGTCGGCTGGAGCCTGGGCGGCCATATCCTGCTCGAGGCGGCGGCCGATCTTCCCGCCGCGCGTGGCTTTGCGATCTTCGGCACGCCGCCGCTCGCCTTCCCGCCGGCGATGGAGCGGGCGTTCCTGCCCAATCCGGCGATGGGGGTCGGATTCTCGCCGGAGATCACGCAGGAACAAGCCAAAGCTTACGTCGCTTCGTTCTTCGCGCCCGGCTTCGCCGATATCGCGCCGTTCTTCCTCGAAGACGCCATGCGGACGGACGGGCGCGCGCGGGCGCAGCTCGTCGCCTCCATCGCGCCGGGCGGCTATCGCGACGAGGCGCAGGTCGTCGCCTCCTTGAAGCAGCCGCTCGCGGTTCTGCACGGCGCGCAGGAGCAATTGGTCAACGGCGCCTATTTCGCCGAGCTGACGATGCCGACGCTGTGGCGCGGTTCGGTGCAGACGATCGCGGAGGCCGGCCACGCCGCGCAATGGGAGAATGCGCCCGCGTTCGACGCGCTGCTCGAAGCGTTCGCCGAGGATTGCGGCTGACGCGCGGCCCGCAAGGATCGTGAACCCGCGCGTCGCGCTTACCGGAATCTTAAGCATCCGCCGGTAACGCTGGCGCTGTGTATTTCAGCCGGCGCGTTCCCACGCGGCTCCCGGCGCGGCGGGAGCCGCCGCGGCGGGAACCGACGACGTCGTCGAGCTGCAGACGCGGCGCGGGCGGGGGCGAATGGCGCGGGCGGCGCGGCCCCGCGCCGACGGATGGGACAATGACGATCGCAGCCTCGCATGGCGCCTCGCCCCGCCGCGACGCCCTCTTCGCGCCAGCGACGCCGACCTCGACGGCCGCGCTCGCCGCGACGATTCTCGTCGGGGCCTTGGCGTGGACCTGGCTCGTCCGATTGCCGCTGTTCCGCCTGGATTGCCTCGACGACGCGGGCTATGTCGGCCTCGCGCATTTCTGGACGCGCGGCGTCCTGCCCTACGCCCGCATTTTCGACTTCAAGCCGCCCGGGCTGTTCGCCCTGGTCGCCCTGGCGCAGAGCGCGTTCGGGCCGACGCTCGAATCGCTGCGCGCGGTCTCGATCGCGAGCGACGCGCTCGCCGCGACCGGCCTGTTCTTTCTCGCGCGCCGTTTCGGCCGCCCGGCGGTGGGGCTCTTCGCGGCGGCCCTCTACCCCATCCTCAGCGAGATCGCGATCGGCAACGACGCCTATTGCCCGCTCGCCGCGCTGACGATTCTCGCCTTTCTCGCCGCGCTGTCGCCGCTTTCGCCGCTGCGCCGGTCGGTTCTGGCCGGCCTGGCGATCGGCGCGGCGGCGACGGTCAAGCAGACCGCCGGATTCGAAGCCGTGGCGCTGCTGGCGATCCTGACCCTGGCGCCCGACGCCGCGCCTGGTCGCGTGCGCGCCGCGCTCGCCTTCATCCTCGCCGCCGCGCTCGCGCCGCTCGGCTTTCTCCTCTATTTCGCCTGGCGCGGCGCGGCCGGCGCGCTGATCGCCGACACCGTCGTCGGCGCGCTCGCGCGCCCCGCCAGCGCCTCCGAGGGCCTGTCGTTCGCCGGTGGCCTCCTGCGCTTTCTGCCGTTGCAGAAAGGACTGCTGCCGCTGACCGGGCTCTGCGTGCTGGCGCTGGCGCGCGCGCGCGCGCTGGCCGCCGCGGCGCCGCGCTTTCCCCTCGGCGCGGTCTGGGCGTGGTTCGCCGCCGCGTGCGTCTCGGTGATCGTCCAGCGTTCGTTCGCGCAATCCTATCTGGGCCCGATGCTCGCCCCGGCGCTGCTGCTCGCCGGATTCTGCGTCGCGCAGGCCGCGCCGGAGATGGCGCGTATCCCGCAATGGGCGCGGCTCGGCGCGCTGGCGCTGCTTTCGCTCGCGGCGGCTCTCGCCGCGCCCGGCGTCGATTTCGTCCGCCGCCAGGACGTTCCGGCCCTCGCGGCCGCCGCGCGCGCGATCGAGGCGAGCGGCCCCGCGCCCGAGGACAGGCTTTATGTCGTCAACCGCGGCGCCTGGCTCGCCAGTATGCTCGATCTCGCCCCCCCGACCGAGTATTTCTTTCCCTTCCAGACGCTCTGCGCCTTTCCCGGCGCCGGCGCGGATGGGGTCGCCCAAATCCTGGCGGCGCGCCCGCGCTACATCGTGATCGCCGACCGACGCTTGAAATACGCGTGCGAACTGCCGGAAAGCTGGCGGCTGATCGACCAGGCGCTCGCCGGCTCCTACCGCCTCCTCGCCCGCGCCAAGGGCGATTTCGACTCGTACGACGTCTACGAGGCGCTCGGCGCTCGGCGCGCGGGCGGGTAGGGGCGAGGGACCGTCCTCGCCGGCCGCTTCGGGGCCGACGCGCGGTCGGCCGACCTCGCGCCCGCGCCCAATCCGCGCCGACTGGAAACGCCGAGCGGCGCGGCGCCGTAAGGCCGGTTTCATGCGTCGCGGCTATTTCGTTGTCGAAGTTAGGACATTCGCGGCGCTGACCCAACGTCGCATCCATTTGGAAACCATCGATCGAGGCTTTGGTCCGCAACCCCTGTTTAGAAGATCATAGAGATACGCCGTTTACGCGCACGCGATATTCTATGGAGGTGGCCGACGCCGGCAGCTCGGAGTTTCCCTATGATCAGGAAATTGGTGCAGATCCGAAGCCGCCGGGACGCGTTTCTGGCCGCCCTCGCCATAACCGCCGCGGCCATGGTCCTGGCGATGACGATGACCGCGCTCGCGACGATCGACGTGCCCGCCGAGAGGCAATGGCGCGCGGTGGAAATCGCGGCATGGGTCTCGTTGGTCATCGGGTTTATGTTTTCCTACTGGTTCGTCGATTCGTTTCGCGCCATGGTCCAATTGAAGGACACGGTGGACCGACTCGCGCGCACGGACGATCTGACCGGCCTCAACAATCGCCGCGCGTTCCTGGCGGGCGCCGAGCGCGCAATATTGGGAACGGATCCGCAGGACGGCGGGCTCGCCTTGCTCATTCTCGATCTCGACTACTTCAAGCGCGTCAACGACACCCATGGGCATAGCGTCGGCGACCTGGTTCTTGTCGCGGTCGCGCAGGTTCTCGCCCGAACCGTGCGCGACGGCGTCGACCTCGTGGGCCGCTTGGGCGGCGAGGAGTTCGGGATTCTGTTGGCGCGCTGCGACGAAGAGACGGCCCTAGGAGCCGCAGAGAGCATTCGCGCCGCGATCGCGGCCGCGCGGGTTTCCACGCCCGCCGGGTCGATCGGCTTGACCGCGAGCATCGGTTGCGCGCCGATCGCAGCCGGCGAAAACGTCTCGGCGGCGCTGCAAAAGGCCGACGAGGCGCTCTACGCAGCCAAGCGCGGAGGGCGAAACCGGGTCGCCGCTCGCACGAGCGGAAGCGTCGGATCGGACCCTCGCGGCCGTACGGACCGACAGCGGCGCGAGCCCGTCCCGCGCGAGCCGCTCAAACGGTCGGCCTGAGCGAGGCGGCGCGGGTCACCTCGCGCGCCTCTCGAGAACAACGAGCGCGCCGTGAACCCGGGCGTTGGCTTCGATCCGCAGCACGGCCGGCTGGCTCGTTTTCAAGGCGAACCACGGCGCGGCGTTCGCCTCGATCGCCGAGAGGGAATGCGCGAACCGGCCCGAGGGGAGCAGGAGATAGGGCGCTTCGCGCGTCGTTTCGACGTTGAACGCGACGAGCCCGCCGGGCGGCGTCACGCGGCCGGCGGCGGCAAGAAAGCCCGCGAGTTCGCCGAGATAGATGATCACGTCGGCCGCAAAGACGAGATCGAAGCGCTCCGGCGTCTCTTGGAGAAATGCGATCATCTCGGCTTCGACGAGAGAATCGTAGACTTTCCGCCCTCTCGCCTTGGCGAGCATGCGAGGCGACAGATCGACTCCCACGAGCCGCGATCGATCGGTTCGCAAATGCAGGCCGGCCAGGCCCGTTCCGCAGCCGAGATCGAGCGCTCGCGGCAGGTCTTTGCCAGTCGTGGCGACGAGTTGGGCGAGTTTCTCGGGCACTTGGTAACCGAGCACGTCGACGAGTTGCTTGTCGAAGTGCTCGGCGAAACGATCGAAATAGGCGACGAGATAGTCGCGCGGCGCCCGATCGTGCTTTTCTCCCGCGAGGGCGTCGAGGAGGTAACGCTGGATCGGATCGTCCTGGACGTTCTGCGCCTGCGACCGACCGACGCGCAGCGCCGCGTCGCGATGACCGTAGGCGCTCAGGATTTGAAAAGCGGTTCGCGCGACGCTTTGCGAATCTTCGGCGCTGGACCCCGCGGCGTCCCGATAGGCGGCGAACGCCGCCTCGATGTCCTCGGCGATCACGGTTTCGATGAACCGCGACAGGGCGAATCGCTGAACGAGTTTCTCGTCCGCGACGCCCGACGCGACCTGCTTGGCCAGGGCGCGGGAGGCGCCGGCGAAATCGCCGGTGAAGAACAGCGCCTGCCCGAGGCCGGCGTAGACGAGAGCGTTTTGGCATCCAGCCGCGATAGCGGCGCGCCAATATCGCGCCGCCTCCTCGTAGCGTCGCTGCTCGAAGCACAGAAGGCCGAGGCCGAAGGCGGCTTCGGCGAGCTTCGGATCGCGCGCCAACGCGGCCCGGAAGGCCGCTTCGGCGCAATCCCTGTCGGAAAGCTGGTTGGCGACCAGCGCCAGGCCAAGCCATGCGCGCGCCGGGCTCGAATCGAGCGCGAGCGCGCGATCGAAGACCGGCCGGGCCGCGGCCGCCTCGCCCGCCGCGTGCAGCGTGGAGCCGAGGTCCAACCACAGCGCCGCGTCGTCCGGCGCGACGGCCGCCGCGGTCGCGAGCACGACGCTCGCCGCTCGCGGGTTGCCAGCGGCCCAATGGGTGAGGCCGAACCGTCTGAGCGCGTCGGCCGGCGGCGTCCGCTGCAGGAACAGCGCGTCGAGCGGTTTGTTGGCGGCCCGCCAAACCGCGATCCGCGACGCGATCTCGGCGTCGTCGAGACGCGCGACGATCGGCGGCAGATCGCTGGCGAGCCGCAGGAAATGCACGGCGCCCGCCGGGCGGATGCCGAGGTCGCGCCAGGTTTGCAGCAACGCGCCCGGCTCGCTCGAGTCGGCTCGCTTGCGCGCCGCGCGCGAAACGCTCTTTGACATTCCGATCTCCCGCGTCGGGCTCGACCAAGGGCAAGACTTTCCAGAATTGAATGGCGAGGCTGGCGCGAACCTGACCAGGCTGGAAACGGACGACACGAACGCGCTTCGGTCGAAGGGCGCGTTTCCGTTCGGCGCGCGCATTGACATCGGTCCCGCGACGTGGTTTCCAGACCTCCGCTCGGCGCCTCCGGCGCCGCGAACGGACCCTTGCGATGACGCGCCGCGTGTCGAAAACGACGAGCAAATCGCTCGCCGCCGTCAAAGGCGGCGCGACGCATTAGCTGCGCCTCGGCTCCGGTTCCTCCCCCGGCGGGGCGGCGAGGAGCTTGCCCCGAGGGGCGAAGCGGGGGAAAAACCGCCAGCACAAGGATCAATTCTCATGCAAGGCTTCAGGGTCGCGGTCGTCGGCGCCACCGGCAATGTCGGCCGCGAAATGCTCGCCATTCTCGCCGAGCGACGCTTTCCCGTTTCCGAGGTCGTCGCCTTGGCGTCGTCGCGTTCGATCGGCAAGGAGGTGTCGTTCGGCGATCGCATTCTCAAGTGCAAGGCGCTGGAGAACTACGACTTTTCCGCGACCGACATCTGCCTGATGTCGGCGGGCGGCGCGGTGTCGAAGGAGTGGTCGCCGCGCATCGGCGCGCAGGGCTGCGTCGTCATCGACAATTCGTCCGTTTGGCGCATGGACCCGGCGGTGCCGCTCGTGGTGCCGGAGGTGAACGCCGAGGCGGCCAAGAATTTTCGCGCCAAGAACATCATCGCCAACCCGAATTGCTCGACCGCGCAGCTGGTCGTCGCGCTGAAGCCGCTGCACGACAAGGCGCGCATCAAGCGCGTGGTGGTTTCGACCTACCAGTCGGTGTCCGGCGCCGGCAAGGACGCGATGGACGAACTCTTTTCGCAGACGCGCGCGGTGTTCGTCTCCGATCCGGTCGAGCCGAAGAAGTTTCCCAAGCGCATCGCCTTCAACGTCATCCCGCAGATCGACGTCTTCATGGACGACGGGGGCACCAAGGAAGAGTGGAAGATGGTGGTCGAGACCAAGAAGATTCTCGATCCCAAGATCAAGCTGACCGCGACATGCGTGCGCGTGCCGGTGTTCATCGGCCATTCCGAAGCCGTCAACATCGAGTTCGAGAACCCGATCAGCGCCGAAGAGGCGCGCGACATCCTGCGCGAGGCGCCGGGATGCCTGGTGATCGACCGGCGCGAGCCGGGCGGCTACATCACGCCGCACGAGGCCGCCGGCGAGGACGCGACCTACATCTCGCGCATCCGCGAGGACCCGACGATCGAGAACGGTCTCAACCTATGGTGCGTCTCGGACAATCTGCGCAAGGGCGCCGCGCTCAACGCGGTGCAGATCGCCGAGGTTCTCGCCAACCGCGGCTGGCTGAAGCCGAAGCAGAAGGTGGCCTGAAGCGTTATGGCCGGATTGAGAGCCGCAGTTCCGGCCGACGCCGTTCTTCTGCCGATCGACATGCAGATGGGCTTCGACGCGCCGGGACGGCCGGCGCTCAGCTCGCGCCTCGACGCGCCCGCCTTGCGGTTGCTGCGGGCCTGGCGCGAGAGCGGCCGGATCGTCATTCACGTCCGGCACGATTCGGTCGAGCCCGGTTCGGTTTTCGCGCCCGGCCATCCCGGCAACGCTCTGCGCGAGGGCTTTTTCCCCGAGCCGGGCGAAGCGCTGGTCGTCAAGAGCGTCAACGCCGCCTTCATCGGCACCGACCTCGACCTGCGGCTGCGTCGGCTGGGAGCGACGACGATCGTCGCGTTCGGCCTGACGACCGACCGGTGCGTTTCGACGACGGTGCGCGTCGGCGCCAACATGGGCTATCGCATAATTGTGGCGGGCGACGCCTGCGCCGCCTGCGATCAGCCCGGCCTCGACGGCGCGACGATCCCGGCGACGCTCGCGCACGCCGTTCATCTGGCGACGCTGGCGGACGAATTCGCCGAGGTCGCGCTCGTCGACGAAATCGTCGCCGGGCTGAGCCGCGCCTGACGGAAGCCGTCGACGCCGAGGCCCGACGATCGTGGCGTCTTGCGCCTCATTTCTGCTAGGATGCGACGGCACGCTCCGCCCCTTCGCACCGGTACCCCCATGATGGCGCCCGACTCGGACATTCGCCTTCTCACCTCGCCGCGCATCTTCCTCGTCGGCATGGCGGCGTTCCTCATTCTGGTCGGCTTCGTCGTGCTGATCCTCTACAAGCAGATCGTGGTCGCCTTCCAAGCCAATCCCGGACTCAACGGCCTCATCATCGGCGTCCTGACGATCGGAACGCTGTTCGCCTTCCGTCAGGTCTTCCGACTGTTCCGGGAAATTCACTGGGTCAATTCGCTCGTCGCGCCGACGCGCGCGCCTCGCGTCGCGTCGCCGCGCCTGCTCGGCCCGATGGCGACGATGCTCAACGCCGGCGCCGGCGCGCGCGGCCTGTCGACGCAAACGACGCGCGCGATCCTCGATTCGGTCGGCACGCGCCTCGACGAGGGGCGCGAGCTCAACCGCTATCTCGTGGGCCTGCTGGTCTTCCTCGGCCTGCTCGGCACCTTCTGGGGCCTTCTGGAGACGGTCCACTCGATCAGCGGCGTCATCGACAGCATGAAGACCGGGGCCGACACGACGACGATGTTCGACGATCTCAAAGGCGGCCTTTCGGCGCCGATCGCCGGCATGAGCATTTCCTTCACCTCCTCGCTGTTCGGTCTGGCCGGCTCGCTGATCCTCGGCTTTCTCGACCTTCAGGCCGGGCAGGCGCAGAATCGCTTCTATACCGAGCTGGAGGACTTTCTGGCGAGCCACGCCGAGGCCAGCCCGCCCGCGGCGAGCGAGGCGGCGGCGGAAAAGGCCGTGGCGGTCGGCGACGGCCTCGATCAGCGCAGCGGCGCCGCGGCGATGGCGAGCCTCGCCGAAGGCCTTCAATCGCTGGTGACGCACATGCGCCAGGAACAGCAACAGATTCGCGATTGGGTCGAGGCGCAAGCCGCCCAGCAGGAGGACATCCGCAAGCTCCTGCGGCGGCTCGCGAGCGAGCGCGAGGCGCGCTGAGCGCCTAGGGAAGGAGTCAAGCTATGGCGCTGTCGCGCTCACGCCGCTTCGAGAGCGTGAACTATTGGCCCGGCTTCGTCGACGCGCTGTCGACGATGCTGCTGGTGATCATCTTCCTGTTGTCGGTGTTCATGCTCGCGCAATTCTTCCTGTCGCGCGAGGTGTCGGGCAAGGATACGGCGCTCGCCAAGCTCAATCGACAGATTGAAGAGCTGACCAGCCTGCTCTCTCTGGAGCGCTCGCAAAAGAGCGAGGACCAGACGAAAATCGGCGCGCTGACGGCGACGCTCGAAGCTTCGCGGGCCGAGCGGCAGCGCCTGCTGGACGAGGCCTCGCAAGGCGGCGCCAGCGCCGACGCGGCGAGCGACAAGGCGAGCGCCGCCGCCGGCGCGCTCGACGCGCAAAGGCAGCTATCGGCGCGCGCGTTGGCGCAGGTCGACATTCTCAATCAGCAGATCGCGGCGCTGCGCAAGCAACTGGCGGCGATCCAGGAGGCGCTCGACGCTTCCGCGAGCTCCGACAAGGAGGCGCAGGCCAAGATCGCCGATCTCGGAGCGCGCCTCAACGTCGCGCTGGCGCAGAAGGTGCAGGAGCTGTCGCGCTATCGCTCGGACTTCTTCGGGCGTCTGCGCCAGATTCTCGGCGCGCGGCCGGACATCCGCGTCGTCGGCGACCGCTTCGTGTTCCAATCCTCGGTGCTGTTCGAATCCGACAAGGCCGACGTCAGCCCCGCCGGTCGCCAGTCGCTCGACAGCCTGGCCGGCGCGGTGATCGATCTCGAGCGTGAAATCCCGCCCGACATTCCCTGGATCCTGCGCATCGACGGCCACACCGACTCCAAGGCGATCACCGGCGGGCAGTTCAAGTCCAACTGGGAATTGTCGGCCGCGCGCGCCATCGCCGTGGTGCAATATCTCGTCTCCAAGGGCATCGAGCCGACGCGCCTGGCGGCCGCCGGCTTCGGCGAGTTCCAGCCGATCGACCCGGGAACCGACGAGCAAGCGCTGGCGCGCAACCGCCGCATCGAATTGAAGCTGACCGAGCGGTGAGGGCGCGGCGCGGCGTTCTTCCCCTCTCCGCATTCACGCTTTATGGCGTGCACATATCTTGGCGAAGCCTGCGGCCAATCCCCCAGGCCCCTCACCCAGCCTCTCCCCGCTTCGCGGGGAGAGGAGCGCGGCGCGGCGGGGCGGGGAGGGGAGGCAGAGGAGTGTGGGCTGTTGTGGCGATGTCAGGCAACCTCTCGCTTCAGCCAAGTCCGGTATCGCGGGGCATGATTTCAAGAACTTGGGCGCCATTTTCCGTAACCGGGGCAAATTCCCGGGCAGGCTTGGGTTGGCTCAAGCGGGGGCGGGCCTGACGAGGTTTGCGAGGTCTGGGATTTTGGGCCCTGGGATTC
>Ga0181539_1005415_pt1 | contig 10315 bp, 8 predicted proteins | sample PEATcosm2014_Bin_46_FD_119767 | JGI IMG/M metagenome (GOLD analysis project Ga0181539, IMG submission 119767) | Peatland microbial communities from MTU Mesocosm Facility, Houghton, MI, USA - PEATcosm2014_Bin23_60_metaG | ecosystem: Environmental > Terrestrial > Soil > Wetlands > Peat | place... | reverse complement strand
TTGAACTGTGACGGCGCCGAGATTGTCCTCGTCACAAGCGGCGCCATGACAAGCACCGCCCGGGTGGCGATTGAGTCCCTTCGGGAGAAGGGCCTTGCGGTGGGCCTGCTTAAGTTGAAGGCATTCAGGCCTTTCCCTACCGAAGAGGTACAGGAAGTGCTGAAAAACGTGCCGAAGGTGGCCGTGCTGGACCGGAACATCTCTCTCGGGAAGGAGGGCATCTGGTGCCAGGAATTGAAGGCTGCCTTGTATCCTCTCACGTATCGTCCCGAGGTACACGGCTTCATCGCGGGTATCTGCGGGGCAGATGTCTCTCCGGATATGATCGAAAGCATGGTGTTTCAGGCACTGAACCGGGCAAAGCCGGAACGCGTGCCCACATGGGTGCGGAGGGATGGGTGAAGACGGGAAGAAGGGAGTAGTGTAAGGATGAAATAATAGTAGGCTAAAGCGGAGTGAAGAATGAAGAATGATCAAAGAGTCGAGGAAATGGAAAGAGAATTCATGCGCCCCGGACATATGGCCTGTCCCGGCTGCGGAGAAGCGAGCACCATACGGCTCGTGCTCAAGGTCCTGGGAGAAAAGACGATCGTCGTTATTCTGCCCTCCTGCGTGGGCGTGATCAGTGCCACCTTTCCCAACAGTACCTTTGCCGTGCCCTGTTTTCATTCTGCCTTTGAGATTGCAGCGCCGACCGCCGCAGGCATTGCGAACGCCCTGAAGCTCCAGGGGCGGGAGGACGTGACGGCACTGGCCTTTGCCGGCGACGGAGGGACCTTTGACATCGGGCTCCAGTCACTCTCCGGCGCTGCCGACCGCGACGATAACTTCATCTATGTCTGTCTGGACAACGAGGGGTACATGAACACGGGTATCCAGTCCAGTTCCTCAACCCCTCAGAACGCCTGGACTATGACCACCCCCGGAGGCAGGAGAGGGAAGAAGAAGAAATTCATGCAGATCATCGCAGCGCACAGGATGCCGTACGCAGCGACCGCGTCAATCGGTCATCCCCTCGACCTCATGGAGAAGGTCAGGAAGGCTAAAGGCATAAAAGGCATGAAATTTATCCATACCCTTACGCCTTGTTCCACGGGCTGGCGTATGCCCGATGACCTCTCCGTGAAAGCGGCCCAGCTTGCCGTGGAAACAAAGCTCTTCCCCCTTTACGAGGTGATCAATGGTTCGGAGTACCGGATTACCCATCAGCCCCGGGGCCTGCCGGTAAGTGAATATCTGAAGATCCAGGGACGCTTTCGTCACTTTACCAAGGACGATGTGGACCGTCTCCAAAGGGAAGTCGATGAAGATTGGGAGCGCCTGCTCACCCAGGCAGCGATGAAGGGCTGCGTGTGAATGCGAAAGAAGCTCGTCATAAAAGATAACCCCACCATTCGGAAGAAGGTCTACGAGCACGTGCGGGAGCAAATCCTGAGCGGGCAGATCGCTCCGAACGAACGACTTATCGAGGCGAAGATCGCTCAGGACATCGGAACCTCCCGGACGCCGGTGCGGGAGGCGCTGCACAGCCTGGAAATAGAGGGGCTTATCGAATCAATCCCTCGCATCGGTTATACGGTGAAGGCAATCAGCGACCAGGAAGCGGTGGAACTCTGGGAGATCCGGTACCTCATCGAAGGACTGGCAATCCGCTGGGCGATGGAGAAGGCCCCGGAGAAGCTGGTGAAAGAGTTGAGAAAGAACATTGTCCGAGCCAGAGAACAGGTGTCCCGCGGCAACCTCGATGTCTTTGTCGAACTGGACGGCCAGTTTCACGAAACTATCGCGCGACTAAGCGGTGGGCAGCGTCTTCTGGAACTTGCACAGACATTGCGGCGCCATGCTTTGAGGTACAGGATCGAGAGCATCTGCCTGCCTGACGTAGCCCTCCGGGCTATTGAGGGTCATAAAGAGATACTCAGGGCTATCGAAAAGGGCGACGACGCGGAGATTTCGCTGGCTCTCAAGAACCACCTGGAGCAGTCGAAAAGGGATACGCTCAGATATGCATTTGAGAAGGAGGAAAGAAAGAAGAAGTGAAAAAGAAGAAGTCCTGCGAGCTTTATAATCGTTGCGGGTAAGGAGGTATAGTTGATGAGTATTTTGTGGAGGCTTTTTGACAAGCTTTTAGACATAATGGCCGGTTTGGCCGGGGTGGTGCTTGTAATTATCGTTGCGGCCGTCTGCTACACCATCTTCATGCGCTTCTTCTTCCAGCAAACGACTATATGGATCATGCAGACGACCGAATACGGACTGTTATGGATCGTCTTTCTCGTGACGACCTGGCTTTTGAGGGAGGGCGGCCATATCAGCAACGACATCATATACTCCCGACTTAATCAAAAGGCAAAGGCTTATCTCGATTCTATCATGTTTACGATCGGAGGGTTGGCCTGTGCGATCATGGTCTATTTCGGCGCCATCTATACCCACGAATGTATCGTAAACAGCGTTACCGATGTGCGGGCGGTTACCGTTCCGAAGGCCCTTGTTTTCGTTATCATACCCTTTGGCAGTCTCCTCCTCGTTATACAGTTCTTCAGGATGGCTTGGGGCAGGTTCAACGACATCAAAGGAGGGCGGTAATTTATGGAATGGTATTCTATTATTCTTCTGCTATTTGGCGGAATGGTCTTCGTATTGCTTACGGGTCTCCCCATAGCCTTTTCCCTGCTTGTCGTCAACATGGTTGCCGCCTATTTCTTCCTGGGGGGAATACCCGGCATTGTCAATGTGGTGACAAGTGCCTTCACGTCGGCCAGTACCTTTACACTGCTTCCTGTGCCTTTCTTTATCTTCATGGGGGAGTTAATATTCCATTCAGGCCTTGGTCTCGATGCAGTCAACGTGCTTGACAAATGGCTAGGCAAGATCCGCGGCAGACTCTCGATCCTGGCCGTCATTATGGGGGTCATCATCGGTGCTCTGAGCGGCTCCACCATTGCGACCTGCGCCCTTCTCGGCACCATCCTCCTTCCTGATATGCTGAAAAAGGGGTACAGCAAGAGCATAAGCCTCGGACCGCTCATGGGGGTGGGCACCGTCGATGCCTTGATTCCTCCCAATGCGTTGACCGTTGTGCTCGCCAGTATCGCAAATATCGATGTTGGGCAGCTTTTGATTGCGGGTATAGTGCCGGGCCTCGTCCTCTCGGCCCTGTATTTCTTCTACGTTGTGCTTCGGGTCCATTTCAAGCCTTCGGAGGCCCCGATGTATGATGTGCCCCATATCCCCCTGAGGGAAAAGCTGAGGGTTACCGTAGTCTACTTGCTGCCTCTGAGCTTCATCATCTTTATGGTCATAGGACTCATCTTTCTCGGCGTGGCAACTCCAACAGAGTCGGCCGCAGCAGGCACGCTGGCTTCGTTCATACTCGCTCTGCTTTACAGACGGTTGACCTGGGACAACTTTAAGAAATCCGTGGTCTCTACCCTGAAAGTGACGGGAATGATCATGATGATTATTCTTGCGGCAAGCACCTACGGAGAAATCCTGGCGTTTACGGGCGCCGCTGCCGGCCTCACGAACTTTATTATCAACCTCCAGATCGCGCCGATTGTCGCGGTCATTGCGATGGTATGCGTCATCCTCATGCTCGATTGTTTCATGGAAACCGTCGCAATTATGATGATCACAATACCCATTTTCATGCCCGTCATCCATGCCTTCGGGTATAACCCGCTCTGGTTCGGCGTTGTCATGTTGTGTGCCCTCGAAACGGGCCTGATCTGCCCGCCTTTCGGTGTCACGCTCTTTGTCATGAAAGGTGTGGCGCCACCTGAAGTTTCCATGGCCGATATCTGGAAGGCGGCTTTTCCTTTCGCCCTAATAGATTTGGTCTGCATCGCCCTTGTGCTGGGAATTCCGGCAATATCGACGGTTGTCCCGAACCTTATGGGGATGGTGAGGTAGGGTGGAAATAATGGAATCAGGGGTAAGCCCTTCAGCCCGGTCGCGTGCGAAGAGGGGAGGCTCCGGGAAAGAATGTGCGGAATGCGGAATCAGGAATGCGGAATCGAAGTGCGTGGATGGAGGCTGGAGGGGTCGTTCGAAGAATCCCAAGAAATAGGAGGCAACATGATGAAGAGAATAGGTTTTCTGGTTTTGGCTGTGTGGTTTGCCGGCGTTGTTTTGCTGTCCCAGACGGGAATTGTATGCGCTGAGACGATCACTCTCAAAGCGATCACGGCATGGCCGAAAACAGCTACCGAGTACAAGGCATTCACCATATTTACGGACACCGTTGATCGCGTGGTGGCCAAAAGGGCCCCCGGCGAGCTGAAAATACAGTTCATCGGAGGACCGGAGGCGGTCAAAACACCGGATCAGGTCACGGTTGTCCAGCACGGCATGGTCGACCTGGTATTCACCACCAACGCCTACTATGTCTCCATCATTCCCGAGGTAGATGCCCTCAAGCTTTCCGATTTTTCGCCTTCCGAGGAGCGGGCAAACGGGACCTGGGCATACATGAATGCCCTGCACGAGAAGCACGGGCTCTATTATCTGGGGCGGCTTGGCATCTCCATACCGTTCCAGCTTTATCTCAAAAAGCCTATAAAGACTGCTGACCTGAAAGGGTTCAACATCCGCGTATCCCCCATGTACCTGCAGGCCATCAAGGGACTTGGCGGGAACCCTGTGGTGATACCGCCTACAGATGTCTATATCGCCCTTGAGAGGAATGTCGTCGACGGATATTGCTGGCCTGCCGTAGGAGTCCGTGATTGGGGCTGGCAGAAGCAGACCAAGTACGTCGTAGATCCGCCATTTTATCAGGGACCCAACCCGTTGGTAATGAACCTGAAGACATGGGAGAAGCTCCCGAAGAAACTTCAGAATGCGTTGACGGAAGCAACTGCTGAAGCAGAAAAAGAGGTAGTTGCCTACTATGCCGACCTCGTCAAGAAGGAACGCCCTATCCTGGCGAAAGAAGGGCTGGAGACGATTACCCTGCCCCCTGCCGAAAAAGCGAAATTTCTCAAAATAGCATACGATGAGGGTTGGAAGGACATAATCCAGAAATGCCCGAAGACGGGGCCCGAGTTGAAAAAACTGCTCTCCAAGTCAAAATAACGGGCGAACGCGAAACATGCCAGGCAAGCCCCTTGCGCCCTTGCGGCGTGCGGGGCTTGCCTGGTGTTACCGGTTCCCTTGCCAAGAAGTTTTTGCGGACAATCTCTTTGTCCACGCCATAAGGCCGCGACGCCCAGCCCATGGCGTTCTTCAGCAGGTAAAAAGGATAATTCGGACCGATGGCGCCTTACTGAGGCACCCTGACCCAGGTCTTATCGGGATCGAATGCGTTCATGGCGAGAGCAGCCTCTTTTGCGTCCTTGCCCAGGTCCTTCTGGTAGACGACTCCGTCCTGGTTTGCGATGAAGGTCATGACGCCTGAAGAGCCGTATTTCGCCGGGTATGCGACGATGGCGAACCCTCCGATCATCTTGTCTCCAACCACATAGTCCCGGGCGCCCCCGGGTGCGTCCTTGCCTTGGGCCTTGAGAATCCTGTAGAAGTACCCATGATAAGGTGCGGATTCGCCTCCCAATGGCTCACCGCCGTAACCCGCCCCTCTTGCCGCAGCAAACAAAGGTCCCATGGGGCTCTGCTCTTCGCCTTCCCTGGCCCCCCAATAGAGACCATCGTGTGTGCCGGGCGCGCTGACAAACTTTTGTGCATACTCAAGAAGACCATTCCCCTGACGGCCCTTCTTCATGGCATACTCCTGCTGGGCGTCGACATAGGCGAGGCAGACCTGGATCGCATTCAGCTCATTCCTGCCGACCCTCCGCGCCAGTATCTCCTCCCTGCCTGCCCTTGTATCGAACCTCCAGCGACTGCCGGCTTTCACTATGGGGATAGGAAAAGGCCACTCGTCATTACCCATGTAGAGCATGACCTTGCCGGAGGCCTCCTCCAGCCTGTTCTTCTCTTCATAGCGCTTGACGAACCGCCGGCGCCCTTCTTTATCTTCCACCGGATCACCCGACAGGACAATGTCCTTGCTTCCCGGGCCGAATATCCTGAGGAGCGTCCCGGCATCATCAGCCTTGACCGCGGCGGCCATTGCCTTGACCGCTTTCCCGGGTGAAGAAAAGCTCTTCTGGTGTGAAGCGTTCGCATGAGCGCTCACACAGGCAAAAACAATGACGAGAACGGCTGCTATGGCGAAGGGCCTCTTATCTCTGAAGGGGTTTTTTTCTTTGGCATCTCTGAATCGCGACATCACCATGTCCTCCATAGGGAATTGGTCTCCTTACACGTGAGCGCTCACCTGCTACGTCCACCGCCATGAGAAGCACCACCGCCTGGACCTCCGCCGCCAAAGGAGGCTCTGCTGCCGGTGGGCGCAGCACCACGAGCACTCGAGAGGCTTTCATGGCCTCGACTACTCGCCTGCTGTGTTTGATTGCCGGGACTGCCGCTGCCAAACGCCGTCGGGCTGCGGAGCCCTTGGACTTCCTGGCGTCCGGGACCGGACACCTGCCCGGGCGCCGCAGGCCCGGCCTGAACAGGCGCCGCCGCAACCCGCGGCGGGACAGATGCCTGCCGGTAAGGTCCCTGGACGGCAACCCTTCCCGTTCCACCGCTATCAAACCCTCTGAAGTCCTGACGCGCACCGGCCCCCGGGCGAGGTCCGCGGCCGAACTGCTGCGCAACGGATGGGGTGCGGTAGGCGACTCCGCCCCGGTGAGCCGGGTCATGCCTCCATTCCCCCTGGCCGCCGCCCCCCTTGGTCACGTGACTCACGTACCGGTCCCTGTCTATACGATTATTGAAGCGCACGTTCCTCGCTACGTTGATCAACACGTCGTGGCTATGCCAGTTAAAGCGGCCCCATGCATAGCCCCAGGCGACGCCGAGCGCCACTCCGAAGCCGATGAATCCGCCCGTAATGACCACCCCGGGGGGATAATAGTAGTAAGGTGGGTATGCCGGCCACCGCCACGGGCCGTAGACGACCGTCGGATCATATGCAGGCACGTACATCTCCTCGGCAACGGCAGGCTCGATGTCGATTGCCTGGCTCTGGGGATCTACCACAACCCTCTCCTGGCTCGTCGTCTGAAGGTAGCCCTGGGCCTGGGCCCTTTGTCTGAGCTTCTGGACGGTATCCATCACCTGGTCCTTTTGCGCAAGGAAAGCGTCTCCAAGTTTTTGCGTCCATTCGAGCCTGTCATTCAGCATCTGCAGGACGGAAGGGAAATTTACCAGCGATTTCACGCTCGGGTCCCAGTCCTGTTGCTCCAGCGCAGCCGCAAGCTGGTCCCCCCACAGGTTCGGGTTCGCCTGCACCCAGCGGGCGGCCTGAACGACCTCAAGGGGATAGGTGGCCGCCATCAGGACCTGCGCCAGGAGATCATCCGGATAGAGTGCGATGGGCGCGAGCATCTGGTCCAGCTCCTCCTGCCTGAAAGTCGGCTGTCCGCCGGAGTCCTGGCCCTGTGCCATAATCCCTCCGGGCGGTGCGGCCAGCAGCAATGCCAGTGACCACAGTAACAAACGGGCGTATATACCTCTTTTACTTTTCATTGCTCTCCCCTCTCGGTGCTGCACCCTATGCCCACAACGTCTTCCTTTTCTGTCCGGTCATTATTGTAATCTCTTTTGCATACCTTGTCGGTACGGGGTCTCCTCTTGCGACGTGACGAGGAGCTTGAGCAAGAGGTCTCGTAACTCTTATGGGTCCCTCAAGGTTTTCTTCTACGGACAACGTGTGCATGCTATTGATTTTCTCTCGTTCCCGCTCTCCTGTCAAAGTGACAAGGCGGAGCGACAACCAGGAGTGACAAAAAACACCTCTTCCGGTTTTCTCACAAAAAATGACGATAGGCGACGGGGAGCTATCGAGCAGTGCCTCCTTATCTATTCCAGTCAAGGCGGTGCCAAGGGGACTTGAAGAAGGCGATGGCCCCCATGTGGGCTGACACCGCCTCCCTTGGCGAGGCTTTTCTTGCCTTCGGGAGAGAGCACCTAATTGTGCAGCACCCCTGCTATCTCCCAGGTCTGATCGGTAACGGCAGGGGTGATGCTCACCCAACTGGTCATTGTCGCGCCGTTCATGTACCAGACGACATCGGCGCCGGTCGAGGTGTTGCGCCAGAGGATATCGGGCTTGCCGTCGCTGTTTAAATCACCCACGCCGACAATAGTCCAGGTCTGATCGGTAACGGCAGAGAGGGCAGCGTACGTGGTCATTGTCGCGCCGTTCATGTACCAGACGACATCGGCGCCGGTCGAGGTGTTGCGCCAGAGGATGTCGGGCTTGCCGTCGCCATTAAAATCACCCACGCCGACAACAATCCAGGTCTGGTCGGTGACGGTGGGGGTGACGCTCGCCCAGCTGGTCATTGTCGCGCCGTTCATGTACCAGACGACATTGGCGCCGGTTGAGATGTTCCGCCAGAGGATGTCGGGGTTGCCGTCGCCATTGAAATCACCCGTGCCGACAATAGTCCAGGTCTGGTCGGTGACGGTAGAGAGGGCAGCATAACTGGTCATTGTCGCGCCGTTCATGTACCAGACGACATCGGCGCCGGTTGAGATGTTGCGCCAGAGGATAGAGGAAGTTGTGCCCGTGATACTATAGTGAGCGGTGACCGCTTCAGCGGCACTCATGGTGACAACGCAGGTGCCGCTTGCGTTCTGACACGCTCCCGACCAGCCGGTGAAGGTGGAGGCGGAATTAGGGGTAGCCGTCAGAGTCACTACTGTGCCGCTGCTGTAGCTTGCCGAGCAGGTGCTGCCGCAATTGATGCCCGCAGGTGTGCTCGTGACGGTGCCTGAGCCGGCGCCGGAATTGACGACGGTAAGGGTAAATGAAGGCGGATTGGAGCCGGGGGTCGCCAGAAAGCCGTGTATCACACCGCTTGCGTCCGTGTACTGCCCGACAATCGTGCCCGCATTATTAATGCCATAGGCTTTGGTGCCCACAAACTTAAAGCTAGAGTTATAGGTGGATGACGCACCGGGGTAATCCAGGGTGGTATAGGTCGTGCCGCTCAGGACAAAGCCATGAGTCACACCGTTCCCGTCGACGTAATAGCCGACAATCGCGCCCGCATCATTAATGCCCTCGGCCCAGGTTCCAGTTTGGGTTCCGTTTACATTCAGGTTAGCGCCGGGCGCATCCAGGGAGGTATAGGTCCCATTGCTCAGCACAAAGCCATGATGCAGAAGCCATGATGTAGACCCACTACTCGCGTCCCAGTAACCGACAATCGTGCCTGCATTGTTAACGCCGGTGGCATCGGTGTCTGAAGCACCGGGGTAGCCGGAAAGAAGGGTATAGGCCCCATTGCTCAGGGAATAGCCATGATCATTATTATTCGCGTCGATGTACCACCCGACAATAATTGTGCCCGCATTATTAATGCCGGTGACCCAGTTCTCTGAAGTGCCGGGGTACTGCAGGGAGGTATAGGTCCCACCACTCAGGGAAAAGCCGCGATCATTATTACTCGCCAGCGGGAGGCCGTATCCCCCGACGATAATTGTGCCCGCATCATTAATGCCATTGGCTTCGGTATACTCCGCACCGGGGTAACCGCCCAGGGAGGTATAGGTCCCACCACTCAGGGAAAAGCCGTATTGGACACTACCGTCGAGGCTGTACCCCCCGACAATCGTGCCCGCACTATTAATGCCTTGGGCAGCGCTCATTAAAGCACCGGGGTAATTGAGAGGGGTATAGGTGTAGCCGGCGGCGTAGGTGTTACTCAACGCGCCGAGGGCAAGAATGAGAGCGATCAGTACTGTCAAACCCATTTTCATCGGATGCCTCCTCATACAAGATAATTGTACCTTGCAGCTCGGCAATGTTCCTGATGAACAGACAGAGGTGTATAACCGAGACCCGTTGGCTTTCCGTCCTTTCGGTCGCCCATAGTTCGGCTTCTATAGATTGTTGTTCCATCTTACGCCGTGCATCACCGAGTGTCAAGAAAGAGTGCAGAAAAATGTACAGGTTTTAAAAAAACTCCTCTCGCTTTCAGATGGCATTCTTCACTCGCTACCGAAGCCCGTGTGCAGAGAATTGTGGATGTGACACACAGGCGGGCCTCAATCGGGCACGTGAGACAGCTCTGGGGCGGGCCGTCAAGATCGATCCGGAATACGCCAGCGCCGACGAGCTTTTCAATCTGATCGTACCGCGTTGATGCAACGGAAAACAACAAAGGGGGGATGACGGAAAGACAGAGAAGGACTGCCCTCCTGTTCCCGCAAAATGATAATGTCCTCTTTGTGCAAAATAGAAATGTCCTATTCCAGGCGATGCTACACTGCTTCTTTCTCCAAGGAGGCGGAA
>Ga0181539_1005412_pt1 | contig 10316 bp, 9 predicted proteins | sample PEATcosm2014_Bin_46_FD_119767 | JGI IMG/M metagenome (GOLD analysis project Ga0181539, IMG submission 119767) | Peatland microbial communities from MTU Mesocosm Facility, Houghton, MI, USA - PEATcosm2014_Bin23_60_metaG | ecosystem: Environmental > Terrestrial > Soil > Wetlands > Peat | place... | reverse complement strand
GTCGGTGTCTCCTGGAGCCGCCGTGGCGGGGGCTGCGCTACCCCGACCAGCTCCGCCCCCGCCACGGCTCACATGCGTGGAGGAAAACACCGTCCGTCAGATTAAGTCAAAACTTATACATATGAGTGCATCATGAGCGAGCTTTATCCCCAAAATCCCTCTCGGCAGCAACCATCACAGCCGAATGAGATTCCGGCTCATGCGTCGTCCGCGCTTCGACGGCCGGAAAACTATCTCCCTGATCCCGGTCTAGTAGACGCCATCAACGTCGCATTAATGTTGCGCCAACCGTTGATGGTAACGGGTGAGCCAGGGACTGGGAAAACAGTGCTGGCATGGAGCCTCGCCTGGGAACTGGGTCTGAACCCGCCGCTTGTATTCGAAACCAAGTCGACCTCGCAGGCCAAAGATTTGTTTTACCTTTACGACACGCTGGGGCGGTTCACAGCTAAGGAGCTGCGCGCTGACGCCGGCAGCGCTAAGGACTACATCACATACACTGCATTGGGGGCAGCGATTTTGCTCACTAATGCGCCGGACACAGTGGCTGACATTTTACCCGCCGGATTTAATCATCCAGGGAAACAGCGTTCGGTCGTTCTTATCGACGAGGTAGAAAAAGCCCCTCGCGATTTTGCCAATGACATCCTTAACGAGCTGGAAAGGATGTATTTCCACGTGCCTGAAATCGCCAACCGCCGCGTCGACGCGGATGACGCTTTCTCGCCGGTCGGATCATGACCAACAATTCCGAGAAGTCGCTTCCGGATGCGTTCCTGAGGCGCTGCATTTACTACAATATCGCTTTTCCAACGGGGGAGCGGCTCAAGGAAATTGTGTTGGCGCGCCTACCGGAATTTGTGCGGGCAGATGGAGGGATGGCGCTGAGCTCTGACGCCATCGTTTTCATGCTTTTCATTCGCCAGGAAAGCATTGGCCTCGAGAAGCGTCCGGGAACAGCTGAACTTCTTAACTGGCTGAGCGCCATCGTCAAGCTAGGAGGCAAGCCCGAGTCGCCCTTAACGGAACAGATTGACGTCGCCCGCCGCGCGCTTCCGGCGTTCGCTAAAATTTCCGGCGATCAAATGCGGGCACGAGAGCTATTGGCGAGCTGGGGGCATGGACGCTCCCTCACTTAAAAGTCCTTCCGGGACCGCCCTCCTAGTGGAGCAGATCGACGCTTTGCTCGCGTCGCTCGAGGCCCAAGGAATGCGGGTCGATATCGAGCAACGCGTGCGACTGAACGGGTTGTTGCAGAAGCTCGCTGGAGAACAGCTTCTCCCTGACGATCCCACTCGGCTTTGCCGCCTCATAACGCCGATTCTCGCGGGATCGCCAGAACAGCAATTGATGTGCGAAGCCGCGTTCAAGTCGATGTTTGGTCCTGACGAGCAGCAACAGGACACTAATCCGGACCATGTTGATTCCGCCAAATCGCGACACGAAGATCGTCAAAGGGGTTGGGCCTGGCCGGACTGGCTGGCGTGGGGACTAATTGTTGGGATGGCCAGTTTGATAGTGGCGGCGGTGTACATATCCGTTCCAGGCGAGTTCCTATGGCACAGGACAAAGCCTGGGGAATTTCCAAAGGGGAATCCGACAAAAACCCTCCCCCGAGGGGAGCTCGATTGGATCAAAAACTATCCTGTCGAGGAACTCGATCCTCCACAGCAGGCGGCATGGAACCGAAGTCTGCGCTGGTACTATACTGAATACGACACGGCAAAGTGGACCGCCGTTCTGCTTCCATTGGCGATGTACCTCGGATTTCTCGCTTTTCTCTACCATCGATTGCTGGCGTATCTGCGTCGGGATGCGCTTAGGGAGAAACTGCGGTCGCTGGACTGGCGATTGTCGGCTGTCAACGGCGTGTTCGGCGATCGGCGGTTAATTGGGGACCTGCAGCCGTTGCGGAAGTATGCAAGCTCATATCTTCGCGTTTTTGATCCGAAGCGCACAGCGATCGCGTCAGCTGAGTCTGGCGGCTTGCTTCGACCACGCTTCAAAGAAATCGCTCTCCCGACTGACTTCATCGTGCTCATCGACCGCCAAAGCCCGCGAGACCACTTAGCCACGTACAATATGGAGATCGTGCGCACCTTGCGAAATGCTGGCTTGTCGATAGAGCTTTTTGAGTTCAACGGCGACCCCTCCCTGTGTCATTCGGGCCGCACGGGCGCATTCTTACCTCTTCCTGCCGTGGTCAGGCATTTTCCGGGCAGCGTCATTTTGATCTTCGCTGCCGCCGATCAATTGATGGATCAGGCGCGCCATCGCCAGTTGCCGACTGTGGCTTCCTTGAAGGAGGCTTGGCGCGCGGTGTTAGTGACGCCTGAAAGCGCGGGACCAGAAAGTCCGCTTGAGCGCGCGCTTGCGCAACGTTTGGGGATCGCGATTCTTCGATCGACACCAGCGGGAGTTGGCCAGCTTGTTCGGCTCTTGCTCCAAGTTGAGGGCGGCGGCGCTAAACGACATTCGAGTCTCGCGTCAGAGGTCAACGCCGCGGCGCTAGTCGATTTTTTCGCCGATCGTCCAGGACGTTGGATGCAGTCAGTGCCGCCCCGCGCGAGCGAGCGCCATGAGTTGCAGAAGATTCTGTCCAGCGCGTTGCAGCCCCCAACCCTGCGTTGGCTCGCCGCGAGCGCGGTCTATCCCGAATTGCGATGGCCACTGACGCTCTCGCTCAAATCGGCAAGCAATGATTCCGGCCGCGCGCGCCGGGCGCTTGACAGCGAATTGCTTGCGGTGTCGCGGTTGCCATGGTTCCGTAACGGTTGGATGCCGGATTGGATCCGCAATCTTTTACAGCACTCGCTGGCGGAGACCGAAAAAAAGCGGGTGCGCCGAATGATTCTCGACATGATTGGGCGAGCGGGCTGGCGCGCAAAAGACAGTGGCGAGGAAGTTCAAATCAATTTCATTGGAAATGAGCTGCCGCGCAAAGAGCGTGTCAAAACTGACCGGATCACGCTCAACTACCTTCTCTCGGCCCTAGGGACCTCGTCCCCGCCGTTCACTGTACCGGAATCCTGGGTGAGGAGGCTAATCCGCAAACCATTGCTGCGGCTGGGAGGCATCGCCGCGGTAGCAATGGTTGCGGCGGCGGCCATCTCAGTGGGCGCGTTGTCATTATTGCCGATCGACGAATGCGATTTATTTGGAGCATCGTTAAATGATGAGCTGCGTATAGGGCCCGGCAATATCTCGGTTATTTATGCTTATCAGCCCTTGCGTGAACGAGCGCGGGTTGCTTGTGAGGATGCAGTTAAAAGAATGCCAACAAACGGCCGTTATTGGTATCAACTTTCGCGTGCTGCGAGCAGTCCAATGGAGGGCTATAAAGCAGCTGTTAGGGCCGCCGAACTCGGTTATCCATCAGGTTACTATAGTTTGGGATATATATTTTATACTGGCAAGGTAGTTAAAATAGACGTGAAGAAAGCAGAAATGTATTACGAAAAGGCTGTGCGTTTAGGCAACGCTATCGGGCTTGATGGGTTGTATGATATTGCGAGCGACAGGGGAGACCACCAAGCTGCATTCATCTATATAAATGAATATTATATGAACGGAGGTTATAATGTTGCGCCATTAGCAATATACTATGCAGATGATTCTTCTGGCGTTGTTAAAAAGAATCTTGAGAAGTATCGGGAAATTTTAGAGGAGGCGGTCCGCCGCGGAAGTGGCTACGCGGCGTTCAATTTGGCGTATTATTTGGAGAGCCAGCCAGCATCTGAAATTGCGCAAAAAAATCTAAGTCAAGCTATAACGTATTATGAGCTTAGCTTTAAACGAGAAGCCGAAGCTACGGCCGCGTCGAATCTTGCTAGAATATATATGCGCGGTAGGGGTGTAACACCAGACATGGCGATGGCAACGCGTTGGGCGATTATTGGCATCAAGTTGGGTTCTGGTGATGCCCTTGACACGCTTATAGATTTGATGAGCTCAGGCGAGGCAGTGTTCAAGGGCGGATACGAGCCGTCGGATTCGTTTGATAAAGGTAAGCTTTTTCAGTTGGGGGCAGAAAACGGCGACGCAGAGAAGCAATACCAATATGCGAGGTATTTAGAACAGCACGGTCAATTGTCGGAGGCGGTGTCTTGGTACAGTAAGGCCGCCACAAATGACAATTCAGACGCGGTTGATGCCTTGAGCCGACTAAATAAGAAGACCACGAAGGAAAAGGGAACCAAGGAAAAAAGGCGATGATAGGTCGCGCGGACGCAAGCGCCAGCTCGATTGGTCCTGTCGCGCGAACCGGACTCTACACAGTCCGGCTCTACACAGTCCGGCTCTGAACACCGGATTCGGACGAGAGCCGTTGATGCAAATAGGCTTTGATCCGAGGCCTCAAACATGACGCCGCTCCGCTCGGTTACGCAGGTGTAGCCGCAATATAGAGATGACACCCCTCCGCAAAGTTGAGATGGCGCTCGCCCGGGCGAGCCCCTCAACTGGAGACGGCGGGCATGGTGGTGTCGATGAGCGAGAAAGAGTTTTCGCGGCTCAGCGTATTGATGGACGCGCAAGCCGGCCGGCTGCGGATCGACGACGCAGCGCAGTTGCTCAAGCTGAAGCGCCGACAGATTTTCCGCTTGTTGAAGGGTCTGCGAACGGATGGCGCCGCCAGCCTGGCGTCGAAACGCCGAGGCAGGACGAGCAACAACAAGCTGCCCGCCGCCGTCCGCGAGCTGACGATGACGCTCGTCAAAGAGCTCTACGCGGATTTCGGGCCAACCTTGGCGGCGGAAAAGCTCCGCGAAAACCACGCCTGCTTGGTGTCGCGGGAGACGCTGCGCAAATGGATGATCGAGGACGGGCTGTGGAAGGACCGCAAGCATCGCCTGCCCCCGGTTCATCAGCCCCGGCATCGCCGCGAGCGCGTCGGCGAGCTCGTTCAGATTGACGGCTCGCGGCACTATTGGTTCGAGAACCGAGGGCCGGAACGCACGCTGATCGCCTATATCGACGACGCCACGAGCCGCATCCAGCACGCCGCCTTCGTGCCGTCTGAATCGACGCTCGACTACATGCGCGAGACGCAGCGCTATATCGAGCGTCACGGCCGCCCGATCGCGTTCTATTCCGACAAGCACGCGATCTTTCGGGTCAATAATCGAGAGGCTGCCGGCGGCGACGGCATGACGCAATTTGGCCGGGCGCTGAACGAGCTGAACATCGACATCATCTGCGCGAATAGCCCGCGGGCGAAGGGCCGGGTCGAGCGTTCATTCGGGACGCTGCAAGACCGCCTGGTGAAGGAGCTTCGGCTTGCCGGCAGATCGGACCCCGCCAGCGCCAACGCGTTCCTGCCGGGGTTCATCGCGCAATACAACACCCGCTTCGGCAAGCCGCCGCGCTCCGACGAGGATGCTCATCGTCCAATCTCAAGTGGGTCACCGCTTGAGGACGTCTTCGCCTGGAAGGAGGAGCGAACGCTGACGAACAATCTGACGGTGCAGTATGACACGGTGCTGTTCATGCTCGAGCCCAACGAGGTCACGCGCCCCCTCGCCCGCCAGCGCGTGACGATCGTCGATTATCCCGATGGGTGCATCGCTATTCGTCACAAAGGACGCGATCTGCCCTGTCGGACCTTCGACAAACCGCAAAAGGTCAATCAGGCGGCGATCGTCGAGAACAAGCGGCTTGGCGAGGTTCTGGCTTATGTCGCCGCGCGACAACAGGAACGGAATGACGGACGCTCGCAGAAAGCGCCGCGGCGGCAAGGACAGGCGGAACGGCATATGTTCAAAATCAGTTGAGCGCTTTTCAAGGTAGGCTAAAGCCTGAGGGGAAGTCGTGGGTTCGTTCGAGCAGCGCGGCTGCGCTAACCGAGAGGCTACGCCGCGCTGCTCGAACCCGCGAGATCCACGGAGCGGCCCGGAGTGTCATTTCAACTTTGCAGAAAAAGCGCCATTTCTGACTTGCACCGACACGGTCCGTGGAACCCTGTCAGAAGTTCACTGCTCTTCCCCGTTCGCGCCGCAAGCATCCTCGTGGGCGCGCGGCGCGACTCGGGTCGATGAGCGAGCGAGGAACGAGATTCCGCGGTCCGACGCTCCTCCTACGCCGCCGACGCGCTCGCCAGTCGCAGGAGAGCCACGGCCGCCTCCAATCGAGACAATGGCTCGAGCGTTTCGAGCACCTGTTGTTTCTGGGCGACTGACCCCGGCGCCCATTGTGCGATCATGTCGGCCAGCGCGTCTGGCCGCGTGATGCTTCCTATGCGGGCCATCACGCGAGACCGTCGATCCAGGTCGTGGCTGGGGAGATGCGGCAACCTATCGGCGGAAGCCTGGAACGCCTCAATGGCCGCCCGCACTTTTTCCGCGGCCGCGGCTACGTCCCCGGGTTCGTTCCGGATAAGCCGAGCCTCGGCCTGCGGGCCCCCTCCTTCATCGACGACCTCAATCAACCGGGCGCGCTGACGACCGCGCAGGGTCAGCTTGATCGCGCTGTGGGGCGGCGCGCCAACGGGCGTAAACTTCGCCATGTCAAGCACATCGGCGACGGCGCCGACGTCGTATATGTCCTCGCGCCCCGGATTCTCGTCGCCTTGGTTCTTCTGGGCGACGACCAGAACCTCGAGCCCGCCTCGGCCACCGCCTGCTTGGACATATCTCGAGCGATGAACAGCGGCAATGTCTCCTTTGGGAAGAGGACGACGTCGCGGGCGAGCAAGAGCGGCCCGGCCCAGCGGTCGGCCCCGCCCCGCCCGGAGGCCTCGGGGATCGGCGCCGTCGCGTTCTCGATCAACGCCGCGAGGACGTTCCAGTCCTTGGCGCCGAGAATTCGAGCCGTTATCTCAAGGCATTCCGAGTGGCTAAGCGTCAGGCCTTTGGGGGCGAGGGCGGATCGTAGGGTCCGCGCCATCGTCTTCGCGTCGCGAAAATCACGCATGGGATCACCTCTGCTTGGCGGACGAGATGATCAGGCGCTTGCGTTGCTGACGCGTCCGCTCCTGCAAAGGGGGCGGTCATCGCGATACGTTCGCCATACCCTGGGGCGCAAGCAGCAGGCCGTATCAGCCTTTCGCGGAGGCTGGCACGTTCAAAAGCTTGCGTCAATCGGAAACCGAGAAGAGGTCTGGGGATTTGTCGGGTTCGGCCGCGGCCGCCGCGCCGAGCGCGCGGTCTCGCCCGAAGTTCATTCTCACCGCCCTCGCTAGCCGATGAGCAAGCTCGCTTTTTTTCGCTTGGGGCGGGAAAACGCCGCGAAAAACTCTGGCCAAACCGCGCGGACATCTGGTAGATGTGTAACGGCGCGGGACTATATGGCATTCAACTGGCACATCCCCTTTCATTCCAGCCGGCGGCGTGATCCAGCCGGGATGGTTATGGTTGGGCGCATTGCGTATGGCATAGCGGTCTTGCCGTTTATGGCGGAGACGAGCAGGTAACATGAGCAAAGGTAAGGATTTCCGGGGGCCCAGGAAGCGCGGGTTCGATGACGACGGTCCCTACAATTACGATTCCCAGCGACCCAGCCGGCCGCCGCGAACACCCTTCGGAGGGGGCGGATTTCCCGAGGCGCCTCCCATATCCTCGAACGAGCCCTCGATCGACGCCGTGGTGAAATGGTTCAAGAACGACAAGGGCTTCGGCTTTGTCGAACTCGGCAATGGCACCGGCGACGCTTTTCTGCATATCGGCGCCGTGCAGGCGGCGGGATATGAGACTCTCCCGCCGGGCGCGAAATTGAAGGTCCAGGTGACCAATTCGGTCAAGGGTCAGCAGGTCGCGCGCGTCCTCGAAGTCGATCTGGCGGGCGCGGCCGAACGCGCGCCCCCGCCCCCGCCCCGTAGTGGCGGCTTTGGCGGCGGCGGCGGCTTCGACAGCCCGCGCCCGCGCCGAGCGGCTCCCGATCCGTCGACCGCCGTGACCGTGAACGGCAAGGTCAAATGGTTCGACGAGACCAAGGGCTTTGGCTTCGTGCAGTCCGACGACGGCGGCAAGGACGTATTCGTCCATATCTCCATTCTGTCGCCCTCTGGCGTCAGCCGTCTCGCCGAAGGCCAGCCGGTGACGATGCAGGTCGTCGACACGCAAAAGGGGCGCGAGGCGCTGTCGATCACGCTCGACTAATCCTCGACGCCGCAAATCAGCGCCGCGACGCTCCGCACAGGGCCTCGCGGCGTTTTTTATTGGCGCGTCCGCTTTCCGCGGCGCATTTTGGGCGGCTTCTCGATGAACATCGCGCGCTTGATCGAGATCATGGCGGCCCTGCGCACGCCCGGCACCGGCTGCCCCTGGGATCTGGAGCAGGATTTCCGCTCGATCGCGCCCTATACGATCGAGGAAGCCTATGAGGTCGCGGACGCGATCGAGCGCGGCGATTTGGACGACCTCAAGGATGAATTGGGCGATCTGCTGCTCCAAGTCGTGTTTCATGCGCGCATGGCGCAGGAGGCGGGAGACTTCGCCTTCGACGACGTCGCCGGGGCGATTTGCGACAAGCTGATCCGCCGGCATCCTCATGTTTTCGGGGAGGCGAACGAACTCAGCCCCGACGGCGTAGCGGCGCAATGGAGCGAGATAAAAGCCCGCGAGAAGGCCGCGCGCGCGGCGCGGCGGGAGGCCAGCGGCGCGGCGCCGGCGCGCGGGAGCGTGCTGGACGGCGTGCCGGCGCCCCTGCCCGCGCTGACGCGCGCGATAAAGCTGCAAGAGAAGGCCGCCAAGGTCGGCTTCGACTGGGCCGACGCCCGCCTGGTGCTGGAGAAGCTCCGCGAGGAGACGCTGGAAGTCGAGGCGGAACTGTCGAACGAGCCGGGCGCGGCGCCGACGAGGGCGCTGGCCGAGGAAATCGGCGACCTCCTGTTCGTCGTCGCCAATCTCGCGCGCCACGCCAAGGTCGACCCGGAACAGGCGCTGCGCGGTGCCAACGCCAAATTCGAGCGGCGGTTTCATCACATCGAGGCGAGGCTGTCGGAGGCTGGCCGCGCGCCGGCGGAGGCGACGCTGGACGAGATGGAGGCGCTGTGGGTCGAGGCGAAGGGGTTGGAGAAGGGGTGAGCGATTTGGCGGCTGAAGCGAGACTCGCAATTGACGAGCATTGACGAGCGGCTCAAATCGGGCTGCGCGCGTCACAACCACAAAAGACCAAAGGCCGCTCAATTAATTCTACGTCAGGCTCTTGGGACGGGAAGGCTATCAGTTTGATGGTGGCAAAAAAACTATTAACGTGATATTTTTATCACGGACAATATCGTGAGTTTTTGATTAACTTAGTGAGCTGCGGATGATTCCATGGCCGCTGCTCGTGGAGATTTTTAAAGAGGTTAGTCGATGATAAAGAGCCATTGCAAGAAACTATTGTCAGCAATTCTATCTGCTAGCATGCTTTCTGGGTGTGGCGTGTTTGTTCCGGAAATGCAAGAGTTTTGGGGAAACGAAGATGATAATAGAATCAGAATAAATAAGGTGATCGATCAGGTCAGATGCGAAGTTGGACAGGCGATTCGCCTTGCTATTCAATATGATAAGGAAAACACACCCGAAAAATTGAAATTTTTCGAGGAATGGGGCGTACAGATTACGCTAACTTTGACCGTGGAAGAAAAGACAACGCTAAACCCGGGCGTTTCTTTGAACACACCAATTCACAACGCGACCACGAATTTTGCGGGAGAATTTCTTCCTCCTAGCGGATCCGCGCTCGCGACACAGACATATTCCTTTCTATCTTTCCCCCAGTCTTACTCTTTCGGTCTCGGTGGAAAACTATCGACCGATGCGACGCGGGTGAACACATTTCATATATTCTATCCTGTCAGCGATTTTTTGGGCAAGGGCGCTTGGGCTGATAATGGACGAACAGATCGTAGCTGTCTAACGCACAATCCTGCAAATGGCACATTGTTTATTCAAAGTGATCTTAAGGTGAGATCGGCGCTATTCGATTTCTTGCTTCCGATTCGTTCGGGGGTTCAAAACAATGTTCCGAATAACGGATTCAGTCATGATGTTACGTTCGAAATCGTTTCGGACGGCAATATCACGCCGACTTGGAAACTTGTTCGCGTCTCGGCTAACACGTCTAATAACTTGTTTGACTCGAGTCGTGATCGCAAGCAGGAATTGCTTCTGACATTTGGTCCGGTACAGAGCAATGGCCAGAAGCCGACGGAGAAAACGGCGGATGGGCGCCCACAAAAAAGCGTATCCACTTTGCAGACCTTGGCAACGGAGGCTCAGGCCCAGCACAATGCCAACCTGATTGGCGCGGCGGTGGCAAACTCGATCGGTAAGGTTTCACCGTAAGGCGGATTTTCTAAGAGCCGAAGGTCAAGCAATCGGAGAAGAGCTATG
>Ga0181539_1005408_pt1 | contig 10326 bp, 5 predicted proteins | sample PEATcosm2014_Bin_46_FD_119767 | JGI IMG/M metagenome (GOLD analysis project Ga0181539, IMG submission 119767) | Peatland microbial communities from MTU Mesocosm Facility, Houghton, MI, USA - PEATcosm2014_Bin23_60_metaG | ecosystem: Environmental > Terrestrial > Soil > Wetlands > Peat | place... | reverse complement strand
TCTCTTGGGTGGGCGTGGGCATCTACCTCTGCGGCGACAACTGCCTGGTCGAGGACTGCTACTTCACCCACTGTTATCGCGGCGGGATGTTCTTTCACGGCCGCACGAACATCGTCCGGCGGTGCAACTTCTACCGCTGCGGCAACGCCATGCACGGTTCCGGTTCGGGAGTGGCCCACATCGTCGAGGACAACCTGATCGTCGACTGCTCGCTGAAGGCCGAGGACGACATCCTGCCGCTGGACATCCCCGGCTGCATGCCCGAAGGCTACGGCCCGACCTGCTTCAAGGGCAACATGCTGAGCATGCTCTTTATCCACAACACCATGTCGGAGAACCCGGGCGGCGGCTGGTACGCCGACTGTCCGGGCGTGCAGAGCAGCCGGGTCATCGGCAACGCCTTCTGGGACAATCCCGGCGGCGGCATCTACAACGAGGCCATGGTCAACGACTCGGTGACCCAGGGCAACGTCTTCTATCGCAACGGCGTCGGCAGCTCGGTCGCCACGCGGTGGAACCTTATCGAGAACCTCTTCTTCGAGGGCGGAATCTTCTGGAACAACCTGGATCTCATTCCCATGCGCGACGGCTACATGCTGCTGCGCCGCAACGCCTTCGTCAATCCGCCCAACGGCTATCTCGGCGGTTGGGCCTCCGGCTGGGGCGACTACGCCTGGCCGGAAGTATTCCGCAACGCGATCGTCGATCGCAACCGCATCTGGCTGGCCAAGGGCGCCCCGCTGATCCACGACGGGGCCAAGAAGTACTCGACGCTGGACGAGGTCCGCAAGGAGTTCCAGTGGGAGCTGCACGGCGAGGCCCTGCCCTATCAGAAGGAGCGCGACACCGTCGAGTCCGCGGCCAAGGCGATGGGCGGCAGCGTGGCGACCTACCGCATCCCCTGGGGCGAGCACCGCGGCGAGGCCCGGCCGATGCTGGCCAGCGCGCGCGGCAGTTGTCCTTGGCCCGGCGCCGTGCTCTCGACCGACACCAGCGTCATGCCCTGCTACTTCTGGCGCGTGGCGGACGGAAACTACAACGCCGACCCGCTGCTGGGAGGTTACGCGAGTTTCGCCTATCACGACTACTGGCTGGCCACCTGCGGCGCCGAGCGCGACAACGAGAAGCAGGGCTGCCTCTGGTATTGCGACGCCGAGGGCAAGTTCCCCGCCGACCTGGAAACGAAGACTCCCTGCCGCAAAGGCCATCTTCAGGAGTGGGGCACGAAGATGATGTACACCGAGGGCAACTTGTGGTTAACGATGGAAGGGCTGCACCCGGAGCAGATGTTGCCGCAGGGCGTGGGCTACTGGTCGCCCTGCCTCGGCGCCGCCCCCGGCGCCAAAGTGACCATCGCGCTGAAGATGCGCGGCGAGAACCTGGTCTCCACCGGCAAGGGCTCGCCCGCCGTCTGGCTGCAATTCACCAACGAAACCGGCCAGCACCGCCAACGGGTCTTCCTCGTCGGCCGCGACGACCAGGGCCAGCTCCAGCGGCCGGACCTGACCCAGGGCAGCTATGGATGGACGCAAGTCCAACGCACGATCACCGCTCCGGCCGGCGCGGTCCGCATGGCGCTGTTCTTCGGCCTGCTGCCCTGCCGAGGCAAGGTGAACTTCGACGAGATCCACATCACCACCGCCAGCGAGAGTGCCGATGGGGGCAGTCCCCGTGAACGCCAACAGGACGAGGATGCCCATGACCCCGCGTGAACGCGTTCGGGCGGCGCTCGACCGCGTCCAGCCCGACTTCACCCCGTGCGACTACTATGCCACGCCGGAGATCCACCGGGCGCTGGCGGAGCACTTCGGCCTGGCGGCGCCGCAATACGTTCCCGTGGCCTTGAGCGGAAGCACCGCCGCGCTGGACGACGGCGGCGTGGCACAGTGCCTGGGCAGCGACATCCGCTACCTGAACCCGCCCTACGTCGGTCCGCCCCTGCCGGTCTTCGACGACGGCTCGACGATGAACATCTGGGGCATCCGCCGCCGCCGCATGCCCAACCAGTACGGCGCGTACGACGAGCCGGTGGGGACGCCCTATGCGGCGTGGACCACGGTGGAGGAGGCCGAGAAGTTTCCCTGGCCCAGTCCCGACTGGTTCGACTACAGCGCGGTTCCGGCCCTCTGTGCCGCCGGCGGCGAGCTGGCCCTTGCGGCCGGGGCCACGCACGTGCAGGACTTCATCAACGCCGTGGCCTTCGGCCGGGGCGTCGAACAGGTGCTCCTGGACATTGCCGCGGAAGACCCGGTGTTCGTCTACGTGGTGGACCAGCGGCAGCGGTTCTACCTGGCCTACATCGAGCGGATCCTGGCCGCCGCGCGGGGCAGGATCGACTTCGTGTTCTGCGGTGACGATTTCGGCACCCAGCGGGGGCTGTTGATCTCGCCAAAATCCTTCGACCGCCTCTTCAAGGCCAGGAAGAAGGAGCTGTTCGACCTGGCCCACGCCTACGGGGCGAAGGTGTCGCACCACTGCTGCGGCTCCAGCCGCGCCCTGATCCCGCGGTTCGTCGAGTGCGGCATGGACGCGCTGCAAACCATCCAGCCGCGGGCCGCCGGCATGGACCCTTACGAGCTGAAACGCGAGTTCGGCGGACGAATCGCCTTGCACGGCGCGGTCGACGTGCAGGGCTGGCTGCAACGGGCCACGCCGCCCCAGATCGAAGCGGAAGTCGACCGCCTGATCGACGAGGTCGGCGCCGGCGGCGGGTTCATCCTCGCCCCCAGCCACCACATCCAGCCGGACACCCCGCTGGAAAACGTGTTGGCCGTCTATCGGGCCGTGGCCAGGCGACGTAGTCATTAACTGACTCAGAGGAAGTTTGGACATGCGAGTATTAGGGATTTCGGGTAGTCCGCGGCGCGAAGGCAACACGGACATCCTGGTGAACACGGCGTTGGACGTCCTCAGGGGCGAGGGGTTAGAGACGGAGTTTCTCTCGCTGGCCGATCGGCCCATCAAGCCCTGCGTGGCTTGCCGGGGCTGCTTCGCTTCGGATACGATCCGCTGCGTCCAGGAAGACCCGGCGTTCGAGGGGATCCTGGAGAAGTTCGCCGAGGCCGACGGCGTGCTGATCGGCTCGCCGGTCTACTTCGGCTCGGCGACGCCGCAGACGATGGCTCTATTGGACCGGGTCGGCTACGTCTCCCGAAAGCATCCGCAACTGCTGCGGCGGAAGGTCGGAGCGGCGATCGTCGTCGCCCGGCGTGCCGGTCAGAACTTCACCTTCGCCCAGCTCAACTACTTCTTCTTGATCAGCGAGATGATCGTGCCCGGCTCGACCTATTGGAACGTGGCCGTCGGCCGCGAGAAGGGCGAGGTGCGAAACGACGCGGAGGGGATGGAGACCGTGAAGAACCTCGCCGGCAACATGGCCTGGCTGATGAAGCTCATCGACGTTTCCCGGGCGGATCGCCCTTCGTGTTGAGCTTGATCCGGCAGAGGTACTGTTTGGCCGTGATGTAGAGCGCCGATCCGTCGTCGCCGAAGGCGCAGTTGGCGGTGGGCACGCCGGGGTTGATCCGGCCCAGCAGCGTGCCGTCCGGCAGGAAGACGTTGATTCCGCCCGGCCCCGCGGCGAACAGGTTGCCGGCGCGGTCGATCTTCATGCCGTCGGGGAGGCCCAGCAGCGTTCCGGTCCAACGCGTGGCGTCGTAGAAGAGTCGGCCGGCGCCGAGGGTCCCGTCCTTCTTGACCGGAAAGGCCATCCACACCGCCTTCTGCGGATCGGACTGCGAAATGTAGAGGATCTTCTCGTCGGGCGAAAAGGCGATGCCGTTGGGCCGGGTCAGGTCCCTGATCAGAAGCGTGACCTTGCCGTCGGCGGCCGACACGCGATAGACGCCGTAGAAGTCCAGCTCGCGGGTTGGGTCGTCGGCGCCCTTGGGCAGGCCGTAGGGCGGATCGGTAAAGTAGAGATCCCCGTTGGACTTGAACACCAGGTCGTTGGGGCTGTTCAGCCGTTTGCCCTCGTAGCCGCCCACGAGCGTGGTCCACCGGCCGTCCGTTTCGCGCCGCACGATCCGCCGGTCGCCGTGCTGGCAGAGCACCAGCCGGCCGGCCGCATCGAGCGTCAGCCCGTTGGAGCCCACTTCGCCGCCCCGGGGCTTCGTGCCCGTGTAGCCGCTGGGCTTGAGGAAGACGCTCAGGCCTTCGCCCTCCTTCCATTGGAAGACCACGTTGTTGGGAATGTCGGAGAAGAGCAGGTGGCCGCGGCCGCGCTGGGGCGGGCCGAGCCAGACGGGCCCTTCCGACCACGCAAACCCTTCGGCTAGCTTCTCCAGCACCGCGTCACGCGGCACCAGCCGGTCGAACCGGGGATCGAGTCGCTCGATCGTCCCAAGGGCCGGATAGGCGGTCTTCTTCTCTGCGGCCGACGCCGGCAGAGATACGGTAAGCAGGCAAACCAACATCGGCAGGGAGGCTGTCAGTCGCATGGGAGCGTCTCCTGGGTGTGTTCTCAGGCCGGCTGCATTGTACCTCCGTGCCGCGGCCGGCGGTAGGTCCCGTCTGCCGGACGGGACAGGGATCAAGGTCGTGTATTGTCTCAGCCTGATGGTGAATTATGGGTGCCATGCTTGCTAGGCGAGCGCAGCGAGACAGCAAGCATGTTCGCCGCCAAATCATGCCCACGGCAAGCGTGGGCATGGCACCCTGCTTACAGTAGAATATCTTGACGGCGGTGGGGGGCTCGCAATACCATCGTGTTGATCTCCATGAACTGCACTGCTGTGCTCGATAACGGCCAGGTGCGACTCAAGGCGTGCCGCTATGGCTTCATGCTCTACCCGATCGCCGATCCCGGCATCGGCCGGTCGCTGGATCGTTACGGGGAGTTCTCCGAGGGCGAGGTCGAGTTGTTCCGCCAACTCGTGCAACCGGGATCGACGATCCTTGAGATCGGCGCGAACCTGGGGACGCACACGGTCTTCCTCGCCAAGGCGACCGGGCCGCGGGGGACGGTGTACGCCTTCGAGCCGCGGCGGGTGGAGTTCCAGGTCCTCTGCGCCAACGTGGCCCTCAATGCCTTGGGCAACGTCCATGCCCGCCAGGCCGTGGCCGCCGTCGACTCGCTCGACCTGCCGGCCTGCGATTTCATCAAGGTCGATGCCCAGGCCTTCGAGGGTGACGCAATCGCCGGCGCGGAGCGGACCTTGCGGCGGTTCCGGCCGTTGATCTACCTGGAGAACAACCGGCCGGAACGATCGGCCGCCTTGATCCGGCAACTGCTCGCGCTGGATTATCGGCTTTACTGGCACCTGCCGCCGCTGTTCAATCCGCAGAACTACTTTGGGGCCAAGGAAGACATCTTCGCCGGAAGCGTTTCCGTCCACGTGTTGGGCGTCCATGCTTCAGTCTCGCAGACGGTCACCGGCTTCGAGGAGATCACCGGCCCGCGCGATAGTTGGCCCCGCGCGGTCGGCGGCGGCCCGTCGGCCGAGGAGTTGAACCGCCGCGGGATAGCCTTGGCCCAGCAGGGAAGGTTGGACGAGGCCATGGCGAGTTTTCAGCGGGCCGTCGAGATCAAGCCCGATGACGCCGTGGCGCACGGCAATTGGGGCCTCGCCTTGACCCTGCAAGGGAAGCTCGACGAAGCGGTGGCCCACTACCGGCGGGCCCTGGAATTGAAGCCCGACTTCGCCGACGCATACAGTAATCTGGGCCGCGTATGGATGACCCGGGGCCAGATCACCGAAGCGCTGGCCTGTTTCCGCCGGGCCTTGGAACTGAAACCGGACTTCGCCGAGGCCCACAACCGCCTGGGACTGGCCTTGCAGCAGCAGGGAAAGCGGGAGGAAGCGGCGGCGTCCTACCACCGGGCCCTGCAATCCAACCCGGCCTTCGCCGAGGCACACGTGAACCTCGCGAATCTCTTTCAAGAGGGAGGCGACCTCGACCAGGCCATCGCGCGATACCATCAGGCCTTACAGCTCAAGCCGGAGTACGTCGACGCCCATGCCAACCTCGCCGCCGCCTTGACCGGCAAAGGGCTGTTGAGCGAAGCGGTCGCCTGCTGCCGGCGGGCGCTGGGAATCAGGCCGGACGACGCCGGCACGCACAACAATCTGGGCAATGCCTTGCTGGCCCAAGGCCGCGTGACCGAGGCCGCCGCCTGCTACCGGCAAGCCGTGCGGCACAAGCCGGGCTACGCCGAGGCGCATTACAACCTGGGCAGTGCGCTGAAGGAGCAGGGGGAACTGGAGGCGGCGATCGCCTGTTTCCGCCGGTCCCTCGACTTGAAACCCGACTACCCGGCCGCCCTGGCCGAGCTGGTCCATCAACTTCAACACGTCTGTCGTTGGGAAGGTCTGCCGGCGCTCTCGCAACAGGTGATCGCGGCCGTGGAAAGCGAGGGCGGCGGGGGGGCCGCCGCTGACTTTCCGCCGTTTTTCCTCTTGCTCTTGCCGACGCCCGCCACGGCGGCGCAGCAACTGCTCGGCGCGCGGAGGTGGTGCGAGCAACATCTCAGATCGGCCGTTCAGGACGGCAAGCGAATGGCCTTGGCCCCGGCCCGCCCGCGCCGCGCCGGATCGAAGATCACGTTGGGCTATCTTTCGGCCGATTTCCACGCCCATGCGACGGCATTCCTGGTCGCCGAGCTCTTGGAAAAGCACGACCGCGGCCGATTCCAGGTCTTCGGCTACTCGTTCGGTCCCGACGACGGCAGCCCCATGCGGCGGCGGCTCGAAAGCGCCTTCGACCGCTTTGCGGATCTGAAGGACGCTTCCTTCACGCAGTCGGCCCAGCGTATCGCCGCCGACGAGGTCGACATTCTGGTCGATCTCAAGGGATACACGCGGGAGGCTCGTCCCCAGATCCTCGCGATGCGTCCCGCGCCGGTTCAAGTGAACTACCTGGCGTATCCGGGCACGATGGGCGCCCCGTTCATGGACTACATCCTGGCCGACGATTTCGTCGTCCCGCCGGACCAACGGCAATTCTTCACCGAGAAGGTGGTGTACCTGCCGGGCTGCTACCAGGTCAACGACAGCCGGCGCCAGATCGCCCCACAGACGCCGTCGCGGGCCGAATGCGGCTTGCCGGAAGAGGGCTTCGTCTTCTGCGGCTTCAACAACAGCTACAAGATCACCCCCGAGATGTTCGCGGTGTGGATGGAGTTGTTGAAAGCCGTCCCCGGGAGCGTGCTCTGGCTCTTGGAAGGCAACCGTTTTGCCCCGGCCAATCTGCGCCGGGAGGCGGAGGCCCGGCAGGTTGCGGGAGAGCGGTTGATCTTTGCGCCGCGCAAGCCTCTGCCGGAGCATCTTGCGCGGCATCGCTTGGCCGACTTGTTCCTCGACACGTTCCCCGTCAACGCCCACACTACGGCCAGCGACGCGCTGTGGGTGGGCTGCCCCGTGTTGACGATTGCCGGAGAGACCTTCGTCTCCCGCGTGGCCGGCAGCCTGCTGCGGACCGTAGGTCTTCCCGAGCTGGTCGCCCGGTCTCTCGACGAGTACCAGGCGATGGCCCTGCGACTGGCACGCGACCCCGAACTGTTGGCCGGCCTCCGCTCCAGACTGGAAGCCAACCGCAACACGTCGCGGCTGTTCGACGCCGGCCGCTTCGCCCGCGGCATTGAGCAAGCTTACCTTACCATGTGGGAGATCCACGCCTCCGGCCAGCCGCCGCGGGCCTTCACTGTGAGCGAGACGCAAGACGTATAGTGTAGATTATGGCGACCATCTCCGAAGCACTCGCGATTGCCATCCAGCACCATCAGGCGGGCCGGCTCCAGGCCGCCGAGCAGATCTACCGGCAGATCCTCGCCGTCGAGCCCAATCATGCCGACGCGCTGCACCTGCTCGGCGTTCTGGCCTCCCAGGTGGGCCAGTACGCCGTCGCCGTCCAGCACATCCAGCGGGCGATCGGCGTGAATGGGACCAAAGCGGCGTACCACAGCAACCTGGGCAATGTGTTGAAGGCCCAGGGAAGGCCGGACGAAGCCGTCGCCTGCTACCGCCGGGCGCTGGAACTGAAGCCGGACCTTGCCGAGATCCACAACAACCTGGGCAATGCCCTCGAGGATCTGGGGAAACCCGACGACGCGGTCGCCTGCTTCCACCGGGCTTTGCAACTCAAGCCGGACTTCGCCGAGGCGCACAGCAACCTCGGCCTCGTGCTGAAGGACCAGGGCAGGCTCGACGAAGCGATCGCCTGCCACCGCCGGGCCGTGGAGCTGAAGCCGGACTATGCCGAGGCCCATACCAACTTGGGCAATGCCCTCCACGACCAGGGGAAGCTGGACGAAGCAATCGCCTGTTACCGCCGGGCTGTGGAACTGAACCCGGACGTCGCCGCCGCACACGCCAATCTGGGCAACGCCTTGAGGGAGCAGGGAAAGCCCGACGAAGCGATCGCCTGCTACCGCCGGGCCGTGGAACGGAAGCCGGACTATGCCGAAGCCTACAGTAACCTGGGCATTCCCCTGCAAGAACAGGGAAAACTCGACGAGGCGGTCGCCTGCTACCGTCGGGCCGTGGAGCTGAAACCGGACTACGCCGGCGCACACAACAACCTGGGCGCCGCTCTCAAGGACCAGGGGAAACTGGACGAGGCCATCGCCTGCTTCCGCCGCGCATTGCTGCTGAAACCGGACTTCGCCGAGGCACACACCAACCTGGGCATCGCGCTGACGGACCAGGAGAACCTCGACGAGGCGGTCGCCTGCTACCGCCGCCTCCTGGAGCTGAAGCCGGACCATGTCGCGGTGATGGGTTGCCTGGTCCATGAGCTCCAGCAAATGTGCCGCTGGGAAGAACTGGCGGGCCTTTCCCGGCGACTGATCGAAAGCATTGACCGTGCCGCCCCCGGCGCCGTCTCCGCGCCCATGTCGCCGCTCTCTTTTCTCACCCTGCCGGCGATCACCACGGCCCGGCAGCAACTTCGATGCACAACGCTCTGGGCGGACCGGAAATTGAAAGCGGCGGCCGAGCCTGCCTGCAACAGGCCGCGGAATCGACCGCCGCAGTCCAAGCCGAGAATCGCCATCGGTTATCTTTCCGCCGACTTTCATTCCCACGCCACCGCTTACCTGATCGCCGAGCTGCTGGAGAAACACGATCGCGGCCGGCTGACCGTCTTCGGTTACTCGTACGGCCCCGATGACCGCAGCCCAATGCGGCGGCGACTGGTCGGTGCACTGGATCGTTTTGTGGACGTGAAGGACGCCTCGTTCCCGGAGGCCGCCCAGCGCATCGCCGCGGACGACGTGGACATCCTGGTGGACTTGAAGGGCTATACCAGGGATGCCCGCACGGAAATCCTGGCGTTGCGTCCGGCCCCCATTCAAGTGAATTACCTCGGCTATCCCGGCACGATGGGCGCGGCGTTCATGGACTACGTGCTGGTCGATGATTTCGTCGTCCCTGCGGAGCAGCAGCCGTTTTTCACGGAGAAACTGGTCCACTTGCCCGGTTGTTACCAGGTCAACGACGGCCGGCGCGAGATTTCCCCGCGCACGCCGTCGCGGGCCGAGTGCGGCCTGCCCGACAAGGGGTTCGTCTTCTGCTCGTTCAACAACAACCACAAGATCACCGCGGAGATGTTTACCGTCTGGATGGAGTTGCTGAAGGCCGTTCCCGAAAGCGTGCTCTGGCTCTTCGAGGGCAATCGTTTCGCCCCGTCCAGTCTGCGCCGGGAGGCGGAGGCCCGCCAGGTTGCGCCACAGCGGTTGGTCTTTGCCCCCAAAATGCCCCTGGCGGAGCACCTGGCGCGGCATCGTTTGGCCGACCTCTTCCTTGACACCTTGCCGTACAATGCGCACACCACGGCCAGCGACAGCCTGTGGGCGGGCTGCCCCGTGCTGACGCTGTGCGGCGAGACCTTCGCTTCCCGCGTGGCCGGTAGTCTGCTGCGGACCATCGGCCTTCCCGAGCTGATCACTTACTCCATTGACGAGTATCGGGCCATGGCCCTGCGACTGGCACGGGATGCCGAAATGCTTGCCGGCGTCCGCGCCAGACTGGAGGCCAACCGCAAGACGTCGCGGCTGTTCGACGGCGGCCGCTTCGCTCGCAGCGTCGAGCAAGCGTATTCCACGATGTGGGAGATCCACGCCGCGGGCCAGCCGCCGCGGGCTTTCACCGTGAGCGAGACCTGAGACGTATACTGTAGATTATGGCAACCATCTCCGAAGCACTCGCGATTGCCATCCAGCACCATCAGTCGGGCCGGCTCCAGGCCGCCGAGCAGATCTATCGGCAGATCCTCGCCGTCGAGCCGAATCAGGCCCATGCGTGGCATCTACTTGGTGTACTTGCCCACCAGGTGGGCAGGCACGAGGTTGCCGTCGAGTATATCGGACGGGCGATCCGATGGAACGGG
>Ga0181539_1005407_pt1 | contig 10327 bp, 9 predicted proteins | sample PEATcosm2014_Bin_46_FD_119767 | JGI IMG/M metagenome (GOLD analysis project Ga0181539, IMG submission 119767) | Peatland microbial communities from MTU Mesocosm Facility, Houghton, MI, USA - PEATcosm2014_Bin23_60_metaG | ecosystem: Environmental > Terrestrial > Soil > Wetlands > Peat | place... | reverse complement strand
GTCGATGTGGTATCTCTTTTCATGGCGTTGCTTTCCTTCCGTGGAATCAGCACCCCGAGCCTAAACGCTCAAGGCGAGCAACGCCGCTCCTCCCTTTTCAACATTCCTCGGGACATCGCCCGAGGCAAGGCCGACTTTGCCGAACATCAGGAGGCGGTCGATCGCAAAGCCGCCGCGCAACGCGAGATCGCCGGCAAAATCGCTGCGCGTTTCATACGTGTTGACGTTTCTGATGAATCTGGGGTCCTGCAGCGCCGTCGATCCCTTTAGCCCCGAGGCCCAGGCTTCCGCCTCGCCGCCGATCACGAAGGCGTTCGCCTGGTAGTTGCAGCCGACCTGTCCGCCGCCGATCGCGCCATTCGTGTTCACGCCGGCGGTGTCGCCGTTCGGCATCGTCCAATTCGAGCGGCCAAAATCGCCGCCGGCGTGAAGTCCGGCGTAGCACCCGGTCCAACTGAACGCGGCGGGCGGCGGCGGGGGAGGCGGCGCCTTGTGGGTCGGGAGGTCGGAGGCGAACGCCGCGCCGACCCCTAGGGTCGCGCCGACGGCGATGGCGGCTGAAACGAACGGCTTCAAATTGCGCATCCTGGACTGACCGAATGGTTGGCGTCGCTTCGAAGGCTATGCGGCGACGCGCCCGCAAAACCCGATCCCGACCGGCCGCGCCGCGGCGCCGACGCGCCGCCCTCGCGATCTTTCGAATCGCCTCGACTTTGCCTTCGATCGGTTCGTTCCGCTTGGCTGTGGCGGCGCAATGGCTTGTCCCTGGCGGCGATTTAGCTTTTTCAATAGAGGTGTTGCCCGATCGTCACAGTTCGTACGCCCGCAATTGTCTGAGGCGGAACTCGCGTTGCTGCGAAGCGAGCCCCGGCACGGGATTTGCGCAGCAATGGACGTTGATGCGGCACGCACGGAGCCCGTCCTGGTCGTCGCGGCGCGACCGGCGCGTATGGCGGGGCCCCGCGAACTGTAAGGACGAGAAGCCCCAGGCGCAGAGTCCACACGCATCTTAGAACTTGTAGGAAACCCGAGCGTTGACCGTACCGATGTTCGTATTCACCTTGTAATCATTGAAGTGGTTGCCTGCGAAGGACGCGTTGTCGTAGCCGCTGAAATGCGCATCGCCGAAATTGTAGTAGTCGTACTCGAGGCCGACCAACCAATTGTTGGTCATGGCGTATTCCAGCCCAGCGCCAAGCGTGAACCCAGACCGCAATTGACTGTCTCCAAAGTGAATGTTTGCGAACGTGTCATTGGCGAAAATGTTCATTTGAGCGAAAGCGGGACCGCCTTTTCCATATACGAGAATACGATCCATGGCATATCCAAGCTTGGCCGTCGCCGCGTACAGCGCCTGGACGTTCGTCGTGCCGAACACTCCGGTTACGGTGGAGTTTTGAACCGTATCCTTCATCCAGGTCGCCGATCCGGAAAACTCGGCGCCGAGCACGATGCGATCAAACTGTTTGTTGTAGCCGACTTGTCCGCCCAGCATGCCGCCCGAGGGTCGCATCGGGTATTGCTGGCCGAGGAATTGGGCGAAATCCCCGTCGTTCTGGTCGGTCCAGGTCGCCTGTCCCCAGCCGTAGCCTCCGCTCACGCCGAGGTAGAAACCCGTCCAATCATAGGCTGGCGCCGCAACCGGCGTGATCGGCGGCGGAGCCTTGTGAGTGGGAAGGTCAGACGCGAAAGCGGACCCCGAGGCGACGATCGCCGCGACGCTGGTCGTCAAGAGCCAATATCTCACGTCGATCTCCATCCCATTGCACGGCGCGCAGGCGACCGCCGGCTGCCGCAGCCTCATGCATCGAATCGACGTTGCTCTCGTTCGGTTTTTCGCGCTTGTCCGTAGCGGCGCGATCGCTTGTCCGTGGCGGCGATTTTGCTTTTCCAATGGAGGTGTTGCCCGATCGCCACAGATCGAACGCCGGCAATTGTCTGAGACGGCACTCGCACTGGGATGGAGCGGCGATCGTTCCGCCGCGCTCGCGTCTCTCGCCTTCCCACGTATTGACAGCGCGCCGCGATCGGCGACAGTTTGCGCGCGAGCGTCGCGCAATCCGCTCTCATCTTGGAGCGCTTGGGGGAGACGTCGAGCGCACGGCCGATGACGTCGGTCGCGATCGCGTCGCCGCGACGGACCGTAAACCCCCGTAAGTTCCATTCCGTTTGCGACGCGAGCCTCGAGAACATGCCCGACCCGCCCCATCACGTCAGCGCGTTTTCGACGGATATGCTGTCCGAGCGCGATCGCTTCGCGGTCTTCCTCGAGGAAGTCGCCCGCAAGCTCATCCGACTCGAAGTGGCGCCTCGCGGCGAGGCGCCGTTCTATGCGCATTTTCGCTCGGTTCGCCTGGGGGCGGTGAATTTCGTCGAGGCGAAATATTCGCCGGCGAGCTACGGCCGGTCGCGCGACATGCTCGCCGACGGAAACGACGACTTCCTGTTTCGCATCAACGCGAGTTCGTCTTTCAACCTGGATGAGGCGAATCGAACGCTTCGGCAAGGCGAGGGCGCGCTGGTCGACAACGCGCGACCCGGTTTCGCTTCCTGCGCCACGGCGGGAGCGGGCCTATTGATATCGCTGCCGCGCAAGACGTTGTTAAATCTGGTCCCCGGCGCCGAGGATCTGGCTCGGCTGGCCATTGTAGGCGGCCACCGCCCGGAAATGACCTTGCTGCGCAACTATCTGGCGACGCTTCTCGACTCGCCTGCGATCGACGATGCGACCCTGAAGGTCGCCGGCGCGCATGTGCTCGATCTCGTGTCTCTGGCGCTGGGGGCGACCGGCGACGTCGCGCATCATGCGTCCGTGCGCGGCCTGCGCGCGGCGCGCGCCCTCGCGGTGCGCCAGAGCGTCTTGGCGCAACTGCGCAATCCCGGCCTGTCGTCGGCGGACATCGCCAAAGCGAACGCCATCTCCGAGCGTTACTTGCGGGAGTTGTTCAAAGATATCGGCACGAGCTTCTCGGATTACCTGATCGAGCGGCGGCTCGAACTGGCGCATCGGCTTCTCACCAACCCGCTCTACCGGAACCGTCGCATTTCCGAGATCGCCTTCGAGGCGGGGTTCTCGGACTTGTCGCATTTCAACCGCCGCTTTCGCACTCGCTTCGGCGACACGCCCTCGGCGGCGCGCGCCGCGGCGAGGCGGGAATGAGCGAGAGGTCTCTAGGCGAATCCCGCCTTTGCCGTTATGGGGTAGTCTTTCCCGTGGAATTTTCGATCATGCGAACCCTTCTCCTCGCCGCGGCTCTGGCCGCATCGGCCGCGACCGGCGCCGCGGCGGACGAGCTGCGCCCCTCGCAAGTCGCCTGCGACGCCAAGAAGATCGGCGCGCGCGACCTCGCCGACTGCCTGCGCACGGCCGCCGACCGCGCGGAACGCGACCTCGCGGCGACCATCGAGGCCGCGACCAAGAACATCCAGGCGCGCGCGGGCGTGCTCGCCTCGCAGAAGGCGCGCTGGAAACGCTCGCTCAACGACGCGCAGGCGCAATGGATCGGCTGGCGCGACTCCGAATGCCAGGACGTCGCGCCCTTCGAGGCGGGCATGAACGCCAAGGGCGGCGATCCGCGCCTCGCCTGCATCATCGATTACGACGCCCAACGCGTCGCCGACATCAAGGCGCGCTACCCCTGAGGCGGGCTCGCCGGCCGCCGCGCCGGCGCGCGAGGCTTGCGCTGCGGGCGCTCGAGGTAGGCCGCGATCCGGCGCTCGAACGCGCCCGGCCGCTCGGCGAAGAGCCGGGAGAACCGGTCGCTCGCGCGGCGCTCCAGCGGGCGCCGCCGCCGCACGACCAGCGCGATGAGGCGCTCCGCCTCGCCGGGGGGCAGTTCGGGACGGCCGCGCGCGAATTCGGCGAGCACAGTCAGATCGTTGTGGTCGCCGAGCGTCGTTCGCAACCGGTGAAGCTCGCGCTCCATCGCCTGGAACATCGCCGGCCACGCCGGCTCGAACGCCTGGAGCTGATGGGAAAGGTCGACGACGCGCGCGCGCAGCGCGTGCAGATCGCCGGCGTCGCGGCTCGCCAGGGCGCGCTGGCCGATCCGCCGCGCCCCGCGATAGGTGCGCCGCAGCGCGGCGAGCAGCGGCTCGGCGCCGGCGCTCTGGATGTCCCAGCCCTCGACGGAGCGCGCCAGCGCGCGCAGCTCGGCGGCGACGCCGGCAGCGTCGATGGCGCGGTGCGCGCGTCGCACGGCCTCCCGCTGGCCGGCGATGACGCGCAGAAGAATCTCTTGCGTCTCGGCCGGCCCGTTCAGCCGCTTCAGGACGCCGGGCAGAATGTCGAGATCGCGGGCCCGGCCGACGCGCCGCCTCGCCGCGTTGATGACGTCGAGCGCCTGATAGGCGGACGCGCCGGCGAACGGGGTGAACAGGCGCGCCAATCCGCCGGCGCCTTTCAGCGTCTTGCGCACGTCGTGGATGTGTTCCGCCTCGTCGCCGCCGGGACGCGCGAACTGATCGGCCGCGGCCAGGATCGTCGCGACCAGGGCGGCGCGGCAATGCAGGGGCCAGGAACGTTGCGAGGCGGTCATGGCGGCGGCCGGCCGACGCCGCGCGCCCGCTCGCGCAGGGCGAATTTCTGCACTTTGCCGGTCGAGGTCTTCGGGATCTCGGCGAAGACGACGTGGCGCGGGCACTTGTAATGCGCGAGGCGCGCGCGGCACCAGGCGATCAGCTCCTCTTCGCTGGCGCTGGCGCCGGGTTTCATCTCCACGAAGGCGCAGGGCGTCTCGCCCCATTTGTCGTCGGGGCGCGCCACCACCGCGGCCAGTTGCACGCCCGGGTGCTGGAACAGCGCGTCCTCGACCTCGATCGAGGAGATGTTCTCGCCGCCGGAAATGATGATGTCCTTCGAGCGGTCCTTGAGCTGGACGTAGCCGTCGGGATGCTTGACGCCGAGATCGCCGGAATGGAACCAGCCGCCGGCGAAGGCCTTGTCGCTCGCGGCCTTGTTCTTCAGATAGCCCTTCATCACCACGTTGCCACGAAACATCACTTCGCCGAGCGTCTCGCCGTCGGCGGGCGCGCTCAGCATCGTCTCGGGGTCCATCACGTCGAGCGCTTCCAGCGCCTGATAGCGCACGCCCTGGCGCGCCTTCAGAGCGGCCTGCGCGGCGCCGTCGAGCGCGTCCCATTCCTCCCTCCAATCGTTGACGACCGCGGGGCCGTAGACCTCGGTGAGCCCGTAAACGTGAGTTACGTCGAAGCCGGCTTCGCGCATCGCCGCCAGCACGGCGGCGGGAGGCGGCGCGGCGGCGGTCAAAAAGCGGACGACGTGCGGCAGCGGGCGCTTCTCCTGCGCGCTCGCGTCGAGCAGGACCGACATGACGATCGGCGCGCCGCACATGTGGGTGACGCCGTGCTCGGCGATGAGGTCGTAGAGCGCCTTGGCGCGCACCTGGCGCAGGCACACGTGCACGCCGGCCTTGACGCTGATCGACCACGGGAAACACCAGCCGTTGCAGTGGAACATCGGCAGCGTCCAGAGATAGACGGGATGGCGGCCGATGTCGGCGCTGACGATGTTGCCGAGCGCCAGGAGACTGGCGCCGCGATGATGATAGACGACCCCCTTGGGATCGCCGGTCGTGCCCGAGGTGTAGTTGAGCGCGATCGCGTCCCACTCGTCGCGCGGGCGGAGCCATTCGAAATTTTCGTCGCCCTCGCCGAGCAACGATTCGTATTCGATCGCCCCGAGCCGCGCGCCGGGGCCGTCGTATTCGGGATCGTCGTAATCGATCACCAGCGGCCGCGCCTCGGCGATTTTCAGCGCGGCGGCGATGACGGCCGAGAATTCGCGATCGACGACCAGCGCCTTCGCTTCGCCGTGATCGAGCATGAAGGCGAGGGCGGCGGCGTCGAGACGGGTGTTGAGCGCATTGAGCACCGCGCCGCACATCGGGACGCCGTAATGGCATTCCAGCATCGCCGGCGTGTTGGCGAGCATCGTCGCGACCGTGTCGCCGCGCGAAAATCCCCTTTTGGCGAGCGCCGAGGCGAGACGGCGCGATCGCGCGTAGAAGTCGCGATAGGTCCGGCGCAGCGCTCCGTGGACGATCGCGAGGCGATCGGGGAACACCGCCGCCGCGCGCTCGAGGAACCCGAGCGGCGTCAGCGGCTGGAAATTGGCGGGGTTGCGATCGAGATCGCGATCATAGGGCGAAATCGGCATGCCGGCCTCTTTCCTCGAGCGACGGCGCCCATCATAGCGCGCCTGCCGCCCGATGCGAGGCCCCTCGGGCGCGGCATGGCGCCCTTCAGACGCGAAAGGCGAAAAAGCGGAAGCCGACGAAGGTCACGACCATCGCGACGCCGCTGCCGACGGCGACGAACAGCGGCAGGATGGCGGGCGTCACCGCGACGCCGACCCCGGGCGAGGCGAAGACGCAGGCCGAATAGGCGGCGTAGTTGACGACGAGGCCCGCCGCCGCGACCAGGCAATAGCGCAGGAACGCGCGGATCAGCGGCGCGTCGGCGTGGCGGAAGGTGATCGCCCGGTTGAGCGCGAAATTGACGATCGTCGCGACGATGAAGCCCGGCGGCCGGGCGAGCTCCGGCGACAAGCCCAGATGCTTGGCGCCGAGGTACGTGATCCCGGCGTCGACGCAGTAGCCGAACAACCCGATCGCCGCGAAGGAGGGAATCTGGCGTTTCAACTGCGAACCTGCGCCGACCGCTTCCGCCTCGGCTGCGCTCATGGCGGCTCCTTCTCGCGTGATCGCCATATTCTTGCTCACGTGATCGCCACGTCCTTGCGCCTCAGCCGTTACGTTTCCGTTAGACCAGGATTTCGTGCAAACCGTCATAGGATAGCTTCACGCCGATCAGAAAGGTCAGGACGAGCACGATCGCGTAGAACCGATCCGCGGACACCCGGCGCACCAGCCAGACGCCGGCGAAGGTGGCTGCGATGGCCAGCGGAAAGAGGCTCGCCGAGACGGTCAGATTGTCCGCGCTGAACTGGCCGAGGAGGAAATAGGGCGGCACTTTCAAGAGATTGACCGCGGCGAAGAACATCGTCAACGTGCCGGCGAAGACGCGCGGCGCGAGCTTTTGCGGCATGACGTAGACCATCACCGGCGGCGCGCCGGCGTGGCTGACGAAGCTGGTGAATCCGGCGAGCGCGCCCCAGAAGATTCCCGGCGCGACCTTCGCGGCCGTGGCCGCGTCGCCCGCCAGCCGCTCGCGCAGCAGCATGAAGACGACGAATCCGACGGAGATGAGCCCGACCGCCAGCCGCACCGCCGCTTCGCTCACGCGCGCCGCGAGCAGCCAGCCGGCGGCGATGCCGATCAGCGCGGCGGGGATCAGAATCAAGAGGTTGCGGACGTTGAAGTCGCGCCGAAAGGCCCAGACGCTGACCCAGTCCTGCACGATCAGAATCGGCAGCACGATCGCCGCGGCGCGCACCGGCGAGATCGCGAGCGCGAGCAGCGGCATCGCCAGGGTGCTCAAGCCGGAAAAGCCGCCCTTGGACAGGCCGAGCAAGACGACGGCGGGGACCGCCGCCATATAGAAAGTCCAGTCGCCGGGCATGGGGCGCTCGCATCTCGCCGCGTCTTTAAGCCAAAGTGCTAACGGCGCGCGCATTGCCTTCGCCTGCCGAAAGCGCGAAAATTCCTCAACAAATTCGACGCCAAGCCGACGACGCGAAGGGAGCGAGACGATGACGAGCCGCTACAAGGAGGTCTATGCCCAGTGGCGCGCCGATCCGCAAGCCTTTTGGGCCGAGGCGGCCAAGGCGATCGACTGGATACGGCCGCCGCGGCGGATTTTCGACGAAAACGCCGGCGTGTACGGCCACTGGTTCCCCGACGCGACGTGCAACACCTGTTTCAACGCGCTCGACCGCCACGTCGAGCGCGGGCGCGGCGATCAGACCGCCGTTTTCTACGACAGCCCGGTCACTGCGACAAAACGCCGCATCACCTACGCCGAACTGCTCGACGAAACGGCGACGCTCGCGGCGGTGCTGGGCGATCTCGGGGTCGTCAAGGGCGACCGCGTCATCGTCTACATGCCGATGATCCCCGAGGCGATCGTGGCGATGCTGGCCTGCGCGCGCATCGGCGCGATCCACTCGGTCGTCTTCGGCGGCTTCGCCGCCAAGGAGCTCGCCACCCGCATCGACGACGCGGACCCCAAGCTGGTGCTCACCGCGAGCTGCGGCGTCGAGCCGGGGCGGCTCGTCGAATACAAGCCCCTGCTCGACCTCGCCATCGGCCTGTCGAAGAACAAGCCGCAATCCTGCGTCGTCTTCCAGCGGCCCCAGCACGAGGCCAAGATGATCGCCGGGCGCGACCACGACTGGGCGGCGCTCACCGCCGCGGCGCGCGCCGCGGGCAAGCGCGCGCCCTGCGTCGAAGTCGCCGCCACCGATCCCCTCTATATCCTCTACACCTCGGGAACGACCGGCCAGCCCAAGGGCGTGGTGCGCGACAACGGCGGCCACCTCGTCGCGTTGGAATGGTCGATGACGAACCTCTACGGCGTCGAGCCCGGCGAGACCTATTGGGCGGGCTCCGACATCGGCTGGGTCGTCGGCCATTCCTACATCGTCTATGCGCCGCTGGTGCACGGCTGCGCGACGGTCCTCTATGAAGGCAAGCCGGTCGGCACGCCGGACGCCGGCGCCTTCTGGCGCGTCATCGACGAATACAAGGTCGCCGCGTTCTTCACCGCGCCGACCGCGCTACGCGCGGTGCGCAAGGAGGACCCGAAGGCCGAGAAGCTCGCCTCCCATTCGATCGCCTCGCTGCGCACGCTGTTCCTCGCCGGCGAGCGCGCCGATCCCGACACCCTCGCCTGGGCCGAAGGCGCGCTGAAGATCCCCGTCGTCGACCACTGGTGGCAAACGGAAACCGGCTGGGCGATCGCCGCCAATCCCGTCGGCCTCGGCATCATGCCGATCAAGCGCGGCTCGCCGACCGTGCCGATGCCGGGCTACGTCGTCGACATCGTCGACGAGGCTTCGCATCCCGTGCCGACGGGCGCGATGGGCTCGATCGTCATCAAGCTGCCGCTGCCGCCGGGCTGCCTGCCGACCCTCTATCGGCACGACGAGCGCATGCGGGAGAGCTACCTCAAGGAATTCCCCGGCTACTACAAGACCGCCGACGCGGGCTTCAAGGACGAGGACGGCTATCTCACCATTCTCGGACGCACCGACGACATCATCAACGTCGCCGGCCACCGGCTGTCGACCGGCGGCATGGAGGAGGTGGTCGCCTCGCACCCGGCCGTCGCCGAATGCGCGGTGCTCGGCGTCAAGGACGAGATCAAGGGCGAGCAGCCCTGCGGCTTCCTGGTGCTCAAGGCCGGAGTCAACCGGCCGCACGAGGAGATCGAACGGGAGGTCGTCGCCCTGGTGCGCGACAAGATCGGCCCGGTCGCGGCGTTCAAGGTGGCGCTGGTCGTCGCCCGCCTGCCCAAGACGCGCTCGGGCAAGATCCTGCGCGGCACGATGAAGAAGATCGCCGATCACGATCCCTGGTCGACGCCGGCGACGATCGAGGACCCGGCGACGCTCGACGAAATCTCCGCGGCGCTCAAGGCGAAGGGGTTCTGAGAGGGCTGCGTCGGCTTCGCGGCGAAGCATGGACGTCTAATGCCAATTGCCCAAAAACACCCACCGCCGTCTTGGCCGGGCTTGTCCCGGCCATCCACGCGGTGAAGCTGCCGCCACTCCTGACGATGATGCCGAGAATGTACCGCTTTTCCGGTCGCGAAGCGGCGGCTCGACCGCGTGGATGGCCGGGACAAGCCCGGCCATGACGAGTCATTGCCTTCGTCGTCTGGTTTAAGTTCGCCAAGGCTTTCGTGCGCCGTATCGATGGCGCGCTTGATCGCGGCGAACGCCATTTGACTTCCCCGCCCCGCGCGCTTAAGAGCCGCGGCGTTCTTCGTCAGGTCCAAGCCTCGTCGAAAAGCCGTCTGTCCCCGTGAGGCCAGCGGTCACCGTCCGGCAGCGCGTCGCGCCCCCGGGCGTTTTTGTCGTTTGGGAATCGGAGGACGGAGAACGGAGCACAGAGGACGGAGGACGGGAGACAGAACGCGTTTCTGTCCTCCGTCCTCCGTCCTCCGACATCTGGAGCGAAGCGATGTTCGAGAGCCTTTCGGAAAAGCTCTCCGGCATATTGGACAAGCTGACCGGCCGCGGCGCCCTCTCCGAGGAAGACGTCAACGCCGCGATGCGCGAAGTGCGCCGCGCGCTCATCGAGGCGGACGTGGCGCTCGAGGTCGTGCGCTCGTTCATCGACCGCACCCGCGCCAAGGCGGTCGGCGCGGCGGTGATCAAGTCGGTCAAGCCCGGCCAGATGGT
>Ga0181539_1005406_pt1 | contig 10327 bp, 8 predicted proteins | sample PEATcosm2014_Bin_46_FD_119767 | JGI IMG/M metagenome (GOLD analysis project Ga0181539, IMG submission 119767) | Peatland microbial communities from MTU Mesocosm Facility, Houghton, MI, USA - PEATcosm2014_Bin23_60_metaG | ecosystem: Environmental > Terrestrial > Soil > Wetlands > Peat | place... | reverse complement strand
GGCTCTGTCCGAATTGAATTGCGCCAACCCGGTTCGCCGGCTTTTCCGCTAAGTGCCCAAGAGTGTTCATCTTATAGCTGCCTGTCACGCTGCCTAATGCGTTGGCCTGTTCGGCTTTGCCCTCATTTGCCCTGCCACCGAGCTCATCTGGTAGCTCAGAGAAGTAAAGCGCTTCGGGGGGCCTACCCTCTCATCGTTGTCAATCTAACCGGATCGATCAGCGCGGCGTTGCACTCGCCGAAATGAACTTATTCGGGGATGTGCCGATAGAACAGATCAGACGGACACCGCAGCAATAGTCCCAGGAATCCGGGTTGAGAACACCCCGGCGCCGGGAGTAGGAAAGGGACCATGGACAACATCTGCACCGAAGACCAAGAGACGATTCGGGAGTTTCTGGTAGAAAGTCATGAAAACCTCTCGCGTCTGGATCAGGATCTGGTCAAGCTGGAGAAGAACCCTGGAGATGCAGATCTGTTAGGGAGTATTTTCCGCACCATTCACACCATCAAGGGAGCATGCGGATTCCTAGCATTTTCAACTCTGGAAAGCATCACACACCAGGCCGAGAACCTCCTGAGTCAGTTGCGCGACGGCAAGCGAAGCCTTACTCCTGCGCTCGTGTCCCTCATTTTGGAGACGGTTGACGCAACCCGCAAAGTCCTGGGCACAATTGAAGCGAGCGGGGCGGAAGGCTCGGTTACTTTTGCTGACTTGACCGAACGGTTGCGCGTAGCGGCGGAGTTGAAGGTCGATCTTGAGAGCCAGACCCCACCTTTCGTGAGCACGGCTCCTGAATGCACGCCGGAACCCGCAGGCAACAAGAACTCTCTCGCGCCCGAAGAATGCGCGCAACTGGTGAAGGCGAAGCACGTCGGAGACGCGAAGAACCCGGAAGAGAATTGGGACGGAGCAGAAAGAAGGAAGCAGAGCGCGCCGAGGGATGAAGACGCGGAACGGTCTTCGGCCGCGGCGGATGCGAACATTCGGGTCGGAGTCGGGTTGCTCGACAAACTCATGGATCTTGTGGGAGAACTGGTACTTACCCGCAACCAGATCCTGCAATTCAACACCGAGCGGGAGGACGCCGCTCTCAACGCGACATCGCAGCGACTGAACCTGATTACTACCGAGTTGCAAGAAGGCGTGATGAAGACGCGCATGCAGCCCATCGGAGTGGTGTGGAACAAGTTGCCGCGCGTGGTTCGCGATATGGCTATTGCCCTTGGCAAAGGGGTCCAACTGGAGATGGACGGAGCTGAGACAGAACTCGACCGGACCATCATCGAAGCCATCAAGGATCCACTGATGCACCTGGTTCGCAATTCATGCGACCACGGCATCGAATTGCCGGAAGCCCGCTTGCGCGCGGGCAAGCCGCCCCAAGGGATACTAACCCTTCGTGCCTATCACGAGGGAGGCCAGGTGAATATCGAAGTCGGTGACGATGGTGCTGGAATCGACGTCGCGCGGGTTAAACAGAAGGCCGTAGAGAGCGGTCTTTTGAGGGCTGAACAGGCGGAAAAGCTGGGTGACCGGGAGGCGCTGAGTCTTATCTTCGAGCCGGGATTCTCAATGGCGAAGACGGTGACCAATATTTCCGGGCGCGGAGTTGGCATGGATGTGGTGAAATCCCACATCGAGAAGATCGGCGGTGTCGTCGATGTTTTCAGCCGGCCCGGTGAAGGCGCCACAGTCAAAATCAGGATCCCACTCACGCTAGCTATCATTCCGGGCTTGGTCATTACAAGCGGCGGCGAACGGTTCGTGATTCCCCAGGTGAGCCTGCTCGAACTGATTCGCCTTGAGGGAGATTCCGCCGGCAAGCACATTGAATATGTACATGGAACGCCGGTATATCGCCGGCGCGGGAGTTTGCTTCCCATCACTTACCTGAATCAGGTGCTGGGGCTGAAATCGGCCGACAGGGCCGAGGCGGTCAGCATGGTAGTCCTTCAGGCGGAGGACCGGCAATTCGGGTTGGTAGTGGATGGCATCAACGATACCCAGGAGATTGTGGTCAAGCCTCTTGGCAAGCAATTGAAGGGGCTTACCTTGTACGCCGGCGCAACGATTATGGGGGATGGCCGTGTGGCGCTGATCCTAGACGTGCTCGGCATCGGCCAGCGTTCCGGCGTGTTTGGCGAATCGCGTGAACAGACGCGCGTGGCAGACAAACAGAAGGCGCAATCGGAGATAGAGCAGCAGCGTCTGCTCCTGTTCCGGGCCGGATCGTTCGATCGTTTGGCTGTTCCACTTTCTCTCGTCGCCAGGCTGGAGGAGTTCCCGCGGTCGGCCATCGAACATGCGGGTGGTGGTCAGGTGGTGCAATATCGGAACCGCATTCTTCCTCTGGTGTCGCTCCGGGCCGTACTGGAACCGGGCGCTCCCAGCCAGAGTCAGTTGGCCGATCCGGTGCAAGTTGTTGTCTTCAACGATGGCGATCGCAGTGTGGGCATGGTGGTCGACCAGATCCTCGATGTCGCCGAGGAAGCGGTCACGGTGCGACAGAAGTCGAACCGCAAAGGCCTGCTCGGCTCAGCGGTAGTTGGCAAGCGCGTCACGGATTTTCTTGACCTCAACGAAGTCATTCGCGCGTCCGAAGGGAACTGGGACAAGAACGCGGACGGGCAGGAGAACAGCAAGAGGGTCCTCATCGCGGACGCCTCGTCGTTCTCGCGGGGCATGATCCGGAGCGGCCTGGACATGGCGGGTTACACAGTTCTTGAGGCCGCGAGTATGGACGAGGCGATTCGCGTGTTGGAGAAGCAACCGCTGGACGCGGTCGTGGCGGCCCTGGACCTACCGCCCAATGGCAGTTCCGCTCTGCTTGCGGCTATCCGCCGCAGGCCTGAATGGGAGAAGATTCCTGTCCTGGCGGTCGCGGACGCAAGCGATCATGTTCTTGCATCGGCCGTTCGGTCGGCGGGTTTTCAGGACTGCCAATCGAAGATTGACTCCGCGGCCATCCTCGAATCGCTGGCACATCTTGTTTCGGCGGCAAACACAGCCGGCATGGCGCCTGAATGTGTGGGAGAAAAGGGATAACCAATGGCGATCGATATGACAACAGCGAAAGCGGAAGTGTCGCAGACAAGTGGACAATTCTCAACGTTCTTCGTGGCGGACCTTTTCTTCGGCGTGGATGTTCTTCACGTCCAGGAAGTGTTGCGCTCCCAGCAAATGACTTCGGTGCCGCAAGCCCCAGGAGTCATTGAAGGCCTGATCAACCTGCGCGGCCAGATTGTCACCGCAATCGATATGCGGCGGCGGCTTGGACTGCCACAACGCGCCGGAGGCCAGGCGCCGATGAACATTGTGGTCCGCACCGTGGACGGAGCAGTCAGCCTGCTGGTCGACGAAATCGGAGACGTGCTGGACATGGATTCAGCCACCTACGAACGCCCCCCGCAGAACCTCGATCCCGCGGCAAAAGAGCTTATCCGCGGCGTTTACAAGCTGAAGGACCGGCTGCTGCTGGTTCTCGATGAAGAGAGAACGGTGGATCTAGCCGTCGGGAAGGCCGCGTAGTGCCGCTGACTCGGCATCGTGGGCCATGAACTAAACGCATCGCGTTGGATAATCCGCGAGAGCTATTGGCTCTCGCAAAGCAAGATCAGCAAGGGACTCAGGCGCCGGGAACGGCATAGCAAGGCAGCAGGAAACTGCGAGGAGCAATCAGGATGGCAAGGCAGACAAGCAGCATTCGGCAGGAACCGTCCGGCCGGAATTCGTCCAACGGCGCCGCCGTTTTGGACCGCCCAGAATTTGATGAGTCAACGCGCCAGGATGACGATCGGCTTCAAGAAGAGATAGCTCGACTGGTTCAGGCTTCGAATGACGGCCGCCTGACCGAGCGCGGGAGGCCGGAGCAGTTCGATGGGAATAATCGCAAAGTGGTCGAGGGCGTGAACCGGATATTGGATGCGATCCTGCTGCCAATTGGCGAGGGTAACCGCATTCTGGCACAGATCGGCGCCGGCAAGATCGACGAAGTGATCGCGCAGACCTACCGCGGCGACCACGAGAAGATGAAGCTGGCGGTCAATAGCGTGGCTGGCGCTTTGCAAGGGTTGCAGAAGGAGTTGGGAAAACTCACCGTGGCATCCCGTGAAGGGCTGCTTTCGGAACGCGGAAAGCCCGAACAGTTCCAGGGCGCTTACGCGGGCATCGTAACGGGCGTCAACGAAATGCTCGACGCCATCCTGCTTCCCATCGGCGAAGGCAACCGCATTCTGGCACAGGTCAGCAACGGCAAGATCGACGAACTGATCGCGCAGACCTACAAGGGCGACCACGAAAAGATGAAGCAGGCGATCAACAACGTCGCCGCTGTGTTACAGGGGTTACAGAAGGAATTGGGCAGACTGACCGTGGCATCCCGTGAAGGGCAGCTCTCGGAACGCGGAAAGCCCGAACAGTTCCAGGGCGCTTTTGCGGGCATCGTGGCAGGCGTCAACGAAATGCTGGATGCGATCCTGCTGCCCATCGGCGAAGGCAACCGAATCCTCGGGCTGATCCGCGGTGGCAATCTGCGCGAAAGTGTTGAGATTGCTTGCAAAGGCGATCACGAAAAGATGAAGAATGCCATCAACGGCGTACATACTTGGCTGACAGATCTGGTCGCCTACGTGACGAAGATCGCCAATGGCGACCTTACCGCAACGCTTGCCAAAGCTTCAGACCAGGACCAGATTCACGAGTGGCTGCTCTTGATGAAGAACAACATCCACAGCCTGGTCCAGGACACCAACATGCTCGCCAAGGAGGCTCTGGACGGCCGTGTGGGAACGCGCGCCGACGCCAGCCTGCACCAAGGTGAGTATCGCAAGATCATCGAGGGCGTCAACCAGATGCTGGCGGCGGTTGCCGCGCCGCTCAAAGCTACAGCCGAAAACGCAAGCACGCTGGCCTCTTCCTCTGAAGAACTCACGGCTGTCAGCCAGGTAATGGCGAGCACCGCGGAGGAGACTGCAGTGCAAGCCAACGTTGTGTCCGCGGCGAGCGAACAGGTTTCAAGGAATGTCGCCTCGGTGGCTACGGCCTCTGAAGAGATGCAAGCTTCGATCCGCGAAATCTCGAAGAATGCCAACGACTCTGCGCGAGTAGCCAAGAATGCGGTTACCGTGGCGCAGTCGACCAACGAAACCATGAAGAGACTTGGCCAATCCAGCCAGGAGATCGGCAACGTGATCAAGGTGATTACCTCGATCGCGCAGCAGACCAACCTGCTGGCCCTGAATGCAACCATCGAGGCCGCGCGCGCCGGTGAGGCGGGCAAAGGCTTTGCGGTTGTGGCCAACGAGGTAAAGGAACTGGCCAAGCAGACTGCCAAGGCGACCGAGGAGATCAGCCAAAAGATCGAGGCTATCCAGGGAGTCACCAAGGGAGCCGTCACGGCGATCGAGGAGATTGGCACCATCATCAACCAGATCAACGACATCTCCAACAGCATCGCTTCGGCGGTGGAAGAGCAAACGGTGACCACGAACGAAATCGGCCGCAGCGTGACCGAAGCAGCCCAGGGGGTCAACGACATCTCCAAGAACATCGCCGGCGTCGCCACATCGGCGAAAAATACCACCCAGGGAGCGAACGATACCAAGACCGCATCATTGGAGTTGAGTAAGATGGCGGCGCGGCTCCAGGCGTCCGTTGCGAAGTTCACCTTCTAACCCGTATCGACGCTTGGGATCACTGCCCTGCGGATGGGTTATTATCCGCAGGGCAACCCCTCAATTTGTAAAGGAAGATAAGTAATGAGCAAAGCGCTGGTTGTGGACGACTCCAGGACAATTCGCATCATCATCCGCAGGATCCTGATAGAACTCGGCTACGAGGTCTGCGAGGCGGCCAACGGCATAGAAGCCCTGAAGGTGCTCGAAACTGAAAAGACAGCGGTGAAGTTGGTTCTGGTGGACTGGAACATGCCGGAGATGAATGGTATGGAACTACTCAAAAGCATGCGCCAGAATCCCGAGTTCGATTCGTTGAAGGTGATTATGGTTACCACCGAAACGGAGATGGACCAGATGGCATCGGCCTTGGAGGCTGGAGCAAACGAATACGTCATGAAGCCCTTTACCAAAGACATCCTCGTGGAGAAGCTCGAGCTTGTTGGGATGCCTGCGTTGGTAAGGGTGTAGTCATGGCCGCAGTGAACCAGCGCTTTTTGCAGCCCGGTGAGCGAATCCGCGTAATGGTGGTGGACGACTCGGTGGTCATCCGACGGCTGGTCACTCAAGTTCTAGAGCAGGATCCAATCCTTCAGGTGGTGGGAACCGCTTCGAACGGCGCCATTGGACTGCAACGGATTCCGCAGTTCAATCCCGATGTCATCACATTGGATATCGAGATGCCGGATATGGACGGCATGGAAATGTTGCGCCGCATTCGACGCGAATATCCGCTGCTGCGAGTCATCATGTTCAGCACGCTCACCGAGCGCGGCGCGGCGAAAACACTGGAGGCCTTGACTCTTGGGGCCGACGACTACGTAGCGAAGGTTTCCAACGAGGGATCTCTCGACCGCTCATTGGCTCGGTTGCGGGAAGAGATGATCCCGAAGATCAAGCAGTTCTTCCATCTGCCCGAACAGAGCCGGGTTGCAGCCCGGCCAATTCTTGCGCATGCCCCGGCGGAGCAGCCCGCAAGGCCGGGCTCGCCAGTCTTGCAGAGTATGAGGATGCGGCCCCAAGTGGTCGCAATAGGAGTCTCAACGGGAGGGCCGACCGCGCTAGGCACAATCATGCCGATGTTCCCTGCCGGCTTTCCACTACCGATTGTGATTGTGCAACACATGCCGCCTCTTTTCACCCGGCTGCTCGCCGAGCGCCTCAACGCCACATGCCAGTTGCCGGTCAGGGAAGCGAGCCAGGACGACTTGGTTGAGCCGGGAAGGATTTTGATTGCGCCCGGAGATTTTCACATGAAGTTAGCCTCCAACGGAGGCGGTGTACGCGTTCTTCTGGATCAGTCACCCCGGCAGAACTCCTGCCGCCCCGCGGTCGACGCGCTCTTTGCTTCCGCCGGGGAGGTGTATGGCGGCGCGGCCCTGGCAGTCATTCTGACCGGCATGGGGCAGGATGGCTTGCACGGCGTTGAGATTCTAAAGGCGCAAGGGGCAAGCGTCCTTGCTCAGGATGAGGCCTCCAGCGTCGTTTGGGGAATGCCCGGCGCCGTTGTGAATGCGGGTCTTGCCGACCGCGTATTGCCGCTCAATGAAGTGGTGCCCGAGATTCTTCGTTTGACGGGCAGAAGGCAAGAGGGAACTTGATGGGAAGCCAGACTCTAGTCGCGGATATCCTCCCGGAGAACTACCGCTTCCTTCAGGCGCATATCTATTCCCAGGTGGGAATCGTGCTTGAAAACAACAAGAATTATCTCTTCGAAAGCCGCCTCGCGCCCATCGTCAAGCAATTCAGCCTCGGCTCCATCAACGCTTTGTGCGAACTCCTCCTTGCCAAGCGCAATCCAGAGATCGGCCAACAAGTCGTAGAGGCCATGACAACGAATGAGACCTATTTCTTTCGCGATCCCACCCAATATGACGCCATACGAACGGTCCTGTTGCCGAAACTGAAGGAAGAGCGGCAGGTTACGAGAAAACTGCGCTTCTGGTCAGCTGCGTCATCCACTGGGCAGGAAGCCTACAGCCTGGCCATGCTGCTTCTGGAGGAAGGGTTGAGGGACTGGGACATTCAAATCCTCGGCACTGACTTCTCTTCGAAGGTCGTGGAACGCGCCCAGGCAGCCAGGTACCAGCAGCTTGAGGTGAACCGGGGACTGCCTACGACGCTGTTGGTCAAGCATTTCCACCGTTCCGGCCTGCACTGGCAGTTGAGTGAGCCGGTGCGCAGGATGGCCCGTTTTGAGACGATCGATCTGCGCAATAGCATGCGTACCTTGGGACCGTTCGATCTGGTCTTCTGCCGCAATGTCATGATCTACTTCGACAATGCAACCAAGCGGAACATCATGAAGGAACTCCACACCACCCTGTTTCGAGGTGGTTGGCTGCTACTTGGCGGCGCCGAGTCGGCTTTCGGCCTCGATGAGTGGTTTGAGCGAAAGACACTGGGAAACATAACCGTCTATGTTGCCCGATAGAAGGGAGCTTATGCAAACCGAAGCAAGTGTAGAAATGCTTGTGCAGATTGTGGAGTCCGTGTTCATGACGATGATGAACCTTGATGTATCTCCCAGCGATGCATCCTGGAGTCCCGCTGGGGACCGATTGACCTCATTCGTTCATTTGACTGGCGATTGGAATGGCGCGGTTCTGTTCGATTGCAATCCCCGGCAGGCCTGCCAATTCGCCGGCCGAATTCTCTCCATGGACCCACCCGACATTGTGGACGACGACGTTCGCGACGTGCTCGGCGAATTGGCCAACATGATCGGCGGAAACATGAAGTGTTGCATGCCGGCAGGGGTTCAGCTTTCCATGCCCACGGTGATGGAAGGCCGCGACTATGACATGCGGATTTGCGGGTCCCAGATTCTGGAAAGGGTTGCCTTTCAATGCGCCGAGGGCCACTTCTGGGTCACGGTGCTTGCCACAAAGGGGTGAAAAGGTCCCGGGAGAGCGTCTCTTGTTTGGAGATACTCTGTGCAGCCGTCGGAAAATCGAAGAAGATGCCCTCCTCGATTTAAAAGCGGATCTGTACACGTCGGCTTTGCAGCTTCAGGAATAACTTGGAAGTTCACGCCAATTGTGGCGAGAAAGAGCATGATGTTTGGAGCACAAGTGAATTGGACCGGTCCACTCGACGCTACCGGCCAGCAGGCAGCGCGGAACAATTTCGCCATCGGCGAAGACAGCGAAGCCGCCTTCGCACTCATTTATGAAACGATCCTTGGACTTTCCGACGAGCAATGTTCTCAGACCGAAGTGTCCGACAATTGGCTCGGCGCCGATTCCGACGGCAGCCTGCTTGACCCGTACGATTCAAGCAGACGACGCACCGGAGTCGCCATGGAGGCAGACGCACTTCAATTCACCGGCAAAGGCCGCGATTCCGAAACCGATCTGGGCTACCTCGGAGCGCGTTACCCCGGCAGCAGTATGGGCCAGTTCGTCTCCCAAGGCAGTCAGGTTCAAGCCGGTACGATGCCATCGCATGGCGCAGGAATCCAGTCGGCAGCCTCAGAAACAAGTGTGCCGCAAGATGGAAACCCTAGACGGCCAACAGGACCGGATGTTAACTTTGTACCATCGGCTAACTCCACCGGAACATTGAACAAGAGTCAACTCTCCGATTGGATGGATGCTCACGCGCTTTCTCGTTCCAGTCACCATTGTGCGATGTATTGTCGACTGGGGATGGAGGCCGCTGGCCTTGACACAGGGGATCGTCCTCGGTCGGGTGATGCCGGAGACTACGGTCCCTTCTTATTAAGGCACGGAGCGCAAACCGTGGCACAAGATTCCTACGTTCCGCAAGTTGGCGATGTAGTCGTATTTGATAAGACGGGACAGCACCCATATGGCCACATTGAAATGTACGACGGCCAACACTGGGTATCGGATTTCAAGCAACATAGTTTTTCTCCCTACCGGGACGCTGCCAGTACGCCCTTATTCACGATTTACCGGCTTAGCTAAGGTCGAGAGATGGGCCTGGCCTGCCGAAAAAGCACAATTCGGCCAGGCAGCCCACATGCTGTGAACGCGTCGCGTGCCGCGCGGACGATGTGCCGGATTCATGCAGCACGGGGCCAGAGACGTGGCATCCGGTTGCACTTGCGCGGAATGAATTGACCCGCTGTCACTGGATATTCTTCGCGGCAAGGCCCAAGATCCTCGCGCCAATGCATGTTGACACGGCGCCGGCCAGCGGTGGAGGAGGCCGATATTTCTGAGTTCGAGACGTGACGAGCACACTGGAGCCAGCTACCGAAGCGATGAGAAGCGAAGAAATAGGGAAGACTGGCCCCCGTCGCCCCAACATGCCACGAAATGCCGCCTAAGCTAGAGTTCGCAGCCCCTGAGCCAATCTGCAACCTCCGCGCCATCTAAGTCCATTGAACTCCTTTGCCCTGTCAACCGATATTCCTAATACCGGCTGGTTCCGGCAGGAGAATTCGAATGGCCCTTGTAACCTGGTCCGACAGTCTTTCAGTCGGGGTAAAATCCATCGACGATCAGCACACCGTACTATTCAATACCATTAACGATCTGCACGCCGCCATGATGAAAGGCCAAGCTCGAGCCATAGTGGGCGAATTGCTGTGCACGTTGCTGGTCTACACGCGCAGCCACTTCTCAGCTGAAGAGGCAATCATGGAAGAAGCCAAGTATCTTGGGTTGGCCACTCACAGCGTC
>Ga0181539_1005404_pt1 | contig 10330 bp, 10 predicted proteins | sample PEATcosm2014_Bin_46_FD_119767 | JGI IMG/M metagenome (GOLD analysis project Ga0181539, IMG submission 119767) | Peatland microbial communities from MTU Mesocosm Facility, Houghton, MI, USA - PEATcosm2014_Bin23_60_metaG | ecosystem: Environmental > Terrestrial > Soil > Wetlands > Peat | place... | reverse complement strand
TGGCTTCGTCGATGTCGTCGACGCGATTGGTCGTGAGAAACAGCAGCCCGTTGAAATATTCGAGCACGCGCAAGAACACGCCGACGACGGCGTTCATGACTCATTTTGGTCATCGGCTGAACCATGCAGCCCGTGGCGCGTTCAATCGCGAGGCCAACAGCGTTATAGAAGAGCTCAAGTCGTCAAAGCAGCTCCGGATCGGGATCGCCGATGATCGGAATTTCGCGGCGCGCTTCCCTCGTTACGATGTAGGGTTTAAGAATTTCCACGTCGGTCTTTGTCTCCCATGTTCCGCTTGTATCTTGCGCGCCAAACCTTGACGAGCTGATGAAGACGCTGTCTTGCGTCTTTGCCTCATCGGTTGTCGTTGCCTCATGCATTCGCTATCTCCTCGTCGAATTCGAAACGCCTCTCGCCGTTATTTGAGAGAAACTTGCGTAGCCATGGTGGCGGCGATCCATTGAGAACAGCCTTCAGTTTCTCGAGAAGGTCGACAATTTTCTCGGGCCGCGAAACCATAATCGGATGCATATTTTGAGCGATGACGCGCGCGGTGCCCGAACCGCCAATCGCCGCGACATAAAGGATCGAGCAGTCCTTGATCGCATTTAGTTTCGGCTGGAGCTTGTCCTCGTCGCCATCTTCCCGCAGCCCTCCGGCGAACTGAAATACCTCGACGAACTCAAAAGAAATTGGAGATATTTCGTGGATGACGATGTTTTTCACCCACCCGAAATGCGCGTCGACGGTCTCGAGATCTTGCGTGGCGAATGCGATTCTCAAAATGCCTCCTCTGTCCTCGAGCTGCGCTAGACGTCGGGACGAACTGACGATTCTAAGCCGTCGAACGGTCATGGCTTTGCTTCTCCGAACCGCGACGCTGACAGTTTGAGCGCGATTCATGGTGAATAACTGAGGCGTCTTGAGCGGGCTCAACCTGCAAAACCGTTTCGATAGGTTGTTACGCGCGCCATGCATCAATCCTGGCCTCCATGTCTCTGCACGAGTGGCGCCAAGGCATGTCGCGGCATTTCCGAGATTTTCTCTTGGCGTTCGCTGATGCCTGTTCGCGTTCCCGTCGCGGAGTGCGATATGACCAGCGACGCGTTAGTTGATCGGATCTGGCGTTCGCGTACGCGGATGTACATTCCTCGAAAATTCGTACATAGAGGTTCGCTCTGGCCCGCTCCTGGTTATGATTTCAATCGGCAATCCCCATGGCGCGAAGATTGCTAATTCGTGTCTAGGCATCTTTGGAGGATGAGCCTTGAGCACGCCACTTCCGCCAATGGACGCACGCCCACTCGCGCTAGCGGCGTCATGTAAAATCTGCACGATCAGACTGGAGACCCTCTGCTACCAGCGGGCATGGTGGTTTCGCGCCTTCCGCGAGATATTGGCCAGCGGAATCCGCGTTTTCGCGATCGCCTATCTCATCCGCCCGAAGGACTATCTCGCGCGCTTGCCAATGTGTTTCAAATGCATCCGGTTCCGCAAGAACGCGTTGAAACAACGCTCGGCTTTGTTCAACTGGCTCGATTCCTATCTCAACCCGATGTTCAATCGCGTGCGCGACTCATTGCTGACGCCAAAGGAACTCGATGACGCCAGGGCGCTGGCGCGCCGCGCCGAGGATCGCGGCTTTGTCGATTACGAACAATGAATAGGGATCGCGCGCGATGCAGGGCGGATCGCGCCGCTCGTGACGGTGGCGAGCGCCTCGCGATTTATCTCTCAAGCACAGGAGGCGCGGCATGAAACAGTCCGAGATCATGGCTCTTCAAAACGAGCCGGCCTGCGGTCACAACAACAAGGGAAAGTCTGGTTGCGCCAAGCCGCAACCCGGCGCGACGCAGGGAGGATGTTCGTTCGACGGCGCGCAGATCGCTCTGTTGCCGATTTGCGACGCGGCGCACATCGTGCACGGACCCATCGGTTGCGCCGGGAGTTCCTGGGACGCGCGCGGCTCGCTGTCCAGCGGCGCCAATCTCTATCGCTTCGGAATGACCACCGATCTATCGGAAACCGATGTCATCATGGGTGAAGGCGAAAAGCGGCTGTTTCGCGCGATCAAGCAGGCGGTCGCCGACCACGGGCCGCCGGCGGTGTTCGTCTATAACACCTGCGTCACCGCCTTGACGGGCGACGACCTGGCGGCGGTTTGCAAGGCGGCGGCGAAGCGCTTCGAACTTCCAGTGATTCCGGTCGATTGCGCGGGGTTTTACGGTGGCAAGAGCCTTGGCAATCGCATTGCGGGCGAAACGGCGCTCAAACATATCATCGGCACGCGCGAGCCGGACCCCGTACCGGAAAGCGCCGAACGGCCGGGCGTCATCACGCATGATGTCAATCTGATTGGCGAATATAATATCGCGGGCGAGTTCTGGCATGTCGCGCCGCTGTTCGACGAATTGGGCCTGCGGATATTGTGCACGCTTTCCGGCGATGCTCGTTTCGCCGAGGTGCAAACGATGCATCGCGCAAAAGCCAATATGGTGGTCTGCGCGAAGGCGATGTTGAATGTGGCGCGCAAGCTCGAGGAGGACTATGGCGCGCCGTTTTTCGAGGGCAGCTTTTACGGAATCGTCGACACGTCGGCGGCGTTGCGCGACTTCGCGCGGGTGATCGGCGATCCGGATCTCTCCGAACGAACCGAACGTCTCATCGCGCGCGAGGAAGCCAAGGCGGAGGCGGCGCTGGCGCCGTGGCGCGAGAAGCTTCGGGGCAAGCGCGTGCTGCTGTTCACGGGCGGGGTCAAGTCGTGGTCGATTGTTTCCGCCTTGCAGGATCTTGGCATGATCGTGGTCGCGACCGGAACCGAGAAATCGACGGAGGAAGACAAGGCGCGCATCCTGGAGTTGATGGGACCCGAGGCGAAAATGATTTCCGACAATGATCAAAAAGCGCTGATCGACGCCTTCCACGGATTCGAAGCCGACATTCTTATCGCCGGTGGGCGCTATCTCTATCCGGCGCTGAAATCTCGCATTCCCTTCCTCGACATCAATCACGAGCGAGATTTCGGCTACGAGGGATATGACGGCATCGTCGAACTCGCGCGTCAACTCAGCTTCTCGGTCAACTCGCCGGTCTGGCGTCAGGTGCGCGCCGGTCGGCCCTGGGCAAGCGTCGCGACTATCGCGAACGCCGCGGAATAGGGGGGGCACGATGGCGACAGTCATGCACAGCCAAAAGGCGCTCGCCGTGAATCCGCTGAAGGTCAGCCAACCGATGGGCGCGACCCTGGCCTTTCTTGGTCTGGCGCGGGCCATTCCGATCATGCACGGCGCGCAGGGTTGCACCGCTTTCGGCAAGGTGTTTTTCGCCAATCACTTTCGCGAACCAATACCGCTCCAAACCACGGCCATGGATCAGGTGGCCAGCATTCTGGGGGCCGACGAGAGCGTCGTGGAGGCGCTGCGCGTGCTTTGCGCGAATGAACGGCCCGAGGCGATCGGGTTGCTGACGACTGGCCTGTCCGAGACGCAAGGCGCGGACATCCGCCGCAACATCTTGGAATTTCGTAAGTCCTATCCCGAATTCGCGGAAATCGCGATCATACCCGCCAATACGACGGATACGCTTGGCTGTCTCGAAACCGGCTTCGCCATCGCGGTCGAGGCCATGATCGAGACATTGATTCCACGGGACCGGCGAAAGCCGTGCGCTTCTCGCGTCAATGTGCTGGCGTCGTCGATCCTGACCCCGGGCGACATAGAAGCGCTCGACGACTGGCTCGGCGCTTTCGGACTGGAAGCCAATTTCATTCCCGATTTGTCGGATTCCCTCTCGGGCTATCTGACGGACGATGGCTATGCTTCGCTGACCTTTGGCGGCGCGCCGGTGTCCGCCGTCGCCTCGGCGGGGGAGGCGGTCGCGACGCTGGTGATCGGCCGGTCGCTCGATCGCGCCGCCGATCTGTTGCGCGCGCGCACTGGCGTGCCAGACAGTCGCTTCAAGGGCCTTCTTGGTCTTGCTGACTGCGACGCCCTCACCAAGGTTTTAAGCGAAATCTCGGGGCGTCCCGCGCCGGCGCGCATAGAGCGGCAGCGCGCGCAATTGCTAGATGCGATGGTCGATTGTCATTTTAAGCTAAGCGCGGCGCGAGTCGCCATCGCGGCGGACCCCGATCTGCTGCTGTCGACGAGCGCCTTTCTCACCGATCTTGGCGCCGACATCGCCGTCGCCGTGGCCCCCGCGAGAGCGGATGCTTTCGACGCCATTCCAGTCGAAAGCGTGCTCATTGGCGATCTGGAAGACATGGAGCGCGGCGCCAAGGCGACGAATGCGCGTCTGATACTCGCCAACTCCCACGCGGCGGCGGCCGCGACGCGTCTTGGAGCAGCGCATTTGCGGATCGGCTATCCGCTTTATGATCAAATCGGCGGCTACGCCCGCGAGTGGATCGGCTATCGCGGCACGCGTCAGGCATTGTTCGACGTCGCCAATCTACTGTGGAACCAGCGAGAGATGATCAAACCCTACCGCTCGATCTACTGGCAAGGTGGGGCTCGCGCCAACGAACTCGCCTAATGTCCTGACGTTTCCATCGGGATCGCGACCATGCTGAGAATTGCTTTCGCCTCTAGCGACAGAACGCATGTCGATCTTCATTTCGGCGGCGGCGAGCGGCTCGTCGTATTTGACGTTTCTCCGGGCCGCGCCGATCTTGTCGGAACCGGCGAATTTATCAAGGCGGAACTCAAGGGCGAAAACAGGGACCGGGGTCTTTCGCGGGCGGAATTGAGCCCTGACGCGCCTGTCGCCGTGACGATCGGTCCAGACGAGGATAAGGTCGCCGCGAAGCTCGACTTCCTGCAAGGATGCACCGCGGTCTATGCCGCGCAGATCGGCGCCTCCTCGATCAAACGCCTGCTTGGAATCGGCGTGCAACCGATCATCGTCGACAATGGATACGACATTCACGACCTGTTGAACGAAGTCAGTCTCGCCATGTTTCATGGCGGCCTGTCCTGGGTGGAGCGCGCGATGGCGAAGGCGCGCGAGGCGCGGACGAGAGAACTAGCCGCCGAAACGACGAGCGACAACAGCCGCCGCCTCATCACCTCGATCGAGGAACTCGACGGCGCGGAGTGAAGGCTGGAGATCGACCGCCGCCGCGCCAGATCACGAGCCGTCGATCAATTCGCCGCGCGGATCATGTGGCCACCTCGTCAACCAGTCGGGGCCCTTTCGTGTTCTCCCTCGGTTTCGACGTCGTCGCGATCCGCGTCGTTCGCCGTTGAACGCGAATCAAGACCTCGTACTTTTTTGAACGCTCAAAAAACGAAAATCGAAGCGATTCGCCATTATCACAAACGCGGCGACGCGGTGCGTCTTGAATGGACATCCTTATAAAACAATAGGTAACCGTCTATCTCGATCGGCGATACGATTTGTCGCCTAGCGCTATGTAAACTGGATGCATTGTGGCACGGCTTTCGCAATTCATTATCCGTGAGCACAAGCGCAACATAGCATACGCTTTCGCGCTTCATCATGACCATTCGTTCAAGGAGAACGTCCCATGCCCATGGTATTGTTGAAATGCGATAAGGATATCCCGGAGCGCGAAAAGCACATTTATCTTAAGGCGCCGGACGAAGACACCAATTCGCATCTTCCCCTGTCGAACGCCGCCACCATTCCCGGAACTCTGTCCGAGCGCGGCTGCGCCTTCTGCGGCGCCAAGCTGGTGATCGGCGGCGTCGTCAAGGACGCCATTCAGATGATCCACGGCCCGATCGGCTGCGCCTACGACACATGGCACACCAAGCGCTATCCGAGCGACAACGGCCATTTCCAGATGAAATACGTCTGGTCGACCGACATGAAGGAAAGCCACATCGTTTTCGGCGGTGAAAAGCGGCTGGCGAAGAGCATCCACGAAGCCTTCGACGAAATGCCTGAAGTCAAGCGCATGTTCGTCTACACCACCTGCCCGACCGCGCTGATTGGCGACGATGTGAAGGCCGTCGCCAAGAAGGTGATGGAAGAACGCCCCGACGTCGACATCTTCACCGTCGAATGCCCCGGTTTTTCCGGCGTCTCCCAGTCGAAAGGCCATCACGTTCTCAATATCGGCTGGATCGACGAGAAGGTCGGGACGCTCGAACCCAAGATCACCAGCCCCTATACGATGAACTTCATCGGCGACTTTAACATCCAGGGCGACAGCCAGCTGCTCCAGACCTATTGGGATCGGCTTGGCATTCAGGTGATCGCGCATTTCACCGGCAACGCCAATTACGACGATCTGCGTGGCATGCACCGGGCGCAGCTCAATGTTGTGAATTGCGCGCGTTCGTCCGGCTACATCGCCAACGAGCTGAAGAAGCGCTATGGCATCCCGCGTCTCGATATTGATTCATGGGGCTTCAATTACATGGCCGAAGGCGTCCGCAAGATCGGCACGTTTTTTGGCGTCGAGGACAAGGCGGAGGAGCTGATCGCCGAGGAATACGCCAAGTGGAAGCCCAAGCTCGATTGGTACAAGGAGCGGCTCGTGGGCACGAAGATGGCCATTTGGACCGGCGGTCCGCGTCTATGGCACTGGACGAAATCGGTCGAGGACGACCTTGGCGTTCAAGTTGTCGCCATGTCGTCAAAGTTCGGGCACGAGGAAGACTTCGAGAAGGTCATCGCGCGTGGTCGCGAGGGCACCTATTACATCGACGATGGCAACGAGCTCGAGTTCTTTGAAATCATCGATCTCGTCAAGCCGGACGTGATCTTCACCGGCGGCCGTGTCGGCGAAATCGTCAAGAAGCTGCATATCCCCTATGTCAACGGTCACGCCTACCACAACGGGCCATATATGGGCTTCGAGGGCTTCGTGAATCTCGCCCGCGACATGTACAACGCCGTCCACAACCCGCTTCTCAAACTCGCGGCGACCGATCCGCGCGGCGAGCAAAAGGTCGCCTTTTTGGAGGCGGCGGAATGACCAGCAAGCTCGACAATCTCTTCGACTATGTGCAGGAGCGTTGCCTGTGGCAGTTCGCCTCCCGCACCTGGGATCGAACCGAAAATATCGAGGGCGTTCTCAAGCAGGTCGGCGTGCTCCTCAAGAAGCAGCAATCCACCGCGGAAACGCCGGCGGAGCGGCTGCACCTCGCCGACGCGAAGGTTCTCGTGAACGATTGCCGCCAGCGCTATGACTGGGTCAATGCGATCCCGCCGGAAGAAGTCGACCTTGTCCTCGATGGACTGAAGGACCGACTGCTGGACGTGACGATCACGCGCTCCAAGAACCGCGAGTTGAACCACTCGCTTTATTGAGCCCCAGAGCAATCCCTGGCCGCGCTGAAACGGCGCGGCCGTCCCTCGAACGCCTCTGGCGCGCTTGTCCGCCATCGCGAGCGCCACGCGAAACTCATGTGAGGACGCACCATGTCATGCGACGTTGAAACCCTTCAAAAGCCCAAACAGACCGGCGTATCGGTCACCTCCAAAACCCGCGCCGGCGTGATCAACCCGATGTTCGACTGCCAGCCGGCCGGCGCGCAATATGCCGGCATCGGCGTCAAGGATTGCATTCCGCTGGTCCACGGCGGTCAGGGTTGCAGCATGTTCGTGCGTCTGCTGTTCGCTCAGCATTACAAGGAAAACTTCGACATTGCCTCGACATCGCTGCATGAGGAATCCGCGGTGTTCGGAGGGACGGGCCGTATCGAACAGGGCGTCGAGGTGCTGGCGCGCCGCTATCCCGAATTGCGCGTGATCCCCATCATCACGACCTGTTCGACCGAAGTCATCGGCGACGACATCGAAGGCACCATCAATGTCTGCAACAAGAAGCTCAAGGAGATCTTTCCCGAACGCACCATCCATCTGGTGTCGGTTCACACGCCAAGCTTCAAGGGCAGCCATGTTTCGGGCTATGATGTCGCGATCCATTCGATCGTCAAGACGATCGCCAAGGAGAAGGTCGCGCCAAACGGCAAGCTCAATGTCTTTACCGGCTGGATCAACCCCGGCGATCTTGCCGAACTGAAACATTACATCACGGAGCTGAAGGTCGACGCGACCTTCCTCATGGACACCGAAAATTTCGACACGCCCATGATGCCCGACAAGGAAGTCGTCGATCACGGCAAGACGACGGTCGAAGATATCGAGAGCACGACGGGAGCGGTCGGGTCGCTCGCCCTCGCGCGCTACGAAGGCGCGAGCGCCGCGAAATATCTCGAGGAGACTTTCGAGGTTCCGCAAATCCTTTCATCGACGCCTTACGGCATCAAGAACACGGACGAAATGCTTCAGGCCATCACCAAGCTGACCGGCAAGGAAATCCCGGAAAGCTTGGTGCGCGAACGCGGCATCGCCATCGACGCGCTGCAGGATCTCGCCCACATGTTCTTCGCCAACAAGAAGGTCGCGATCTTCGGTCATCCCGATCTCGTCATCGGCCTGGCGCAGTTTTGCATCGAGGTCGAGCTTGAACCCGTGCTGCTGCTGCTCGGCGACGACAATTCGAAATACAAGCGCGATCCGCGCATTCTCGAACTCAAGAAAAGCGTTCCCTTCGACATGGAAGTGATCTGCAACGCCGATCTTTGGGATCTGGAGCGCAAGATCGTCAGCGGCGAGGTCAAGGTCGACCTCATCATGGGACATTCGAAGGGCCGTTACATCGCTATCGATAATAATATTCCGATGGTGCGCGTCGGCTTCCCGACCTTCGATCGCGCCGGGCTCTATCGCCATCCGACCATGGGCTACAAGGGCGCCATGGAGCTTGGCGAGGCCATCGCCAATGCGCTCTTCACGCATATGGAATACACCAAGAACAAGGAATGGCTCCTCAACACCTGGTGACCGGCGAGAGGCCGACGCCGCGGATTGGGGCTTGCTCGACCGGCGAGCCCCGGTCCGGAACGGCGCTTCGAGGAGACGAAGCTCATGAAGTTTTATCAGAACACGATCGCCGAATTTCGCGCGCGCTTCGGAGGCCGATGGTCGGCGCCAGAATATAGACAGATCGAACTCTACACCAAGAAGAAGCAGCTTGCTTTTTTCGACGAAGAAGCAAGCGCCGGCGCGGGGCCGCATCCGCCCAATCCGTTGAGCACTCTTGTCGCCTTCTCGCTGCTTGAGAACGCGCTCGAAGCGCGCGATCTGTCGCTCGAAAGCAAGCCGCTTTGGCAAAAATATCTCGGCCTTCCAAAGAAATCAGTCACGGAGAAACTGGTCGCGGAAGTGTTCCGGATTTTAAGAATCTATCGCACCGTCGTGCTGCATCGCGATGGACAGATGGAGATTCACAACGGCAGCATCAAGCTCAATTGCACGCACAACCGCTGCGCTCTGTCGCTGTGGATCAGCCCCGTTGGGCTATGGTTGATCGAGTCCTTTGTGTTTTATTATCTCGACTCGTTCCGACAGCCATATAGCGAGGCTTATGTCGAGGCCATGCTGATGCAGTATTTTCTCGACATCGTGGCCGAGACAAAGAAATTCGCCGACGAGGACAGAGTCCTCTATCAGTTCCGGTGCAAATATGACTTCAACCGTCACTTCCGCTTCGATTGTGACAATCCGAAATTTGCCTTCGATGGCGATCAAGTCGCCTTCGATATTGGAGAGCGTTACCAGGACAAATCCCGCTTCCCAATCGATTTTTTCGTCGCAATCCGCGATGTGCTTCACATAATTCCGGTTGAGGCGCTCACGCGCGGCGCCTTGCCCCAGGCCGACCTCGAATTGTGGATCGCGCGCACGCCCGACGATCATTCCTTGCCGGCGGATTTCCGCACACGCTTTGGGCGCGAGACAATGATCGTTGGACTCCCGATGACGTAACGGTTTTCGACGCGTTATTTCCCGCGTCTCGTCACAGCAGCTAGGAGCTCGCCATGCACGGCGCTGGCCATGTAAAGATCGCCATCACGACGAACAGCTTGACGGAAGTCGACGCGGGGTTCGCCAACGCGGGCCAAGTTGTCGTCTATGACGTCTCGGCGCGGACGTCGCAATTTCTGGATTGCATTCAGTTCCGAGGCGGCGCGCGGAAAGGGCTCGCTCCCGGAGAGAGCAAGAAGGGACCGGGCGGCGGCAAGGGCTGCACGATGGATGATCTGACCAACGGCGTCACGACCGATCGGATGACGGAACGCGTGAACGCGCTTGATGGATGCTCGGTGCTCTTCACTCTGGGGTTGAGCGATCTTCATGCCGTCCACGTCAAACGTCGGGGCATTTTTCCGGTGAAAATGGAAAAGTCGCGCTCCGTCGATGATGTCGTCGAGAGTTTGCAGACGATGCTGAAAAACAATCCGCCTTTATGGCTGCGACGGGCGCTACGCGGTTCATCCGGACAAGGGGTCGA
>Ga0181539_1005402_pt1 | contig 10332 bp, 5 predicted proteins | sample PEATcosm2014_Bin_46_FD_119767 | JGI IMG/M metagenome (GOLD analysis project Ga0181539, IMG submission 119767) | Peatland microbial communities from MTU Mesocosm Facility, Houghton, MI, USA - PEATcosm2014_Bin23_60_metaG | ecosystem: Environmental > Terrestrial > Soil > Wetlands > Peat | place... | reverse complement strand
TTCCGGCCCGCTATGCACCGCGTAGTGTTTAGCCGTCGCCACGACCTTGAGGTAATTGGGGTCTGAGCCCTGCAGCCCGGTGACGAAGGCAGTTCCTATTCTGCCGGTCAGGAATGGATCTTCTCCGTAAGTTTCCTGTCCGCGTCCCCAGCGCGGATCGCGGACGATGTTGATGTTCGGAGACCACAGAGTGAGGCCGTAGAAGATCGATCGATTTCCCTCGCGCTGCGCCTCGTTGTACTTGGCTCTTGCTTCGGTGGAGATGGCGTCGCCGATGCGATGAACGAGGGAAGCATCCCATGTGGCGGCGAGTCCGATTGCCTGCGGAAAGACGGTCGCATAACCGGAGCGAGCCACGCCGTGCAGGCCTTCATTCCACCAGTTGTATCCGGGAATCCGCAGGCGAGCGATGGGCGGCGCCTCATTTTGCATCTGCGAAACTTTTTCGGGTAGAGTCATGCGGCTTACAAGATCGTCGACGCGCTGTTCCAAGGGAAGTGCCGGATTGAGATAACGATCCGGTTGCGCGGGAATCTGGGCCGCCGCCGGCCAGAGATAAAGGAGAAGGATTGGAACCGCATAACTCAGCTTAACGGCACGCGGAGGTGTAGCGAACGCATCTATCTTTTTGCCGCGTAGTGTCAGCATCTCTTCTTCCCATGTCCTGTCATTCTCCCTGCCCCACAGGCCTGGGTCGGGGATGGTCCGGCAGGCGTCCAGTCCTCGCGGCTGGACGCCTGCGCTCTCCGGGAGAGGCCGTATCCCTTGTGGCAATGCGTCGGCCTCGGCTTCAGAAGATAAGCTTCAGCGAGAATTGCGCGATGCGCGGTTCGTATGCAGCCGCACTGGTATTCTGCGGAGTCGTACCTGTGATTTTGCCGAAGGAGCCACCCACTGTTGTGCCGGGGTCGCCAAACTCGGTGTGGTTAAGCAGGTCGAAATACTCGGCTTTGAATTGCAGGTAACTCGCCTCTTTGATTGGGAACTTGCGCGCCAGGCTTGCGTCCCAATCGACATAGCGCGGACCCACAAAGGAGCCTTTTACGACACTTCCGAAGGAGGCAATGCCAGCGCCGGCGGTTGGGTTCGCGAAGCTTGCCGGATTGAGGTAGTTTTTGCAGGGGACGGAGACGACGCCGCTGGCGCTGGTACAGGCCGTGCCGCCGTAGGCCGGGCCCGTCTGCACGGCGCGATCGCGATTTTCGCCCGATCCGTCGACGTTGCTGCTACCCGACCAAACGGTCAGAGGATCGCCGCTGCGGAATTGGAAGATACCGGCGGTTTCCCAGCCATTCAGAACGTAGCGCACTGCGCCCGGTGCGTCATTGAAGGACTTCGGAACTGTGTAGACGTACGAGACGGCGCTCACATTCCTGTGGTCGAAATCTGCCGGTCCATAGTCCAGGCTCCTGAAATTCGGGACCGTGGTCGGATATACAAAAGAGTTACTGGCGCCGATCGAAGTTGCCGCCTGATTCCACGGCAGGTCGTTGAGGGCCTTCGACCAGGTGTAGTTGAAGAGCACGGTCAGGCCGTACCGCACACGCTGTTCGGCGGAAAGCTGCAATGAGTTGAAGTTCGTGTTGCCTCCGGTGTTCGCCGCCGTGATCGTATTTGGGTAGCAAGCGTTGGTCGTCGCGCAGCCCGGCTGATTGTAGACGCGTGTTCCGTTGACGATAGGGTTCAGCTCGAGGTCCGTCCACTCGTGGTTGCTGTGCTCGGCCACATAGGCGGCGCGACCGGAGAGACTGCTGGTCAGCCGCTGTTCCACGGCCAGGTTCCAAGCGTAAGTGCGCGGATCCTGAAAGCCGTGGGTTTCGTCGTACGTCAACCAAGCCTGCGAGTTGGAGATGGGAGTGGATGGGCCAGGAGGCGGCGTCGCCGCCGGGAATGTCGGATATGGGAAGGGATTGGCAATCCCATAACTGCCGTACGGGTCGGCGAAGGAAATGTTCGTTCCAGGCGCGCTGTTATTGAAACTCACGCTGGTGATGAACGGCGCCAGGTTCGAGTAGATATTGAACAAGGTGCTGTTGATGCGGCTGTCGAAGAAGAGGCCTGCGCCGCCGCGCAGGCTGGTCTTGCCGTTTCCGAAGACATCCCAGGCGAAGCCGAGTCTGGGCATGAAGTGATCGTACGCGGAGGCGACGCCGTTCGGATTGAAGCCCTGATCGCCCGCAAACAGCATCCCCGCGGGCGCGAGCGGATACTTCGAGGAGTGCGTACCTGAGGCCTGGAGCGCCGGAAAGAAGCTGCCCATGCGCCCTTGTAACTCGTGCCAGGGCGTAAATGGCTCATAACGCACGCCGTAGTCGAATGTCAGATTGCGGGTAAGCTTCCAACTGTCCTGAACGTAGGCACCCTGAAACTTGCCTCGCGGGTTGAAGAACTGGCCCGATGCCTGCGTAAATGTATTGAGATACCCGAACAAAAAGTTGGCAATGGCGTCGCCGCCGGTGTTGTTGCCATTGAAGGTAAATTGGCCCGGTTGCTCGTAGAGGTTATTAATGTCGATCTTCGACACCTCGCCGTGATAGCCAAAGTCGATATTGTGCCGGCCGAGCAGCCAATGCATATCGTCGGTCAGGGTGTAGTTGGCCCGGTCGAAGAACGCCTGCGGATTGCCGCCGATCGTGAAAAAGCCGCTTACCTGGATTTGGTTGATCTGCCCGAACGGAGGCTGCGAGATCTTGACGCCCAGGTCCGCGGCGTCGATGCTGTTCGCAATCGGGCCGCGAGAGTCGCGATCCAACTGGTAGCTGAGGATGAAGTTGTTGACAATGTGATCGCTGAACGCGTGCGTCTCAGAGATGAGGGAGTTGTAGTAGTTGTTCTGGGCGTAGTCCTGATACGTAAGCAGATTCTTCGGGTTGAGCACGCCTTGCAGAGTGTATGCATCGGAGAAGTACCGCTCCGTCAGCTTGTCCTTCGGCGTCAACTCCTGATCGGCGCGGGCCGTCACCTCCGCCTCGCCGTAGAGGTCCGGCTGCTGGAAGAGAACGGATCCCGCCGTGGTCAAAGGCTGAACGTCAGCCAGGAGGTTGACCGTCACTGGGCTGAGCGCGGCCGCGCTCCACACATTTGAAGAGCCAGCCGCACAAGTTGTTATCGTAGCGGGAAGCATCGCGGACGGCATCAGCGGATCTTTGACGCAATCGGTAAACACCAGGTTGTTGGTGCCTGGCGCTGTGCCTGACGCGTTTGCGCCTGCCTGAGCAATGGTGGGCAGAATGTCGGAGGCGGTCGAAGCGGCCTCATGATCGATCGTCTTCTGGTATGCGAAAAAGAAGAACGACTTATCGGTCTTATAGAGGTGAGGAATGCTGAGCGGGCCGCCCACCGTGCCGCCAAACTGGTTGCGCTTGAGCGGGTCCACGGTCTTGCTGTTGGTCTTGGCGTTATAGCTGAAGTAAGGGGCCGCATTCAATGCGCGGTTGCGGACGAACTCGAACAGGTCTCCGTGATATTTGCTGGTTCCGCTCTTGGTGATGATGTTGACCACGCCGCCGGCGTTCTGGCCGTATTGCGCATTGTAGTTGCTGGTCTCGATGCTGAACTCCTGCAGCGCGTCGGGCATGGGGAAGGGCATGTTGACGTTGGTGTATTCGTCCACATTGTTTCCGCCGTCAAGCATGTAGTTGGTTTGCCCCACAAAGGTGCCGTTGGCGGAGATGGTATAGGCCGCGGGAAATGTCTTCGTATTCCCCTGGTCGGCTTGGGCGGTGGGAGCTATCGTTACCCCCGCAACCTCTTCCGTCAGAGCCGCTGCATTGCGGCCGTTAAGCGGCAGCTCGTCCACTTGCGACGTGCCGATCACTTGCGACAGTGTCCCCGTCGTCACGTCAACCTGGGTTGTTTCGGCTGTTACAGTGACGGTCTCGGTCGCGGCGCCTGGCTTGAGCGCGATGTTGACCGTCACCGCGGCGTCGGCTCGGACTTGTACCCCCTTCGCCGTGTAGGCCTCAAACCCCCGGCTGCTGGCGGATACGTTGTAGACAGAAGGTGCGAGCGAAGGAAAGACGTATACGCCTCCCGAGCCCGAAGTTGTCGTGAGTGCCAGGCCGGTGCCGACTTGCGTAGCCGTCACACCGGCTCCCGGGACAACGGCTCCCGTTGCGTCCGTCACTGTGCCGCTGATGCTTCCATATCCTTGAGCGAACGCCCCACCGGGGACGCAGATCATTACCGCAAAAACGACGATCAAGCTTCCGGTCAGCTTGAGAAGAGTTCTCATGTCAGCCTCCTTAACGTTTATTTCCTGTCGCTCAACTCGACTCCCCTCTCTTGTTCCCCTTGGGCCAGATGCAGCGGGTCGAGTTGATCCGTCAATCAAATCGAGTTGTATGGACATCGACGCAAGGAAGGAAAGACAGATACCGTTCCTGACCGTCAGGAATTACTGCATTGCATTTGTTTTGAACAATATACAATCCGTGCCGGGCGTGTCGGACAGCCTTCCGTAAAGCGGCATTTATTCCTGGGATACCGCCAGAACCCTGGGGGGGCCCGGAGTCCCGTCGGTAACGGTGGTGCCCAACACGATCTGTAGATTCTGGTTGCCGGCACCCAACCGCGCTGCTTTGCCAATGGATTGCATCAACTGTGGATCGGTCAGAAACTCCCCCGCGGACTGAGTCCCGTAGGTGTAGAGCCCCCCTATCACAACCAGAATATGGCCGGTCTCGGAATTCCGGATACGTGAGATCAGCGCATAGTCGTGCAGAACAGGGCCGCCCGGTCCTCCCACGTGATCCAGCGGTTGATTGGTCGCCCAGCTCCATGCCCGAGAGGAGGGATTCTTGCCATCCTTGATATAGATAAGGTGATTCTCGGCATCCAGCGCAAGGGTGAAGCGCAACTGACGCGTCAGACGCAGGCTCCACTCGTTGTTGAAGGCCCCAATCAGAACAACAGGGCTCTCCCGCAGATCCGAAAACGAGCTGGCGTTCTCGCGGCGGATCAATACCTTCTTTCCGTTGGATTCCAACACTCCCACGACCCTGGCAATTGTCACCGCATCGGCAAACGGAACGGATCGGGTCGAATCGGACTGGGGGATCGCCGGGGGGGAATTCTGATTATCGTCGGCCGCCACCGGCAAAGGTGGACCATGCGGAACGTCGCCAACTGCCAGCAGAACCGGCCCCGGGCTATCGAGAACCGGCTTCCAGAACAGGTGTTCCGGAGTCTCAGAATGAAGCCAGAACCATCCGCACAATCCGAAAACCACAATCGCGGCAAACAGAAGATAGGCCACTTGCCAGTTTTTTCGCCGATGCGCCTTGCTGTTGGGCGCTAAGCCCGATTCACTGTGGGGCACGTTGAGCACCCCGCCTTCGGCTTCCTCCTGGATTGCCTGATGAGCGGGCACGAATCTTGGTATGTAGGAGCCTGGCAAAAGACCAATCCTCAATTCGGAGCGATGCTTTTCGTCCCCGTAATAGATTGCCAGCCTCTTGCGAAGTTCTGTCGCGGCGGTGCGGACCACGTGGTCCAGATTCGTGTCGTAGGACGATGATCTGCCAAACACCTCCATCCCGATCGTGCGTTCCTTGATCCGATCCTCAGAGCCCTTCAATGTCTGCTCAACGACAAACCGCAGGAACGAGATGGACCTCTTGCTGGCACGGAAGACCTCATCCCGAGTGAGCAACTGGAGTTGCGCCAGAATCATCTCGGGGGTCAAATCTGCGGGAATGCCAGTTTGGGGGTCAGTTTCTATCATCTGATTCCGATGCGAGCGATTCTAGCACCTTGAACGGCAGGTGACCATGTCGCCGCATCGGCCAGGTCCGGAAGAAGGAAGTTCCGATCGCTCCGGGAGAACAGGAGGGTGAATTCGTAGCGCGTGCCTCTAGATCAGTCGAGAAGATGAACTCACGCCCGTCCTTGAAATCTCGTGCGTGGAATAGGTGTGTGGAAACCGCGCCTTCTGAGTTTTGATAGTATTGAGCGTTTATTATTATTCAATAACTTGTTTAGAATCAATATGTAGCTGCGATTCGAATCCCTCTCCCCCTTACGCGCTCATCCACTTGCGCAGTTGCCGCTGCGCCGGCTTCTCCACCACATGCAGCGCAATGAGCGCCAACGCAATTAACAGCGCGTAGCTGATCCACGGGTCGTAGCGCATCAGCCCCAGGCGCTCCAGCAGATGCGAGTCGTGAATCAGGTTCCACAGGTTGAAGTGCAGCAGGTAGAGGCAGTAGCTGGCCTCTCCCACAAACACCAGCGGGTGCCAGCTCAGCGCGCGCGCCAGCGAGTTTTCCCCGGCCAGCCCCAGAATGATGCAGCCGAAGAGGGGCATCAGCAGGCCGTCGTGCATGATGGCGTAAGGCACTCGCGGACCCAGCCACAGAAGCCAAAAGGCGCCCGCAAAACCAACGAAGCCAAGCAGCAGGCGCAAACGCCCGGCCCGGTCCACCATCTCATCCAGCTCGGCCAGCAAGATGCCGAAGACAAAGCTGGCCAGATGCGGCAGCGGCGTGAACTTGAGCACCTGCAGCCACGGACCTCCGCTCCAGCGGTCCGGATGCGCAATGCCGTCTGGGTTGATCGCGATGTAAAGAGCGCCGGGAATCAGCCCCAGCCCCCACACTGCGGCTAGTTGAATCACACAGCGCCAGGCCTCTGCGGGCTTCTTCCACCGGGCCAGCCAGGGAAAAAGCACGTAATAGAAGCTCTCGGCCGACATCGTCCAGGCCGGTGTATTCAAAAATGTGGCGACCGGCGGAACCCAACCTTGCAGCAGCAGCGGCGTCAGCGCCATCCCCGTCCAGAACATCCCGTGCGAATGCGCATGATACTCCACCGTCACCATCCGCCAGGCCAGCAGCAGGCTCAGCAGGTAGATGGGGTAGAGGCGCGTGAACCGCGCCTTCCAAAAGCGCACCCGGTTCAGCGTTCCGGCCCGCGCCCGCCCCGCGTAGTTGTACGCCAGCACGAAGCCCGACAGCAGAATGAAGAAGCTGACCGAAGCGAAGCCGGCGTTGACCACCGGCGCCAGCCAGCCAAACCAATTTGGATCGGAGAAATGGAAGAAGACGATATTGACGGCCGCGAAAGAACGCAGGCCCGTCAGGGCATTCAGCCGTTCTGGCTTGCTTATCTCCACTGGCTGTTAGACGCCTCCGATCGGCCTCCCGGTTCAGCCAGTCTCACCAAAGCCCCGCACCGCCCCTGACCCCTGATCTCTGACCCCTGCCCCCTACCCCTACGTCGTCACCAGCGATCCGACCTTTTCCCCCAGCACCACCCGGCGGATGTTTCCCGGCTGGTTCATGTTGAAGACGATCATGGGCAGGTTGTTGTCCTTGCACAGGCTCACCGCGGTCAGGTCCATCACCTTCAATCCCTGGCGCAGGATCTCCATGTAGGTGATCTCGTCGTACTTCACCGCATCCTTCATCAGCACCGGATCGGCGTTGTAGACCCCATCGACCTTGGTGCCCTTCAGCAGCACGTCGGCCTTGATCTCCATGGCCCGCAGGCTGGCCGTCGTGTCGGTGGAAAAGAAGGGGTTGCCGATGCCAGCGGCGAAGATCACCACGCGGCCCTTTTCCAGGTGGCGCACGGCCCGGCGGCGAATATACGGCTCCGCGATCTGGTTCATGAAGACGGCGCTCATCACCCGGCACTGCACGCCGCGCTGTTCCAGGGCGTCCTGCAGGGCGATGGCGTTGATGACCGTCGAAAGCATGCCCATGTTGTCGGCGCTCACCCGGTCCATCTGCTTGGCCTGCTCGCTCACGCCGCGGAAGAAGTTGCCTCCGCCCACCACCACGCCGACTTCAACGCCCAGGGCGTTCAGGTCGGCCAGCTCGCTGGTAATCTCCGCCACCTTGGCGGCGTCCAGGCCAAAGCCGCGCTCACCCGCCAATGCCTCGCCCGACAGCTTCAAAACAATGCGTTTATACATGCTTTTTCGAGTATCGCACACCGCCGGGACCGCCGGTCTCGCCCTTTGAAAGCGGTACGACCGCTCAATGTTCGATAGCGTCGCGCCATCAAACAATCCAACCCCCGCCGACAACTTCGTCGCCGTCGTAGAAGACGGCGGACTGCCCAGGCGTGACGGCGCGCTGGGGTTCGTCGAAGGCGGCCAGGACGTCGTCCGGTCCGGCGGGTTCGATGCTGGCCCAGGCGGGTTCGTGGCGATGGCGAATCTTCGCGCGCACGCGCATGGGGCCGGTCAACTCGGGGATTGAAATCCAGTTGAGGCGGCGCGCGCGCAGCGTGCGGGTGGCCAGCTCGGCATCGGCGCCCACGGTGACGCGGCGGTTGGCCGGATCGATGCTGAGCACGTAGAGCGGCGTGGGCGAGCTGACGCCGAGCCCCTTGCGCTGGCCCACGGTGAAGTTGAAGATGCCTTCGTGGCGGCCCAGAACCTCGCCGCTGGAGGAGACCAGCTCGCCGGCGGTCTCCGGAACCCGCTCGCCCTGCTCTTCGAGATACGCGGTGAGAAACTGCTTGTAGTCGCCGCCGGGGATGAAGCAGATCTCCTGTGAGTCGGGCTTCTCGGCCAGCGCCAGGCCGTGCCGGCGGGCCGCTTCGCGGACTTGCGTTTTGGTCAGGTTCCCGAGGGGGAAGAGAGTGCGCGACAACTGCTCCTGGGTGAGGCCGAAGAGGAAGTACGTCTGGTCCTTGGCCAGGTCGGCGGGGCGCTTCAAGATCCAGCGGGCACGCGCGGGGTCGAACTCGTTGACCGCGTAATGGCCGGTGGCGATGCGGCCCGCGCCGATGGAGCGCGCGGTCTGGAGCAACTGATCGAACTTGAGGTGGTTGTTGCAGAGCGAGCAGGGGACGGGCGTGCGCCCGGCCATGTACTCCTCCACGAAGGGCCGCACCACATCGCGCTCGAAGCGCTCCTGCTGGTTAACCACGTAATACGGTATTCCCAGGTGCTCGGCAACGCGGCGTGCGTCGTATACGTCGTCCAGCGAACAGCAGCGGCCGGCCTTGGGCGCGTCTGGGATCCCGTGCCGCCCGGCCAGCCGCGTCTGGTCCCATAGCTGGAGAGTCAGCCCGACGACCGCATCGCCGGAGTGGGCGAGCATGGCCGCAACCGTCGAGGAGTCGACCCCTCCGGACATGGCTACGGCAATGGTGGTGCGATCCGTCATGGTGTTCTCATCCCAGCGTCCCGGCCGCTACCGGCGAAAGCGCGCGCAGGTGTTCGACGGCCTCGGGAACAACCTGTAAAACGTAGTCCACATCGGCCTCGGTCGCGGTCTTGAGCAGGCTGAAGCGCAGGCTGGCGCGGGCGCGCGTCTTGTCCAGGCCCATGGCCATCAGCACGTGGCTGGGCTCGGTGGCGCCGGAGTGGCAGGCCGACCCGCCGGAGACAGCCACGCCCTTCAGGTCCAGCGCGATCACCAGCGCCTCGCCCTCAAGGTGGTCGAACCAGATATTGGTTGTGTTGGCCACGCGGGGAACGGGGTTCGTCGATTCCCGAGTCCCAAAAGCGGAACCTCCGCCCCACGGACTCGCCGCGCCCCTCCGGGGCGCAAGATCGGTATTGGCGTCTTTCCCAGGGCTGCGCTGCGCTTGCCCTGGGCTATTTTCACGCTGCCCCTCCGGGGCGGATAGCAGCGCTACGCCGTTAACGCCCGTGCCGGGAATCTCCCGGGCGGATAGCAGCGCTCCGTTGACGCCGGTGCCGGGAATCTCCCGGGCGGATAGCAGCGCTGCGTTGACGCCGGTGCCGGGAATCTCCGGGGCGGATAGCAGGGCTGCGCCGTTAACACCCGTGCTGGGAATCTCCGGGGCGGATAGCAGCGCTCCGTTGACGCCGGTGCCCGGAATCTTCAGAATCCCCTCTTCCAGCCGGTCGCGCAATGCGGCCAGCCGTGGAATGGTTCCGTCTTCGAGCGATTGCATGGCCAGTTCCGCGGCCTTGGCCAGGCCCACAATGCCGGGCACATTCTCAGTGCCCGCGCGCCGGCGGCGTTCATGGCTGCCGCCCACCAGCAGCGGCTCGATGGGCGTGCCGCGGCGCACAAACATGGCGCCAATGCCCTTGGTGCCGTGCATCTTGTGGGCGCTGATCGTGGCTAGGTGGCATCCGAACCGGCGGACGTCGAGGTTGACCTTGCCCGCGCCCTGCACCGCATCGATGTGGAAGAAGGCGCCTCCGGCGCGGGTGATCTCTCCTATCTTTTCGATGGGTTGTAAAACGCCGGTCTCGTTGTTGGCCAGCATCACGCTGACGAGCCGCGTCTCGGGGCGGAGGGCGCGGCGAATCTCCTCCGGGTCGATCAGGCCAGTGGGGCGCGGCGCGACGAAGGTGGTCTCGATTCCCTTGGCTGCCAGACGCTGGGCCGCCTCCAGAAT
>Ga0181539_1005396_pt1 | contig 10338 bp, 8 predicted proteins | sample PEATcosm2014_Bin_46_FD_119767 | JGI IMG/M metagenome (GOLD analysis project Ga0181539, IMG submission 119767) | Peatland microbial communities from MTU Mesocosm Facility, Houghton, MI, USA - PEATcosm2014_Bin23_60_metaG | ecosystem: Environmental > Terrestrial > Soil > Wetlands > Peat | place... | reverse complement strand
GGAGATTAACAAGACCTCTCCTGTTTAGGTAAGGAATCAGAAGACCACCAAGAGGCTCGACCAAAAATTTCCGAAGAGGAGATTACGACAACTTCCAAAAGGCTTTTTCGACAGCTTCGCTATCTATCTGCTCTTTAGAATCTTAAACGACACGCTTCGATATTCTATCCATATCTGCTCTTTGGTGGCCGCCCCCGCCGCTTCTTTTTCATCTGCTTTTCAAGCCGTTCCTCTTCTTTCCACATCCTGCTTCAAAATAGAAATATTAAAATTAGCAAGATAGGATAGCATTAGATGTCCTGAATTAGACTTGATTTGACTGTTTCGCCGTGGTTGTTTATTAACCCTTTCCGTTAACCTGCCTTCTCTGCTTCCTCGCCTCCCTCCTCCTCTCCATCCTCAGGAATTTGACTGCCCTTTTTCCACCAGTTATCGCCTAACCCTTCCTTAGTTATCCAGCCCCTCACCCTTTTGAGGCACTCGGCCTCTGGCTTGAGTTTGGTTATGTCAATTGTCTCCAGTTTGGAGGCAACTATTATCGGCTCCTTTATTAACTTGAGGTCCTCCAAGTGCCGGAGTTTCTTTATATCATCATTCAATGACTCTAATTCAGAGATTATATTTTGGTAGCAGGTCTCCAGGTTGCCGCCAAATTTCTTGAGGCCCATTAAACGATAAAAATCACCTATGGCCGTCTTAAAGGCCAGAAACTTCGTTAGGTAATTCTTGGTTTTAGTGATAAGCCCCTGTGTTAGTTGTGTGTAGCTGGTTCCTTTTTTTATTAGGTTCTTATTAACTGCCCCGTAGAAGTAAGGGTCATCATGATATTCTTTCTCAGGGTCTTTATAATAATCCTTCTCGTCTAGCTGGTAGAAACCAGGGTTTTGGATAATGACTACATCTTTATAGGGGACTTTGTATATATCAATTTCCTCAACCCATTCAGGTAGGCCGGAGCCATACAAATCTGCCCCGGAGATAAAGGCTTTTTCCTGGATAAGCTCCAGCTCTTGAGCAGATGGTTTATCCGGGAAGCCCCTGGCGGGCTTGCCCTTGTCATTAACCAAGTGGAGCTTGCCCTTGCGGATGAGTGAGGTTATCTCCTTTAAGGCTTGAAGGTAGATATCTGAATAGCTCTCTTTGACATAGGCCACAAAATCATTTGGAGTATCCTCCCCGCTTTCCTCCCATTCATTAATCAGCTCCCAACCGGCCAAGTGAGTTATTCTCTCCTCGATAACCTCCTTGAGGCTCCAGAGCTTTTTAAACAGCTCCACTTTGCGTTCAGCCGTCAAGTCCTCATACTGCTTTTGGGTAACAATTACCGGCCTCGAATGAATTGTTAACATCGTCCGCCAATGCCAAAGGCCATCCGCCAAAAATAGCTTTGCCTTGAGGATATCGGTTATGACAACCAACCCGCCCTCACAAGCCTGGTGGGTAATTCGGTCCACCAATATGGCCGTATCCAGGAAGCGGTTATAGGCCTCCCTGTCCTCATTGGTTTTAAGGCTATTCCTGATAGTTTCTATATCACTATCGGTCAGATATCCCTGCTTGCCCCACTCCCTCTCCAGGCCCTCCCGAAAAATTAAAGCCCCGGCCTCCCAGCCGGTTAGCCCCTTGGTCAGGAGCTTCTTGAGCCGTGCCTTACCTATGGTAGTCATTTAATACTTTCCCTCATAAGTGGACCTCCATTACCTCTGCCTCCCGGCCAGGACAGCCTCCAGCCTGTCCAGCTTGGCCTCCAGGCCAGTCTGTTCCTGAGCCTTGAGTATGGCTAGGAGGAGGGCCAGCTCCTTGGAGGTCTGGCTCATGTCGGCCTGGCCGGTCTTATACCTTAGGAGGACTCTGGTTATCTCTACGGTGATCTCCCGGCTGTTCAGTTTCGGCCTGCTTTCATCCTCTGGGGCCTCCAGGGACAGCACCTCTATGTCTTGGGAGGAGAGGGGCTGAGGCTCCACATACTCCTTTTTCACGGCCTCCAGGTAGCGGAGCTGGTAGTCCAGGAGTTTGTCTAAACCCACCTCTTTAAAGTCCCTCTTGGATATCTCGTCCTGGATAGCCTGGAGCTGATCTCCTAGGAGCTTTATCCGGCCCTCCTTAAGGAGGTGGTAGGACTCATATAAGGCCTCCAGCTCCATAGCCTTGAGGGAGGCTATCTCTGCCTCAAACTCCTGGCTCCAGTTGGTAAGGGTAGCCTTGGCCACCTTGAGCTCTTTGGCTATCTTGGCATAGGAAAGGCCCCTGGCCCTCAATTCCACAAATTGGGTCTTCAGTTCCTGTTTTCCCTGATCTGGCATGCCAGCCCCATTTTTATTTCAGGATATATGCAGAATTAATGCTTCACATTTAGCGCTGGATAGAGTTCAGTTAATTTCTCCCAATCGCAAATCAGACAAAGGGGCTGCCCCTCATAATCGGGACAGAAGCACCTACCGCCGCACTTGGAGCAATGGCTTTTCAGGAAATAGCGCACGTCCTCTTTGTGCTGGCGCACCAGGTCCAAGAGGGGAGACACCGCCGCCGGGTCAGGAGTCTGTTTCCCATCGAAGCGCACCTTCACCGCCTCACCGTCCAGGCGGAAGCGGAAACCCAACTTGGTCAGCTTCATCACGACATGACCAGTTCTCACAGGGAAACTTCCTCTCCAGAAAAGATGGCAGAAATATCGTCCATACCGTCTACATCGTCCAGGCCCGCATCTGGTGGAGCTTTCCCGTGGACGGTATTCCCGACGGCATTGTCCAGACTGTCGGCAGTATCGTCCAACCCTGAGTATTCCGGCCCTTCATGGACGGTGGCGCTGGAAATATCGTCCGCTGGAGACCCACCTGAATTTTGGGTTTGGGCGGCATGGACGCTGTGGACGGTAATTCCCTGGCTTTTTCTATCTACACGGATGGTTCGTTCGCCACTATGCGCTCCGGTTATTCTGATGCCAAAATGCTTCAAGAACACTTGGGCCTTGCGGAGGCGCCGGGTCAGGACATTGGGGGCATGGGGCCAGGCATAAGATTTCCCCACCTTCAATTTGCGCTTCTCCTCCGGTACCAAAGTGGTCAGGGTCTCATGGAGTTCCGTGGGGGTGCCCTCCCAAAATTCACGCTCCCGCATGAAATCCACCAAGGTGGTCGCCACCAGGTCCGCTTCCACCGACGCTGCGGCCTGTCCCGCTCGGTTCTCAGCATAGGCCTCCAAAAAAGCCCCATCGGGCCAACCCCATGCCGCTTCCGCCGCCGTGGCCCACTTGGAAAAGTCAGCCATCCGAGGCAACCGGGATATTTTCATGGTCTCCATGCGGCGCAGGGCCACGCTCACCCCCTTCAACAGCGCTCCCAGAAGGCGGGGCCGGGCTTCCTCAAATTCCCGCCATATAATGGCCTCCTCTTGGCGTTCGTCATCGGTGCCGAAGTCCTGCAGCTCCACCAGCACCTGCCGGTCGATGAGGTCTTGGCTGGCGGCCACCGGGTTGATCCCCGTCAGAATGACAGGCCGCATGGCCTCAAACAGGGCCTCCTCATCATCTGTGTAAAGGGCCCGTGTGGCAAAGCCGCCGCCGGTGGCCAGCCGGCATAGGCCGTCAGAGAGCCATTGGGGGAGCGAAGTCAGGTTATCGAAAGCACAACACCACCCATTTTTGGCTGAGATCACCAGGTCTCGCAGCTCCTTTGGTTCAGCCCGCAACGGAGAGGAATTTGGGTCAACGAGGCTCCTCAGCATCCGGGCCGCCGTGCTCTTGGCGCTCCCCTGGGGACCATGAATGGCCAGGATAGGATACGGGCCGGTGGGCCGAAAAGCCACCACAAGCCAGGACACTATGAGCTCCCAGGTCTTATCGCCGGCGGAGCCTGCGGGCAGATTAAGAAATGATCGCATTTCGTCGACGGTGCCCTCCGGATGGGGGAGTGGCAGTGGCAGCATTCCAGGCCTCCTGACAAACTTCACCGGTGGATTGGCCGCAACCCGCCACCCTTGGGCGTCCACCTCTACCGCACACCAGCTGGGGCCTCCCAGGTCCAGATAGACTTTCCCGCCATGCTCGCCCACCCTAACGAAAACAGGCAGGGGGGGGCCGTCAAAGAGGGCTTGGGCCTCTATGACGCCCAGGGCATCGTTTAAGGCTTGGGCGCTGGGGGCCTTGCCGGTCTGCTGGAAATATGCCCGGCGCAGCCACAGGCGGAAGTCTGTGGAACGGATGGGGTAGGTGGCTTGGATGTTTCCGTCCGGCAGAGTTACAAACCCCAATTTATGGCAGTCGTGGAAAAACTCGCCATGTGAGGCCAGCTTGATGATGATTTCGGCTTGGGTGGGCTTCTCTTTTTTTTCAGGCTCTTCGCCGTAACCTTCTTTTCTCAGAGCCTTGGCTGCGGCTTCATAGTCGCCATCGTGTTCAAGGAAGGCGAAAACGGCGAAGGGGGAATAGGCTGTTCCCATGTCGAACGGGTGAGCATTGGCGGAAAAGTTGTAAAAGATTTTCTCTTCTATAAGAGATGCAGATGTGCCTCTGTCCTTCCCCGGTCGCCGCCAGTACTGATAAGGCCCACGCTCCCCCACGGGCTGCCAGCCATGCTTTTTTATGATAGGGGCAACCTCACCTCGTTCGTTGAAGTCATCGCCTGGCCGGCGCGCCCCCTTGGGAATCCTGCGGCCCATGCCTTCAATCTTTTTAGGGTCGATGAATTCGTTCTGGGATAGAGCGGCTTCCCAGAGTATTTGCCGCTCTTTTGGGGTGATGACCGGCAAGTCGCAGAAATCGCCTTGAAGGGTTTCATAACCAAGGGTGGGGTCCGCCAGGATGCCGCCACCCTCGCCGCGGGTTTCGATAAGGGCCTTGGGCTTGCCGTCTATCAGCCGAAGGGCCAGATGGTCGTTTCCCGGTATGGTGGCACTGGGGCATCTATACGCAACATGCTTTCCGTCGCCTTGGGTTTTCTGGACAAGCAGCCGTTCTACCAGGCCGGGCGCTTTGGCCTCTACCAGTTCCCGCCACGGCTCGAATTTTTCTCCCTGGAGGTCAAAGTCCAGAACCTCCAGGTCGCCGGAAACTTTGCCGCAGATGATGAAAAGGGCAGTATTGGCGTAAACCTGGCGGAAAAAGTTGTCTATCTCCACCAGGGTGGGCCGGCGCTTCTGGAATTCCTTCCAGCTATCCACGGGGATTTTCGACTGTTTCGATGCCTTGACAACCGAGAGGCCGGCCTCGACATAGGCCCGTGCGATTGACTTCATCCGCCGCCCTCCACTTTGCATCCGGGTTGAGCGCAAGAGAGAGCCTGGCCTATTTGCTCGGAGGTTATCACAGATCCACCCTCCGGGACGTGGAGGGAGGATTCCGCCTTGCTTTCAACCTCCCGGCTTCGATAATTTCCTCCAAGACGTTCAAGTCAACAAACAACGCCCCGCCCAGCTTCACGAATAACTGCGGAAATTTTCCCAAATGTTTCCACTTATAAAGCGTGGACTTACACAGCGGCAGCGAGTCCGCCTTGGCCAATCTTATGAGATTACTCTGCATAACGCCTCCTCTAATACTCGCATTTTGGAGCCGTATTTCTTTTCATGGCCCCTTTTAGATAAAGGCGCTATAAAAGGCGTAGCAATGCTACAAAAGGCGTAGCGGATGAAAAAACCGGAATTAGACTTCCCAATGGGTGGGTTTTTCAGGGAAGTAGGAACAGGAAGAGCCTTTCTTTATAGAAATGCGGAGGTGATGGCCCAACGCCGGGTGCCTTTCTTGAATTTTCTTCAGACTATCATTAATACGATTTGTTACAGACTTACGAATTTTCTCTTTGCGGCCAGGAATGCTACGAATTCGGCCCCTAAGCCCGGATGCAGCTCCAATTTGTTTAATTAAAAATTCTTTTTCTGCTTTAAGGGCCTCAGCCCTGTCAACTTGATTAAGGTTCTCAGCTTCTCGAATATCCTCCTCAAGTTCAAGGAATTTTTGCTTGTATTCAGCCATTGCTCTATGGTCAATTATTTGCTCATTGCCTGCTAAAGGGAAATTTCTAAGCCCCTCATCGGCCAATTGTTCTTGGCCCATTCCTCTATAAATTTCACCCTGCTCAACGGCTGGGATCTTCTCAAATTCTGCGAATAACTCCATTACGTCAATTTTTTGTTCAGGGAGTCGAAGCAAGTGAGCAATATAGCGCAGACCTTTGGCATCCTTTATAAGCGCTATATTCTCCCCACTGTAAATAATTCTCCAGAAATCCCCTTCCTGGCGGAATACATTTCGGGCTTTATCCATTTCTGATACCGGTAACTCGGCAGACCTTCGGTATTCTTCCGGAAGAGCCATTATAAGGAGACAAGACGGCGGGAGTCTTTCTTCTAGAATTTCCCGGGCATGGTTTTTAATGGCTTCTTCGATTACCCCACAGACCTGCCCAGCATGCCGTTTATGAAGGTCTAATATTTTTGTGGCAATTTCGTTGGAAGTCCCTTCTAAATAAGAAAAGACTCTGCTCCCCTCTCCGAAATGGGAGAAAAATTCAGTTTCGGTCATATTGGCCACCTGAATGGCTGTCCTGGCATAGGACTCCAACATTGTTTTGTCTTCCAGCGCCTCTCTGGCCCCAGTCAGTAAATCAACTTTATATATTTCCTGGGGTTCATAAGCGGCGTTCCCCGAAGCCAGCATGGCAAAGCGGCGGCCAATACATTGAGAGCACTTGCCGCAGTGGGTGTGATGCGTGGTCATCCCCATGACGTGGGAGCAGCTCACTGAATCCTTAATAAGGTCAAGGCATCCTGCCACGGCAATACGGGCCACCACCTCAGCCTTGGTTTCCCAGAGAAAGGGATTTTCCACCTGAAAGGGCTTGTCCATGATGAGGCTGAAGAGTTTGTTAAACCCTTTAATGACCCTGGGATGCGTGGTTCGTGTTGCCCTGGCCCCGATCAACTGCCCGGAAATCGGCAGGTTCAGGCTAACGATACCATTTTCATACATGCGTATGGCCGGGATATCGAACAAATGGGCCACCGTGGCCCCCAACGCGGCATATAAAAAAGAACGACTCCGCTGAGTGGTTTCTCTCCCAAAGTCGCCGTGCTTGGTTGCCCACACAGGGACGTGGATAGGCCTGGGCCCCGAACAATACCTGGCAAGTGCTTCTACAAGATTGAGTTGCTTGGAGTGGATTTTTTGGGCAGAGCGGTGGCTTACCAGAATGACCTGCTTTTTTTCAATGACGGCTTCTTGAATCGCACCCGCGAGGGAGTCCAGGCCCCCTGAAAATAGGACTATGCTTTCTGGCTCCAGGGTTGGGTCTCCGATACCTTCGAAATACTGCTCGAAAGGTGGTGGCTTCTCCAATTTTTTAAAGCTGAAGGAGTAGTGATGATCATCGGACAGGAAGTCGAGAGTGGAAACCAACGATTGAGAAACTTCTGGGGACGCCCACACATCCGGCCGGCGGACCGGTATTTGAAACCTCAGATTGCGCCGCCAGTTTGCCCCCATGTTGGGGTCGGTCTTACCCCCACGAGTAACCACTTGGTCGGCGCAATAGACATAGGAAGCAATTTCCAGCAAATCAACGAAAACATCCTCGATATTGGCTATGAATCTGGCGCTGATGTCCTGGATCTTAAGGATGATATTCTGATGTTCTCCAAGGAGGTTCAAGCGGATCGGCTCCTTGAGGCCTGACCATTGGCTTGGCCCCTTTGTTCCGCCACATAAAATGAGCCGCTCATTACCCATTGGAGCCGTTATCCAGACCCAGTTCGTCCTTGATCTTTTTCAGAGCCTCAAAAGTAAAAATCCGTGCCTTCGAGAGGTTTATGCCGCCATTGTAATTGGCCTCAGTGAACCAGTACCCGGCGAACTCCTTTACAATCCTCGTTACCTGGTGGCAATAAAGGTCTAAGGCCCGGTTGAATTCAAGGTGCTCATAAATATTGGCAAAGCGTCGGTTTGGCCCTACGTGGTTGGAAAGCTCTCGGCTAAGAAAATAGGAGAGATAACGCCGCAAAAATCTCGCAAAGAATTCTTGGGTTAGCAGGCTGAAATTCTTCTTGGTAGTAAAACTCCCAAGTGCTTTCTGATTGTCCTCAGGTGTAGCCCCTAAAAGGCTTCCGGTCTTTTCCCCTATCAGGGAGGTGAGGCTCTCCACCGCCGATAGCTGGGCCATCTCACCTATATCTGATCTGCTCTTCTGCTGGTCAGCATATGCGTCCACGGTGGCCGTGAACGCCCCAACCACCTCCATCAAAGTGGGGCTATGGAATAATTGCAGGCCCTTTGCTCGCAGCTCTTCAGAAAACTCTCGGCCCTTGGCGGCAAGGGGAATTTGGGTAAGCAGCCAAGTGGTGTAACCGAGAATGGAATCTTGGGCGGCAGTTTCGAACTCTTTTTGGGAAGCTGATAGAACAGCGAGAGCGACGGCGGGGGCGTCTGCGCCACTAACTATCAGGTCTACCACGTGGGTCCATTTTGGGGTACCAGGCAACCTGCCTAAGCGAAAATGGCCCATAACTTCCCTCTAATCTTTCTCTAAATAAATTTTCCCGGACTATCCTAGAAATTAAGGCGATTAAAAATATTTTATAATTTGTCCATCTCAACGACCGTTCTATCCCTATTATTTGGCATCAACAGTTCCCCGCTTTTCATGGCGGCTTCTTTCAATGCCCCCGGTGATAGATGGGCATATCTCTGAGTCATCTTGGCGTCCTTGTGGGTCAACAGCTTTTGCACGACCAAGAGATCATAGCCGGCGCTCACTAGGGTTGAAGCGAAATGGTGGCGCAAGCCATGCAACCGAAATTCAGACAATCCGGCGGCCTGCCGTATACGTTGCCAGGGGCCGTTAAAATTATTCCGCTGTCTGCCGTCCTTGCCGGGGAAAACAAACGGCGAAGAGACTTTCAAAGTCTTCAAAATTTCCATTGCCTCATTACTGACGGGGACATTCTCGGTTTTGCCACCCTTGGGGTCACGCAATCGGATCAATCCTCGATCGAAGTCAACATCATCCCAAGTCAGTTTGAAGAGTTCACCTCGACGGAAGCCAGTTAATAAAGCGAATTTGACAAAGGCGGCACTTTCCTGGCAGGGCCATTTATCAAGCGTTTCCATCAGCCTGGACAGTTCTTCCTCTTTTAAAAACTCCGTCTTTTGGTTATCCAATTTGGGCATATCTACCGATTCCAGGGGACTCTTGCCTTCAAAAATGTTCCACTTTCTGGCCAGGTTATAAAGCCGCCTCAAGAGCACCAACTGGTGCTTGATGGTAGCTGGAGCGTAAGGTCGTCCCCGTTTGTTAACCCCCTTCTTCAATTCCAGTTTCATTCTTTCGATGTCAATGGGAGAGATGGCATCAAGGGCTCTCTTGCCGAAACGCGGCTCAAGGTGTTTGCGGTAATATCTTAGATCGTCAATCCATGATTTCTTGTGCTCCTTAGCCCACGGAAGATATTTCTGCCATACCTCATTGAGGGTGGGAATCTTTTTGCCATTCTGGTTAATATCGAATATACCCCGGACCAGATCCCCCTTGATAGCCGCTTCGGTTTCCCGGGCGATAGTTAGGTTATCCACCACGCGGGTAACGCGCTTTCCCTTGACAGAGACGCATACTCGATATTTCTTATCGCGGCCAAAGGTAGCTCCACACTTGGAGCAGGATTTAGCGTTTAACCCGTTGCTGGTGTAGCACCCAGTGCAATAGATATGGATCGCCATAAAATCCTCCATCTGCCCTCAAGTGGAAAATTCCCTGTGCATGTCCTGTGCACGGATGCAGAAAAAGTCGTCTATAGCTGGATAAATCCGTCACGAACTTCATGACTATAATATGCTTATTTTATTGATAATATCAAGAGTTATCACAAGGCGGGAAAATTTAGAAAAGATTATTTTAACGGACTTCTAATCCGTGGGTCGCAGGTTCGAATCCTGCCAGGCGCGCCAGTAAATTCAAGGGTTTCATTGGAATTGGTTAACCCGGCTTTTTTGCGGTGTGCACATAGTGTGCATGGCTTCCCTTTCGAGGCCAAAAATTAAGGGGGGAGACAACTTCACCCGGCCACAAAATCAGTTTTGAGGATTACCCTCTGCGGAAGTTGCTAAAGCTGCGAAACTTCCCCGGCCAGCCTTGCCCCCATAGTGTGCAGGTGATAGACAAGGGGGGCGCTCATTCGCCTTTCCTGGCGCTGCTCATGCGGCCGTTTTCCCTGCCCGGGTCATAGTCCTACCTCATACCAAGTTGCAGTCTAAAGACAATTAATGATCCAGTCGAAGCTTGTGGTAGAGGCGACCAATTCTTTGTCGTTTTCCAAGGCGACTAACGCTTCCACCAGGCGATCTTCTACACCATC
>Ga0181539_1005394_pt1 | contig 10346 bp, 10 predicted proteins | sample PEATcosm2014_Bin_46_FD_119767 | JGI IMG/M metagenome (GOLD analysis project Ga0181539, IMG submission 119767) | Peatland microbial communities from MTU Mesocosm Facility, Houghton, MI, USA - PEATcosm2014_Bin23_60_metaG | ecosystem: Environmental > Terrestrial > Soil > Wetlands > Peat | place... | reverse complement strand
CTGGTTGCCTCAAAGTGCAGAACGGCTGTCCCGGCGGGAAAGACCCGCCAGTCCACGCTATAGATGAGGGTCTGCTTCTGCGGAAAGCTGAAGCCCGCGCGCGGCGGCGCGAGCGGAGCCGTCTGCTGACCGTGAGCCGCGGCGGCCAAGGCAAGAGCACAGACGAAGTTCGCTAGGATGGTGCGCGTCTTCACCGTCAGACAGGCCTCCTCGAGAATCGACTATTCCGGCGCGGGATGCGCTCAACGCAGCCCATGCACGATTGCGCCCAGAGCTGGCCGGAGGAAGAGCAAGCTGAGGTACAGAAGTGCGGCCCCGATAGCAGCATTGTACTCGCGATGCCTGAGGTAGAGCATAAGGGAGAAGGTTGCGATTTGGGATTTTGCGCCGGAATGGTCCGCCGGCGCCAGGCGCGGAATCAATCGCGGCACGCGGCGGCAATAGTCGTCGAATTCGGGAAATGCGGCGCGCAGGAAGCGCTCTTCCGAGGCGATCACCGGGATATAGATAGCCGCAAACCCGCCGGTCAGCACCAGCGCCACCGGCCAACTGAGCAGCGCCAGCGCAAAGCCCGCGGCGATGAGCATCGATCCCAGGTAGAGCGGGTTGCGGGTGTGCGCATAGGGGCCGGTCATGGTCAACTCGCGGTCCTTTCTTACGCAGCCGGCGGCGTAGCCGCGCAGCCACAGTCCAGGCAGCACCAGCGCCAAACTCCAAGCCACGGCAGCCGGCTGGGGCGCGCGCCGCCAAAGCTCGAAGAGATAGAGGGCCGCGACAAGAAATCCCAGGGGCACGCGGATGCGCCGGGCCACGCGCTGCCAGCGCCACTGCGTGGGGCGGAGTTTTGCAGCAATGTCTTGATCCGTCATCACGAGTTCTCCTCGGCCAGCAGTTCATCCGCGGCCCGCAGCACATCCTCCGGCTGAATGGTCAGCAGACCGGCCTCAGGCTGTGCGCGGCGGGTGTGGTCGCGCTGGCTCTCGGGGCTGCGCAGCACTCTGAATCTTGTTCCGAAGGGGCCGTTGCGGCTGGGAAGGGTCGGTCCATAGATGCCCACCACCGGCCGGCCGAGAGCGCAAGCCAGGTGCAGCGGGCCGGTATCGCCGCCGATGCACAAGGCGATCCGGCAAGTGAGGGCAATCAACTGAGCTAGAGAACAGGCGAGCGGAATAGCCGCGCCGTCAGCACCCTGAACGATAGCCTCGGCAAGCGGCTCCTCGCCGGGACCGGCATTGACCAGCACGCGCAGGCCGCGATCGACCAGGCCCTTTGCGACCGCCGCATAGCGCTCCGGCGGCCAGCACTTGGCGCCCCAGCCGGCGCCGGGGATGAGGAGCACGGCGGGGCAGGTCGCGGACGGAGACAGAACGCCGTCGGCCCACGCTTCGGCGGCGGCATCCACCGGCAGCCATGGCGATGCGGGAGCAAGCTGGTCGCCGGCCACAGCCGAGGCCAGCTCCACATCCTGCTCAACCACGTGTACGCCTCGGGTAACCACGAGCTCAGTAAACAGCCAGCGCGCGCTTGGCTCACGCGGCTCGGCCTCGCCGATCAGCCGCCGGCAGCCCGCCAGCCGCCCCACGAGCGCCGACCGCACTGCCCCTTGCAGGTCGAGCGCGGCATCATAGTCGCCGGCCCGGAGCGCCCGCCGCAAATCCCTGATTTCATGGATGGTTTTCAGGCTCAGCGGCGCTCTTCCCCAGTCCTTGACAGGGGCCAGGTGAAGCCCGTCGACCAGCGGCTGCGAGGGACCGCGTCCGGCACTGCCTTCCGCCGCCAGCAGCGGCTGCCAGCGGGGTTCCACCACCCAGTCGATCCCCCACTCCGGATGGGTCTGCCGCAGCGCCGTCACCGCCGGAAGCGCATGCAGAATGTCGCCCATGGCCCCCATCCGCACCACAAGCAAGCGAAAGTTGGATTGCGTCCGCAAACTCTGATTTTCTCACAGGGGCGAGTGGTTCCAGCGGGAGGCGATCCGCTCGACCACCCACTCGACGGCTTCGTCCTCATCCTCGATCTCGACGCGGAGGCCGGCGGTCTTGAGCGAAAGCGATTCGGGAAAGGCAGCCGCCAGCGTTCCCAGCCGGACCTGATCTTTCTCAGTGGTGATGAGCGCTGCGGCTCCCGTCTTGCGGGCTGCGGCGGCCAGGCGATCCAGGTCGCGTGGGGAATAGCGGTGGTGGTCGGGGAAGGCGATTCGGGTGGCGATGGGAAGGCCCGCGGCCTCAAGGCCGGCGAAGAACTGCTCCGGGCGGGCGATGCCGCAAAACGCGACCACAGGACCATCGACGACCGGAACCTCCATCCTGCGGCGCAGCCGCCAGACCGGCCCCGCAAAGCCCCAGGCGCGCAGAGCGGCCTCCAAATCCGGAGCGCCGCGGGGGTCCTCGCCGGCAGCGGGAATCGCAATTGCTGTGGCGCGGCGGGCGGCCTGCAGCGTTTCGCGCAGATTGCCCGCGGGCAGCAGGCCGTCCTTGAACCAATCGCGGCCGTCGAGCAGCAGAATGTTCACATCGCGGTGGAGTTGGCGATGCTGAAAGCCGTCGTCCAGAAGATGAACGACGGGCTTATTGACAGAGGAGATCCCGGCCGGCGCTTCGCCCTCGGCCAGCAGGCCGGCTTCGTATCGCCGAGCTGCCACGTAAACCGGCGCGCCCGTCTCAAGCGCAATCAGCAAAGGCTCGTCGCCAAACTCTTCTGCGCTGCCGTCCGGGCGGACGCGTGCCGGCCGCTGGCCCTGTCGTCCGTAGCCCCTTGAGAGCACGTCAACGCGCACGCCGCGCTGCGTGAGCGCCTTGGCCAGCGCAATGGTCAGCGGTGTCTTGCCCGCGCCGCCCGCCGAGAGGCTGCCGATGCTGATCACGGGGAAGTGCAGCCGCCGCACCAGCTCCAGCCGACTGCCCAGCCCCAGTTCGCGCCACGCCAGCGCCAGCCGGTAGGCGGGAACCAGCGGCAGCAGCAGCTTGCGCGCAGAGAATGGCAGCCTCATGACGGGCGCTCCTGAATCGATTCGGCCGACAGCAACTCCCGCACCGCCTCGACGCATCGGCCGGTGGCCCCGGCCTGCTCGTTGAAGACCTGCCGCGCCCGCTCGCCCATCGCCTGGGCTGCGCTGCGGTCGCGCAGAAGCTCGATCAATGCCCCAGCCAGCTCCTCCTTGGTTGCTATGCGGACGGCTTCATGCGCCCGCAGGTCGTCGGTAATCGAGCGGAAGTTGGCGTAGTGCGGACCCATGACGATGGGAACGCCGAACTGCGCAGGCTCCAACGGATTGTGCCCTCCGGCCGGAACCAGGCTGCCGCCAACGAACGCCACTACCGCAAGCGAGTAGACCGAGGCCAGCTCGCCGATGGTATCGAGCAGGACGATTTCGCCGGCTGCCAGCGGCCTGAGCGCGCCCACGGGCTGCGCCCGCCAATCCGAGCGCCTGACCCATCTGAAGCCGGACTGATCGAGCAGCGCGGCCACCGCGCCAAACCGCTCCGGATGCCGCGGCGCCAGCACCATCGCCAGTTGCGAATCGGCTGCGAGCAGCCGCGGCCAAGCGTCCAGGAGAGCGGCCTCTTCGCCCTCCAGCGTGCTGCCCGCAACCACCAGCCGCAGATCCGCCGCCAGCGCCTTCAATTGAACCGTAGCCTCAGCCTCGCACGCCGCGCGCACATCGAATTTCAGATTCCCGGCAACCGTCACGCGCTCCGGCAGGCAGCCGATGGCCTTCAGCCGTTCCGCGTCCGTCGTACTCTGCGCCAGCACGCGGCTGAGGCGCTTCAGCAGCGGCCGGAAGAAGCCCCGCAGCCGCCGGTATCGCGGCCAAGAGCGGTCGGAGATGCGGGCATTCACCACCGCAACGGGAATCCCGCGCTGGAAGCAGCCGCTGAGCAGGTTGGGCCAGAACTCGGTCTCGGCCAGGATGAGCAGCCGGGGCTTGAGGGCATTCAAGTACGCCCGCACCGCCCAGGGCAGGTCCAGCGGGCAATAGAAGACGCGGTTCGCCCCGAAGCGCTCGCGGGCCAGCGCCTGGCCGGTCCGCGTGGTAGTGGAGATGGTGACAAGGCATTCGGGAAGCGCGGCGTCCAGCTCGCCAACCAGCCGGCTCACCGCCAGCACCTCGCCCACCGAAACGGCGTGAACCCAGATCAGCGGGCGGTCGTCCTGCACTTTCGCAAGCCGCACGCGCCCTAGCCGTTCCAGCAGCCCTTCGCGATACTTCTGCGTGGTGGCCATTCGCCACAGCCACCACGGCGCGCCGGCCACCAGGACCGCCAGCAACGCCAGATTGTAAAAAAACAGAATCATGCGCAACTGAACTTTGCGTCCCCCGGTCTAACCCTCAAATGATACATTCATGCACGATGAGGGTTTCTGGGGCGTTTCCGTTGCTTGGGCTTTGGCTGGCGTTGCCGGCCGCAGCCACCGATCACGTGCCGCCCGCCGTGCAGCCGGCCACCACCTTTGCCGCGGTCGAGGTGCATGAAGACGAAAGGGTGGCCATCGCCGCCGAACCTTACGACACGCGCGAGAAGGAAGCCATCTTTCGCGTCGACTACCTCAGCCACGGCGTGATGCCGGTGCGCCTGATTGTGACCAACAACGGCAACCGGCCCATCTCGCTGCGCGACGCGCGGATTCTCTTCCTCACTGCCGACGGCGACCGGATTCAAGCGGCCGAGCCCGAGGATGTGGAACGGCTGATGAGCAGCAAGGAGAGAACAGGCTCCAAGATCCCCATGCCCAGCCCCATACCCGAGATCAAACGGAAACCCAAGGCCAGCGATAAGGAGATTGAGCAGGACTTCGACACCTTCGAGTATGGGGCCCTGGTCGTCGAGCCGCACACCACCCGCGCCGGGTTCCTCTTTTACGACGTCTCGGGGCTTGCTCATCCGCTCCAGGGCGCCAAGCTGCACCTTCACAAGCTGCGCGACGCCGACGGCAACGAGCTTTTCTACTTCGAGATTCCCTTCGACAAGTACCTCAAATCCAAGTCCAGCCAGATGAATTGAGGTTCCTCGGCCGCCTACTCGTAGTAAGTAGCCGTCGTGGTATCCGTCTCCCAGATGGTGCAGTCCTTTACGCGCACCCGGCCCTGGGTCATCGCGGCCAGTTGCTCTTTGGTCTGCTCATAGAAGTATTTGGCCAGGTTCTCGGCCGAGGGATTCACCACCGTGAAGGGCTCCAGATCGTTGAGCATGCGGTGGTCGAGGCGCTCGATGACTGGGCGCATTACCTGCTTGAGCAGCTTGAAGTCGACCAAGAGGCCGGCCTCGTCCAGCGCCGTCCCGGCCAGGGTGACGCGGACCTTGTAATTGTGCCCGTGCGGGTGCTCGCACTTGCCCTTGTAGTTGCGAAGATAATGGCCGGAGGAAAAACCGGCCTCCACGGTGACTTCAAACATCGGCGTCTGCTCGATTTCTGTGCGTGAACTGCGTCCCTGCTTCCATTCTAGGCTCTTGCGCGGCATCAGGGATTCCTGTCCTGTTGCCGCTTGCGCTGGGTGCCCCATCCTTTCCGCGTTTCTTGCGGAAGGGGTGGGAGACCCCGCATCACAGCCGCTTGCGCCGCGCCGCTTTCCGCGCCTCTTCGTTGCGCCGCTCCACCTGCTCGAAGAGCTGGCTCAGCACGCCAACCAGCGCCGACGCCAGCCCAAACAGCAGCAGAAACATCGCCGCCGTCCGCCACAGCGACGCGTTGGCCGGCAAACCCGGCTGCACGCTCGAAGGCGCCAGCCCCAGCGCTGCCGAAACCACCGCGAAAAAGACCAGCGTTCCCGCCAGAATGTACAAGGTGCGCGACATAACTCTGGAAAACGGTGACAATCCCCGCGTCTGTTGCGATTCTAAAGCCGCAAGCCTGCGCGGGCGACCGGATTGCCCGCCCATCGGCCGCGGCAACTACACTATCCATCATGGAAGTTCTCTACGGCGCGCATCCGGTGGAGGAGGCACTCAAGGCCGGCAAGCGCCGCTTCGACCACGTGTTGGTGGCCCGCGAGCGCGACGATGCCCGGCTGGAGCGCCTTGTGGCCCTGTGCCGCAAGGCCGGCGTCCCGGTTCGCCAGGAGCCACGGGAGCAGTTGACGCTGCTGGCCCAGACCGCCGCGCATCAGGGGGTGGTGGCAGCGGTTCATCCGCTGGAGTTTCTCGCCATTGAAGACCTCTTTGCGCCCTCCCCGGCCAGCGCCGGCGCAGCCCGACTCATGCTGGCTCTGGACGGCGTCGAGGACCCGCAAAACCTCGGTGCGCTCTTGCGCGTGGCCGACGGCGCCGGCGTCGACGGCGTGGTCCTGACCGAGCGGCGCTCGGCTCCCTTGAGTCCCGCGGCCGTAAAGGCCAGCGCGGGCGCCGCCGAGCACCTGCGCATCGCCCGCGTGGTCAACCTGGTCCGGGCTCTCGAAGAACTCAAGCGCCAAAACCTATGGATCGTCGGCCTCGATGAGCGCGGCACGACCGATTACGACCAGTTCGACCTGACCTGCGACTGCGTGATCGTCCTCGGCCGCGAGGGCGCGGGCCTCCACGATCTGGTCCGCCGCACCTGCGACCACCTGCTGCGCATTCCCATGGCCGGCGGCGTCACCTCGCTCAACGTCGCGGCAGCCGGAGCGGTGGTGCTCTATGAAGCCTTCCGCCAGCGCCGCGGTGCCGCCCGCACAGCCGCCGCTGCTCTCTCCAACGCCCCAGCCGCGTCCAAACCAAAGAAGCAGAAGGGCCTGGGCTCATGAAGATTACGTTTGCCGGGATTGCGGCGGCGGCTTTTCTTTGCATAGCGATCTCCCCCGGCGCGGCGCAGACCGCGGCTTCTTCACCGCCGGCGCCGGAACCGGCGGCCCAGGAAGCCCCGCCCGATGCGCAGATCAACCGCCAGGTCATTCTCTCCCGCTCCATTGACGAGAACGGCCAGACCACAACCCAATCCGCCCAAGCCCCAGCCAAGCCTGCCATCCCCGTCGCCGCCGAGCCTTCCGCCAAGGACGCCGACCGCGAGGCCGTCACCTTCACCGCTCTCGATCTGGACGTGCGCCTGCGCACCGCCGAGCAGCACATCGCCGTCCGCGCGCTGATCACCGTGCGCAACGACGGCAAGACGCCGCTCGTCCGCATCCCGCTGCAAATCTCCTCCTCGCTCGACTGGGAGCGGATTCGCGTCAGCGGCCGCGACGCAGCCTTTTCCGTGGCCACGCTCAACTCCGACGCCGACCACACCGGCCAGTTGCATGAGGCGGCGATTCTTCTGGCCCAGCCCCTCGCGCCCGGCGCCAGCCTTCCGCTCGACGTTACCTACTCCGGCGTCATTGCTCCCTCCGCCCAGCGGCTGCTGGCCATCGGAACTCCCGAAGAGCTGGCGCTGGCCTCGGACTGGGACCAGATCGGCGTCTTTTTCACAGGCCTGCGCGGTTTTGGCAACGTTGTCTGGTACCCGGTTGCGAGTGTGCCCGTCATCCTGGGCGACGGGGCGCGGCTCTTCGATGCCATCGGCGAGCACAGGTTGCGGCTGGCCGGCGCGCGTTTCAGCCTTCGCCTCACGGTCGAGTTTCCGCACGGCCAGGTGCCTACCGTGGCCCTCATCAACGGCCATCCGGCCGCGCTCACCGTCACCGAACCCGCCGCTTCGGACGAGGCCCAGGAAGTGGCCGGCGTGGCCACGGCCAGCCTCGACAGCGCGATCTTCGGCTTTGAGGCGCCCAGCCTCTTCGTCGCCATTCGCACCCTCCACCCCGGCGCAAACCTTACCGCCTGGACCCTGCCGGAAGACGACCCCGCCGCGCAATTCTGGACTGCCGCTGAGGCCCAAGTCACACCCTTCCTGCAGGGCTGGCTCGGCCAGCGGCCCCGCTCCCAGCTCACCCTGCTGGACCTGCCCGGCCCCCAGGACGCGCCCTTCGAGACCGGCGCTCTGCTGGCTGCGCCCATCCGTTCGGCCAACCCGCCGGCCAACCCGGACCAGCTCGACGGCATTCTGGTCCACGCGCTCACCCACGCCTGGCTCGCGTCGCCGCCAGCTTCGCACCAGCAGCCAACTTTGCCGCCGCCCGCATGGCTCGACGAGGGCGTGGCCGGCTTCATGGGCACGCTGTGGGTTGAGAAACAGCGCGGGCGCGATCAGGCCCTGGGATCGCTTGAGGCCTCGCGCTGGGCCCTCGCCCTGGCCGAGCCGGAAAGCCCCGGCCAGAGCTCAGGCCAGCCTCTTGCCGCCGCCATTTCGCCCATCTATTACCGCACCAAGGCCGCTTACGTGCTGTGGATGCTGCGCGATCTGGCCGGCGACTCCGCGCTTTCGGCCGCCCTCCGCGCTTACGTTCCCGCGCAGAATCCCGCAGGGGATGCGCGGGCGACGCAAAAGCCCGTTTCCGTGAAGGGTGCGGGCTTTAGCCCGTACATCGATCCATTGGAATCAACGCGGGCTTTAGCCCCTGAGGGATGCATTCCAGGAAACTCCTCTGCTGGCCCCCCGGCCTCCGCGCCCTGCGCCGCCCGCAGCCCCTTCGAGCGCCTCCTCGAGCAGGCCGGAGCGCGCCGCGATCTCTCCTGGTTCTTTTCGGACTGGGTCGATGCCGACAAGGGCCTGCCCGACCTGAGCATCGAAGGCGTCTTTCCCAGCGCCGCCTCGGCGGGCAACTGGCTGGTCGCCGTCAACGTGGCCAATAGCGGCTACGCCTCCGCCGAAGTACCCGTCATCGTGCGGGCTGGCTCGACTTCGGTCACCCAGCGCCTGCTGGTTCCCGCCCGCGGCAAGGCCGTCCAGCGCATCCTCATCCAGGGCCAGCCAACCGAGGTCCAGGTCAACGATGGCACGGTTCCCGAGACTCAGGCGAGTGTGCATGTCACCAAGCTCGACGATGCGGCGGGCAGTACATCCTCATCCAGCCAGCCCAGCCCGTCGCAGCCGTGAACGGGAACATGGCATGGCTCACGTCACGCGAAGGCGATTTTGCACGAAGCCAGAACTCAGCTAGCTGGGCATCGATCGCTTCTAAACCACTGACCGTAACCTTCACCTTTGGACCTATCTTCGACCCCACCTGCTGCTCCGAGGATTTCGTTGAGTTTCTCGCGGAGCATCGACAACTCTTCCGCTCGGTTCCATTGACCCGAAGCATATAATCGTTCAACCATGCATACCCTGAGAGAATCGCCCCGAATTGCGTCCGTTGTCGCATTCGTCATCGCTGGAGTCATCGTTCTTGCAGGGTTATTGGGACCGATCATCGTCCTTCCCATAGCGATTATTCCTTTATTTGCCGGCATCGGCATCCTGCGGGAGCATGTCTGGAGCGCATATGGATTCGCAACGTACTCATTCGCGCAGCTTCTACTTTTGCCTGTAATCTTGCTCGGGCCCGGATACTCGACGGGACATACGCTTCAGATCGTTTTCTCGGCTGAATTCTGCCTAATGGTCGGTATCTTGTTTCTGTTTGCGGGTCGCTCGTTGGCCGCCTCCGGCGCAGCCAGAGGCAGGCATTCCTCTGGATTGTTGTGGCAGCACTGACTATTGTTCCGTTCTTCTTTGTTCAGACGTTCGAAATTCCGGGGGCGTCAATGGAAGGCACGTTGCTGCCAGGCGACCGCATCTTGGCTATGATGTTTCCGCCCCAGCCTCCAGAACGAGGCAAACTCGTGCTCTTCTTGTCGCCGCAAGATCGAGGCATAGTTCTCGTAAAACGGGTTATTGCGGTCCCGGGCGATCACCTCCGTATCTCGCAGAAGGTAGTGATTCTGAATGGAACTGCGCTCGACGAAAAGTATGCAGTACACAAAGCCGGCGAACAAGACTTCTATCCGGATGACTTCCCGAATGCATCAAGTCTCCCCGATTGGGCCGGTTGCGCGGAAGGTTATGAGATGCTTTCTCACCACGCTGTGAATGGAGAAATCGTTGTGCCGGCAGGAGCGTATTTTGTCCTCGGCGATAACCGGGAGAACTCGCTCGACAGCCGCTGCTGGGGTTTTGTTGGCTCTGGCGACGTGATAGGCAAGCCGCTGATGATCTATGATTCGGTCGATCAAACAGTCGAGCAATCTTGGCGTCCGAGCCAGGATTGGCTAGGGCATAGGCGTTGGGCACGACTCTTCATGGTCTTGTAAATATCCCCCGGCAGAGCCGGAGGCTTTACGTTGTGAGCCGCTCAAAGCGGCTTTTGCGGGGACGTTAACGCGGCCCCGACGCTGTTGGGACCGCCTTACGGCGGCTATTTCCACATTTGTAGTTTGTCCAGGCGCTTATCCTCAACTTCTTGATTGCGGATGTACTCCCGAATCACCGTTTCGTCACGCCCCACTGTCGACACAAAATGGCCTCGCGCCCAGAAATGCTGGCCTGCGAAATTCTGCTTGTGTTCACCGTAG
>Ga0181539_1005391_pt1 | contig 10348 bp, 10 predicted proteins | sample PEATcosm2014_Bin_46_FD_119767 | JGI IMG/M metagenome (GOLD analysis project Ga0181539, IMG submission 119767) | Peatland microbial communities from MTU Mesocosm Facility, Houghton, MI, USA - PEATcosm2014_Bin23_60_metaG | ecosystem: Environmental > Terrestrial > Soil > Wetlands > Peat | place... | reverse complement strand
GCCGCTGCCGGATAGCGCCGCCGCAACTGGTCGCGGCTCTTGCGGCCCACGGCCTCAATGTCGATTTCCTTGTCCGGGTTGCCGTTGATGAACTGGTACGCCACCTTCAGGATGTTGGCGTTGAAGGCGCCGGCAAAGCCCTTGTCGCCCGAGACCACGATCAGCAGCACACGCTTCTCCGGTCTCGTCAAAAACAGCGGGCTGCACAGGTTGCCGGTCTTTTCGTCAAAGAGATCCACGCGGCGCGTCAGCGACTGCAACACGCTCGTGATCATGCGCGCGTAAGGCCGCGCCGCCAGCGCCCGCTCCTGCGCGCGGCGCAGCTTGGCCGCCGAGACCATCTTCATGGCCTTGGTAATCTGCCGCGTGTTCTTCACGCTGCGAATGCGGCGTCTTAAATCGAGGACGTTTGCCATTTTTCCAGTTCTCAGTTGTCAGTTGTCAGTTTTCAGTTTCCGGTGACTCAGTTCCAGCGGTTGTTGCTGTCCACTGACAACTGATCACTGACAACTCGCTTTTCACGCCGTAGCGGCCGCCAGTTCCAGCTTGAACTCCGCCGCGTACTCCTTCAGTGCCGCGTGCAGCCGGTTGCGGAGATCGTCGTCCAATTGCTTCTTCGCGGTCAGGTCGGCAAGCAGCGTCTGTTGCGCGGCATCGAAGTACTTGTACAGTCCGTCCTCGAAAGCGCGGATGTCGCTGACTTGCAGATCGTCCAGGTAGCCCTGCGTTCCGGCAAACAGCACCACCATCTGCTGCTGCCATGTGAGGGGATGGAACTGCGGCTGCTTCAGGAGCTCGGTCAGGCGCTGGCCTCGGGCCAGTTGCTTCTGCGTCAGCGGATCGAGGTCCGAGCCGAACTGCGCGAAGGCTGCCAGTTCGCGGTACTGCGCCAGGTCGAGCTTCAGCGTCGATCCCACCTGCTTGACCGCCTTGATGGCCGCCGAGAAGCCCACACGCGAAACCGAGAGACCCACGTTCACCGCCGGGCGCACGCCGGAGTTGAACAGGTCGGTCTCCAGAAAGATCTGGCCGTCGGTAATCGAAATCACGTTGGTCGGAATGTACGCCGAAACGTCGCCGGCCTGGGTTTCAATCACGGGCAGCGCGGTCAGGCTGCCGCCGCCCCGCTCCTTGCTCAGCTTGGCCGCGCGCTCCAGCAAGCGCGAGTGCAGGTAGAACACGTCGCCCGGATACGCTTCGCGGCCCGGCGGACGGCGCAGCAGGAGCGAAATCTCGCGATACGCCATGGCGTGCTTCGAAAGATCGTCGTACATCACCAGGGCGTGCCTGCCACTGTCGCGGAAGTACTCTCCCATGGCGCAGGCCGCGTAGGGAGCGATGTAAAGCAGCGGCGCGGGCTCCGAGGCCGAGGCGGCCACGATGATGGTGTGGCCCATGGCGCCATGCTCGGTGAGCGTCTGCACCACCTGAGCGATCGACGAGCGCTTCTGGCCGACGGCGCAGTAAATGCAAATCAGATCGTTCTTGGCGTTGTTGATGATAGTGTCGAGCAGCACCGCGGTCTTGCCCGTCTGGCGGTCGCCAATGATCAACTCGCGCTGCCCGCGGCCGATGGGAATCATGGCGTCGATGGCCTTCAGTCCTGTCGCCATGGGCTCGCGCACGGGCTGGCGGTCGATGATGCCGGGAGCCAGACGCTCCACTGGCAGTGTGGCCGTGGTTACGATGGGGCCCTTGTCGTCGATGGGTTGGCCCAGCGCGTCGACCACGCGGCCGATCACGGCCTCGCCCACCGGAACAGAGAGAATCTTGCCGGTGCGCTTGACCTCCTGGCCTTCCTTGAGCTCGGTGTAATCGCCCAGGACGACACAGCCTACCTGGTCCTCCTCGAGCGAGAGCGCGAGGCCGGCAATGCCGTGCGGAAAGCTGAGCAGTTCGCCGGCCATCACCTTGTCCAGGCCGTGCAGGCGGGCAATGCCATCGCCCAGCGAGGTGATGGTCCCCACTTCATCCACCTGGACCTTCGCGTCGTAGTTCGCGATCTGTTCGCGAAGAAGTTGTGTAATCTCGTCTGCTTTGATCTGAGCCATTTTTTCGTTCCTGCTTCAGTTTCTTGTTTGTGTTTGCTAGCCGCTAGCTTCTAGCTCCTAGCCTGATTCTTCAAACGCTACCGCCTTCTTAAACACCAACCAAGCCAATCACTACGACCACAAGCTAGAGGCTAGAAGCTAGCAGCTAGGAGCTTGTCAGCGCTTCTCTCAACCGTTCCAGTCTGCCTTTGACCGAGCCGTCATACACCGTCGACCCGATGCGCACCACGGTGCCACCCAGAATCGACTTATCGAGCTTGAAGCTGGCATCGATCTTAGCGCCGGCCAGTTTGCCTACTTCGGCAGCAAGCGCAGCGCGCTCTTCCTTGCTCAACTCACGCGCCGTCACAATCTCTGCCGGGCGAATGCCCTGCTGCTCCTGCAGAATTCTGCGCCACTGGGCGGCCACATCGGCCACGTGCGCAATGCGATTGTTGTCGATGAGCACGGCAATCAGGTTGCGCAGTTCCTTTTCGAGGCCCATTTCCACGTTGAGCTTGTCCAGAATCGCCACCTTCTGCGTTGCGGGAAAAGCCGGGTTCACAAAGAACAAGCGCAGTTCGGCGCTGCCGTCCCACGTAGCAAGAAAGTCCGCGAACTGGCGGTTCAAGGCGGCCGAGTCGAGTTTCAAGTCCTTCACCACATCGGCAAAGGCCTGGGCGTAGCGGGCCACAAATGCGGGCATCTAGTTCTTGCCTCCCTTGCCTGCAGCGTCGCCGGCAACTCCGGCCACAAACTCGGCGATCAGGGCGCGGTCGGTATCCGGCGTCAGCGCAATCTGCTTCTCCGCCTGTCCGATCGCCAGATCGGCGGCAAAGTTCCGCAGGCCGCGTTTGGCCTGGGTCACCGCCACGCTGATCTCCTGTTCCGCCGCGGCCACAATGCGGGCGCTCTCTTCGCCCATCGCTGCCTTGATGCGCTTCTCGTCTTCCAGGCTCTCCTGTTCCACCTGCGCGGAGAGCTTCTTGATCTCCTCGCCGAGTCCGGCCAGCTTGGCCTCCACGGCGCTCAACCGCGCCTGCGCATCCGCCGTGGCCTGGCGCGCGTTGGTCAGGTCGTGGCTCAAGGTCTGCGACCGCTTGCGAATAATCTTCGGCATGGTGCGCGTAAGCGGAATGGCAATGGCAAAGAAAATGATCGCGAAATTGATCCCCAGCAGAAGAGCGACCGTGGTGTCGAGCTTCAGGTGCAGGATGCGGGCCACCGCCTGCACCGCGGGTGAATGCAGAAACGCGGCGTCTTCGTCATTCTCCGATGAAGCGGGCTGTGCGGTTCCGGATCCATTCGCCGGTGCGGTCGTCGGCGCGCTTGCTGCCGGAGCCGGAGAAGCCGTCGCACTTTGCTGCGCGGCCGCGCCGCCTGGCGTAAAAAACAGCGCAACAACGGCCAGCAGCAGGGCAAGCCGGAAGGCGCGCAGGCAATAACTCAATTTCGAACCAGAATGACTCAACGGGAACCCCCGGCAGCGGCTGGCAGAACGGCGCGGACGGCCTGGCCGGCGAGATCGGCCGCCGCGGCTTGAAGAGCAGCCCTCGCGGATGCGGCTTCCGCCTCCAGTTCAGCCTGGGCCTCACGCACCTTCTGCCCGGCTGCCTGTCGCGCGGTGTCAAGCGCGGCATCGCGCTCGGCGTTCCATTGCTTCACGCGCTGCTCGCGCAGTTTGTAGGCCTCGGCGCGCGCCCGCCGCAAACGCTCGGCGTAATCCTGGGTTTTGGCCTCAGCCTCGGCAACGGCCTTGCGGGCATCTTCGATGGCGCCTTCGGTCAGAGCGCGGCGTTTGGCGAGAACCGCCGTCAATGGGCCCTGGATCAGATTCTGGTAGGCAATGACCAGCGCGATGAAGAGCAGAGCCGTTGGGATCGCGCCCACCAGAAGCTCTCCGAGTTGTTGAAGGATATCCATGACGGTACCGGGCTACTGCGCCTGCTCAGATGAAATTTTTAGCAAGTGGAACCCTCTTTTTTACCAAGGGAAAACCCCCAAGTCAACGCACGCGGAGTCCACAATATGAGTTAATGTGACTCCGGTCACGAATTGGGAATTTTCATACAAAAAAGGGCTTGATTTTGCCTGAAACAGTCCTACACTTAAGCTACCACCTAGACCCGGTCCAGGGTCCAGCGGGCAGCCGGTTTCGGGATATCCTTCCACTCCCGAGGCCGGAGGCCCGCTTCTTAATTCTCAGGGGCATCTTTCAGCCTTCAGCTCCTTCACTCCCGCTACCCATTCCGGCCGACATCGCGATCGCACTTGCAGTTCACTTTCCACGGTTCACGGCCCACGGTTCACCGCCTACGGTCTACGGCCTGCGGTCCACTGCCTTTCACGGCTGTCCCCCCACCGCCGCCCTGTCCACCGTCAGCAATCCCTGAGCCCGCAGCCAGTTCTCCAGCAGTCCCGGCCACTGGTCCAGCGCCGGATCGCCCTTGCCCAGGCCGCTGCCGTGCGCCCCGTTGGCGAAAACGTGGTACTCCGACGGCACGCCCGCCTTCACCAGCGCCTCGTAGAAGCGCAGGCTCTGCTCGACGGGCACGGTCTGATCGTTAAAAGTGTGGTAAATAAACGTCGGCGGCGTATCTTTCGTGACAGACAGGTCCGGAGAGTACGCCGCACGCAATGCTTCGCACCGGTCCATCAGGTTGAAGATCTTGCAGTAGCTCAGGTGCGAGGTGTCACTGGAAATGGCGCCGATCCACGGGTAGCCCAGGACCAGGAAGTCGGGCCGGCTCGATGCGCGGGCAATGGGATCGTCGGCCTCGGGATCGCCGGACACAAATTGCGTTCCGGCCAGCGCCGCCAGGTGCCCGCCCGCCGAAAACCCAATTACCACGATGCGGTTCGGATTGATGTGGTAATCGGCTGCCCGTGCGCGCACCGTCTGGATGGCGCGCCGCGCGTCGAGCAATGGCACCGGCAGCACGTAACCATGTTCGGTGAGCCGGTAGCTCAAGATAAAGGCGCGGAAGCCGCGTGCCGTGAACCAGTCGGCTACTTCGCGCCCCTCCAGATCCCCGGCCAGCCCACGATAGGCGCCGCCGGGAAAGATGATCACCGCGGAACCGTTGGCCGTGCCCTTGCGCGGCTCGAGCAGCGTGAGCGCGGGAATGTCGTCACATGTGGCGCCCTTGGCCTCAGGCGCGGTTCCCGGCCACAGCCGGATGGTTTGAATGCCCAGGAAGGCATTGTCTGTCCCCGGCGTGGCGCAGGAGACGGTCTGCGCGCCCGCGGCGGGCAGGGCCAGCGATGCAGCAAGGAGCGAGCCCAACAGGAGCTTCATGAGGAACCTCGACGCGTTTCGCGAGGATTATACGACCAGGGGTCTGGGTTTAGGACGGTGGCGGAGGCGGGGCCGGGGTCAGCCCGTGGCGGAGCATAATCTCCACCATCTTCGCCCGGTCCGGCGGTCCCCCGGCTGCCGTAACTATCACTGCTGCCATCTCGCGGAAGTAATCTGGTCCCAACACCGCCGGCGTAATCGCGCACAGCGCCTTCGCATCCCGGGAGCTGTTGTTATCAAAGCGATGGACTGCGCCGCGCGGAATGGTGAGAACCTGCCCCGGCTCCACTTCAAGTATCTTTCCTTCGACAGTCCAGGTCAGCACTCCCTCGACGCCGTAGACGGTCTCTTCGTAACGGTCGTGGCTGTGCGCCGGGGCAGGCACGCCTTGCGCTCCGGGAACCGTCATCTCAAAAGCTGCAATGGTGCTATTGGAACTCTCAGCAGTAACCAGGAAGCGGATGGTGAGGTGTCCGCAGAGGATGGTTTCCTCGGCGGGGTTCACTTGAATGTCAAAGGCTGCCATTGCCATGATGTGACCTCTCTTTTGGTAAATTCCATTTACCGTGATAGGATAGTAAACGGGGTTTACAGACGATGTCAACAGGTTTTTCGGCGAAAAATTCATCGTTAAAAACAGAAGACATACTCATCGGCGCGCTGCTTCGCGTACCGGCCCAGGCGATTCATCGCCGCCTCATCGAGGAGCTCAAGCGAGCGGGGTTTGACGACCTTACCCTGCCCCACATCGCGGTCTTCCAGTTTCCGGGCCCTGACGGCGTGCGCCCCGGCACCCTTGCCGAACGCGCCGGAATGAGCAAGCAGGCCATGAACCAGTTGCTCAAGAGTCTCGAAAGTCTCGGCTACATCGTCCGCTCCAGCGCTCCCGATGAAGGCCGAGCGCGCATTGTCCGCTTTACCAAACGCGGCCACGCCGCCTACGCAAGGATTTACGCGATTCTTGGCCACATTGAGCGCGAATGGAGTGAAGTACTGGGCCCCCGACGCTTTGCCCAGCTCAAATCGCTGCTGGCAACAGTGTGGGAGAGCCCGCTGGTTCGCTGATCTCTGATCTCTGTCGTCACAGCCAGATCGCACTGTGCCCCGGGCACTCGCTGCCCGCCTGTGCGCAGAGCATCTCTGCCAAATCCAATCCGTGGCGCGCGAAATAATACGCCGCCCCGTGCACCCGCTCCTGGAGCACGCCGCCGGGATAGAGCGCATTCCAGATACTGTTGGCGTGGCGCGTCAACGTGGCCTCGCGCTGCAGTTGGAAGTTCGCGGCCATGGTCCGCAGGCGATTCATTTGGTAGCGCATCTTGCCCGCTGCGGTCTCCGCCGACTGCCCCAGCCCCTTGTCCTGCGATTGCAGCCACTCCACCAGCGTGGTCAGCTCGGCGTCGAACGCGTTGCCCGCCGCTGCTAGTTTTTGCTTGGTCTCGATGGGCATCGCGCGTGCCGCCAGCCTGAGCGCCAGCGTAGCCGCGCTCTCCTCGCCAAAAACCTGCTCGAGCGTGAGCTCGTGCCGCCGCATCAGCTCCGCGATCGAGGGCTCGATAAACGTGGCCGAGAACCGCGCAATGGGCGGCGTCTGCCGGCCCAGGATGCGCTCGAAGAGCGCCGTGGACTGCGCCAAATATGCAATCTCCGCCGGCCCGCCCACCTGTGCCGTGCTCCCGAACAGAAAATCCTGAAACACTGGCCGCAGCAGCGCCGCGGGCGAAATGCGCTCCGGCTCGGCATCGAGAATGCCCACCAGATCCGCGGTGGAAAAGCTTTGATTCCCTGCCTCGCCCGCCGCCTGCCACAGGCCGTTCGGCTCCTGGGCCGTCGGCGCCATTCGCTTGAGCGCGAGCCGCGCCCCCGACTCCTCATCGATCAAGAACAGCAGGCTCGACTGCGGCGCAACCGTCACCTGCGCGTGATAGCCCGCGGCTTCCAGAGCCTGGCTGCGCTCCACTAGCGCGGCGTGGAACTCCTCTGCGCGTTCAATGGCTGCACGCAGCACCGGCGCGCCCAAACGGTGAAATGGGCGGCCGCAGGCGTCCACAATCAGCAGTCCCTGCGCGGCGAAGACCTTCGCATAGAAATCCGCAAAGGCCTCGGCAAAAGTGCGGCCCGGCTGATATGCAGCGATGAGCGCGTCGGTTGCGTCGGAGGCACCCATGATCTCCGCGGCGCGTTCCGTGAGGGCAGTAATCGATTCATCCAGAGCGATGAGGCCCGCGGGCAGGGCGGCATGGGGCGCGGTGGCGTAGGTAAGGGTCGCCAGCTCGCGGCCCGCAGGAAACGTCACCTGGTTGATCTCGGCAAAATCGTGGTCTTCTGAGGCAAGCCAGAAAACCGCCACATGAGGTCTGCCGATCGCAGTGCCTTTTCGCGCGCGCGCAATCGCGGTAGCGGCTTTGTAGGGCGTATACAGCGGCCCGCCGAACAATCCCACCTGCTGCCCGGTCAGGATGGCTCCCGCGCCCTGCTCCAGAGCCGCTAACGCGGCCTTCGCGGAGCCCGATGGATTCTGCGCCGCCAGCAATCGAACCAGTTCCGGCCAGTGCGCCGGGAGCGGCGGCCTGTTCCCGCCAATCTCATCCAAAGGGAAAGGCGCGCGGAGCGCGCAAAAATCCAGAAACAGCCGGCTCTGCCCCGGCATCACCGATACGGGATAACAATCTGTCGTCGTTGCTTCGTTCACTCTTGGCTCATTTTTCGAAAGTGCTGAATCTGCGGGCGCAAATCTCAGAATGTTGCTCAATTAAGGATGCCACGGCCGGCCGGATCGATGCAGAAGTCGCAGGACCTCCCACGCGCAATGCGTATACTCATCTTGAACCGTGCGCGTCGAGCGCTTGCGATCAAAAAGGACTTGTCATGCCCACCAAGAACACGGGGAAGAAAACTGCCGCGAAGCGGAAAAAGGCGCAAAAGACCGTCGTGGTCGAGCGCGCCACGGTGTTGAGCTCGAAGGTTGTCTACCAGGGGCCACTTTTTTGCGTTCGTCACGACATGATCGTCGAGCCCAGCGGCCAGACGAACGAGCGCGACGTCATCCGTCACAACGGCAGCGTCGTGATTCTGGCTCTCGACGGCTCGAAGAGCAAGCGCGACCCGTGGGTCGTGATGGAGCGGCAGTACCGGCACGCGGCCAACCAGTATCTGTGGGAGCTTCCGGCCGGAAAACTCGATCCCGGCGAGACGCCGCTGGCCGGCGCGCAGCGCGAACTGGCCGAAGAAACCGGTTACCGGGCGAAGAAATGGCGTCCTTTGGTGGAGTATTACGCCAGCCCCGGTTTTCTTGGCGAGTCGATGAAAGTCTTCCTGGCCGAAGGCCTGGAGCCCGGCGAAGCCCGCCCCGAAGAAGACGAAGAGATCGAGCTGCGGCTTGTAAAGATGTCTGAACTATTGAAAATGATCGAGAAAGGCGCCATTCTCGACGGCAAGACCATGACCAGTGTGCTCTTATACGCGCGCCTCCAAAGCCGCCGCAACAAGTAACCTCGCGCCGCTCTCGATTCCCATCGATGGTGATCACCCGGCCAGCGCTTTCGCGTGGCTGCGCCCGTGCTGTCCATATCACCTTGTGGAATCGGCAAATTCAGTCAACCTTTCGCCGCTTTCCCGCGTCTTAAGAGATACGGTGTGGTGTTCCCCGAATGACACGCTGTATCCCCGCAACAGAAAAGAGGAAGGCGGAACCTGTGGCTCAGTACAAGGGTAAGGTCAAGTGGTTTAACAACGCCAAGGGCTACGGATTCATCGGACGCGAAGACGGGCCGGATGTATTCGTCCATTACTCAGCAATCCAGTTGGACGGGTACAAAACGCTCAAAGAAGGCGATGAGGTCGAGTTCGACATAGTCGAAGGACAGAAGGGTCCCCAGGCGGATGCTGTGATTCGCCTTCGGGATGCCGCTCACAACGCCGCTTAGGCGTCGATAGGTCCCGGGCGTATCGCAAGCGCAAGACCGCCGCCCGGCGGTAAGGGTGAAGTGCGCCCATTGCAATGCTTCTTCTCACCCCTTCAGCAAGCGCTTTCCGGGATATTCCTCTCCGCAAGACCTCGGCATCCTGCGCCCTCCAGCCGTAAAGCCGTCTCACTGGCCCAGAAACCAGCTGATGATTGATACTCAAGGGCGGAGAGTCGCTTCATGGACAACAAAACCATGGCTCGCTTGCTGGAGGAGACTGCCGATCTGCTCGAAATCGACGGTGCCGACAGCTTTCGTATCCGCAGCTATCGCCGCGCCGCCGAGGCCGCCGAGCAGACCACGGTCGACTTGACCGAAGCCGCAGCTGATGCCGCGCGCCTCATGGAGATCGACGGCATCGGCAAAAGCATGGCCGCCAAGCTCCAGGCCATTGCCGCCACGGGCACGCTCGAGCAGCGCGACGAACTCCTCGCGAAATACGGCGCAGGCGTCCTGGAGTTGCTCAAGCTTCCCGGCATGGGTCCGAAAACCATTGCCCTTCTTTGGGATGCGGCCAAAATCGGCTCCATCGACCAGCTCGCCCAGGCCATTGAAGCGGGCCGCCTCAACGGCCTGCCGCGCATGGGCGCCAAACAAATTGATAAGCTGCGCAAAGGCATCGAGGACTACCGCCGCAGCGCCAGCCGCGTCCGCATCGACGTGGCCACCGAAGAAGCCGCGCGCATCGCCGCCTATCTCCTGCAATTTGAAGGCATTGAAAGCGTCATCCCGGCCGGATCGCTGCGCCGCGGGCGCGAGACCGTGGGCGACCTCGACCTGCTGGCCACCGGTCCGGCCTGTGAACCGGACCATACGCACGCTGCCGTCGAGTACGTGGCCGCCTACCCCGGCATGCACAACATGATCGCCAAAGGCGAAAACAAAGTGAGTTTCAACCTCGACCAGGGCCTCCAGGTGGACGTGCGCCTTCTGCCCACCGTCTCCTATGGCGCTGCCCTGCAATACTTTACCGGCTCCAAGGCGCACAACGTCGTGCTCCGCCAAAGGGCCCTCAAAATGGGCTATACCCTCAGCGAGTGGGCCCTGGCGCGCCT
>Ga0181539_1005386_pt1 | contig 10354 bp, 13 predicted proteins | sample PEATcosm2014_Bin_46_FD_119767 | JGI IMG/M metagenome (GOLD analysis project Ga0181539, IMG submission 119767) | Peatland microbial communities from MTU Mesocosm Facility, Houghton, MI, USA - PEATcosm2014_Bin23_60_metaG | ecosystem: Environmental > Terrestrial > Soil > Wetlands > Peat | place... | reverse complement strand
TTCACATCCACGACCATTTCCGCGCCTCTGGAAACTGGGAAACCGTGGTATTCCAAGCGATACACCCTGGTCCCTTGAATCGTACCCAATGCCTTGGCGCGTTCAAGGTTTCTCTGGACCATCCTGCTTACGACCTCTTCTCCACTCAGTACAGTAGGAAGCTCAACTGCGGACGCTGCGGGTTGTTGGGCAATTAGCGGCTGCCTAACACCGATACATATCAGGATCAGCAGCATCGAACAGACGGCCTGGGGATGTGCTCTCATTGTTTTGACTGACGATAACGCCAATGGTTTTTGGAAAGTGTACAATTTGGAACAGACTCTGGCCGGTCCCAAGCCCGAGAAATCGAGTGCGAGTTCTACTCTCCGCAGTTTCACGGCAAAGCTGCAACTCTGATTCGAAAACGGCCAAACCTGACCAACAGCAGTCCCAGAAATCAATAGCGCCAGTCCCAACTCTGAGGTGCCACCCCAAGGAGGGAACCAACGGAGCGCCATCTAGGGCTGCAACTAGGCGACCAATATCACAATGTGTTCCTTTCTGTATAGAAACACTTTTTTCTGGTGACTAACATCTGGGCTGGGATCATCCGCTCCTGATCCGAAGTGGGCAGAAAAGTAATGACGACCGCAAAAGGCGACGAGTGTGCCCGCCCAGTCTGTTCGTGGGTGACATCGTCGGGCGCATTCTGCAGTACCGAGTGCGCGGCAATAGGAAGGACGCGGGGCATCGATTGTTCGTGCGGACACACCGGATGCAAAAGCAACACGCAATCCATCGTTTCATCACCGTTGGAGATTCCATCTCGAATTCAGTAAAGGAGAAAGACAAATGAAAATGCTCAGATTGTCAGTAACCATGCTGGCGCTGATCGCTGTCGGGATCCTGGCCGGATGCTCCGGGACGCCTCGGAAATCACCTGATGTTTCCGACAGTATTCGGAAATCGCTGGATCAGGCAGGCTTCAAAGACGTTTCCGTCAGCCAGGATCGCGACAAGGGTATCGTGACCCTCGGTGGACAAGTCGCCAGTGAAAACGACAAGGCCCAAGCCGAATCCCTTGCGAGGTCTCTCGCAGGCGCCCAGGTTGTCGCGGATCAGATTGCCGTGATTCCTGTGGGCGCAGAAAAAGATGCGAAAGCCGTGAACTCCGATCTGGACGCCGGCATCGAGAAGAATCTGGATGCTGCGCTGATCCAGAACAAGCTGCACGGCAGCGTGAAATACGAAGTGAATAACGGCGTTGTCACGCTGACCGGAGAAGTGAACTCGCAGTCCAAGCGCGACCGTGCGGAGAAGGTGGCAACTGGAGTGCCGAACGTGAAGCAGGTCGTGAATGATCTGCAGGTTAAGAATCAAAAAGCTACTTCATCAAAGTAAAGGATGCGAGTCTCGCTGCCACTGAAGAACTGTGAATTTAGGAACGTGGCGGGGGCACGGCATATTGAGGCTGTCGGACCTGCGTTCATCAATCGGCCGGGGAGTCAAAAATGACCGGTCAGTATTTCCGATCTCCAGCCAACGACGCATCTACGCGCGGAAAACGTTTGTCTGATCAAGTCACAAATGAGGTGGGTTTGGTCAGAATGGCGCCGCCGTCTTCGACCTCACCGTCCGACGTGCTGCTTCGCAGAATTGCAATTCTGCTCTTCATATTGGTGGCGGGCTTGCTGACGGTGTTCGGCTACTACGCTAGCTCGATTTGCATCACGGTTATCCTGGCGGCATTTCTCGCGATCCTGTTTGACCCCGTGGTGATCATATTGGAGAAACTGCATCTGCCGCGCGGTGTGGCTGCGGCGGTCGTTGTGCTCGCAGGCATGGGATTAATCGGTCTGCTGGGTCACGCGCTCTACGGAAGAGCCATAACCTTTTCGGAAGAAGTTCCCGTGTATACCGCGAAGATTCAGCAAGCCATTGAGCCAATTAGCCGGAGAATTCAAAAAGTTCAGCAAAGTGCTGGAAGCCTTACGAACGACGTACAGCCCATCAAGAGAGTTCCCGAGGTTCGCTTGCAGGAATCGCCAAGTTGGCCGGCCTATCTGGTGCGCGGAGCGGGATCTGTGTGGGGAGTGCTGATTATTGCCGGCGTGGTTCCATTTCTAACGTTTTTCATGCTCTGCAGCAACGAACAAATGGCCACCCGGATGAATGCCCTGTTCAGTTCGAAGATAGACACGGCTCGATTCATCACGACCCTGAACCAGATGATTCGCGGCTTTGTTGTAGGCAATCTTATCGTCGGCTCCGTGATGGCCGTGGCGACCACGCTGATGTTGTGGGGTATTGGCATGAAAGGCGCTATACCACTCGGAATCGCCAGCGGGCTCTTAAACCTGGTGCCGTTCCTCGGGCTGATCTTCTCGCTTGCGCTTCCTCTTGCAGCGGCCCTTCTTCAGTTCAACACACCAGGACCATTTATCGCCATCACTCTGACGATCCTTCTCCTGCATGTCGTGTCCGCCAATCTTCTTATCCCGAAATTTATAGCTACTCGCGTGAGTATCGGACCAGTGGCGGCGACGGTTGGGATTCTCTTCTGGGGCTGGTTGTGGGGTGTGATGGGCTTGCTGCTGGCTGTGCCGCTTACAGCGCTCGTCAAGATGGTCGCGGATCTGCATCCGTCCTTATGTCATTTATCCAACATGCTGGCGCTGACCCCGCGTCCGACTCCCCGGTGGGTGCGATATGGCGAAACAATAGTGGGGCGGGCGATTCCTTACCTGGGCGGTCGTCCGGGAATGAAACCCGGAGGCAGCGTGTAACCGGCTGGACGGGCTGGTTCACCGTGATACCTAAGTCGTGTAACGATCCCCTGTTGCCTCGTTTCGGATCTACATTAATGATGCGCACGAATATTCCAGATATGGGAACCAAGCGGGCTTCAGAGATACACCCAGACAATCTTATCTTTTGAGATTCGCCAAGCTCGAGGATCGAAACGCTTCATTTACTTTGCCGAGTAGACTCTCCCGCGTGAATGGTTTTTCGAGAAACACGCCATCCTCAACAAGTTCGTGGCTCTCGTCGTTGTGCTCCAGGTAGCCGGACATAAAGATTACCTTCATTGCAGGGAGAAGATTGCCGAGTCGCGCAGCTAGTTCCGTTCCTCGCATGTTTGGCATCACCACATCCGTCAGCAATGTGCCGATGCATTGGCCGTAACCCCTAGCGATCTGGAGCGCTTCAACTCCATCCTTCGCGGCGAGTACATGGTATCCAGCCGTTTTCAGGAAGTTACTGGCAAGCTCCCGGACTGCGGCATCATCTTCCACCACCATGATCGTAGGTGCCCCTGGCACAGGGGAGAGCGGGACTCTTTCAGGCGCGATCAGAACACCCTTTTCAGAAACCTCGGGAAGATACACCGCAAAGCGGCTTCCTTTCCCCGGAGCGGATTCCACCCAAATGAAACCGCCACTTTGTTTAACAATTCCATACACCGTCGCAAGGCCCAATCCCGTGCCTCTGCCTACTTCTTTCGTTGTGAAGAAAGGCTCAAAGATCCGCGCTTTCGTCTTTGCGTCCATTCCATGGCCCGTATCCGTTGCGGAGAGCAAGACAAAGGATCCCTGCTGCAGACCGGGATGCGTTTGCGCGTACTCATCATCCACGGTCAGATTGCAGGTCTCGATCGTCAGTTTTCCACCTTTCGGCATGGCATCACAGGCGTTGACGGTCAGATTCAAGAGTACCTGCTCGATTTGTCCTGGGTCGGCCTTCACGCTTCCGAGCGCAGCACCCGGCACAAAAACGAACTCAACATCCTCGCGAATCAGGCGTGTCAGCAGTTTGTCCATCTCTGTCACGAGAACATTCAAGTCCAGCACTTTCGGCTGCAGTACTTGCCTCCTGCTGAAAGCTAGCAACTGCCGCGTCAGTGACGCTGCCCGGTCAGCGGCCTTGTGGATCTGTTCGCAGCTTTTGTAGGACGGTTCGGAGGTCTTCAGCCAGTCCAGCAATAAGTCGCTGTGACCTTTGATGATGGTTAGCAGATTGTTGAAATCATGAGCGACTCCCCCCGCCAGCCGGCCCAGCGCCTCCATTTTTTGCGATTGCCGAAGCTGTTCCTCAAGTTGTTGCCTTTCGGAATCGTTCCTTTGCAGCGTGTGGCGCATGCGATCAAAAGACTGTGTTACCTCGGCGACCTCACCGCCTCCTTGCACTTCTAATTGAAAGTCGAAATCGCCTTGCTCCAGCGCATGTACACCCTGCACGAGTCTGCCAAGTGGCTTGGTGAACGTGTTGGAGATCAGGAAAGCCAGGAAACCGCCGGCCAGCACAGCAAGAAAGCCAACTCGCAGCAGAAGGCGATTGAGGCGTTGCAAAAATGCCATCGTCTTGCCGTCCGACCTAAGAACCATCAGGGTTGTCCCACCGGGCAAATCGGGTGTTAATTCCACCGAACTGGCAAAAAATCGCTCATTCCCGAGGTACACCTGATCGGGCGTGATGCCGCCCTGCATTTGAGACGAAAGTTCCCCTTCCCGATAAGGATCGAGGGTGCTCGCTACCGTGCGTCCTTTATAACGGAGCGCTACCTCGCCCGACAGAAGGCGGCTCAAATCGCGCACACCACGCTCATCGAGTTCCTGTCCCACAACAACCGTAGCTGATTGGGCACCTTTTGCCGTGGCGGCGGGCCCAATTGGTTGGAGTTCCACTTGATACAGGTGACCATTGCTGAACCACCAATCGGAACTGTGGTTCCTGGCTAAAGAAGAACGCAAGAGTGCTTCAACGCTTTGCGCCGAAAAGCCGGAATGCGTCGTGTGCAGCGCAACAACCTTGCCGCTAGGGTCGGCAAGCGCTATTAAGTCGCTACTCGATGTGTCCAAGGGATTATTGGTGGAGTCCGTGAATTCACTGGCGTCGCTATTGGAAAGAAATGCGGAGGTGGCCAGAAGATCCGCCTTGCGGCTCATTACCACCTGGCGCTGATGTTGCAGTATCTCGAAGATCATCAGCGAGTTGTGAGCACTGGTCGCCAATTCCTGCCGCGCGCGTTCCTGAACCGTTTGGCGCACAACAAGCAGCACAACCCAGGTAAGACCGGCAATTACCAATACCATAGACAACAGAAATTTGGTCCTTAGCCGAAGGTTGGCGAGGATTTTTTCCATTCTCTCTAAAGACTGCCACAGATTTGCATCTTGCCGGGGATGGGTCCGCTAACCTTAACATTGCCATTGCCCTCTGGAATCGTAAATGGAACTCCCGTACTCGTGGCTAGCTCCCAGGTACTACCGCTAAAAATCTGGGAGGCTGGTGGCGCTGAGATTTGGCGTCAATTCTGGCCGTAGTAGTTACGGTCCCCAGGAAGGACCAAATAGGTCTAAATGGAGTTGAGTTGGCCAGATTGCCGAGGGCGAGGACCAACGTTGCGTAAACTACACGGAGCGGGATTTCTTCCATTGCAACGGAGGCAGCTCTAAACTGGCGACGTTGCGAAGATACACCTTAGCATGTTCTGCCGCTCTGTCTTTTCCCTGTTCGATATCATCCACAGATTCGGAGGGTGCAATCCAGTTCTTTGCATTTACGTTATACACGGATGCCTGCACCCCGAGCGCACTCTGCTCCGAGAATAATCGCAGGTGTTCGCCACCCACTTTGACTTCGGCCCAGACACCCTGATCCAACATCGAGGAACTCCCGAAAAGCGAGATGTTGCCGTGCAGCTTAGGAATGCCCAGTTTATCGCCAAAGCTTTTTCCTTCGAAGGACAACCCAACGGCCTAGTGACTTGATACTCCACGCACTCTGCACTGGCAGCCAGTCTGTTCTGTCCGGCACACCCTGGGCATTGGGGGCTCAGGGTGGGGGTGGTTGGGTATGTTTAGCTGAAGAGTGTTTTGTTGCCTTGCAGCATACCCACTGCAGACCGATACGTCTGTACTGGATTGTACAGTTCTGCGCCGACTCAAATCGGCAGCCGAAAAAATGCAGAGAGTTATATATGAAGCTCGCGGCCAAGTATCGAGTGAAGGGATCCCACGGGCGAGATTATTCGGTTCAAGGCACCGGGTGGGAAGACCTGCCCTGGCGTATGCTCCCAAGATGCCACGCTGGACACTCTGACTCGGGGCGGCTGCAACGTGGCTGAACAAATTAGCCACTGCCGCTCCGGTCGCAAATAATCCATCGGAAAATCCCGTGTTGGAATTATAGAACAGTCCACCTCCAGCAGATCCGCTTGCTGTGGCACCCGCGACTCCAAGACCGACATCAGCGTTCGCGCCGCCTGTGATTCCTATGCCGCCACCAAAGCCGCTCGTCCCGCATGCCTGTGTTTGCGCGCTGCTATTGCCGCCTACGGGTAATACTGACTTTCGAAATCTAGCAAGAGCGGCAACGATGTAGAGCTTAGAAGAACAATCCTGGCACCATCCGACCAAGCGATGATCTTCTCTGGGCTGGTCTTACGACCACGGCTGAAAACCAATTCCACCCGCTTGCCGATGACGCGTCCCTTTGCGTCCTTCTTCGTGCCTTGCTTGATGGTACGGGAGGCGTGCTTTGTCAATGTCGCTAGGCCCCGCTGTGCATCCTCAGGCGATTTGTACCACTCGCGGAGTTGTATGACAACAATGCCATCCTCAGACTCGTCCAGAGGGCACGATGTTGTTCTCGCAATTCATCGCGGAATTCTTCGACCCAGGGGTATTGCCGACACTCAAGTTTGCTACGCAGGGGATTTATTCACTCTTACTGCGCAAGCACTTGATTCCACAGTTTGGTGGCCACCGCCTGTGTGACATTTCGAGAGTTGAAATCCAGCAATACCCCTTGCATAAGCTCAAACAAGGTTTCGCATGGGAGACCACCAACCACCTGCGCCATCTTTTGAGCAAAGTCATGGGAACAGCCATTAGTTGGGACTACGTCTCAAATAACCCTGTGCGTGGTGTAAAAATGCCGGAAAGGACATTGAAACGTCCGCACAGATTTCTCTCGGCAGAAGAAGTTCAACGACTCGTTGCATCCAGCAAGGAGCCTACCCGCACCATCATTATCCTCGCGACGATGACTGGGTTGCGGATTGGCGAAATCCTCGCATTGCGATGGGGACGTATAGACCTACTGAGGGGCACCTTGCTTGTAGCAGAGACTTGCTACAAGGGACATTTTGGAACACCGAAGACACGGGCTAGTAGACGTGAAGTTCCTTTGGCTCCGGCTGCTGTGCATGAATTGAAAGAGCGTTATATGCGTTCAGTGGACCACTCTCCGAGGGCCTTGGTTTTTGCCACCAGCCAAGATGCTCCGCTCGCTGCGGACAATCTACGCAAGAAGTCGCTCCGCACTGCTTGCAGGAGGGCAGGTCTCCAGAGAATAGACTGGCATGCGCTCCGACACACGCACGGCACGCTGTTGCATGCACAAGGAACGCCGTTGAAAGTTGCACAGGCTCAACTGGGGCACTCGCATATGGCAACTACGCTAGAAGTCTATACGCATGCCAGTGGGAGCGCGCAGAGAGACGCTGTCAATTTGCTCGCAGATCAATTGTTCCCAAATGTTCCCAAGTTGGAGAGTGGTGGAAATACCGCGCAGGAAAGACTTCAACTGCTTCAGTGAGTTAGTGGTCGGGGCGCCCGGATTTGAACCGGGGGCCTCCTGCGCCCAAGGCAGGCGCGCTACCAGGCTGCGCTACGCCCCGACAATGACTGCTTTAATCATTCTAAAGCACTTCCCAACTTTACTCCTAATCCGAGGCGTCATTTTTGGCCTCACTGTGCCAAAACTGTGCCAAATACTTTTACTGGATCGTGGCCGTGCCAGCATCCAGCGGCATCTCATTGGCTTGGCGGTTCATTTTCTCTAAGGCCTCTCGCTTCATCTGCAATTTCATCTGCGAATACTTCTTGAAGACCTTTGCATCGCCCTGTCGAAGGAGTTGTGTAACCCATTCGTCGGCGACGCCGCCTGCACTGAGCCTCGTCGCATAGGTGGAGCGCAGGTCATAGATTCTAAAGTAGGGAACTCCTGCGCGTTTCAGTGTCTTCCGCCATGCAGTCTTGAGATTCTTATGGTGGCCGGACGGATTTTTGTCACTTGGGAACAAGAAGGGCCCGATCCCCGAGATCAGCATCTGGCTCTTGAAGGCTTCGATCGCCAGAGGCGTCAGGGGAATTTCAGCGATACCGTTCGGAGTCTTGGAGTCGGGTATCCAGACGGTGGCATTCACAAAGTCCACTTGGTCCTTCCTCATGGGTGTGAGTTCCTTGTACACCCTGAGTCCCGTCTCCGTGATGATCTGAACGATATTCCGAAGATGTGGCGGAGCCTCTGATTCAATGCGGCGTTGCTCTGACCAGGTAACGTAATGAGGCCGAAAGAGGCCCCTCACCGCCACTGGGAATTCAACGCCCCAACAGGGATTGGCTTGCAGGAGCTTCTTGCGCACCGCTACGTTCAGCATTCGCCTGAGAACCCTCAGCTCCTGATGAACCGTAGTTGGCTTGAGCACTCCCATTTGCCTGTAGCCGAGCGCGGTTTTGACTCGAACCGTTTTTCGAAGGCGATCACGAAGGTACAGCTCGATATCATCCGCCGTGATTTCCACCAGTTTCCTCGGACCGAAAGCACCCTTGATGTGCTTTGCGACTCTTAGATTTACCTGGTGGGTCTTCTCTGCTCGCACCGGCGGTTTCGAATAGTTTTCCAAGAAGAAATCCGCCCATTGCTCCAGACTCAACTTTTCGCCTTTCCGTACCACATCCAGAACATTGCTATCTCTGGCCTGAAGCCGTTCCCGCAATAGTTGTTGAGCTTCCTGCCAGTCTTGGGTGAAGGTGGATTCCCTTCGTCGGGCGCCGCTCCTATCGCGATAGCGAATCCACCAGAACGGCGTCTCCTTTCTTCGATATACAACACCATCGTATTTTCGTGACCTAGGCATTCTCCATCTCCTGTTTGAAGGAAGCGCGGAATGTTTCAAGATCCGATTTGAGAAACCGGATATTGCGACCCATTACGCGGAGATGGGGAATCTGCTTACGCTCAACCCAAAGATACACAGATTGGGGACTAACGCCAAGATACTTTGCCGCTTCTCTGACAGTCAGTGGATATTCTTCTGGGTGAAGAACGACGCTTTCGTTGGGATCGAGGAGCAGGCGTTGATTCATGGTAGACCGCCCCGCTCTTGATTCGGTTTATGTGTCGACGTAATACAAATGCCCCAGTCCGGGGCCTCGCCGGTACTCTTGAGGTCGAATTGGCCCATTGAGACACCTCCGAACAGGGTTCGCAAGGCAGGAGCGATAGCAGATTGTCTCTCGTGTTCACGTCCAGCGATTGTGGGACTGCAGGTATCTCTCCTTTCTTTACCTGTGGCTCGTTTTCTCCCTTCGGAGAAGGATGATCTGAACAGTTCTCCAGATGACGACATCCGTTGGACTGATATCTTGTCTCTCAGATGACATGGTAAGTCTACTCTGGACTCGTATAGCGACTGGCTTGCTGAAGGGCGCGGGGCATGCTGTCTTGGGGACGCTGTGTTCTCGCGCGCACCGAATTGGGTTGGACGGGACTTCATGTTTGTTAGACAGCCTTTGCAAGAACGTCTCCCTTAGCTTTTTCATTGTTGTGGTGGTTTGTATGTTGGTCTGTCCACCGTCTGAAGTCATCATCCTTGCGGAACAGCAGTTTCAGGGCTTCGGTGATCACGTAAGACGGTGAAGCATCGATGAACTCCGCATAGAGCTCCAGCTGAGTCTTAACCGATTCTTCTACTCGGGCTTGGATGGTGACGGCCTTTGGTAGTTTTGGTGGTGATTTCAGAATCGACAACGGTTTCTCCTTTCTATCTCATACAAAATGTCAGACATCATGTCTGACAAAACTTTGGCCGGCGCAGCTACCGCGCAGTTCACCGACGCGAAGTGCGTAAGAGCGCGGGAGCGACCCCAAGAAACCTTTGGGCGGATCCTCACCAAAAAAGTGGGGCGCTCCCGGCGGATTTGCCCTTTTTTGCGCGGTGACTTTCGCAGAGGCGATGGTTGGCAAACGCTTCAGAATGAATTTCGTGGGCCGAGCATTAGGTGAAGAAGTGACAGTTCTGAAAGTGCAGAGGGTAATTCTTACTGCCTTCACCTTATTCACCCTTTTCCTATACATGTTTCGTCTAAGAACTCGGCGACACACGCCGGCAAAACATCGGAAGGAATCTCCTCGTGGGCTGGAGCGACCCCGGCGATCACTTTGGCCACGGAACCGTGTGCAAAAGTGGGGTTCTATACAAGGGGGATGTCAAGAAAAAACACATCCCCTTCCGCAAGGAAAGGGGCATTTTTCTGACATCGAGCTCCCGCCCACGGTTGGAAAGTGAGCACGCTAGGATTTT
>Ga0181539_1005385_pt1 | contig 10354 bp, 9 predicted proteins | sample PEATcosm2014_Bin_46_FD_119767 | JGI IMG/M metagenome (GOLD analysis project Ga0181539, IMG submission 119767) | Peatland microbial communities from MTU Mesocosm Facility, Houghton, MI, USA - PEATcosm2014_Bin23_60_metaG | ecosystem: Environmental > Terrestrial > Soil > Wetlands > Peat | place... | reverse complement strand
CCGCTTCCGTCTCCTCCGCCTCGCCCAACGGATCGTTGTCGCGATCCGTCACTTCGGCCAGCGCAGCCAGGCGCGCCGCCAGCTCCGGCTTCCAGCTTCCCTCCGGCGCGCGCCAGCTCCAGTTGCCCGCAGCTACGGCCGGCGTATTCATGCGCGCCTCCGAGCCAAGCTCAAGCAGATCCTGCGCCGGAACCACGGCCACTCGCGCCACGCTTGTCTCCAAAGCCCGAATCAGCGGCCGCACCGGCCGCCCTTCGACCGGCCCCACGTAGGCTTCTACCGCGCGGCGTTCGGCCTTGCCCGCCGCATCCCACCAGCCCTGCGTGGTGTCGTTGTCGTGCGTGCCCGTGTAGGCCACGGTATCGGGGGTGAAGCGGTGCGGCAGGTGAATGTGCGCGCCCTTGCTGCCGAAGCCGAACTGCATCACCTTCATCCCCGGCAAGCCCAGCTCGATCCGCAGCGCGTCCACCGCCGCGGTCATCAGGCCCAGGTCCTCGGCCACCAGCGGCAGCGGCCCCAGCGCTCGCCCAGTGTGCGCACTTCGGGGCACTCGTAGTAAACCTGGCGGTTCAGCGCCATCAGCAACTGCACGGCCTCCAACTGCTCATCGTGAGCGGTGAACGATCCGCCCCGATGGACGAACTCGTCGGTGAGGTACTCGATGGAGTGGCCCAGGATCTCAAGGGCGCGCCCCGCCTGGGGGGTGATGTGGCGGCGCCGGGAGCGCAGGGGGAGCGCGGAGGCGGACGGCGCGGAGGCCGGAATGGTGAAGCCAGTGGTTGCCGAAGCTGCCATGCTTTTATCCTCACTCTCCTCTTCGGCGGCTTCAAAAATCTATTCAGATGACCAAGGTACCGCTTCCCGCAATCGGACAGCGGGAGAATGCGCGCCACTCCGGGAATTCCAGAAACGCGGCGCACGGTGTGGGTACAACGATCCGGGCTGCGTCGGCCCGCCTGCGGTTTGCCTTGACGGGATGCGGCTGAAAACCTAATCTCAAGCCAGCATCTCTTTGCCCGGGAGCCGCTGGCGCGGGCAGAGGGCGCGGTTCTGGCGGACTCTCCGGGGGGACTGGGCGGCGATGATCCCTTACTACTGGCAGTATCTTCCGCTGTTGATGCAGGTTCTTGCCGCGCTTCTGCTTGGCCTGGGGATGGTGGTGGCCTCCTGGTTCGTTGGGCGGCATCGCGACTCGGCCACCAAGCTGGCTCCCTACGAGTGCGGGATCGTGGCTGTGGGTGACGCCAGAGGGCGCTTCAGCGTGCGCTTTTATCTGGTGGCCGTGCTGTTCATTCTCTTCGACGTGGAAGCGGTCTTCATTTTGCCCTGGGCGGTGGTCTACCGCAGACTGCCGGCCCTCACCGGCTGCTCGCAGTTCTTCGGCTTCTGGGAGATGCTGGTCTATTTGGGCTTTGTCGCCGTGGGTCTCTACTACATTGTTCGCAAGGGCATCCTGAACTGGAGCCAGGACAAGGCGGACCTCTAGGATGGGCGCATCCACACTCATCGGCAGGGCGGCGGTGCTCACGGGGCTGCCTGAACACCCCGCGCTGAAAGCCATCCTGGCCTGGAACCCGCAGGCCCTGAAGGACGCGAAGTTCGACCGCAACGAGTTGACCCTCACCATCGCGGCCGGCGAGATTCGCGCCGCGGCGCAAACCGTGCAGGCGGCCGGCTACAACTTCTTCGAGGATATGACGGCGGTCGACTGGTTCCCTTCTTCGCCGCGCTTTCAGTTGAGTTACCACATTCTCTCGCACGCCTACAAGGAGCGCATCCGCCTGCGGGTGCTGCTGGAGGGCGAGAGCGCGTCGGTTGAGTCGATCATGCCCGTCTGGCCCGCGGCCAACTTTTACGAGCGCGAGGTCTTCGATCTGTTCGGGGTTTGCTTCGAGGGGCATCCCAACCTGCGCCGCATCCTGATGCCCGACGACTGGCAGGGGCATCCGCTGCGCAAGGACTATCCGGTGGAGGGCTACCGCTGATGAGCGAGCTTGCAGGCATGCCCGTCCTTGAAGCGGCGCAAGGCGCCAAAGACCAGCACATGGTCATCAACATGGGGCCGCAGCACCCCGCCACGCATGGAGTTTTGCGTCTGGTGCTGGAGATTGACGGCGAGATTGTGGTCCGCATCTATCCGGAGATCGGCTATCTGCATACGGGCATCGAGAAGACCTGCGAGGCCAAGTTCTACCAGCAGGTCGTCCCGCTCACCGACCGCGTCAACTACCTGGACCCGCTCTCCAACAACCTGTGCTATTGCCTGGCCGTGGAGAAGCTGCTCGCCCTGGAGATTCCCGCGAAGGCGCAATGGCTGCGAGTGCTGCTGACCGAGTTGAGCCGCCTCAACTCGCACCTGATCTGGCTGGGCACGCACGCCATGGACGTGGGCGCGCTGACCGTGTTTCTTTACACCTTCCGCGAACGCGAAGACATCCTCCGGCTCTTCGACGCCCTGGCCGGCCAGCGCATGATGACGAGCTACATCCGCATCGGCGGAGTCGCGATGGAGCCGCCGCTGGACTTTTTCGACCGCGTGCAGACCTTCCTGCGCGTCTTTCCGGAGAAGATCGACGAGTATTCGAACCTGCTGACGGGCAACCCGATCTTCAGGAATCGCTTGAAGAATGTCGGCTATCTGTCGGCAGCGGATGCCGTTGCGCTGGGCGTGACCGGCCCGCCCATGCGTGCATCGGGCGTGGACTTCGACCTGCGCCGCGATATGCCCTACTCCGGCTATGAGAACTTCCAGTTCCAGGTTCCGGTTTCGACCGACGGCGATTGCTGGGCGCGTTACGAGGTCAGGCTCATCGAGATGCGCGAGAGCGTGAAGATCATCCAGCAGGCGCTGGACGGCATGCCGGAGGGCCCGATCAAGGCCGATGCGCCCAAGATCGTGCTCCCCGACCGCGAGAAGATGAAGACCCAGATGGAGGCGCTGATCCATCACTTCAAGATCGTCACTGAGGGCTTTGCGGTGCCCGCCGGCGAAGTCTATCAGGGCGTTGAATGCGGACACGGGCAGATGGGCTACCATGTGGTCTCGGACGGGACGGCCAAGCCCTACCGCGTGCACATGCGCTATCCGTCGTTTGCCACTTTGCAGGCGCTGGAGACCATGTGCAAGGGACGGATGCTGGCCGACCTGGTTGCGGTCATCGGGTCGATCGATATTGTGCTGGGGGAGATCGACCGCTGAATAGGGGAGGGATCATGGTCAATTACGCGCAACTTGCAGATACGGCGAAGGCGAAGCAGGAAGCCGACAGATTGGCTGCCGAAAGGCATCGGCTGCTGCGGGCCGACCCCTGCGTCTTCTTTGCCAGAGTGAGGGCGAACCTCCAGGAGGAGATGAGGAAGGCGAACGTAGAGCTGCGCAAGAGAAAGGCGGCCCTTTTCGACCAGAATCATCTGCCCGGCTTTCCCAACGAGATGTTCATTACCTACGGAATCGATACGCTTTGCCGAGTGGGACTGGGGATCATGGATGGAGGATGCCGCGTCACGGCCGTCCTCAGCGGTCCGCCGAACGGGTACGAGATCTCGCGGAAGGCCTATCTTTGCGATAAGCCGGTCTGCCAGGAGGTGCGTCCGGAAGAAGGGCGGGCCGTGCCGTGCCGTCCCGACGAGATTGCGCAAGACATCATTGCAGGGGTTCTTCTTGGCAGGTTCGGCTGAGCGCTGCGGATGATCTGATTGTGGAATGCAAGAAGTGTCAGGGCACGACTTCAGTCGTGCCGCAAATGCCGCTGAAGAGAACGCGGGCTTTAGCCCCTGATGGAATATGAATAGCACCGCCGAAGCGTGCGCCCAGGAGTTGTGCAATGAGCAGTGAGACCATGAGCCTGTTTCCCCCCCGGCTGGCGGCGCGGCTGGACGCGCTTGTGGCCAGGTATCCGGTCCGCCGCTCGGCGCTGATTCCCATGCTGCTCTACGCGCAAGACGAGATCGGCTACCTCTCCGACGCGGTGGTGGCCGAGGTGGCCTCGCGCATCGGCATCACCGAACTCGAGGTGCGCAACGTGGCCAGCTACTACTCCATGCTGCGCTTCAAGCCGGCGGGCAGGTATAACGTGCAGGTCTGCACCAACGTCAGTTGCATGCTGCGCGGCGCCTACGAGGTTTACGAGCGCTTCCAGGAGGAGCTGGGCATCGGGGACAAGGGCGTTACCGAAGACCGCATGTTCTCGCTCGAAGAGGTGGAGTGCATCGGCGCCTGCTGCTGGGCGCCGGCCATCCAGGTTAACTACGACTACGTCGAGGAGCTGCAACCGGACCACGTGCCGGGCATTGTGGCTCATTACCGCGGCAAGACTCCAGGCAAATGGAAGGCGCCCCATGCCTAGGCTGGTCTCCCATCCCGATGAGGTCAAGATCGTTTCGCGGCGCTTTGGCAAGGGGGCGGCGCAGATCGACCGCTACCTCGAACTGGGCGGCTATGCCTCCGTCCGGAAGTGCCTGGAGCAGGGCCCCGACTGGATCGTCAACGAGATGAAGGCCAGCGGTCTGCGCGGGCGCGGCGGCGCGGGCTTCCCGGCGGGCATGAAGTGGTCGTTCGTGCCCAGGCAATCGGCCAAGCCCAAGTACGTGCTGGTGAACGGCGACGAGAGCGAGCCGGGAACCTGCAAGGATCACTTGATCTTTTTGCACGATCCCCATGCAGTGATTGAGGGTACGATCATCGCCGGCCTGGCGATCGGAGCCAAGCTGGGCTTCATCTACCTGCGCGGCGAGTACCGCTATCTCCTCAAGATCATGGAAAAGGCCGTCGCCGATGCCTACGAGCGGGGCTTTCTGGGCAAGGGAATCTTCTTCTCCAAGACCGACTTCGATATCGTCACCCATACCGGCGCGGGCGCATACGAGGTGGGCGAAGAGTCGGCGCTGATGGAGTCGCTCGAGGGCAAGCGGGGCGTGCCGCGCATCAAGCCGCCCTTCCCGGCAGTCGTCGGCCTCTACGGCGGTCCCACGGTCATCAACAACGTGGAGACCATCGCCACCGTGCCCCACGTGATCGAGATGGGCGGCGCGGCTTACGCTAATGTGGGTTCGCCGCGCAACGGCGGAACGCGGCTGTTCTCGATCAGCGGCCACGTCGAGCGCCCCGGCGTCTACGAGCTGCCCATGGGATACAACCTCAAGAAGATGATCTACGAAGTGGCTGGAGGCGTGCGCGGCGGGCGAAAGCTCAAGGCGGTGATTCCCGGCGGGTCGTCTACTCCTGTTTTGCTGCCCGAAGAGATCGACATCGGCATGGACTTCGACCAGGTGGGCAAGGCAGGCTCCATGCTCGGCTCGGGCGGCGTGGTAGTGCTCGACGACCGCACCTGCATCGTCGAGTTCGCGCTGCGGACCATCAGCTTCTACCAGCACGAGAGCTGCGGCTGGTGCATTCCCTGCCGCGAAGGCACCGACTGGCTGAAGAAGTCGCTGACGCGCTTCCACGCCGGCTTCGGCACGGCCAAGGACATCGACAACATTCAATATCTCGCCGAGAACATGATGGGCCGGACGTTTTGCCCGCTGGGCGACGCGGCGGCCATGCCGATGCTGGGATTTGTAAAGAAGTTCCGCAAGGAGTTCGAGGAGCATTTGAACGGGAAGGCTTGCCCGTTTGCTAAACATTTGGATTTGGTTGTGGTGTGAGGAGGGAGTATGTGTAGCAGCAGGACTTTGTTTACCCTGCACGTCTCCCCGATCGCCACGGAAGTTGGAGAATGAGATGATGACAGACCAAGCTCTTTCAGTATTGACCGCTTGGGCAACCTCCGTAGCCGCTCTGGCAGCCGCAGCCGGAGTTTGTGTTTCATGGCGAGGTATTGCGAAGCAGAATGCACAGGCTAATGCCTCACGCGAAGATTTCAAGCTGTCACTCGCCGCTGATTTGTCCATGAAGTTGGATGACAGATTCAATCCGGAGGATTTCCGGCAGACAAGATCCCATGCTGCTCAAGCGCTTTTGTCCGGCCAGAAGCTTGTCGATGCGGAGGACGTATTCGATTTCTTCGAGACCGTAGGTCTTCTGGTCCGAACCGGGGCTCTCACGAAAGAGCTGGCCTACAGTTTCTTTTTTCATTGGATCAACCTGTACTGGGTGGCAGGTCAAGAGCACATTCAAGAAAAGCGCAAAGGCGCGAAATCATCGTGGGAGGATTTTGAATACATATACAAAATTGTTCAGCAATTGGAACGGATGAAGGACGCCGATTCGGAAGATTTGAAACTCGCGGAACAGCCTCAACGACTAAAAACCCTTCTCAATGAAGAGATAGTAGAAGAGGAGATTCCGCTTCGCCCCACCGCGAAGATTTCAAAAACTGATCCTCTGGACAACAATTGACAATCAATGAAGGGAGCAGAGGTAAATACTTCTGCTCCCTTGCAAGATCCAAATAGGGGACGATTCAGATGCGGTTCTTGGAGCATTTGAAGCAACGCTGGATGAACGGTAACGCTCGTTTCTGGGGAAAGGAGTGTGTCCGTGTCATGTTCTTTGCGTATGTCGTAAAGAGCAAGCAGCATGAAAGAACCGCTCCAAGTAATGCTTGGATCATAAGGCAAGTCGTGTTGACAAGGTCCGATTGGGGTCAGGTGGGTGAAACCACTCTGGTATATCGACCAACCGGTAATACGATTGAGATGGGGGAAGATTCAACTCTCAACTTTGCAATTCATGCAGTTATTCAAACTGAGTATTCTGCACTATTGTCGAAGTTAGTACATTCTTGGGAAGTCGAACCCTTAGTAAGGGAAGCTCATGGCGCAGCGGAAGTGTTTATTGCTCAGAAATGCGGCCCTAAGTAAGAATGCAGGTGGCCCAGGTCTCGATTCTGAGATTTGGGGATTGATGAAGTAGGCGGGATTGAGATGAAGTTGAGGTTCGTGGTTTCCCACCCATCTCGCAAAGAACGCGAAATGGATGGGGCACGGAGATTTCTTGGAGCATCTGGCGAAAAGCAAACGCGGGTCCTTCGACTTCGCTGCGCTTCGCTCAGGATGACAGCGTCTTGTTGATGGCAGCGTTTTGTTAGGGTTGATTGCAAGGGGAATGTCCGGGACCAAGGAATGGCAGACGTAACCTTCACTGTCGATGGAAAGAAGCTGACGGCTCCCGCGGGGACGCTGCTGATCGACGCCTGCCGCAAGGCGGGCATCGAAATTCCGGCCTTCTGCTACTACCCCGGCCTCAGCTTGCAGGCCGCCTGCCGCATGTGCGTGGTGCGCCAGGAAAGGGTCCCCAAGCTGCAGACGGCATGCACTACCACCGTAGCCGAGGGCCAGGTCTTCATCACCGAGTCCGAGGAGATCGCCCAGGCGCGGCGTTCCACGCTTGAACTTCTTTTGGGCAACCATCCCCTCGATTGCCCGGTCTGCGATGCCGGCGGCGAGTGCGAATTGCAGGACATGACCTTCAAGTACGGCGCGGGCGAGAGCCTGTACGCCGAGGCCAAAGAGCATCGCGACGAACAGCAGTGGTCGCCCGCCGTCTTCTTCGACCGCCCGCGCTGCATTCTCTGCTACCGCTGCGTCCGCATGTGCGGCGAGGGCATGGACGTGTGGGCGCTGGGAGTGCAGAATCGCGGCGTCGATTCGACCATTGTTCCCAACGGCGGCAACCGGCTGGACTGCGAGCAATGCGGCATGTGCATCGACGTTTGCCCGGTGGGCGCGCTCACCAGCGGCAGCTACCGCTACAAGACGCGGCCCTGGGAGATGAACCACGTTTCGACGGTCTGTACGCATTGCGCCGACGGCTGCAAGGTGACGCTGGGCGTGCGCCAGACCAACGACGGCAGTGAGATTGTCCGCGCCGACAATCGCGACAAGAGCGGCATCAATGGCGACTTTCTCTGCGCCAAGGGCCGCTTCGGCTTCGATTTTGTGGAGAGCGCCGAGCGGCTCACGACGCCTCTCGTGCGCAACTCCCAGGGCAAGCTGGAGCCGGCCACCTGGGAGCAGGCGCTGAATCTGGCCGCGAGCAAGCTGAAGGAGGTGCGCGACGGCAGGGGCGGAGAGGCCATCGGCGTCGTCGGCTCCAACCGGACGACGAACGAAGAGAACTACCTGCTGCAGAAGTTTGCTCGGACTGTTCTCGGGACCAACAACATCGACCACCAGCGCAGCACGGATTACGCGGCGTTTGCCCGCGCTCTCGCCGGACACATGGACAAGGCTGCCAGCCTGCGCGACGTCGCGACTGCGCCGGCGATTTTGCTGGTTGGCGGCGACCCCACCAACGAGCATCCGTTGCTGGCCTGGCAACTGCGCACCAACGTGCGGCTCAATCACGCCCGCCTCTACATTGCCAACCACCGGCCCATCAAGCTGGAGCGCCAGGCCGTGGCCACGCAGGAGCTGCCGCCTGACGGCTACGTGCATCTCGCGGCGTTTCTGGACAGTTGCACGGCCGCTTTCTGCAAGGCTCTGCTGGCCGAGGAGTCGCTCGTGGTGATCTTTGGCCAGGAGCTTCGCGGCCCCGCGGTCGAGTCGCTGGTGGAGTGGGGGCTGAAGCGCGGCAATGTGCGTTTTGCCTATCTCGGCGACCACGCCAACTCCCGCGGCGCGGCCGATATGGGGCTGTTCCCGGACCTGCTTCCCGGCTACGTGCCGGTGAGCGCGCCCGGAGCATTCGTCGAGTATGTCGGCCTGCCGACGGCGCCGGGCAAAACGCTGCCCCAGATCTTTGTCGCGGCGGCCATGGGCGAGTTGGGCGCGTTGCTCGTCGTGGGCGCCAATCCGGTTGGCGCGCTCGGCCTGGACGCGGCAACCTTGAAGAAGACTTTTGTCGTGGTGCAGGAGCTGTTTTTGACCGAGACCGCGGCGCTGGCCGACGTGGTGCTGCCGGCCGCCAGCCTCTACGAAAAGAGCGGCACGGTCACGAATGCGTTCGGCGATGTGCAACTGGTGAGGAAGGCGGCCGACCGCGCAGGCGTGAAGCCCGACCTGGAGATTCTGGTGCGGCTGGCGGGAGCGATGGGCGCGGATGTGAAGACGCTGGTTCGCTTTGGCAAAGGCGGCGAAACGGGCGACCTGGGCCAATCGCGCGGCGCGCAGGCGGGCGAGGCGGACCAGCACGCTGTGTGGCTGGCGGCCAACAACCTGGAACCGAAGCTAAGCCCCTTCGATCCGCTGGCCGTGCTGGACGAGATCGAGCGCCTGGTTCCCGGCTATAAGCTGGACCGGATTAGCCTACTGGGCGGCAACGATGTGCGGACGGAGCCGGGCTTTGTGCCGGTTGCGGCGCTGGCGGAGGGTCTGCCCGGTTTGGTAGTGCCCGCGCACGATGGATTGTTTACCTCTGGAACGCTGGGCCGGTACAGCCCGGCGCTCAAGGAGCTGAGAAAACACCAGGCGCGCGAGCTGGTGCAGATACGAGTGTAAGTTCTGCGAGGCGCTGGTTGAGATTCGCGGTTTCCCACCCTTTTTGTTCGCCGCAGGTCGTCGCGGCGACCGAAGAAGACGGGGCACCCAGCGATTTGCAAGGAGAAGAGCGAAAGCAAACGCGGGTCCTTCGACTCGTCCGCCGCAGCGGACTTCGCTCAGGAGAAGACCAGTGACGATACTGCAGTTCTTTCTGTGGAGCTTGGCGAAGGTGGCCGTGGTGACGGTGGTGCTGCTATTGGCCGTCGCCTACACCGTGCTGCTGGAGCGCAAGCTCGTGGGGCGCATCCAGAACCGCTGGGGGCCTAGCCGCGTGGGGCCATTCGGCCTGCTGCAGCCATTGGTGGACGGAGCCAAGTCCTTCCTCAAAGAGGACATCATCCCCGCCGGTGTCTACAAGCCGCTCTATCTGCTTGCGCCCATCCTCGCCCTGGGCTGCGCGCTGATCTCCATCGCCGTGGTGCCCTTCGGCGAACCCAACGTGGGGCCGCCCGGAATGCCTCTCTTTCAGATCTCCGATGTGAACATCGGCCTGCTGGTGATTCTCGGGGTGACCTCCATCGGCGTATACGGCATTGCGCTGGCCGGCTGGTCGTCGAACAACAAATACTCGCTGCTCGGCTCGCTGCGCTCCTCGGCGCAGCTGGTCAGTTACGAACTGGCGCTTGGCCTCTCGCTGGTGGGCGTGGTGCTGCGCGCCGGATCGCTCAACCTGCGCGTCATTGTGCAGCAGCAGTCAACCGACGGCATGCTCACATGGAATATCTTTGGCGGAATGCAGTTTGTGGCCTTCTTCATCTACCTGATGGCAGCCTTTGGCGAGACCAACCGCTCGCCCTTCGACCTGCCCGAGGCGGAGAGCGAGCTGACCGGCGGCTACCACACCGAGTACAGCTCGATGAAGTTCGCCATGTTCTTCATGGCCGAGTACGCCAACATGATCAATGTGGGCTGCGTGGCCACATTGCTCTTT
>Ga0181539_1005382_pt1 | contig 10359 bp, 5 predicted proteins | sample PEATcosm2014_Bin_46_FD_119767 | JGI IMG/M metagenome (GOLD analysis project Ga0181539, IMG submission 119767) | Peatland microbial communities from MTU Mesocosm Facility, Houghton, MI, USA - PEATcosm2014_Bin23_60_metaG | ecosystem: Environmental > Terrestrial > Soil > Wetlands > Peat | place... | reverse complement strand
CTCCACGACATCTATCACATGCAGATCATGGAAGGGGACCTGATCGCCACCATCCGGAAGTTCGCCCCCTACATCGCGCATTTCCATACCGGCGGCGTGCCGGGCCGGCACGAGATCGACCAGACGCAGGAGATCTACTACCCGGCGGTGATGAAGGCCATCGCGGCCACGGGTTACCGGGGTTTTGTGGCCCAGGAGTTCATGCCCAGCCGCAGCGACCCGCTCGCCTCGTTGCGGCAGGCGATCCAGATTTGCGACGTGGATTAGCGCGAGTTGTTCCTGGCCCAGGCGATTCGAAGCACAGCGCATAACACTAGCCCGAAGCGCAAGCGAGGGTGAGCTGTTATGTGAGCAACTCATCCTCGCTTGCGCTTCGGGCTAGTGTAGTGCCATGAACCTGTATTACTATTCGGCGGCCTTGCCCACGCAGCATAGCTTACGCGTGGTGCGGATGAACAAGTGCCCCTGTGCGGCGATGATCGACGCGCGGACCATTTCGTCCTCGCCGGGCTCGTCCATGCGGACGACGTGGATCGTCTCACCGCGGGCTGCGCTGACCACGGCGACTCGCCCCTCCACGTCCATCAGGTAGATCTTTCCATCCCCGGCCAAGGGCGAGGCTTCGCACTTAGCGAGCCCCGGCGCGGGAACCGTCCATTTCACTTTCCCCGTGCGCGGATCGACGCGCGACAGGCGGTTTCGCGAGTCGCTGAGCACGAAGAAATCGCCGTCGTAATAGGCGGGCGTCGGCACCTCGGAGGTAACGCGCCTCGCTTCACGGCTGGTCCATGCCAGGGTGTTATCGTCGAGCTTGCTGGACCCGCCGAGGCTGACGGCATAGACCGGTTGGCCCTTGGGAACGCAGACCAGGGCGACCCCGTCGCCCGCGACCGGCGAGGCGATCAGCGGCCAGTTGCCGGCGCGCGAGGGATTCCAATGGTCCCACCGCCAAAGCTCCTTGCCGCTGGCGGCGTCGTGGCCGCTCAGCGCATCGCCGCCGGCAACGAGCAACAGTTCTTGGCCGGCGTGGACCGCGGGGATCGGCGTGGTATGCGATTCTTGTGATTCGTCCTTCGCCCGGCTCCGCCGCGCCTGCCGCCAGAGCGTCCGGCCTGTGCCCGGATCAAGGGCTAGGAGGTAGGACTCGTTCTCGTGGTCCTTCAGGCCGCGTCCCGCGACGGCCACGTTGCGCTGCAAGACTTGCAGGTACAACTTCCCGTCGAAGAGCAACGGGCTTCCGCCCGGGGTCCAGTTGAAGGCCCACGGCCCGTACTCCTGCGGGATGTTTCGTGCCCAGCGCCGCTTGCCGGCCGGGTCAAAGCCCACCAGGTCGCCGTTGCCGTAGAGGAAGATCACTACCTTGCCATCGGTCACCGGCGACGGGTTGGCGTAATTGCTCCGCGTATCCCGGCTGGTTCCCCTGGCCACGTCGCGGCTCCAAAGTAGTCGGCCACGGGTCCGCTCCAAGCAGATGGCCTGGAGCACATTACGGGGGACATCGACGCCGGAGAGGTAGACCTTGTCGTCCCAGACGATGGGAGTGGAGGCGGCTGGCCCCGCCAGGTCGGTGCTCCAGGCGATGTTGTCGGTCTTGCTCCATTTCGAGGGCAGTCCCTTCTCGTCGGTCGCGCCGTTGAAAAAAGGGCCTCGCCATTGTGGCCAATTCCCCGCCTCTGCCGCGGACGTCACCATGAGCAGCAAGGCCCATAACACGCTCCACTTCACTATCAGCACCTCGAAGGTTGAAGTCGGTCGAAGACAATTCCCAGATTTTGATCGCCATGGTGGTTTCTTGATGAACAAAACAGCCAATCGTCAGGCACGGGTGCTTGACCTACTTGGCTCTGCGCTCAGCCCCGCAGGGGCGCGACATATCAGCCCAGGGCAAGCGCAGCGGCGTTAGCCGCGAAGCGCCGCCCCGGGTCTCGTTATCGTTGGAGGGGAGCCCTGAAAGGGCGCCACAAGTGCGTATCATTTGTCATTCAAGCGTCTTGGCCACGAATTGGCTTCGGACGTGTTTGGAGTTGGATCAGCGAGGCGCAAGCCTGAGCGTGAAATCCCCCGGCTGGATCGCGCCAAACGGCCCGGGCGCAACCTTCTCTCTGTCCAGCGGCCGCCGCCAGAAGTCGTGGGTAACGCCGGGCACGCTGGGGAAGGCGGGCCACTGCGCCGGTCCAGTCCACCTTAACTCCAGCGTAGCGGGCAGCAGCTCGACGTGCAAAGTCGTCGCCAGGCTCTGCTTGTCCCAGCCGGTGGTCTTTTGCCACCTGGCCAGGTCGAAGGGCTTTGCGGGTGGCGGGGAGAAGACGTTGTTGTCGCAGAGGTTGTCCCGATCGGAGACGGCCAATTGCAGGGCGTTGTCGAAGAAGACGTTGTTGAGGATCTTGTTTCGTTTGGCCGTCGAGAGGCGGCCGTCGACGATGCGGCCCTGGCAGATCTGCATGCGGACGGCGGCGTCGCTGCTCCTGCCCACGAAGTTATGGGCGACGATCAACTCGTCGCAGTCGTGCTGGTAGATGCCGTTGCCGCGCGTGCCCCAGACGAAGTTCGTGTCCACCATGTTGGGCTGCTGCGAGGCTTCCACGAAGATCCCGCCGTTGCTGCAATCCGCGTTGATGATGATGTTGCCCGAGCAGCGCGAGTTCACGTTGTCGGAATCCATCCAGATGCCCGGCGCGGCGATGGTGTCGGCGATCAGGTTCCACCGCAGGAGGCAGGACTGGGTGCAGTGGACCTTGATCCCGCCGGTTTCGTAGAGCAGCCAGATGTTCTGCCAGCCGCAGCGGCGAATGGTATTGTCCTCGATCAACGTGTGCTGGATCCGCGTGCCCTCGAGGCCGCCGATGCCGCAATCGCTGATCGTGTTGCGGCGGACGATGTGTTGTCCGCCTTCGGCCAAAGGGGGATCGCCCAGGCCGAACTGGCCGCCGATGTCGATGCCGATAGAGTTGCACTGCCGGACCGTGTTCTCCTCGATGATCCAGTGGTGACCGCGCTGGGTGGACAACGCGCCCTGCTGCGGCCGAGGGAAGCAGTTGCCGGAGTGCTGGATCGTGAACCCCTTCACGCGGATGTAGCCCAGGCCGTATTTCTCCGGGGCGAAAACGAAGCCTTGGGTGGTCGCCTCGAAGCGGGCACGGTTCGGGTCGGCGCCGTCCAACGGGCGGACGTGGAGCGTCAGCCCGTCCGCCTCGACCCAGTACGTGCCCCGCGCCTTGGCCAGCTCCTGGTAGGAGGCCGTCTGCTGGAGCCGCTTGCCGTCCTGGAATACCAGCCCGCGACGGAGCGCGTTGGGCACTTTGCCCTTGATCGGCACGGCCCAGTCCATGCTGTCGTCGATCTGCTCATCGGTGAGGTTGACCTCCCGGAACGGGTTCTCTCCGGCGAAGAACTCGCTCGGCAGCCGGGTCATCCATATTCCCGCGCCGGCGTCCTGGCCGTCGCGGTGCGACGGCGCCCATGGCGTGTTCACCACGCGCGAGCCGGACAGCACCACCTCGGCGCCCGCCGCCGCCTCGTAGCCGATCATCGTTGCCGGCTGCGTGCCTCCGCGGGCCGGGCGAACCCGCTCACGATAGACTCCCGCGGCGACGACCACCCGCTCGCCCGGCTGAAGCACCCGCGCCGCCGCGTTGATCGTTTTCAGCGGCAGTGCCTGCGTGCCGGGATTGTCGTCCGAGGCCTTCGGGTTGGCCTGGTCCACGTAGTACGTCTTGACGAACACCCGTGGGACTTCCCAGGTCTGGAACTCCGTGCCGTCGGGCAGTCGGACCGGCGGGACAAGCGACTTCCTTTCGTCAGCCGCGCCTCCAGCGGCAAACAGCCCAACGACGAGTACCATCAGAACGGTTTTGCGAGCCAGCGCCATGGATCACCTCCTCGGATTCTGGTTTCCGCACAGTCAGACTACCTCGGCCACACCAGGGTAACTACTCCGAGACCCGTCGTCGAGGGCTCCCGCGGCGTGGACCGCACCGGCGGCGGCGAGAACCATCCCCGAACAGGCGGGGCTGTAAAGAATTCTGTGTTAAACGGTGGCACGGCCTTCCAGCCCGTGAAGAAACACGGCCAAGATGGCCGTGCCACTTCGCCCCGGACACAAAATTCTTTACAGCCGCGAACAGGCGGCTTGATAGCCGGTACGTTGCAGGTGGGCCTGAAGACGGATAGGATCGTTAGCTGGGCAAGCTAGGGGAGCATAGCATGTCAACACTGACAAAATCCTTGCCATGTTTCCTTCTCGTCGTGCTGTTCGCCTTCCAGGCGCCCGCCCAGGAGGACCCGTACCTGCACTACGTCCGCACGGCACCGGAGTTTCGCCCCGTCAGACAAGACCCGAAGATGATGACCGGCCGCTGGGACACGTGGGTCTACATGCCGTGGCGCTATCAGTGGACCATCGGCACCGGCGACGAGGGCGGGCGGTTCTGCCGCGACTACGGACTGAACGGCGGCTTCACCGACCATGGCGACGGCCCGCTGGCCTGGCTCGACGCCTGGCGGCTCCGCTTCTACAACGACCATACGGCCGCCAAAGGTTATCTCTATCTTTACGGTGCCAACGGCAAGGGAAACTTCACCAAGTACCAGCGCAATCCGCGGGCGATCCGCAGCGGCGCCGACGGCCCAAGGCCGTTGGATGACGCCATGCTGGAGAAGCTCTGCGGCATCGTGACGCGGAACGTCAACAACTTGAAGCGGAGCCCTCAGCGAATCGCCTATGCGCTGGACGACGAGGTTTCCTGGGGTGCGTTCGTCATGCCCTTGCCCTGGCGCGTCGATGCCGACGACGAGGCGTACGAGAATTGGCTGAAGAGCTATTACGGCGGCCCCGCGCCCCGGCCGCAATACGTGACGCCGGACTACACGCTCGCCCAGTTGGGCCGACCGCTGGGGCAGCTCGATTTCTCGCCGCTTTTGGACCGCATCACCTACAACGACTCCGTCTGGGCCAACTTCCTCGGCCGGCTGGTCCAATGCGCCAACCGGGCCGACCCCGATACGCCTTGCGGATTTGTCGGCGGGCAGTGCCCGAATATCTGGGGCGGTTACGACTATGCCAAGCTCACCAAGAAGATCCAGTTCATCGAGGCCTACAACCTGGGCTCGGCGCAGGCGATCGTCCGCTCTTTCAGTCCCCGCAACGCCCTGCCGCAGGTGAGCACCCATTTTCACAGCCCCCAGCGCGGCGTCGCCAACGACATCTGGCAGAGCTGGTACTACTTCGCCCACGGCAACCGCGGCATGATCGGCTGGGTCGAGGGATGGTTCGACGGGAAGAATCCCAAGCCCTGGCTGGCCCAGTACCGGCCAACGCTCAAGGAACTTGGCCAGGTGCAGGGCCCGAAGCTGGTCGGCGCCCGCTGGGTCCACGACGGCGTGGCCCTCTACTATTCGCACCCGTCGATCCAGGTCTCCTGGTGCCTCGACATCCAGCCCCACGGCAAGACCTGGGTCAATCGCGGCAGCGACGACCGGCTGGGCACTTCCCACAACGTCCGCCGGGCCTGGGAGTACCTGCTGACCGACTCCGGCATCCAGTACGACTTCCTGGCCTACGATCGCGTCGTGACGCAGGGAGTGCCCGAGGAGTACAAGGTGCTCATCCTGCCGGCCTGCTACGCCCTCTCGGACATCGAGGCCCGGCGGATCCGCGAGTTCTGCCGCCGGGGAGGGACGGTCATCGCCGATTTCGCCGCCGGGCTGTTCGACCAGCACGGCAAGGGCCGCACGCGCGGGGCGCTGGACGACCTGTTCGGCGTCCGGCACGACGGCAGCGAGACCGCCAAGGACTTCTTCGCCGGAAGACTGTGGGTGGAAACCGACCAGGACGCCGGCTTCAGCTATGCGAAATACGGCCAACTGTTCGCCACGCTCCCGTGCCCCTTACACCGCGGTTTTGCGGTTGCCGAGCGGCGTCTGCCGGCCGCCGGCGCCGGCCGCGGGCGGGCCGTCTATCTGAACCTTTCGCCGCAGCGCTACCTGCAATACCGCGAGGAGGGTACCGCCACTGACGCCCAGCGCAGCGTCTTCCTCCAACCCGTGCTCGCGGCCGGAGTGAAGCCCCGGGTGAAAGTGACCTCCGGCGGCAAGCGCCCGGAGAAGTGCGAGACGACCTATTGGACCAAGGAGGGCCGAACGTTGGTCTTCGTGCTCCAGAACGCGGCCGTCAGCGGCAGTTCCCAAGGCGGAGGCGGCGTGGAGGGCCTAGCCGATCGCACGATCCCCGTAAAGCTCGAGCTCTGCGCCGACGTGCGAGACGTAGTTGACGAACGGACCGGCGAGAAACTCCCAAACGGCAGGGACTTCTCTTTCCAACTCAAGACCTCGGAAGCCGTCCTTTTCAGTTTCCTGGGCGGTCCGAAGTAGCTTCTGTTGTGGAAAGGGCCGGATCGGGGTGCCACGGCCAAACTTGTTTGGCCATGCGGCGTTTTTTCCGGCATCCATGCCCACGCAAGCGTGGGCATGGCACCCAACTTTCCGCAACAGAAACGAAGTAGCAGGCACACTCTGTGTGGCCTGCTACTCACCCCAACCCTCTCCCGGAGGGGAATGAAGAGCCGGCCACTCGCCACTCACCACTCGCCACTCACCACTCGCCACTCGCCGCCGACCACTAGCCACCGACCGCTAGCACAGTAGAATCAACCCCAGCGAGAAAATCAGCCCGAGGTCGGCGTCGATGAAAGTCCTGATAGTGGGCAACGGAGGGCGCGAACACGCCCTGGCCTGGAAGATCGCTCAAAGCCCTGCCGCCGAGCGGGTGTTCGTGGCCCCGGGCAATGCGGGTACGGCGAGAGACGCCGACAACGTGCCCATCCCGGCCGACGATATCCTGGCCCTGGTCCGCTTCGCCAGGGAAAACGAAGTGGGGCTGACGGTCGTGGGGCCGGAAGGGCCGCTGGTGGCGGGGATCGTCGACGCCTTCGGCCGGGAGAAGCTTCCCATCTTCGGGCCCAGCAAGGCGGCGGCCGAGCTGGAAGGCAGCAAGGTGGTCTGCAAGGACCTGCTCCGCAGCGCCGACGTCCCATCGGCCGACTACCAGACCTTCAACGACCATGCAGCGGCACTTCGGTTCCTCCAAGAGCGGGAGGACATGCCCATCGTGGTCAAGGCCGATGGGCTGGCGGCCGGCAAGGGCGTGATCGTCTGCGAGGGCCGGGAGCAGGCGATCCAAGCGGTCCATCGCATCGCGAGGGACAAGGAGTTCGGCCGGGCGGGCGACCGGCTGGTGATCGAGGAACGGCTGCACGGTCAGGAGGCCAGCGTGCTGGCGATCACCGACGGACAGACGATCCTCACGCTCCAGCCCGCCCAGGACCACAAGCCGGCTTACGACAACGACCAGGGCCCGAACACGGGCGGCATGGGGGCCTATTGCCCCGCGCCACTGGTGGACGACGCCGCGATGCGATGGATCGAGGAACACATCCTTGTGCCCACGGTACATGCCATGAAACGCTCCCGGCGGCCCTTCCGCGGCGTGCTCTACGCCGGGTTGATGATGACCAACCAGGGGCCCAAGGTGCTGGAGTACAACGTTCGCTTCGGCGACCCCGAGTGCCAGCCGCTGCTGATGCGATTGAAGACCGATCTCTTGGAGGTCCTGCTGGCGACGGTCGAGGGCCGCTTGGAGGGGGTCGGTTCCCTGGAGTGGGACCCGAGGCCGGCGGTCTGCGTGGTGATGGCCAGTGAAGGCTACCCGGGCAGCTACCCCAAGGACCTGCCGATCCGCGGCCTGGACGAGGTCGACGCCCTGTTGGGCGTCAAGGTGTTCCATGCCGGGACCAAGCTGGAAGGCGGCCGGGTCCTGACCAGCGGCGGCCGGGTACTGGGCGTGACCGCCCTGGGTGAGACGATCGCCCAAGCGAAGTTGCACGCCTATCGGGGGGTCAAGAAAATCCGCTGGCCAGGGGCTTGGTGTCGTAAGGACATCGCTGATAAGGCGATCGGCGGGAGGTGAAAAGGTCATAGGTCTTGGGCCTTGGGTCTTAGGACTTGGGATTTGGGTTCCGCATCCAAGACCTAAGGCCCAAGACCGAAGACCCAAGGCCCAAATCGAGGAGGAATTCGATGATCGCAGTCGTGGCGTGTATTGAAGTCGTGCCGGGGCGTAAGGACGAGTTTCTGCGGGAGTTCCGCAAACTGGTTCCCCTGGTCCGTGCCGAGACCGGTTGCCTGGAATACGTCCCCATGCTCGACTTGCCCACCAGCATTGGCGGGCAGGAACCGGTCGGGGAGAACCTGGTCACGGTGTTGGAGAAGTGGGTAAACGTCCAGGCCCTCGAAGCGCACTTGATGACCGCTCACATGGTCGCCTATCGCAAGGCCGCCAAGGATCTCGTGCAGGGCATGACGCTGCGAATCCTCGCGCCGGCGTAAGCGGCTCAGCCGAATATAGGCTGTAGGGTTGGCACTGCCCACCATCGTCTTGGCCCCCGCCGGTAGGATGGGCATTCTTGCCCGTCGTTGCGGATCAATCTTGCTCTGGTGGGCCATGGTTCCGGTCGGGCAGTCCGGCAGGAATGCCCAACCTACGGATAAAGACCGGCCGGTGGAGCCCACGGTACCTTTTCCTGCCGGTCGTTTCCGCTTACACTCAGGGCTGAAGAACCTCTTTCGGCGGTCTCGATCGCGCAAGGAACCCCAGAGGGGAGGCATGTCCAGGGCGGACGTTGGCGGCGCGGGCTTCAGCCGGGAAATCTTGTGGACGGGGGCCCGCCATGGCCGCGGGGCACGCTGTCTGCTGATTTGCCTGATGCTGTTGCTGACGCTGCCGGGCTGCCGCGGCTGTTTTCACCTGAAGACCCGCGAAGAAATCGCGGAGGAGAAGAAGAAAGCTGAGGAAGAAGAGAGGAAGCGGAAAGAGAAGAAGCCCGACTACCAGATCGCCCCCGACATCCGCTTCCGCCCGGGCTTGCCGGACAAGGACCCGCAGCGTTGGGGCAAGGGGGCCGACGCGGCGGAAGCGGACGCCGACGCGGAGGCCGGGCAACAGGGCAAGCATGACGCGAGCTGGTGCAAGCCGGGCCACTGGATGTGCGGCATGTTGTCGGCGCGGGCCAACAACTTCACCGTCTACGGCGACCTGCGGACCGCGGTCGTCCACGGGCAGCACCAACCGGCCTACTTCACGGGGACGCCGTTTCATGCCCAGGCGACGCGGCCGATCTCGCTGGAGCAGGAGAAGCTTCGCGTGCTGGAGGCGATGTTCTACGTCCCGCCCGGCGTTCAGAACCCGATGATCGACTGCCGCATCACGGCCCACCAGGGCGGCGGCCAGATCGAGATGCCGGCGGGCGTGCGGCTGATGGCGCCTTACCAGTACCATTTTGTGGTCCTGGCCCGGTCGCCGTCGCGTTACAACTTCCTCACCGATCTGGTTGCGGTGCGGATGCCCGGCGATCTGAGCGAGTGGCGCCAGTCGGCCTACTACCGCGTCGTGCGGTTGGACGGCGCCAGGCCGCCGCCGTTGCCGGACTTCGGCCTCTGCTGGACGACGGTCGCCTATCTGCTCTGGGACGACGCCGATCCCTCGGCGCTGAACTCCGACCAGCGGCAGGCGCTGTTGGACTGGCTGCACTGGGGCGGCCAGTTGATCCTCAGCGGCCCGGACACGGTCGAGAGCCTGCAAACGAGCTTCCTCAAGGACTACCTGCCGGCCACCTCGCCCGGCGCGGCGAAGCTGACCGACAAGGATCTGTCCGAGATCAACCGGCATTGGACGCTTCCCGGCCACGAGCCGCTCGGCACGGCCGCCCGGGGTCCGTGGAATTCCCTGCGGCTGGAGAAGCAGGCCGAGGCGCGGGCCGTCCCCGGCACGGGCTCGCTGGTGCTGGAGCGTCGCGTGGGGCGCGGGCGGGTGGTGCTCGCCGCCTTCCGCCTCAACGAGAGCGAGCTGAGGGCCTGGCGGAGCTTCGACGGCTTTTTCAACGGCGCCATCCTCGGCCGGCCGCCGCGGAAGTTCTCCGCCACCTGGCAGCAGGTCACCTGGGCCGACCAGCCCGGTCTGCAATACGATCCTTGCCGCGTCTGCCAGTTGCGCTACTTCTCCCGCGACGCCGGCCGCCGGCTGTCGCTCTACGATCCGAACAACCCCGAGAGTTTTCCGCAGCCGCAGGCCCCGCAGGCCGATCCGCAGCCGCCCTCGGACGTGGGCTCCTGGAACGACTTCAGCCAGCCGGCCAACCTGGCGCGGAAGTCGCTCAAGACGGCCGCCTTGTTGGAGGCGCCGCCGCGGAGCTTCGTGCTCTGGGTGCTGGCCGTGTACCTGGTGGTGCTGGTGCCGGTGAACTGGTTGCTGTTCCGGCTGATCGGCCGGGTGGAATGGGCCTGGGTGGCGGCGCCGCTGGTGGCCGT
>Ga0181539_1005381_pt1 | contig 10359 bp, 7 predicted proteins | sample PEATcosm2014_Bin_46_FD_119767 | JGI IMG/M metagenome (GOLD analysis project Ga0181539, IMG submission 119767) | Peatland microbial communities from MTU Mesocosm Facility, Houghton, MI, USA - PEATcosm2014_Bin23_60_metaG | ecosystem: Environmental > Terrestrial > Soil > Wetlands > Peat | place... | reverse complement strand
GCACTGCCATCTGGTCACCGTCAAAGTCGGCATTGAACGCTGTACATACGAGCGGGTGCAGCTTGATGGCTTTCCCTTCTACCAGGATAGGATCAAAAGCCTGTATCCCCAGTCGGTGCAATGTCGGGGCACGGTTCAACAATACGGGGTGCTCATTTATGACGTCCTCAAGGGCATCCCATACTTCAGGCTGTTCATGCTCGACAAGCCTTTTTGCCTGCTTTATCGTCGTAGCATAGCCTTTCTCTTCAAGCTTGTTGAACACAAACGGTTTGAAAAGCTCGAGAGCCATGCGCTTGGGAAGGCCGCATTGGTTCATCTTGAGTTCAGGGCCGACCACAACAACGGAACGGCCGGAATAGTCTACTCTCTTACCGAGCAGGTTCTGCCTGAAACGTCCCTGTTTGCCCTTAATCATATCGCTGAGGGATTTAAGGGCGCGCTTGCCTCCTGCTTTCAGCACCTTTGCCCGCTTACTGTTATCGAAGAGTGCATCCACTGCCTCCTGGAGCATTCTTTTTTCATTCTTTATAATGACGCTCGGGGCCTTCAATTCCATGAGGCGTTTAAGCCTGTTGTTCCTGTTGATGACCCTCCGGTAAAGATCATTGAGGTCAGATGTGGCGAAACGGCCACCGTCAAGAGGAACAAGGGGTCTCAGATCAGGTGGCAATACCGGCACTATATCAAGGATCATCCAATCAGGCTTATTCTCCGATCTCAGAAACGCTTTCACGGTTTTAATCCTTTTGGAGAGTTTCCTTTTTACGCCCAGAGACGAGACCGAGTCGATTTTTTCCTTTAACTCGACTGCCAGAGTCTTAAGATCTACCTTCCTCAATAGCTCGCGTATGGCATCGGCCCCCATTCCGGCCTTGAACCTGTTGCCGAATTCGGCGATCTTCTTCTTGTGCTCATCCTCGCTCAGCAGTTCTTTCTCTTTTAACGTGGTATCTCCGGCATCAATGACAATGTATTCTTCAAAATAAAGCACCTTTTCAAGCTGCCGTATGGTCATGTCGAGAAGCGTGCCCATCCTGCTCGGCACTCCCCTGAGCAGCCACACATGGGCAACAGGGGTTGCCAACTCTATGTGCCCCATACGCTCCCGTCTGACCTTTGACTGGATGACTTCAACGCCGCATTTGTCGCAGATTACACCCCGATGTTTCATCCGCTTGTATTTTCCGCAGAGGCATTCCCAGTCTTTTACAGGGCCGAATATTTTGGCGCAAAAAAGTCCGTCGCGTTCCGGTTTGAAAGTGCGGTAGTTAATCGTCTCCGGCTTCTTTACTTCGCCATGGGACCATTCCCTGATCTTTTCAGGCGATGCAAGTTTTATCCTTATTGCATCAAAGTCTTTGGGATTCTTCGGTTTTTGAAAAAGGGCATATATATCTTCTATCAAGCTAATTCCTCCCTCTTTTTCTTTTTCTCCAGGAGTTCAACATCAAGCCCGAGACTCTGGAGTTCTTTTATTAATACATGGAAAGACTCGGGTACGCCGGGTTCCAGTATCGGATCACCTTTTACAATAGCCTCATACATTCGGGACCTCCCGCTGATGTCGTCGCTCTTGACCGTCAGGAATTCCTGCAATGTATGCGCAGCGCCGTAAGCCTCCAACGCCCATACTTCCATTTCACCAAGCCGCTGGCCGCCAAACTGGGCCTTGCCGCCAAGAGGCTGCTGTGTTACGAGAGAGTATGGTCCGATAGAGCGGGCATGTATCTTGTCGGCAACAAGGTGATGCAATTTCAGCATATACATGCATCCAACAGTGACAGGCCGCTGGAACGCCTCGCCTGTCTTCCCGTCGTGCAGCGTCATCTGGCCGCTGGAGGGTAGTCCGGCTTTTTTCAGAAGGTCCTTGATCTCGCTTTCTTTGGCCCCCTCAAAAACAGGTGTCGATACATGAAGGTTGAGTGTCCTGGCTGCCCAGCCCAGATGAATTTCAAGTATCTGTCCCACGTTCATTCGTGAAGGCACACCGAGTGGATTCAGGACAAAATCAACCGGCGTGCCGTCGGGAAGATAGGGCATGTCCTCTTCGGGCAGCACCATGGACACGACGCCCTTGTTACCATGGCGTCCTGCCATTTTATCACCTACTTGTATTTTCCGCTTCATCGCAATAAACACTTTGACAACTTTATTGACGCCGGGAGACAGTTCGTCTCCTTTCTTGATCCTTTCCAGGCGCTCCTGGTAACGCGATTCCAGCAACTTAATATACTGGACGCTTGAGGTATTGACGGCCTCTATCTGTGCCCTGACATCGGCGTTATCGATCTTTACCCTGAGGAGATGGTCGTCCTTGATCTTGGCCGCCTGCGCCTCTGTCAGCTTCTTGCCCTTCTGGCCTATCAGTTCTTTGCTCTTCGGATCGCTGAAATCCTCGGCGGCTATCTGATTGACCAACAGCTTTCTTATTTTTGCCCCGCGCTCTTCCTTGAGAATCTTTATCTCCTCCTCAAGGTCACGCTGCAGTTTGTTTATGTCGTCTTCTTCTATGCTCTTTGTCCTCTTGTCCTTTTCGACTCCCTTTCTGGAAAGGATCCTGACATCGACAATAACACCCTCGATGCCCGGGGGCACGTAGAGGCAGCTTTCCTTTACCTCCTCAGCTTTTTCGCCGAATATGGCGCGGAGCAGTTTTTCCTCGGGGGTCAGCATTGTTTCGCCTTTCGGCGTGACCTTGCCGACAATGATATCACCCGGCTTGACCTCGGCGCCTATTCTGATTATGCCGCTTTCGTCGAGGTCTCTTAAAGCCTCTTCTCCCACATTCGGGATGTCCCTGGTGATGTCTTCTGGCCCGAGTTTTGTATCGCGGGCTTCAGCCTGAAATTCTTCTATATGTATCGAGGTATAAACATCATCCTTGACCAATCTTTCATTGAGCAATATGGCATCCTCAAAGTTGTAACCTCCCCAGGGCATGAAGGCAACAGTCACATTTTTCCCGAGGGCAAGCTCGCCTAGTTCGGTTGAAGGACCGTCAGCCAATGCACTGCCTTGCTCAACTACATCCCCGACGTTGACAATAGGCTTCTGGTTCATGCAGGTACCCTGGTTGGAGCGATCGAATTTGACGAGATTATATATGTCAACTGCTCCCTCTTCCGTTGCCCTGACCACAATCCTGGCGGAATCAACGCTTTCAACAATTCCAGCCCGCTTTGCCAGTACGAGCCATCCCGAATCTTTCGCGGCGGCATGCTCCATGCCTGTGCCGACAATCGGCGCATCCGGCACTAATACAGGAACTGCCTGGCGCTGCATATTTGAACCCATAAGCGCCCTGTTCGCGTCGTCATTTTCGAGGAAAGGAATCAGTGCTGCGGATACGCTGACAATCTGCTTCGGAGAAACGTCCATATACTGGACCTCTTCCGGCGAGACTATTTTAAAATCTCCTCCGACCCTTGCCGACACCGCCTCACCCACGAGAAACCCTTTCTTGTCGATTGGCGACGTCGCCTCAGCAATAATGTTGTTCTCACCTTGTATGGCTGACAAATATACGATTTCTTTTGTCACTCGACCCTGCTGGACTTTTCTGTAAGGGGCCTCTATGAATCCGAAATCATTGATCTTGGCATATGATGCGAGCGACGTAATGAGGCCTATGTTAGGTCCTTCAGGTGTCTCGATAGGACAGATCCTGCCGTAGTGAGTAGGATGAACGTCCCTTACTTCAAACCCAGCCCTTTCGCGCGTCAGTCCACCCGGTCCGAGGGCGGAAAGCCTTCTTTTGTGTGTTATCTCCGAGAGTGGATTGGTCTGGTCCATAAACTGGCTCAATTGGCTCGAACCGAAAAACTCCTTTACTGCAGCCATGACCGGTTTAGCATTGATAAGGTCATGCGGCATCGCGCTTTCGAGTTCGGTCAGTGTCATTTTTTCCTTGATAGCACGTTCCATGCGCACCAGTCCTATCCTGAAATGGTTTTCCAGGAGTTCTCCAATACCACGTATCCGCCTGTTTCCCAGATGGTCGATATCATCGACTTCCCCTCTGCCGGTCCTGAGGTTGAGAAGGTAGCGCACAATCTCGACAATGTCTTTGTCTGTCAGGACTCTCATATTAAGAGGCACATCAAGACCGAGTTTCTCATTGACTTTTAGCCTGCCCACCGGTGAAAGGTCATACCGCTTCGGATCAAAAAACAGACCGTTGAAGAGTTCCCTGGCAGCATCCTCGGTTGCAGGCTCTCCAGGCCTCAGTTTGCGGTAAATCTCCTTAAGGGCCTCTTCCTGTTTTGCCACCTTGTCGGTAAGGAGAGTCTCCCTGAATGAGGACAAGTAGTTAACGTTGTCAATAAAAAGCAGGTGCAATGTGTCGATCTTCGAAGAAATGATAGTATAGAACACCTCTTCGGTGATTTCCTTGTTTCCGTCGAGAATAATCTCTCCGGTTGAGGGATCGACTATGTCGGTGAGTGTGACCCTGCCGATTATGTCACTGTTTGACAGAGGGATTTCTGTTATCCCCGAAGCCTCCATTTTCTTAAGCGCCGCCTTGGTGATCTTGCTGCCTTCCCTGACTATTACCTCATTTGCGTGAGGAGCTATTATATTATGTTTCGCCCTTACCCCGGCAAGGACCTCGCTGACGACTCGCGTGTAGTTATCTTTGCCTTTTATCTTTATCTGTTCGACGGGATAGAAAGTCCGCAGAAGGTCCTCATTCGAATAACCGAGAGCTTTCAGCACAATAGTTGCGGGCAATTTCCGGCGCCGGTCTATCCTTACGTAAAGTATGTCTTTAGAATCAAACTCGAAGTCCAGCCAGGAACCCCTCGCCGGGATTGCACGTGCTGTATATAAAAGCCTTCCGCTCGCATGCGTCTTGCCCTTGTCAGGCGCAAAATAAACGCCCGGGGAGCGATGCAGCTGGCTGACAATTACCCGCTCAGTTCCATTTATGATAAAGCTTCCTGTATCAGTCATGACAGGCATGTCCCCGATATAGACTTCCTGTTCCCGGGATTCTTTCAGGCGCTTATTACCGCGATCATCCTTCTCCCATATGTTCAGTCTCACCTTTATCCGCAGCGGCGCTGCATAGGTCAGGCCTTTGAGGATACACTCGCGGGGTGTCAGTTTTGAATCACTCAACGTATATGAGATGAACTCTATGGATGCAGTATCATTGTAATCGGTTATAGGGAAAACACTGTTAAACGCGGAATGCAGTCCTTCATCCGCCATCTGTTCAAGTACTTCGTCCTTCTGCAGGAATCTTTCAAAGGACCTTTTTTGGAATTCCACAAGGTACGGGACTTCCAGTACCAAAGGGACTTTCCCGAAATCTACTCTCTCTCTCAGAAGCTTAGCCATAGGTCTCCTTACTTTATGCGTCGAGCGTCGGGCGTCGAGCGTTCAGCGTCAAAATAAATAAAGACGACGACCCCGTCATGCCCGTGTGTTCGGCATGTTCTTTGCGGCCGGGAATAATACTATTATTTGGTTCGTTGTCTTTAATGTTTTGAAGCATGACGCTCGACGCATGACACATGACGTTTTTTATTACTTTATTTCTACTTTAGCCCCTTCTGCCTCTATTTTGGCCTTTATTGACTCCGCTTCTTCCTTTGAGACGCCTGTCTTGACAGGCTTGGGCGCGCCATCTACCAGGTCCTTGGCTTCCTTGAGCCCCAGACTGGTGATTTCCCTTACGACTTTGATGACCTGAATTTTCTTGTCACCGACTGCCGTCAGAACAACATCAAAGCTCGACTTTTCTTCAGCCGCAGCCGGAGCAGCAGCCGCACCCGGCGCTGCCGCAGCCGCAGCCGGAGCAGCAGCAGTCACTCCATAGCGCTCCTCGAATTCCTTAATAAACTGCGACATCTCGAGAATGGTCATATTATCAATAAAACCGAATACATCATCTTTTGTAACTGCCATTTAAATGTCCTCCTTTATGAACTTTTTTTATTTTTTACCGCTTCTAAAGCGTAAGCAAATTGAACTATAGTAGCACTCAGTGCACAGGCCAGTTTAGTTGCCGGAGCCTGGAATGTCCCTGCCATCATGCCAAGAAGAATATTTCTCGACGGCAGCTTTGAAAGGGCTTTAAGCTCATTAACTGATAAGAGCTTTCCTTCAACAATGCCGCTCTTGATCTTGAGCTTATCATTCTTTTCGGAATACTCAAGCAATTTTTTTGCGGCGGCTACGGGATCATCAAAACCGAACGCGACAGCGGTAGGGCCTACAAAAAACTCTTTTGCGGCTTCGATAGGGGTGTCTTTTACGGCAATAGCGATCAGCGTATTCTTTGCAATCTTATACTCTGCATTGGCTTCCTTCAAGAGCCTTCGAAGGTTCGCGAGCTCGGCTACGGTCAGCCCTTTGTACTCCGTGAAAACAACGGCCTTTGAGCGTGAAAATTTCTCAGTTAGTTCCGTTATTTGTTGGGATTTTTTTTCCTTGGTAATCAAATGCTTCCTCCTTTCCCAGAGACCATCTTAGCGGGCAGAAAAAATCGGCGATGTTGAATTATGAAGGTTCAATGTTGAATTATGGAGTTATCTGCAACCTTAATTCAACATTCAAAACTTAACATTCAACATTTGTTTTCTTCTTCTGTCTCGGTAGGCTGACCGGTAAAGCTATCAATTAAAGTGCCGTACTACCTACTGTCTCCGACTAGTATCCAAACAGGCAATGCCTGATTCACTAATTAAAAAACGAAGTTTGGAGGGTTAGAGGGTTAGCAAACGATCTTCTAAACTTCCAACCCTCCAACCCTCTTATTTTCCTATCCCACTTTCAGTCGGGCGACATCAAGTTTAATTCCAAGTCCCATGGTGGATGACATGGTGATTTTCTTTATATACTTCCCTTTTGAAGAAGAAGGCTTTGCCTTTACTACGGCTTTCAAAACAGCCGTTGTATTCTCAAGGAGCTTTTCTTTATCGAACGAAACCTTTCCTACCGGCACATGAACAATGCCCGCTTTCTCGGCCTTATATTCAACCTTGCCCGCCTTTATCTCTTTCACCGCCTTGCCGATGTCAAACGTCACGGTGCCCAGTTTCGGATTGGGCATAAGCCCTCTGGGTCCGAGCAGCTTGCCGAGCTTGCCGACCATTCCCATTAAGTCGGGGGTTGCCACAGCCTTATCAAAATCCAGCCATCCTTTCTGGATTTTTTCAACCATGTCCTCAGCGCCAACGAAATCGGCGCCGGCTTCACTTGCCTCTTTCTCTTTATCTCCCTTTGCAAATGCCAGCACACGCACAGGTTTTCCTGTTCCGTAAGGGAGCACGACGGTACCCCTTACCATCTGGTCGGACTTCTTTGCATCAACACCCAGGTTTATTGCGATATCAACTGTCTCGTCGAACTTTGTAACCATGTTTTCCTTAACCAGGGTTATTGCTTCCTCGATGGTGTATTCTTTATTTGTATCAACCTTTGCCGCCGCATTGTCAAATTTCTTGCCCATTTTCTCGCTCCTCCTTAATCCTTTATTTCCACACCCATGCTTCTGGCGGTGCCCTTGATAATCCTTGTCGCAGATTCAAGCGATGTGGTATTCAGGTCGGGCAATTTTGTCTTTGCTATCTCTTCCACCTGGGCATTAGTCAAGGAGCCGACCTTATCCTTGTTGGGGACCCCCGAGCCCTTTACAATGCCAGCCACCTTCTTTATGAGTTCCGAGGCAGGCGGCGTCTTAAGCACAAAAGTAAACGATCTGTCATTATAAATGCTTAACACTGCCGGGATCAGCGTTTCGCCCATGCTCTGGGTCTGTGCATTGAACTGTTTGCAGAATTCCATAATATTTATTCCGTGCGGTCCGAGCGCCGGTCCGACAGGGGGCGCCGGATTCGCCTTTCCAGCAGGTATAACGAGCTTGACCTGTGCAATTACCTCTTTCTTAGCCATCTATATCCTCCAAATAAAAAGCGTCAAGCGTCGAGCGCAGAGCGTCGAGCGCAAGTCATCAAAAATTTTAAGACAAATAGTTATAATATTATTTAATTTATTGCTCATATCCTATCGTTCTGTCATTACTTTAATGTTTTTGTCCTCTTCGCACGCCGCACAACGCTCGACGGCTTTTAAGCTTTTTCCACCTGCGAGAAGGCCAGTTCAACTGGCGTCTGCCTCCCGAATATGCTTACCATAACACGCATCCTTCCGTGGTCCATATCAACTTCATCCACATAACCGACAAAATTGCTGAACGGGCCGTCGGTGATTCTTACGCTTTCGCCCTTTTCATACTGACTCTTTACCATAGGGGCAGGTCCTTTTTCGATCTGCTGGAGTATGACTTCGACCTCTTCTTCAGGAAGCGGGACCGGCTTGGCCCCCCCTACAAAGCCTGTAACACGGGGAGCATTCTTAACGAGATGCCACGTATCGTCATCAAGCTCCATTTCTACAAGAATGTAACCCGGATAAAACTTCCTGTTGGATTCCTTCTTCTTTTTCCCCTTGAGTTCCACAACCTTTTCAGTTGGGATCAGTATTCTGGTTATTTTTTCCTCAAGCGCTTTCAGCTTGATTTTTTCTTCTATGGAAATCTTTACCTTTTCTTCGTAGCCCGAATATGTGTGCACAACGTACCAGCTCTTAGCCATTGTCCCTCTTACCGTATGAGTAATTTCACTATTTTAGACAGACTCAGATCGACAATCCCCAGAAACACAGAGACGATTATCACCGTAATAATAACAACCCGAGTAGAGCCGAGGAGATCGTCCTTTGATGGATAATTGACCTTCTTTGCCTCTGTTTTTACTTCTTTGAAAAAGCTCTTCAACTTGTCCAGCATTCCGTCTCCTTAACCCCGTCGAGCGTCACGCGTCGAGGGTCGTGCGTAAAAAAATTATATTTTAGTGCAGTGCCCCTAAAATTCCTTAGTGCTTTTTAGCCGTTGCGCCTGACGCTCCACGCTCGACGCACAACGTTTGTTTTATGGCAGGCCAGGAGGGATTTGAACCCCCAGCCCTCGGATTTGGAGTCCGATGCTCTGCCGTTAGAGCTACTGGCCTATCCTTATGCCTTTGTCTCCTTATGCACACTATGCTTTCTGCAATGATTGCAATACTTCTTGAGCTGCAGTTTCTCGGTTGTATTCTTCTTATTTTTCATATTGGAATAATTTTTATTTTTGCACTCAGTGCACTGAAACAGGATTATATCTCTCATAGCTTACTCCAGTATCTCCGTAACAACACCGGCGCCGACTGTCCTGCCACCCTCGCGTATGGCGAACCGCAGTTCCTTCTCCATCGCTATGGGCGCTATCATCTCTACCGATATCGTTACATTGTCGCCAGGCATTACCATCTCTACTCCCTCAGGCAACGTCGCCACACCTGTCACGTCCGTCGTCCTGAAATAGAACTGCGGACGATATCCGTTGAAAAACGGGGTGTGTCTGCCCCCCTCTTCCTTCGTCAGTATGTACGCCTCTGCCTTGAACTTAGTGTGCGGGGTTATACTGCCGGGCTTCGCCAGCACCATGCCCCTCTCCACTTCGTCCTTCCCTATTCCCCTGAGCAGTACCCCCACATTGTCTCCGGCACGCCCTTCATCCAGCAGCTTCCTGAACATCTCCACCCCGGTCGCCACTGTCTTCCGCGTCTCCCTCAAGCCCACTATCTCCACTTCCTCTCCCACTTTAACTATACCGCGCTCTACCCTTCCTGTCACAACCGTTCCCCTTCCCGATATCGAAAACACATCCTCTATCGGCATGATGAAAGGCTTGTCAATAGGCCGCTCAGGCGTAGGGATGTAACTGTCCACCGCATCGCCGAGCTCAAGTATGCACTTGTACTCAGGCGCATTGGGATCGTTGCTCGTGCTCTCCACTGCCTTCAGTGCGCTGCCCTTTATTATAGGTATCTCATTGCCCGGAAATCCGTACTTGACCAACAACTCCCTCACTTCAAGCTCCACAAGGTCCAATAATTCAGGGTCATCCACCATGTCTACTTTATTCATAAATACCACCATGTACGGCACCCCTACCTGCCGTGCAAGCAGTATGTGCTCCCTCGTCTGAGGCATCGGCCCGTCCGCTGCGCTTACTACCAATATCGCGCCGTCCATCTGCGCCGCCCCCGTGATCATGTTCTTTACATAGTCCGCATGCCCCGGACAGTCTACGTGTGCATAGTGCCGCTTCTCTGTCTCATACTCCACATGCGCTGTCGCTATCGTTATACCACGGGCCTTCTCTTCAGGCGCGTTGTCTATCTGATCATATGCCTTGTACTGTGCCAGGCCCTTCATCGCTAATACCTTGGTTATCGCCGCAGTCAACGTCGTCTTGCCATGGTCTACATGCCCTATCGTCCCCACATTCGCGTGCGGCTTTACCCT
>Ga0181539_1005372_pt1 | contig 10369 bp, 5 predicted proteins | sample PEATcosm2014_Bin_46_FD_119767 | JGI IMG/M metagenome (GOLD analysis project Ga0181539, IMG submission 119767) | Peatland microbial communities from MTU Mesocosm Facility, Houghton, MI, USA - PEATcosm2014_Bin23_60_metaG | ecosystem: Environmental > Terrestrial > Soil > Wetlands > Peat | place... | reverse complement strand
CTTGAAGCCCGCGGCCGTGCCGACCTCGCCGTCCAGATCTGGCAGCAGATTCTCCTCTCCTCGCCCGACAACGCTGAAGCTCTTGCCGGCCTCGCCCGCGACTACAAACTCACCGGCAGCGAAGAAAAGTCCGATGCGGCTCTGGCGCGATTGCGCCGCGTCAATCCCAACGATCCCAACATCGCCAAAATCCAAGCCATGCCCGTCACCAGCGGCTCGGTCGAGGAGTTGCGCCAGGCCGGCGACCTCGCCAAACAGAGCCGCAACGACGAGGCCATGCGCATCTATCGCCGGCTCTACGCCGACCATCCTCCCGACGGCGACATCGGACTGGCCTACTACGAGACGCTCTACGGCACCTCCGGCGGCAAGCAGGAAGCCATCGCCGGCATGCGCGGCCTGGCCGAACGCAACCCCGGCGACTCGCGTTATCCCATTCAGCTGGGCATCATGCTCACTTACGATCAGCGCACGCGCGCTGAGGGCATTCGCATTCTTCGTGCGCATGCGAACGATCCTGATGCAGCGGCCGCCTATCGCCAGGCGCTCATCTGGGACTCCTCCAATCCCGCCTCGGCTGAGGAACTGCGCGAGTATCTCAAGACCCATCCTCAGGACCAGGAGATTCAGAAGGGCCTCAGGCTGAGCGAATCCCGGCTGGCGCAGATGAACAACGGCATCGCGCGCACGCCCGCTGAGCGCGCCGCTTTTGCCGCCCTCAATGCGCACCGCCTCGACGAGGCCGAGCAGCGCTTCACCGCGCTCCTGGCCGCCGATCCTAACAACGGACGCCTTGCTGCCGGCATGGGCTTTCTGCGCATGCAGGAGAAGAACTTCAGCGGCGCCATCAGCTATCTCGTGCAGGCCGAGCAGAACGGGTACAAGGTCAAGACTGTCGAGACCGCGCTGGCCACCTCCCGCTTCTGGTACACCATGGGCGAGGGCACGCAGGCTCTCGACGAAAATCAACTCGACGTTGCCGCCACCAAGTTCCGCGCCGCGCTCGACATGAACCCGCGTAGCGCCGATGCTCTCAACGGGCTTGCCGGCGTCTACACCAGGCAGCAGCAGTACTCCGCCGCCGCTACCGTCTATCAGCAGCTTCTCCACATCCGGCCCGCTTTGCTCGAAGGCTGGCGCGGCCTGTTCCTCGCCTACGCGCACGACAATCAGAACGCCAAGGCGCTTGCCATCTCCGCGCGTTTCCCTGCGCAGGTGAAGGCCTCGCTCAACCGGGATCCCGAATATCTCCACGCCCTCGCAGGCATCTATCAGGCGCAGAATCGCCCCGCCGAGGCGCAACGCGTCCTTGCTCTCGCGCTCTCCCTGCCGTTCCCTGATAACGGCGGCACGCTTCTGCTCGGCACCAAGCTGCAATACGCCGGCATCCTGATGGACGCCAAGCATTACGACCAGGCGCTCGCGCTTTATTCGCAGGTGCTGCAAAGCGATCCCTCCAATGTCTCCGCCTGGGAAGGCTTCATCGGCGCCCAGCACGAGATGGGGCAGGACACCGAGGCCATCGCGGACGTCGAGAAGATGCCCGCGGCGACCTACGAAACCGCACTGGCCGATCCCGGCTTCCTGGCCATGCTCGGCGCCATCTATCAGCAGGCCAATCAATTTGAAGTCGCTCAGGGATTTCTCGAGCGCTCCGAAAAACTTGAGATCGCGGCCGGCGGCCAGCCCAGCGTCGCCCTGCAGTTGCAATTGGCTTCCATCTATCTTCTCCGCAGCAACACCGATCAGGCGTACGCCCTCTACCGCCAGGTGCTCATGGACCACCCCGACCGTGCCGACGCGTGGAAGGGCCTCATCGCCGCGCTCACCGCCACGCACCGCGATCAGGAAGCCCTGCAGGAGATCGCGCAGATTCCCGCGCCCGTGCGCAAGCAGCTCGACGGCGACATCGACTTCCTGCAAACCGAGGCCAGCCTCTACGCCACCACCGGCGACACCACGCACGCCGTGCAGTACATGAACCGCGTGCTCACGTACTACTCCAAAAGCAAAGAAAAACCGCCGGCCAACATCGAGATTCAGAACCTGTGGCTGCTCTACAACATTGGCAACGATCGCGCGCTCTATGCCGCCCTGATGCGCATCGGCGGCCGCAACGATCTGACCGTGGCGCAGCGGGAAACCGTGCAGGACATCTGGGCCAACTGGAGCGTGCGCCGCGCCGGCATCGCCATGGACAACGGCAACGTGCAACGCGCCGTGGACATTCTCGAAGCCGCCGGGCAAGCCTTTCCCAACAATCTCACCGTGCGCAAGGCCGTGGCCGGTGGATTCGCGCGCGTAGGCCGCGGCAAAGAAGCATTGGCCCTCTTCAAGACCATTCCCATGCAGGACGCTTCTGCGGGCGACTTCGAGGGCGCCATCGGCGCGGCTCTGGCAGCCAACGACAAGAATCAGGCTGAGATCTGGTTGCGTCAGGCCCTCGACCGCTTCGGAACCGATCCTGCCATCCTGGCTTTGGCCGCGCGCTACGAGCAGGCCCGCGGCGACAACGAGCGCGCCGCCGACTACTATCGCGCCTCGCTGGCGGCCATGCCCAAGGTCTCGCCCGTCGACCGCCTCGCCCACGTTCTCGTCTACCCGGAGCAGGACACAAGAGTCCATCGCGCCGTCACCGCGGCCGATCTGCAGCGTCTACTCGATCCCGACTACGAGCCGTTCGCCAAGACCACCAGGCTTCCGCCGTTGCCCTCCTACGGTCCCGATCCCTACAGTCCCGCGCCCGTCGTGCTGCCCAGGACGCAACCCGCAGAGGCGAATCCTGCCGTGCCGCCCCCCGGTACGCCAGGCCCCGGCGCCCGCATTGAACCCTGGCCAAATGAAACGCGATCTGCCCCGGCGCTCTCAGCGCTTCCGCGCGGCGCATACTACGCCCGTCCCTCCATGCAGGGCGCGCACCTGGTACTCGCCTCCTGGCCAGGGACATCGACGCGCACGCATCGGCCTTTCGCGGCCAGCCGCATTGCACTGTCGATGCGTTTCGGCTTCGGCCGTCCTGCCGTCATTCAGTCTTCCATTGAAGCCTTCGGCCAGGTCGACATCGTTCCCAATCCGCCGCACTCGCTCGCCTCCGATGCCTGGAAGGGCCTCGTCTTCTCGCTCATGGCCGGCAATCGCAATGCTGAGGCGCTCGCCGAAATCGGCAAGATTCCCAACGACGTGCGCCGCCAGCTCGAAGCCGACATTGAATGGGTGCAGGGCATCGCCAGCCTCTACTTCGCTGTGGGTGACAACCCGCACGCCACGCTTTATCTCCATCGCGTGGAAAACTACTACCTCGTGCATCGCACCTCCGTGCCTGGCAATCTTGAAGTGCAGCACGCCTGGCTCCTCTACAACCTCAGGGACGACGTCGCACTCTATCCGCTTCTCGAGCGGCTCGATGCCCGCCAGGATCTGAGCGCGGATCAGCGCCAGCAGGTGGAAGCGCTCTGGGCCGATTGGGCAGTGCGCCGCGCCAGTGATGCCATGCAAAGCGGCCACTTCGTGCGTGGCGTCGAACTCCTGCAGGCCGCGTCGCAGGATTATCCCGACAACATGACCGTGCGTCTCGCCGTTGCGGGAGCCTACGCGCGCGTGGGCCGTTCGCAGGAAGCCGTCACCCTCTTCAAGTCGCTCAACATGAACGACGCCAGTGTCGGCGACTTTCAGGGCGCCGTCTCCGCCGCCATTTCTGCCGCCGACATGGCCCAGGCCGAAGCCTGGCTGCGCATCGCTTTGGGAAGATATCCCAACGATCCCATCATCCTCGGCCTCGCCGCCCGCTTTGAGCAGGCTCGCGGCAACAATGAGCGCGCTGCCGCCTTCTGGCGCGCCGCCATCGCTGCCATGCCTCCCGGCTCCAGCGTCAGGAGCCTCGACTACGGCCTTGTCATGCCGCCGGGCACTACCTATCACACGCCCAACCCCGGCGACACCAGGCATCTCCTCGATCCACGCCTCGACCCATTGCCCAGCGCCGATCGCCTCGCGCCGCTGCCTTCCTATAAGCCGCAGACCACCATGCCGGCTCCTGTGCCCACGCCCAGCCAGCCCGCACCCGTACCGCCTCCGCAGGTCACCGCGCCCTCCAATGAGCCGCTTCCGCTTCCGCCCAGCGCCAGCTACATTCCCAACGGGCAGGGAACTGCGCCCTCGAATCAGCCCATCTACGTTCCCCAGGCTGTCAATCGCACTCCTGCGCCCCCCGGGCCGGTGCTGGTTGAGCAGAGCGCTATCCAACAGCCCCAGCGTTCCCAACAGCCGTTAACCGGCAGAGTGCAATTGCCGCCCACAGAAGAAACCATCAACACCACGGATGCCGCCGGAAACTCGCGCCTGCCGCCGCTGGCCCCGAATACGGTCTCGTCCGGCGCAGCGCCGCAGACGACCCCGCCCGCCAATCTCCGCATTGCATCGCAGCCCCCATCGCCGCTCATCGACCCCGCGGCTGCCAGAACGCAACTGCTCTTCGCCGACCAAACCGATAATCAGCTCACCCAGGGCTCGGCAAATCTCATTCACAACGTGCCCAACGCTCCGGTCGGCCCAATGCCCACCGTGCAGTCGACGCCCACGGTCGGGGCGCCGCCTTCAAACAGCACTGCGCAGGGCACCTATGACATGGCGCAGTACACGCCCTCCGCGCAGGAAGCTGCCACGGGCGCCTACTCCGCGCCCCAGCAGCAACAGCCGCAGGCCGCGCAGCAGCCTCCGGCCAAGCCCCAGGCCGGCTCCACGTCGCGCCACAAGCGGAAGAAGAACCAGCAGGCGCAGACTCTCGGCAACGCTCCCATCACCAGCAACCCGCCGCCCGAAGCCGCGGCTCCTCCCAGCGAAGTTCCTCCGACTGAAGGCCAGCAACCCATTCCCGCGCCTCAGGAGACTTCGACGGAAGGCACCACCTCCACCGGCCTCACCGACGAAGAACTCGAGCAGCGCAATCTGCCGCCCTTGCGCGGTCCCTGGATCCGCATTCAGCGCCAGAGCGGTCCGCTCAGCCCGCGCGACTTGGCCGAACAGCAGTTGCAGGCCATTGAGAGCGGCTATAGCGGCTGGCTCGGCGGCAGCACCGTGCTCAACTACCGCACCGGCGATCTCGGGTACAGTCAGCTGGCCGCCATCGAGTCGCCCTTTGAGGCTTCCGCCCCGCTCGGCTATCACGCCCGCATCACCGTGGTCGCCCGTCCCGTCTTTCTCGACTCCGGCCAGGCTGACGGCACGGCCGTCCTATCCGTTCTCGAGTCCACTATTTCCGGGACCACGCTCACTGCCATTCCCGAGCCCATCGGCACGCTTACCGCCACCAACGTCACGCCACCCGCGCAGCAAAACGCCGTGGGCCTCGGCGGCGAGCTGCAACTGGCCTTTCCCCACTTCGCCATCGCCGGTGGCTACACGCCCTATAACTTCCTGGTTTCAACGTTCACGGGGCGCGTGATGTGGAAGCCTGGTAATGGACCCTTCACCTTCAGCCTTACCCGCGACTCCGTCAAGGACTCGCAGCTCTCCTATGCGGGCCTCCGCGACCCGGCGGGCAATACGCTGGGCACTGAAGGTCAAGTCTGGGGCGGCGTGGTCTACGACCAGGGGCAGGTGCAGATCGCGCACGGCGATGCGCAGTCAGGCTTCTACTTCACGGCTGGCGGTCAGTACATCACCGGCTACCACGTCCTCAACAACAATCGCATCGATGGCAACGGCGGCGCTTACTGGCGTGTCTTCACCGATCCCGAGTACGGCAGCCTCAGCGTCGGCGCCAACTTCTTCGCCATGCACTACCAGAACAACCAGAACGCCTTCACGCACGGCCTGGGCGGTTACTTCAGCCCCCAGGGCTACTTCCTCGCCAATATGCCCTTCACCTGGCAAGGCCACTACATCAATCGCTGGCACTACAACGTCATGGGCGCGATCGGCGTGCAGGCGTTCCAGGAGGACTCCGCGCCGCTCTGGCCTTTGGCCGCCGACAAGCCGCTCGAGACCGCGCAGAACAACCCCATGCTGCCCAATGTCACCACCGTGAGCGGCAACTACGATGTCCGCAGCCAGATCGCCTATCAATTCAGCCCCCACTGGTTCGTAGGCGGCTACATTGCGGCCAATAACTCCCGCGACTACACCTACACCTCGGTCGGCTTCTTCGTTCGCTTCATGTTCCGCGAACAGCCGTCGACGGCGACCACCCCCACCGGCCTCTTCCCGTGGGACGGTGTGCGACCCTTTACCGTGCCGTAAGCCGCTGCCGCACTGATTCGATCTTTTTCTGCTCCTCACTTTCCACTCCCTGTTTGTGTGTCAAGCCATCCGTCCCAGCCCGCTCCCCCAAGCCGCTGAAAACACTCCGCAAAGAACTCTCGCCAATTTTGCAGATTATTTCCCGCTCTCGCGCATACTCACCCCATGAGCGTTCAACCGGGCCTTTCTGTGGCAGCGGCGGAGAAGGAGGATCCACGAAACCTTCCAGAGGCCGCGATCTGGGCGAACCCTGCAGAACTATCCGGCTAGGCAGCGGGGAGGTGCGAGCCCCTCCCTTTTGCCCGCCTGGACGAACTGACTTGAACGGGGGAAACGGGATTCCTTGATGTTCACCTCGCTTCCCGTTCCGCCCCTCGCTTGGCTTTTATTTCCAAATGCGGAAGTGCGGCAAGCCGCCGAACAAAATCCATGAAGCGGCCAGGTTCGTTTTCAGTACTCTTGTTGAAACGTTTCGGGAGACCCGCTGAGGGTGCACCGTAGAATGGGGTGTAGCGCGTATGTGCGCGATAGGTCAACTCCTTACACTTGACGAGCAAACCCAACCCGTAGAGAATTGCGGATACGTCATGATTAAGTCCTTCTCCGTCGAAAACTTCCGCTGCTTCGCGAAGATCAGTTTGTCCGACCTTCGCCGAGTTAATGTAGTGGTCGGGAAAAACGCCGCGGGAAAAACAGCGCTGCTCGAAGCTATTAAACTCGGGTTAGAGGCTACGCCTAGCGTTGTGCCTTGGCTCAATGCGAACCGCGGCATTCCATTCTTCGTTCCGCCGAACGTAAACAACGAGCAATTCCAAGGCGCGTTCCTCGATTTCTTCCATCGCTTCGACCCTCGCGCTACGATCTCGACGATCGTCACAGACTCCCTCGGAAAAACCGGGCAATTGCTCGTCCGCTTTGATCCATTGCAGGCAGTCACGATTCAGCCGGCAATCGGATTCAAGCCGGGTACAACTGGCCCTAGCGGGATACCGCTACCACCAGCGATGACAATTGTGCCATTGGCCTTTGCGAGAAAAGATTTTAAGGGTCAGGGAAGCACTCTGTTCGTAACTTTGAATCAAAACGGCCAACTTCAATTGCAAACGGGCAAGGCCCTTGGCCTAGTGTCGGGGTTCTTTTCCGGTTCCAATGTTGGCAACCCGATGGAAAATGCCGTTTGGCTATCAAATCTCAGAATCGCTAAGAGCGATCAAGAAGTAATTGAGGCGCTCCACCTGCACTTTCCATTCATCAAAGACGTTACCCCAGAAATATATATGGGAGTGCAGACTATTTATGCGGACATACCGAGCCTTCCAAGAAAATTGCCGCTATCAATGATATCTGGCGGAATCAGCAGGCTGTTCACTCTGATGTTGGCCATTGTGACCCATAAGGGCGGTGTCGTGCTAATTGACGAGGTTGAAAATGGGATTTATTACGACCAATATCCTCAGGTATGGAGGACCCTGTATGAGCTAGCTGCGCACCACGACACGCAGCTGTTTGTTTCATCACACAGCATTGACTGTTTGAAAGCCATACTGCCGATAATCCGTGGAAAGGAAGACGATTTCACCCTGCTGCGCGCAGATAAGAAGAATGGCAATTCCATCATTCATTCCGTCGAAGGGAAGTTTTTTCAAGCGGCCATAGAACAGGGCTTTGATCCGCGATGAAAGCGCTATTGCCGCAAGAGGTAACGGAAGTTCCACTGCCGTTCGTAATTGTCTGTGAGGGAATGGGCGATGTTCGCCTTGTGTGCGAGTTGGTTGAACACAAGGGGATTACAAACTGCAATGTTGGCTGCCCAAGCAAAATAAGTGTGAAGGCTGAAGGAAAAGACGGGATTCCGTCCTATTTGGGTGGCATAAGAACCCTTATCGGCGTAGGTAAAGCGGCCATCCGTGGAATCTTGGTGGTCGCTGATGCCGACGACAACATCCAGGCGAGCTTTTCGAAAATGGCCGATGCGCTGGACAATGCCGGATTCCCAAGACCAACCGAGGCTTTCAAGTTAGACGGAGATCCTGTCCGTTCCGGAATTTTCCTGATTCCAGGTCGAGGTAGAACCGGAACCCTTGAGCATCTTCTGTGGGATGCTTCAATCAAGAAAAACCCCAAACTTGAGAAATGCGTACGGGCATTCTGCAGATGTACCGGTGGATACATAAATGCCGCACCACCGAACAAGAGAGCCAAGATGCGAATGTCGGCTGTTGTTGCCGCTCATTGCTACGACAACCCTTGGGCCTCCTCCGCTTTGATGTGGTCATCGAAGAATAATCCCGTACCAATCGATAGCCCGTGCTTCGAGGAATTGGCCGACTTCCTTGCAGCCTTTACAGCATGACTCCGGGTGCCCCGCCCGCAAGTAGCCTAAGATCTCAATCGCGAGCGGTACGAAAATAAAGAAAATGAATTATAGGACTTGACATAATTAAGAAACATAAGTATTCTTGGAATCGAGATCAAGATTCTCGATTCCAACCATGTCCGCCGACCCCAAACCCGCCTCCGACTGGCAAGACCTGCTCCGTATCGCCCAGGGGTCGCCACTGGTCATCGAGCGCGTCCGCATTCCCGAGAAGCAGATTGCCGTCGAAGGTCAATTCACCCTGCCCGAACTGGCCCGGCTCAGCCTGGAAGATCAGGTCTTCGTCATTGCCTTTATCCGCTGCCACGGCACCATCAAGGAGATGGAGCAGATCTTTGGCGTCAGCTATCCCACCATCAAAGCGCGCCTCAACCGCATCTCCGGCCAGTTCGAGTTCGTTGACACCAATCCTTCACCCACGGGCACAGAAATTCTGGACCGGCTCAACAACGGCGAAATGACACCCGCTGAAGCCATCCGCGCATTGGAGGCCCTCAAATGATTCCCAGTTTCGCCATCTTGCAAGTCGAAGCGCCGCACTTCCACATGCCCCGCATCTGGCTACCGCTCTTTCTGCTCTGGATTCCGGTCATCCTCGTCTCGCCGCTCGTTCTTATCGTGATGTTTGGTCTTTGCATGGCCGGCCGTATCAGTCCATGGCGCGCCATCGCGGTCCTTTGGTCGATTCTTTGCGGTCTCTCCGGAATCCATGTCCACGTCAGCACGCACGACAGCAAGGTCCTGGTTCGCATTCTGTAACGTTCGTGCGCGGTTCGCATCGCGATCAGCGCGCCCGCGCCAATTTACGCAAAGGAGATCATCCATGAACGAAAATCGCCGTCAAATTCTGGAGATGCTGGCCGCGGGCAAGATCACCGCCGACGAGGCCGAGCATTTGTTGGCTGCCCTCGAGCCCGACACTACCGCAACCGCAGAGACATTCACGGGTCGAATCACCAGCTCCGATCCCTCAGCCGAATCCACCGTGAAGACACGGGCGAAGTATCTACGCGTGCTCGTCGAGGCGAATGAAAAAGGCGCGCCGACCACCGTCAACGTGCGTGTCCCCATGCAGTTGCTGCGCGCCGGCGTGCGTCTTGCCAGCCTCATCCCCGCTCAGGCGCACGAGCAGTTGGACGCGACCCTCAGCCGCCACGGCATCCCGTTGACCCTGTCGCAAATCAAGCCGGAAAATCTCGAGGAGCTGATCGACCACCTGGAAGATCTAACCGTCGACGTCGATGCCAAAGAGGAAAAGGCCAAAGTCCGCGTCTTTTGCGAATAAGCAGGCCCCGTCTTTACGTTCGCTTCGCCGGCCTCTGCATCGGCACCACCTGCACGGTCACGTCGCGTACCTCTGACAGGAAGCGGTTCAGCACCGAGCCGTGGATCAGGATATCCCAGCGGGAGCGGGTGGTCTGGCCGAAAACGACGTGGGAGATGTTCTCCTGCTGGGCAAAACGGATCAGGGCGTCGGAAACATTGCGGCCGGTGAGCGTGACAACCTGCGCGCCCAGATCGCGAGCCATGCGGCGAAACTCTTCCACGCGGTGGTAAGCTTCCGGATCGTCGTGGCCCTTGTCGTCGGGCCGGGCCACGTAGACCGCGTACCAGTTGCTGGCCAGGCGGCCGGCGATGCGCGCGCCGACACGCAACAAACGTTCGGTGCCCGGCCTTGAGCTCAGGCAGACCATCACCTTCTCGGGGATAGGGGCCTGCTCCAGGCCCTGGGTGCGGCGGTACTCGGCGGCGCGG
>Ga0181539_1005371_pt1 | contig 10370 bp, 7 predicted proteins | sample PEATcosm2014_Bin_46_FD_119767 | JGI IMG/M metagenome (GOLD analysis project Ga0181539, IMG submission 119767) | Peatland microbial communities from MTU Mesocosm Facility, Houghton, MI, USA - PEATcosm2014_Bin23_60_metaG | ecosystem: Environmental > Terrestrial > Soil > Wetlands > Peat | place... | reverse complement strand
GTCTCCTTATAGGCGACGGTGGGCTTGTGAACCTCGACCGTCACGCCGAAGCGCGAGGCGAGACGCTCTAGCGTCACGCGCAGATGCATTTCCCCCTGGCCGAGGAGCTTGATCTCGGAGAGTTCCTGATCATGCACATAGATCAGCGAGGGATCTTCGTCGACGAGCTTCGCGATGGCGCTGGCGAGTTTCATCTCGTCCTTGCGGTCTTTCGCTTTCAGCGCGACCGCGTGCACCGGTTCCGGCGCCGGGACGGGCGATTTGGCGACATCCCTGATCCCCGCGCGCGGATCGCCCGTGAGCGCATCGCCGGTGGCGGCGTGCTCTAAACGCCCAAAAGCCAGCGTGTCGCCCTCGAGCGCCTCGCTACGCTTCGACGGCGCGCCGCCGAGCAGGCGCGAGAGGCCGGAAATCTTGTCCTCGCCGCCGGGAGAGAGCACGGACTGGCCGTCGACAAAGCTTCCGCGCAGCACGCGGGCCAGCGACAGCTTGCCGCCATGCGAGGTGTGGATCGTGCGCAGGACGCGCGCCAGCGGCGGACCCTTGTCCGAAACGCCCAGCCGCGCTCGCGTCGTCTCGATCCCCGGCGACTCGTGGCGCAGCGCCTTGAGCAGCCGCGTCACCCCGGCGCCGCGCGCCGCCGAACCGAAGAACAGCGGGACCACCAGCCCCTCTCGCAACTCATTGGCGAGATCGTCGAACACCTGGTCGCGCGGCGGCTCGATGTCGGAGATCAATTCCTCCATCAGCGCGTCGTCGTAATCGGCGAGGCGCTCCAGCATGGAGTAACGCTCCTCCTTCTCCTGCGCCGCGTCGCCCGAGGGGATCGCGACGACCTCGGAGCGCGCGTGCTCGCGGTAGACATAGGCGCGCTCGAGCGCCAGATCGATGAAACCGATGGCGAGGCCATTCTTCCAGATCGGCATCTGCCGCGCCAGCAACGGCGTGCGCGACGCCGGCTGCAACATGGCGAGCGTCTCGCGCACGCCGAGGCCCGCCGCGTCGATTTTGTTCACGAACAGGAAACGCGGGACGCGCAGCTCCTCGAGCTCGCGCAGCACGAGCTGCAGCGAGAAAACCTTGCGCGGATCGGCCTCGCACACGACGATCGCCGCGTCGACGAGAGGCAGCACGTTGCGCGCTTCATGGGCGAATTCGAGCGATCCCGGAAGATCGATGAAGGTGTATTGGTCGCCGAGATAGTCGGCGCGGCCGATGTTGGGCTCGACGCTCATTTGGTGCGCGCGCGCCTCCGGGCTGGCGTCGCCGACGCCCGCGCCCTCGCGCGTGGCCCCGGTCCGTTCGAGCAGCGCCTCGAATAATTTCGTCTTGCCGCTCTGAAAAGGGCCGATCAGCGCGATTAGCCGCGGCCCCCCGGTTCTTCCGCCGTGGTCATTTCCCGTTCCGCCCATGGCCTGCTCCTTTTTCGCCGGAGCCAGAGTTGCGACTTAGCTTGTTGCTAGCGCCAGGCATCCATTTGACGCCCGATTGTCGGCTCCGTTGCCGGATCGTCCCACCTCGCGGCGGCGAGCGCAAGGCGAAAGCGTGTCGCACGAGGGCGCGACCTTCCCTCCGCCGCCAAAGCGGGCTAGAAGGCAAAACAATCCACGATGAGGAGTTTTCATGCGTCCCAGCAAACGCGCGCTCGACGAAATGCGCCCGGTCAGTTTCGAGCGCGGCGTCGCCCGTTACGCGGAAGGCTCCTGTCTCGTGAAGTTCGGCGCCACGCAGGTGCTGTGCGCCGCGACGCTGGAGGACAAGCCGCCGCCGTGGCTGCGCGGCCAGGGACGCGGCTGGGTGACCGCCGAATATGCGATGCTGCCGCGCGCGACGCACACGCGCACGCGCCGCGAGTCCACGTCGGGCAAGCCCTCCGGCCGTACGCAGGAAATCCAGCGGCTGATCGGCCGCTCGCTGCGCGCCGTGACCAACCTGCCCTTGCTCGGCGAGCGCCAGATCATGATCGACTGCGACGTGATCCAAGCCGACGGCGGCACGCGGACGGCCGCGATCACCGGCGCCTGGCTCGCCCTGCGCGACTGTTTCGAATGGATGCGCTCGCGCTCGATCATCAAGGACAGCCCGTTGCGCGATCATGTCGCGGCCGTCTCCTGCGGCATTTTTAACGGCAAGCCGGTGCTCGATCTGGATTACGCCGAGGACTCCACCGCGCAGACCGACGCCAATTTCGTCATCACCGGCGCCGGCGGCCTCGTCGAAATCCAGGCGACGGCGGAAGTCGCCGTCTTCTCGCCGCAAGAGCTGCAATCGCTGCTCACGCTGGCGCAAAAGGGCGTGTCCGATCTCGTCGCCTTGCAGAAGGCCTCGCTGGCGTGAGCGCGCGTAAAATCGAAGGGCGCCTGGTCATCGCCTCGCACAACCCCGGCAAGCTTTGGGAACTGCGGCAGCTGCTCGGGCCGCACGGCGTCGACGCGGTGAGCGCCGGCGAACTCGGCCTGCCCGAGCCCGAGGAGACCGAGACGACTTTTCGCGGCAACGCCCTGCTGAAGGCGCGGGCGGCGGCCCAGGCCGCGGGGCTTCCTGCCTTCGCGGACGATTCCGGGCTTTGCATCGACGCGCTGGACGGCGCGCCCGGCGTCTATTCGGCGCGCTGGGGCGGCGAGGCGAGGGATTTTGGAGCGGCGATCGAGCGGGTCGAACGCGAACTCGAGGAGCGGGGGGCGAAGCCGCCCTTCACCGCGCATTTCATTTGCGCTCTCGCCATCGTCTGGCCCGACGGCCACGCTGAAGAATTCGAGGGCCGCGTCGACGGCGTGCTGGTGTTTCCAAAACGCGGCGACAAGGGCTTCGGCTATGACCCGATCTTCCTGCCCGACGGGCTGGACAAGACGTTCGGCGAGATGATGTCGGCGGAAAAACACGCTCTGCCGGGCGACGGATCGATCACGCTGTCGCATCGGGCGCGGGCGTTTCAGGCGCTGGCGCGGGCGTCCTTGGCGGCGCGCGAAAAATAGCCCTGACTTATTCCAAGCTTTGACTCGACAGTAAGAATCTACCCGGATGGCGTTAACGACGCGCTCCCGGCGTGACCTTTCCCGCGCGCCATGCGATAAAGATTCATGGTCACGACGATTCGTACCGCATTCGACCCGGGTTTCGGCGTGTATGTGCATTGGCCGTTTTGCCTGTCGAAATGCCCTTACTGCGATTTCAACAGCCACGTGCGTCGTGGCGATGTCGACGAAGATCGCTTCGTCGATGCTTTTCGCGCGGAAATCGCTCATCGCGCCGCCCTGACGCGGGGCCGGGTCGTGCACTCCGTGTTTTTCGGCGGCGGCACGCCATCGCTGATGTTGCCCTCCACCGTCGCGGCGATACTTGAAGCCATCGCCAAACATTGGAGCCTCGCTCCGGATGTCGAGATTTCGCTGGAGGCCAATCCCACCAGCGTCGAGGCCTCGCGCTTTCGCGGCTTCAAAAGCGCGGGCGTCAATCGGGTTTCACTCGGGATCCAGGCGCTGAACGACATCGACCTGAAGAACCTCGGCCGCCAACATTCGGTCGCCGAGGCGATCGCCGCGCTAAATGTGGCCAATTCGGTGTTTTCCCGCACGTCCTTCGATCTCATCTACGCGCGTCCTGGACAGACGCCGGCGAGTTGGCGCAAGGAGCTGGATTTGGCGCTCGCCTATGCTCCCGAGCATATTTCTCTTTATCAGCTCACGATCGAGCCGGACACGATGTTCGAGCGCATGTTCAACGCCGGCAAGCTGGTCGTTCCGGACATGGACGCGCAGCGGGCATTGTGGGACGTAACGCAAGAGGCGACCGCGCGCGCGGGCATGCCGGCCTACGAGGTTTCGAATCATGCCCGGCCGGGCGGAGAATGCCGGCATAATCTGGTCTATTGGCGCTATGGCGAATATGCCGGCGTCGGGCCCGGTGCCCATGGACGCTTGAACACGCCGCGCGGACGCCGCGCGCAATCGGCGGAGCGCCACCCGGAAATGTGGCTGACCTGCGTCGAGACCGAGGGGCACGGCCTGATCGAGGACGAACTGCTCAACGCCGAGCAGCAGGGCGACGAGTTCCTCCTGATGGGGCTGCGCCTGCGCGAGGGGATCGACCCGCAGCGCTATTTCCTGCTCACCGGCAAGAAGCTCGCGCCGTCCAGAATCTCCGATCTGATCGGCGACGGCCTCGTGGAATACACGAGGGACAACCGACTTCGGGTGAGTTCCGAGGGTTTTCCCGTGCTGGACGCGGTCGTCGCGGATCTCGCCGCCTAAAGCTCGTTCGAGCCATTGCCTTTGCCGACGGCATTGCCTACATAAAGCTGTCTTCTTGACGCGGGGTGGAGCAGCCCGGTAGCTCGTCAGGCTCATAACCTGAAGGTCGTCAGTTCAAATCTGGCCCCCGCAACCAACAATTCAACAACAAAATCAAAGAATTAGCCCGCCATTGGCGGGCTTTTCTGTTTGTGCCAAGCCCTTCCCAACCCATACAAACTAAAATACATTATTTTCAATGAATTAGACGATTTTCGGGGCCGATGACGAAGCGTCGTCGAAAATTCCACGGCACAAAAATGGCACAAAGCGGCACAAAACACCTGCCATTTTGTTCCCGTGTTGTTCTTTTGCGGTCGCTCGAATGAACCGCGCCCAAAGCCGCAGCTCCTCTTCGGAACGATGCCCGCGTTCGCGCCCGAACCGTTTCGGCGATCGGGCCCCTCGTCGCGCTTACGGTCGCGCTGCCGCTGGATCGGGGCGTCATCTGGATAAAGACAGGAGTGAATGCCGAGCGTCCCGTGCGCCTTGTGCGTCATGTAGGACTCGATCGCATGGCCTTGGCTCTTTCGGCGTCCCCCAAGCCCGCATATTTGTCGTAGCGAAGCGTCCGTGTTTTGGCGTCCTCCAGGGCATGCCCCGCGTGTTGGCGTTTGCGGTCATCGCCGCCCGTTCCGTGCGCGTCATTGCGCGACAGGCAATGGTGACGCCGCGCGGCGTTTTTCCCGCGAGGCTGCATCAACACAGCTTTGACGATACGCGACCATGCGCCGGCACGGAAGCCGCTCAAGCCCCCAAAATCGACAGAGATCGTTTCGCGCGAGAACGCGCAACGATCTTGCGATTGTGGCCGCCCCAAGAGGCGGTAGAGGGCTTGCCCGCCTTTCTGATGCGGCGGCGCGAGGCGCGCGCATCGGCTGCGCTGATGCAGCCCACCATCAGGGAGAAAACAGCATGACGACAACTCACACCCCCGGCATCAAAGGGAAGCGCAATGCGAAAGCGAGCGCTGGCCTTAGGGACGCCGTGTCCGATCTTTTGAACGTTCTCGAAGACCTCGTTGAGCGTGACCGTTCGGAAGCGGCTGAATCCGGTTTTACCGACGATGAAATGACATGGCTTGAGGATGCGCGCCGCGCCATCGCTAAAGCAAAGCACTCATCGCCTGATCGCCTTCGCCCCGCCGGTTCGTCCGGCGGGGTTTGGCGGGAATTGAGCGCCGCGCCCGGGGCGCGGCGCAAGCTTGCTTCGCGCTTTGCGCGCGAGGCGGAGGCTTTGCAAAAAAGCCTTCGCAATAATGGGGAATACCAGCTAGATTTTGAAAATGGCCATTCCTGATTATCAGTCTTTAATGCTTCCGGTTCTTTTGCCGCCATCGCAGTCGGCCGACCGGTCGCCGAGGTGCGGTTTTAATGCTCGACCAAATGTTCACAGCGGAAAATTTCCGCCGCATCTACGATAGCGAGAACCGGAAGGGCTTCGACCTGGCGGGCCGGTATTTCCCAGACCTGGAGCCCTGTACCCTCGCCGTCCGCGATAAGGTCCAGGAAATTCGTGAACTTCGTTCGAAGGAGGCGACCCTTAAGCCTGAGGATTTCGTAGAGCAACTTGCAGCTTTCAAAGCCCAGCTCGCGATCCTAAAGGAGGCAAAATCAGCAGCCGTCGATGACGCGATGGAGGAGATCAGCCTCAAGGTCCTGCAGCCGAGTTTCAAAATCGACCTTAGCGAGAAGCCAGGCCCAAAGGGAAAGCCTGTTTTTTGTATCGACGGCTCGCCGGAGACGTTTTTCGTCATCAAGCAGCTCCAACGTAACATCCATCGGATTTATGGGGTCAAGCAGTCCAACCGACACGATCTCGTTTGCCAGCTACGTGACACGGTTCGGTCGAACTTCCCGTTTGAGATGGTTCGGACCGACATATCTTCATTCTATGAAAGCATCGACCGCAAACGGCTGGTCGAAAAGCTAGACCGCGATCAGCTTCTCAGTCCGTCATCGAAAAAGTACATTAAGCAGGCATTGGATTCCTACGGCGCGATTTCTGGAACGTCTAGTGGCATTCCCCGGGGCGTCGGCATAAGCGCCTATCTCGCCGAGCTCTACCTGCGACCGGTCGATAGAACCATTCGGGCCATCCCCGGCCTGGTGCTCTATTGCCGTTTTGTCGATGACGTGGTGGCCGTCTTTGCGCGGCCGCCCGCCGGCAAAGCCCTCGGCTCGTATCAAGACCTCATCACCAAAGTTTTCGCGGAAAACGGTCTTACCCACAACCCCAAGAAAACATTAGAGTTCGACCTAGCGAAACCGGAAGCTAAAAAGTTCGAGTATTTGGGCTACCGCTTTCTACTGCGGCTCGGCCATTGCGAGATTCGACCAAGCGCTGCAAAAGTATCGAAGTATAAAATGCGCATGAAAGCCACGTTTGAGGAGTATTGGCTTCACTGTTCCGTCGACTCCCGGCGAGCGTATCGCGACCTCGTTGCGCGCGTCAAATTCCTAACCGGTAATACCCGGCTGTCCAATAGCAAATCGCGGGCCGTTACCGGAATATATTACAATAATTCGATTGTGAATGAGCTTTCCAGCTTCGCGCTACTCGATAAGCTCCTGAAGGCCCGCGTGGCCGAGATCAAACGGGCCAGCCTGAGAAAGCGGCTAAAGCCGTATAAGTTTACCGAGGGCTTTCAGAACCGACGCTTTCACAATTTCAGCACGCGAGAGCTGCAGACGATAGTGAGGGCCTGGAAGCATGGCTAAGCGTCGCGTCGCCCTAACCCATCGGAAACAGCGCTCCGTTCTAACGGATATGCTCCCGTTTGAAGTGCCTCCGACGTTTTCCAATCGTGGATTTTATCGTTTTTTGCGGGACAACAATATCGAGATCGAAGAGGGGCGGGTCAGATGGGTCTCAGACACAACCGGGATCGACGCGGCGGTCCTGCTGCTCTTCGGCATCAAGGCCGGCACAGCGATCGCCACCGACACGGTAACTGAGTGGGGGAAGACCAAGACGCGCCGTTCGGTGCCCATAAGCGCGTGCAAGATGGACACGATTCCATTTAACTTCCGCGTCGCCCACAAGCTCGACGGCCGCACCCTCAGCGTCGTCCACCCGCGAAACCAGGTGGCGGTCGCAAGCTTCTACGCCAGCCATAGCGCCCTCATCACGTACTACACGTCCGTCAGCGACTTTTCCATCAGACGGCCGGTATCGGTGTCGCGCTACGCCTTTTTCAAAGACAAGCTGCACGAGGAAAAGCTGGAAACGGCGACAGGTGGCGTCGAGGAGGAAGATCGAGAATACGAGCAGCTAGGCTCCTATTTTGTCTACAAAAAGTACCGAAACATTCATCGGTTTTTCGAGTCCTATAAGTACCATCGCAGCGAGAAGAAGTATAATGCGATGGTGCAGATTGATGTAAGTAAATGCTTCGATAGTATATATACACATTCGCTGCCATGGTCGGTGCTCGGCAAGGCTCAGACGAAATTTAGTATTGAGGAATCCAAGCGGACATTTGCCGGCCGTTTTGACACGGTAATGCAGAACCTCAACCACAATGAGACCAATGGCATCGTCATCGGGCCGGAATTCTCCCGCATTTTTGCTGAGATCATCCTCCAGTCGGTCGATGCCGAGCTTTTGAGCCGTCTGTCGGGAAACGCCAATCTCGCCCATAAAGTCGATTACGAGATATTCCGGTACGTCGATGACTTCTTCGTATTTTACAATGACGAGTCGACTCAGCTAAAGGTTTTCGAAACGCTACAGGATGTATTGAAGACAAAAAAGCTCAGCATAAACACGGCAAAGATTAAGCACTATCAGAAGCCCATTATCACTGAGATTACCATCGCCAAGGAGCGTATTTCCAGGCTGCTAAATGCGGAGATTAGCCCGAGTTGCGATGAAGAGCCCGCAGTGGACCCCACAAAGCCGCCTACCTTGAAGCTTGCCTGCGCTATGAACTCAAACCGGCTTATCATCCGGTACAAGGCAGCAATAAAAGATTCGTCTGTAAGTTATGAGGACCTTCTCAATTATACCTTTGCGATTACCGAAAATAAAATCGACAAGCTGTTCCAGTCATATATCGCCAGCGACAAAACCGGTCGCGACCGCAAGCGCCTTCTTGATGCGCTGCTGGCAATCATGGAGTTCGCCTTTTTCGCTTATTCTGCAAGCCCGAAGGTAAACCACACAATCCGGATTTCCCGGATGATCACGACATCGGTGGATTTTCTTCAGGCCAACACGCTGCCGTATGAGCTTAAGCACCTTCTGTTCAAGTACGTGCATGATAACGTAATACAGCAGCTGGAGAAAAACACGATGAGCGTTCATCGTGAAGTCGAAAGTTTATACCTTTTGATCTCGCTTTCGCAGATTGGTAAGGAATATTGGCTTCCAGAGTCTGTTTTGTTGCGGCATTTTCTTATCACTGAAGATGAAAATACCAAAGAATATCAGCGCGCTGGCTTTATGAACCACTTCTCAATTACGGTCCTTCTGTCCTATATGAAGGGGAAGGTCCGCTATGCGAAATTAAGAGCCTTTGTAGAAGCGCAGATAATATCCAAACTCGATTATATGAAGGCGCATTGCCCGAACGATGCAGAGACCTTGATCTTGTTTTTAGACCTGATTGTGTGTCCTTACATCGGCACCGGCACAAAGGACGCTATAGGCGAAATTTTCGGTCTCGATGCGGCCAGCCTGGCAGCCGTGCAGGCGGTCAACGAGCACTGGTTCACGGCCTGGGGTGACAAGTTTGATCTCGGTAGAGAGCTTGACGCGAAGCGCAGCCGTGAGGTATATTAGATCCGGCGCTCCGCTCTATCCTTAATGGCTGTTGGCAGCCCACACACAAGCGCCCTCACGGCTCCTATATCAATTGGGAGTTGGGTAATTGGACGGTAGGAGCGGGCCGTCTCTCACTATTGCATGAATAGAAGTGTCAAAATCCTTCGTTTTCGAGGGATACCTTAGACTGACTCTCCGCTTTGAAAAGCGGGCGCAGTTTGCTGCGCACCAGGATTTTGGGGATTAGAATGGCAACGATTTACAATAGTCTCTGGACGGCCACGGGCAGCTTCGGACTCCAATCGGCATATGACATGGTCAGAAAGGCATGGCGCGAACATCAACGATGTTTGAAGGCGGTCTCCAGTGACGATCGCCGCGATGCAGCCATCAATTGCGCCATCACAGCATGGCATCTGACTGACTGGATATGGGCGGGGATGGCGTCGGGCAGCGCTTTAAGACCCGAAGTAGCGGACCTACTTGACGTTCGTGGTCGGAGGCCTACAAAAGATGACTTCGTTAAGTGGGCCGTCCGGAGCTGCCCCGAACTCGCGGTCTGCCAGTCAATCTGTACCGGATCAAAGCACGTCGCGTGCTCAAATCTCGAAGAGACGCGCATGGCGGCTCCCGACCCGCACGAACGGGCACCAGGCTGCCAGCTTGTAGCTCGCATTGAGATCGTCGACGGTGCTGAGGTAAGGGATGCGATCGAGGTTCTCTCCCACGTAGTCGATTTCTGGGTACGCCAGGCCACAAACGAGTGCGTCCTTCTCTGACGATCGGAGGCTTCGAAGCGGTATGGTTGAATTCGCTTTTGCAGACGAGATGCAACAGGCTCATTTCTATTGCGCTACGATAGGACGCGCGAAATTTGAGAAATTTTACGAACGACGCTTCATTCCGGAAGCTGACTCCCCTTACAAGCGCCAGCACGGTCGTCCGTGGCGGGCAACCGAGCGCGTTTGCTCAGTTTCGGCCTTTTCGGCGTCCGCCCCAAGGGCAAAGGCACCCGTTTCGCTGCGTGTCCACACGTTTCTGGCATGGCACTGCGTCGCGTTTTCGCCTTCATGTGCAAATTATTACGCATTCAACGTGGTGCCACGCGTTCAACTCGGCCGCTGGTCACGAACACCAGCAGACCTTCCTTCCCGCCAGTCGCGGCAAGATAGTCGCGCACCTGCTCCCGATAGAGGTCTATCACTGCCGTAGTTGGGTCAACGTCGCTCTTCCAATCGACGACGACATCGACATTGTTGCCCTCGTCAAACGCCAACGCATCCGCGACACCGCCAATATAGATTGTGCCTTGCT